>Ga0102589_1002095_pt1 | contig 24132 bp, 19 predicted proteins | sample AraplaMF_Col_mLB_FD_76858 | JGI IMG/M metagenome (GOLD analysis project Ga0102589, IMG submission 76858) | Arabidopsis root microbial communities from the University of North Carolina, USA - plate scrape MF_Col_mLB | ecosystem: Host-associated > Plants > Roots > Endosphere | place: USA... | reverse complement strand
AATTTTTAGCAAAACAAAATAAAGAGCGAATTGTATCCCTACAAAAGCTCACGCAAACACAAGATACATGGTTTGCGCAAAACATTAATTTAATAAAAGTCGAACAAGTACAATTAGCAACCTTGCACAAAATACTATATCAAGTTGTGCAAGGACTTTTGAAAAAGAATCAACAAAGACACTTACAGATTATACATCCAGAACAAGCGAAGTCAGTACAGGAGAATGTGCTAACGCTTTTAGCAGAATATGATGATTTACTGCGTGATGCAATTCCACTCCCTATCTATATTTTTATTTGGCAAGTTTCTTCACTAGAGAAGTTATCCAATTGTATTGAAGTTGTTGATGATGTGCTTGATATATTGGAATGGTATTTTATTCACCAAAATGAGCAGGTTGAGGCGTTTGACGAAGAGGATCTAGATCATGAGGAAATCATTGACTTATACAAAGATGCCATTGAAGAACAGGATGCAGATGCACAATTTCAGCTTGGAGAATATTATAGTGCCATTGACGGCGAATTTTTCCAACCAGAAAAATCAGTAAAGTGGTTTGAGTTAGCGGCATCACAAGGAAATGCCGATGCACAATATGCACTTGGTAATTTTTATTTTGAAGGTTTAGGTGTTCAAGAAGACTATAATAGAGCCTTTATATTGTATGAGTCTGCAGCAGAGCAAGGGCATCCGGATGCTGCGAATAATTTAGCAGATATGTATTTTAACGGTGAGGGAGTACCAGAAAATTTGGTACTTGCGAAGAAGTGGTTCGACTTCGCTGCACAACAAGGCGTGGCAGAAGCTATGTTTACACTCGGAATTATTTATGAGCAGGGCTTAGGAAACGACAAAGACGAGGAGCAAGCATTTAGCTACTATAGAAAGTCTGCTGAAGCAGGCTATGTTGAAGCACAATACAGGATTGGAGGAATCTATTTAGAAGGACGGCTAGGGCAACCTAAAGATGTGAACCGTGGATTATATTGGTATGAAAGAGCTGCAGAGCAATATCATGTTGATGCCTTTTATGATTTGGGCTTTATTTGGAGCCAAGGGTTAACGGGAATACGAAATATTGAAAAGGGTATTCATTGGTTTAAACAGGCTGCTCTTCAAGGAGATTCTGAAGCTAAATTACAATTAGGGCACATATATAATAAAGGGGAAGGAATAGCTAGAAATATTAAAGAAGCTATAAAGTGGTATGGACTTGCAGCAGATGCAGGAAGTGAGGAGGCTGCAATTTTACTACAAGAATTAAAAGGAATTTAAGTATTTTTTATTAAAAAGTAATAGGTATTTTGATTCTATTATTTACGCTTTGTGTGTAGGTGTTAGGTAATTGTTTTGGTTCGGTGTATAGGTTTTAATAACTATGAGTAACTGACTGTAAAAATATTAATATAATAAAGCATAATTACTGTAAACTAAAACAAGGAAAAAATAAGCATAAAAAAAGCAGAGATGATGTAAATTGGCTACCCAAAAGTATTGTGGTAGCTTTTTTACTGCTTTAGATAATAAGTAAGATGACAGGGACTTTTTATACAATTTATGGTAAAAAATGTATATGCGAAAATTGACAGCTATTTATAAAATGTATATTGTATATGAGTGATTTTGAAAGAGTAGTAAGTAGCAATAGCTAGTAATAAAGTTACCATTTTTAGCTGATTGTAGCCCGTAACAGAAATCAGCGTTATAAATGTAAATAGATAATAATGGTTAACTAACATCCTAATAGCTTATCATCGAAAGTTTGGGATGAGCCTTCCTAACCTCTTTTATTTTGGGTGGACGGAATTAGATTTTTCTCAGCTTTTCAAAAGTACACGACATGAAAGAGGGTAAATGTGTGATTTTTCAAAAACAGAGAAAGACAACTGCTTTAGATTTAGGGCAATACATTGTAAAAATGGATATAGCGAATTGCCAGTCAATAAAAAAGCAAATGGATTTACTCAAATTGACAAAACGGGATTTACAATATTTAAAAGCTTTTCAACCTTTTGTAGAAGGCGATATTGATAATATTGTTGATCGATTTTATGAAATGATTGGAACTGAACGTTGCTTAGTAGATATTATTAATAGACATAGTTCTGTGGAAAAATTGAAAATTACTTTACGACGTCATATTATTGAAATGTTTAATGGTACGATAGATTATGAATTTTATCAAAGACGAATTAAAATTGCTGAAGTACATGTCCATATCGGTCTTAAAACACAATGGTATATTTGTGCTTTTCAAGATTTAACGGCATCATTTATTGACCTAGTTGAAGAACATGTTCACCATCCAATGGATCAGCTTAATACAATTCGCGCCATCTCAAAAATTTCTAATTTTGAGCAACAGTTGGTTTTAGAGGCATTTGAGCATACAATTGAGCAACTTCATGAAAAAATGGAACGTAGAAAAGAAGCAATAGAGCAAGAAATCGTAGAGTCTTCGGAAGGTCTTGCCACAATATCTCAGGAAACAAACAATTCATTTCATCTCTTAAGTGGACAATCAGATGAGATTAAACAACTAGCGAAAAAATCACTTCAAGTGTCGACTATGGCTGAGAGTCAGGCATTAGAAGGTCGTGAACGCTTAAAGAGTCAATCGCAAAATATGAGTAATATTATATCCTCACTTGATGATATAGCAGAAAATATTACACAGTTGACAGATATGTCAAAGGAAATGGAATCGATTATGAATGTTGTAACAAATATTGCTAATCAAACGAACTTGTTGGCTTTAAATGCGGCAATAGAAGCGGCTCGTGCTGGAGAAGCGGGTAAAGGCTTTAGTGTTGTTGCCGATGAGGTGCGAAAACTATCGATTCAAACAAAAGAATCTGTCACATCGGTAGCAACGTTACTACATAAAACGAATGAGCGGACAGATAGACTTGTTCTTTCGCTTAGTAATATTCAAGAAGAGGTAGCATCTGGTGAGGAAAATATGGTTCAAACAGAAGGACAATTTACTAACATATTAGAAGCTATGACCGAGGCAAAAGATCAAAATAGCCAGATGGAAAAAGAAGTACAAGCAATAGCAGAAGTACTAAATGAATTAGGTATTGCCTTTAACGAAGTGAAAAATTCGGCTGGAAAATTAGCTAGCTTTACTCAAAATTTAAATTAATTAAGAGAAAAGCAAAGGGCAAAGAAAATTGTTGGTTCCTATTTTTTAGCGCTACACACCTTAGGGCACAAATAACACTATATCAACTGTTAATATATAATTTCCGTTAGGTAGATAAAAGCCTTTAGCGAGTATATACTATTCGAATGTAAAAAAATGGAGCTATCCAATGCGTTGGATAGCTCCATTTTTGCTAAATTTGTAAAGGGTTTAGCGTAATTTTCGATAAAAAAAGTTTATACTAAATTAAGAACTAAAAATAGGGGCGGTTAATATGAAAACAGTTGTTGTATTAGGTGGCGGAATAACGGGATTGTGTACGATGCATTATTTACAACGGCAAGTTCAGGAGAAAAACTTAGAAGTAAAACTTGTACTTGTTGAAAAAAATACATACCTTGGTGGCAAGCTTCACTCTGCATATGAACAAGGCTTCATCATGGAAACAGGAGCAGATTCTATTGTAGCGCGTCATAAAGGTGTCATGGAGTTAGTAGAGGAACTAAATTTTGAACAAAATCTTGTGTACAACGAAACAGGTATTTCGTATATTTACACAAATAATGAGCTACATGCCATCCCAGCAGACTCAACGTTCGGTATTCCTATGAGCTTGCAATCTCTTGAGGAAAGCACGCTTGTATCAGAGGAAGGTAAAAAAGAAGCATTAAAGGATTTAACAATGCCAAATGAAAGGTTTACAAAGGAAAGCTCGATTGGGGAATTTTTAACGTATTATTTAGGTGAGGAGCTTGTTCAGAACCAAATAGCTCCTGTACTTGCAGGTGTATATTCTGGAGATTTAAATCAACTTTCAATTGCGTCCACTTTACCGTATTTAATCGATTACAAAAACGATTACGGTAGTATTATTAAAGGTTTCGATGCAAACAGAGAACAATTTGTGAAAGCCGCCAATAAAAAATTTATTTCATTTAAAAATGGTTTATCTTCACTAATTGATCGACTTGAAGAAACATTAACGGATGTAGAAATTATAAAAGGGATTGCCACTACTAGCGTTAAAAAGCAGGAGAATCAATATTCTGTTACATTAGCAAACGGTAAAATGATTGAAGCAAATCATGTTGTATTGGCGCTGCCAAATGAATCGGTACAAAGCTTATTACAGGATAAATCTTTGAACTACTATTTTGAACAATTTAATACTGCATCCGCCATTACTATTTATTTAGGGTTTGATGTACCCGATAATAGATTACCTGCAGATGGAACAGGCTATATTGTGTCACATAATTCGGATGTTATATGTAATGCAGCAACGTGGACAAGTCGCAAGTGGAAACACACTTCAGCAGAAGGGAAATTACTTGTACGACTTTTTTATAAGAGCATTAACCCCGAGTATGAGAGATTGCGTATGATGACAGATGAAGAATTAGCTGCAGTTGCTCTTGAGGATGTAAGAAAAAGCTTGGGGATTGAGGACAAACCAACTGTTGTTGGCGTAACAAAATGGATCGACCAGATGCCGAAGTACGACTTAGCACATCGTGAAGCATTGCAAGGTCTCTTACAAGAACTTGAGAAAAACTATCCGAATTTATCAATAGCGGGATGCTCTTATTTTGGAGTAGGCATAGGCGCATGTATTCAAAATGGTAAAAAAATTGGTGAGGAACTTGCTGGAAAACTATCGTAAATGTTTGAATTAAAGCAATTATGCCTCGGCATAATTGCGCATGGAATCGGCTTTACTTAGGCCTACAAATGTTTTTGGCTCGAAAGTGAAGCGTCAGCGGCATGATGTTGGTCACTCAGTCGTTGTTGTTGTTGTTGTTACCGTTACGCTTTCGCACAGATAAATTGCCACAGCACGTGGCGTTCTTAACTGAGTTCCTCTATTTCAGCGGGTACTTGGACATACGCTGAAAAGTAACTAAAACTCGCATTCATCTTACACCTATAGAGGTGTAAGACTTTTGTAGCTGACGCTTCGCTTTCACTACATAAAACAATTGTAGCTGACGCTTCGCTTTCACTACATAAAACAATTGTAGCTGACGCTTCACTTTCGCTACATAAAACAGTTGCTGAAGGAAGTTAAAATATAATATTTTTCGTAAAAAATATCCATTGTTCAGTGAAATAGTCTTGACTCAATCGTCTGTAAACGTTATGATTCTTTTAATTATTTAAAAAATTCATACTAAATTCTTATCAAGAGAAGCTGAGGGACTGGCCCTATGAAGCTTCAGCAACCAACTTATTGTCAGGTGCTAAATCCAGAAGACCGTTGTGTCGAAGATGAGAAGGAAAACAATTACGAAACGTTAAAGCCTTCTTTTTTTGTGAAAGAAGGCTTTTTTATTTTAACTTCTTTCAGCTGAAATCTCCCACCTCTATAGGTGGTGAGATGAATGCGGATTTAAGTTACTTTTCAGCGGGTGTCCATACATCCGCTGAATAGAGGAACTCAGTCTAAGATCGCCACGTCCTGTGGCTCCGACTGAGTGACCAACTTCGTGTTGGCCTAAAGCCTCCGGCGGATGTCACGGAATTATGCCGAGGCATAATTAATATAGATAAGGGAAGAGAGGCTAATTTTATGGGATTGCTTGAAAGGTTAAAAACGCATGTTCTTACAGCAGATGGTGCAATTGGTACGGTTTTGTACGGCTATGGTTTGGAGTACTGCCATGAGGAAATGAATGTACAGAAACCTGAATTAATTGAAAAGATTCATAGAGAATATATAGCAGCTGGTGCAGATATTATTCAAACGAACACATACGGAGCTAATGCCATAAAGTTAGCCCGCTATGGATTAGAATCCCGTGTACAGCAGTTTAATGAAGCCGCTATAACAATTGCAAAACGAGCAGCGGCAGATGGCGGACAATTTGTTCTGGGTACTATTGGGGGAATCCGTGGTATTCGAAAAAGTGACGCGACGTTAGAGCAAATTTTAGCAACTGTTGATGAGCAGGCAACTGTTTTACTTGCAGGAAATCCAGATGGTCTTTTACTTGAAACATATTATGATTTTGAAGAGCTAACAGCGACTTTATCAATGCTGCGAGCTAAAACGAAATTACCGATCATTGCTCAAGTTTCAATGCACGAACCTGGAATATTACAAAATGGAATGAGCTTAAATAACGCCTTACATGAACTTGAATCATTAGGTGCTGATATCGTGGGTGTTAACTGTCGCTTAGGTCCTCATCATACTATACAAGCATTTGAAGGTGTAGAGCTTCCTGAGAAGGCATTTATGTCAGCGTATCCGAACGCCTCTCTTCTTGATTTGGAGGATGGCCGTGTCGTTTATGAGTCGGAGGCAGATTATTTTGGCCGAGCAGCTGTAGAACTTCGTGATCAAGGGGTACGTTTAATTGGTGGCTGTTGTGGTACGACACCAAAGCATATTGCCGCAGCGAAAAAGTACTTAGAAGAGCTATCACCGGTTGAGGAAAAGCATGCAAAGCCAGAAAAAATAGAGGTTGTCCGTGAGGCAGAGCCAGCAAATTATGAGCCATTACATATAAAAGTAAAACGTGAACGCTCGATTATTGTGGAGTTAGATACACCAAGACATTTAGAAATTGAAGGCTTTATTGAAGGTGCAAAAAAAATATATGGGGCGGGCGCGGATGTAGTCATGATGGCAGATAATTCACTGGCTTCTCCAAGGATTAGTAATGTCGCAATGGGTGCCTTGATAAAAGAAACGCACGGGGTACGCCCGTTGACACACATAACTTGCCGAGACCGTAATTTAATTGGTCTTCAATCACATTTAATGGGATTAAATGCACTAGGGATTCATGATATTTTAGCAGTTACTGGAGATCCGACAAAGGTAGGCGATTTCCCAGGAGCAACTAGCGTTTATGACGTATCTTCAATGGAGCTAATCCAATTAATAAAACAGTTAAATGAAGGTGTATCGTTCTCAGGGAAACCACTTCGTAAAAAGGCAAATTTCTCTGTAGCTGCTGCATTTAATCCTAATGTACGTGTATTAGATCGTGCTGTCTCTCGATTAGAGAAGAAAATTGAACATGGGGCAGATTATTTTATTTCACAGCCTGTTTATACAAAGGAAAAAATTGTGGAAATTTACGAGGCGACAAAGCATTTAGAAACACCAATTTATATAGGTATTATGCCAGTAACGAGCTATAAAAGTGCGGAGTTCTTACACCATGAAGTCCCAGGCATCAAACTATCTGATGATGCGTTATCACGTATGAAGGCTTGTGGCGATGATAAGGAACGCGCAACACTAGAAGGAATTGCAATTGCCAAAGAATTAGTAGAAGTAGCAGCGGAATATTTCAATGGTATTTACCTCATCACACCATTTTTACGCTATGACATGACACTAGAATTGATGGAATTTATTGAGCAATTGGATGAACAGAAAAAAGGGGTAAGTATAAATGGCTAAGCATTTGATTGAAGAACAACTAGAGAAGCGAATTTTAATTCTTGATGGCGCAATGGGTACAATGCTACAAAATGAAAATTTATCAGCAGAGGATTTTGGCGGCGAGGAATATGATGGCTGTAATGAAAATCTTGTGCTAACTAGACCAGATGTGCTTGAAAAAGTTCATAGAAAATATTTAGAGGCTGGAGCAGATATTATTTGTACAAATACATTTGGAAGTACACCACTTGTATTAAATGAATATGATCTTGGTGCGAAGGCAGAAGAAATAAATATACGTGCTGTGGAAATTGCACGAAAAGCAGTAGATGAGTTTTCTACATCCGATTGGCCACGATTTGTAGCAGGGGCTATGGGACCAACTACAAAAACTTTGTCAGTTACAGGTGGTATTACATTTGATGAGTTAGAGGAAAACTTTTATGTTCAAGCCAAGGCATTAATTGAAGCCGGGGCGGACGTTCTGTTGCTAGAAACTAGTCAGGATATGTTGAATGTTAAGGCAGGAACATTGGGGGTATCTCGTGCTTTTAAGGCAACTGAAAAAGAGTTACCTGTGATGATATCTGGAACAATTGAACCGATGGGAACAACATTGGCCGGCCAAACAATTGATGCTTTTTACATCTCCATCGAGCATATTAAGCCATTATCAGTTGGCTTAAACTGTGCAACTGGACCAGAGTTTATGACGGACCATATCCGTTCACTAGCAGAGCTTTCAACAGGCTATATTAGCTGTTATCCGAATGCAGGGTTGCCTGACGAGGAAGGCTGCTACCATGAGTCACCTGAATCGTTGTCACAAAAGCTAAAAGGCTTTGCAGAAAAGGGCTGGCTTAATATTGTCGGAGGTTGCTGTGGTACAACGCCAGCACATATTGCTGCTATTCGAGAGGTGCTAAAGGACGAAAAGCCTCGTCAATTACCATATGCAACACATGGTCATGTAGTATCTGGTATCGAGCCATTGGTGTATGACGATTCTATGCGTCCGTTATTTATTGGAGAACGGACAAATGTAATCGGTTCTCGTAAGTTTAAAAATTTAATTGTTGACGGGAAGTTTGAAGAAGCGGCAGAAATCGCGCGTGCTCAGGTGAAAAATGGAGCACATGTAATCGATATTTGTTTAGCAAATCCTGACCGCGATGAACTAGAGGATATGCGTGGCTTTATGCAGGAGGTTGTAAAAAAAGTAAAAGTACCTCTTGTGATTGATTCGACAGATGAAAAAGTAATTGAGGAAGCACTGAAGTTTTCTCAAGGGAAAGCCATTATAAATTCTATCAACCTAGAGGATGGCGAGGAGCGCTTTGACGCAGTTTTACCGCTAGTGAAAAAATATGGTGCCTCTTTAGTTGTCGGTACAATTGATGAGCAAGGCATGGCAGTTGATCGACATCGCAAGCTTGAGATTGCTGAACGTTCCTATAAATTGTTAACAGAAAAGTGGGGGATTGCTCCTGAAGATATTATCTTTGACCCATTAATGTTCCCAGTAGGAACGGGAGATGAGCAGTATATTGGTTCAGCACTTGAAACAGTGGAAGGAATTCGACTGATTAAAGAAAAAATGCCACGTACACTAACGGTGCTTGGTGTAAGTAATATTTCGTTCGGATTACCACCAGTAGGTCGTGAAGTATTAAATGCCGTATATTTATATCACTGTACACAAGCAGGTTTAGATTATGCAATAGTGAATACGGAGAAGCTAGAACGTTATGCATCCATTCCAGAGGATGAAATTAAGCTAGCTAATGATTTACTCTTCCATACAAATGATGAAACATTAGCTGTTTTCACGGATTTCTATCGTGATAAAAAGAAGGAGAAAACAGAGGCAGATATTCCGAAAACAGTAGAGGGACGTTTAGCTTACTATATTTTAGAGGGTACAAAGGAAGGGCTTATTGAGGATTTAGATGCTGCCCGTGAAATTTTTGAAACACCGCTTGATATTATTAATGGACCATTAATGGACGGTATGGCAGAGGTTGGCCGTTTATTTAACGATAATCAGCTCATCGTAGCAGAGGTGTTACAATCAGCAGGGGTTATGAAGGCAGCAGTTGCACATTTAGAGCAATTCATGGAGAAAAATGAAGAGAGTGCTGGCAAGGGGAAAATGGTACTTGCTACTGTAAAAGGCGATGTGCATGATATTGGGAAAAACCTTGTCGATATTATTTTAAGTAATAATGGCTATAAGGTAATTGATCTTGGCATTAAAGTAACACCTGCCCAGTTAATAGAAGCGATTCGTAAGGAGAAGCCAGACTTCATCGGGCTTTCAGGCTTACTTGTAAAATCAGCACAGCAAATGGTTATTACAGCTCAAGATTTCAAGGAAGCGGGTATTGATGTTCCTATTTTAGTAGGGGGAGCGGCATTATCTCGTCGCTTTACTGAAACAAAAATCGCTGGCGAATATAATGGTCCTGTCATTTATTCAAAGGACGCGATGCAAGGATTAGATCAAGTAAATCGGTTAATGGGGCCAGATACACGTGCTGATTTCTTAGTTGAAATTGAGGAATCTCGAAAAAAACGCTTAGAGGCAGACGAAAAAAGAGCGGCTCGCCCGGCTAAAGAAGTAACTGTAAAGCCTGTACGCACGGTAAAGGAAGCTTCTGTCTTTCTTCCGGCTGATTTGCGACGCCATGTAAAGAGAGATTATGCAGTTTCACATTTATATCCATATGTTAATATGCGGACATTACTTGGACATCACCTAGGATTAAAAGGTCAAGTACAGCAGTTGCTTGATGCTGGCGATGCAAGAGCAACAGAGTTAAAAGATTTAGTTGACGATTATTTACAAAGTGATTTATTGAAGCCTTCGGGTGTGTATCAGTTTTTCCCTGCACAAGCCGATGGGGATGATGTAGTTGTGTATGATCCAGCAGATAGCAAAACAGAAATTGAACGATTTACCTTCCCACGTCAGCAAGTGGAACCGTTTTTATGTCTTGCAGATTTCCTGAAAACAGTTGAAAGCGGTGAAATGGACTATATTTCCTTAATGGTGGTAACAGCTGGACAAGGGGTTATGGCGAAGGCTCGTCAGCTAAAAGAGGAAGGGAAATTCCTTGAAAGTCATGCATTACAATCTACAGCTCTTGAGCTTGCGGAGGGCTTTGCGGAGCGTATGCACCAAGAAATTCGTGATCAATGGGGCTTCCCAGATGCGACAGATTTTACAATGCGTGATCGTTTCGCAGCAAAATACCAAGGACAGCGCTTTTCATTTGGCTATCCAGCATGTCCAAACTTAGAGGATCAAGAGAAATTGTTTGGCTTATTAAAACCAGAAGACATTGGTGTGCATTTAACGGAAGGCTTTATGATGGAGCCGGAAGCTTCTGTTTCAGCAATTGTCTTTGCACATCCAGATGCTCGGTATTTTAATGTGTAATGCTAGAAAAAGTGGTATAACTTTATGTAATGATGTTAAAGCCTCGGTATAATTAAAGTAGGACGTGAGCATGATGATTCGATTAATGGAAGAGAAAGATTTACCTGGTGTTTTAGATATTTACAATGACATTATTTTAACGAGCAAAGCCGTTTATCGATATGAAATTCAATCGTTAGAAGAAAAAAGACGATGGTTCAAGGAGCAGCAAACAATCGGTAATCCACTGCTAGTCTTTGATGTAAATGGCACAGTAGCCGGCTTTGCAACATATAGTCAGTTCCGTCCATATCCAGGTTATAAGTACACAATGGAGCACTCTGTATATGTGCATAAGGATCATTATCAAAAGGGAATAGCTATACAATTAATGCATGAGCTTATTCGAATTGCTAAAGAGCGAGATGTGAAGACACTCGTAGCGGGCATTGATGGTGAAAATATTGGAAGCATTAAAGTACATGAAAAACTAGGCTTCGAATATGCGGGTACCATAAAAAACGCAGGATATAAATTTGGACAGTGGCTAGACCTTGTATTTTATCAGCTACAGTTAACCGGACCAAAAGTATAGAAAGTAATTGACATGACATATCTTTTCAGTTTGCCTACTCATACTAATGCTACATTCTTATCATCAAAAGTTGGGGATGAAATATGCATTGTATAATAGGTTGATTGGAGTGTTGCTGGGCGACTCCTCGGGGATCAGCACGAAGGCTAAAAGCATCACATCCTGTGATAACGCCTTCGTGACCAACATCCTGCTGTTGCTACGTTGCACTAACAAGACATCTGTTGGCCCGAGACCCTGCAGCGAAGCGGATGTTCTCTGTGCGAAAGCGAAGCGACAGCAACAAATGTTTTATCTGCGCGAAAGCGTAGCGGCAGCGGCAAATGTTTTAACTGTGCGAAAGCGAAGCGACAGCAACAACAAAGCGCCCAGCCGGAACGGAAATCAATTCCACTTTATAGTGATGTGCCATATTAATTTATATTTATTCCTTTGTTCACATTATAAAAGGATATGACAAATGTCATATCCTTTTTATGATGTTTGCTTCTGTTGCATGATTGTACTCTTGTTTTATGATGAGGTCATAAGAAAAAAATGAAACGAGGGAGTAAAAATAATGGCAACAGATAAAGAAAAAACGAAAAAACTGCGCCAAGACGTAGCACCATTTGCGAAATCCGATACGGCTAAAAGTATCTTCCAAATGGTTAATACGATTGTACCTTTAATTGCTCTTTGGGTAGCTGGCTATATGTTAGTGGATGTTTCACCATGGTTAACAGCTGGGTTAAGTGTAATTTCTGCTGGATTTGTCGTACGAACTTTTATTATTTTCCATGATTGTACACACGGTTCATTTTTCAAAAGTAAAAAAGCAAACGACTGGGTTGGCTTTGTAACTGGGGTGTTAACATCATTCCCATATGAAAAATGGAAACGTGAGCATACAATTCACCACGCAACTAGCTCGAACTTAGATAAGCGTGGTATCGGTGATATTGATATGATGACAGTGGAAGAATTTTTACAAGCATCTAAAGGGCAACGTTTATGGTATCGTTTTTACCGTAATCCATTCGTAATGTTTGGCTTAGGTCCACTGTTTATGGTGTTCATTTTAAACCGTCGTAATCGAAGTGACGCTAAACAGAAAGAACGCATAAACACTTATTTAACAAATGTAGTCATCGTAGGAATCTGTGCTGCTTTAATTTTCTTTATGGGATGGCAAGCATTTTTATTAGTGCATGGAGTAACATTGTTTGTGGCAGCTTCTCTAGGCATTTGGTTATTCTTTATCCAACATACGTATGAAGATTCTTATTTTGAGCATGACTCAGAGTGGGATTATGTAAAGGCTGCTGTTGAAGGTAGCTCGTATTATAAATTACCGAAGCTATTACAATGGGTTACAGGTAATATTGGCTTCCACCATGTACATCATTTAGCTCCACGTGTACCGAACTATAATCTAGAAAAGGCGCATAATGACATACCGCCATTACACACTGCAACGACAATTACGTTACGTACAAGCCTAGAATCATTACGCTACAAGTTATATGATGAAGATCAAGGTAAGTTTGTAACTTTTAAAGACGTGAATGAAATAATCAAGCGAAAAGAAAGAGGCAGTATAGCTGCTTAGTAAAATTTTTTCAGCCATCTCTTCTAAGGGATGGCTGTTTTACGTAAACATTGTACAACAGGCTCAATGAAAATCATGTGCAGGCATAAAATAAATTTTCTTGTTATAATGAGGGAAAAGTAGGAAAGAGCGTGAGATTATGTTGAGGAAATGGCAAAGTATTATCCCGAATAGTCCAATGCTCAGTGTATATTTATGGATTGTTTTCTGTTTCCTACCGTTTTTCTTCATTTTTAGAAAATCATCTTATCTAGAAATATCAATTGGTATTACATTTTTAATGCTATATTTTATTTTCTATCGATTTTCCATGAATTCGAAAAACGGTCTTGTTTATATGTGGGTTAGCTTTGAAATGGTTATTAATATCGTTATGACGATATTGTATGGCTATGTGTATTTATCAATTTTCACAGCTTTCTTCATTGGAAATCTTCGTAAACCGGTTGGCTTCTATATTATATACGGTCTACATATTGGTTTTACGGTTATTTCAACAGGTGTTGGCTTTTTTGTTGAGCTACAGTTATTTTTATCACAACTACCATTTGTTGTTTTAACAATTTTAGCAGTTGTGCTCCTCCCACTAACGATTTATTCAAAAAATAAACGCGAAAATTTAGAAGGTCAGCTTGAGACTGCTAATGAACGAATAGCTGAGTTAATTGTTTTTGAAGAGCGCCAACGTATTGCTCGAGATTTGCATGATACTCTCGGTCAAAAGTTGTCGATGATAGGTTTAAAAAGTGACTTAGCTTCAAGATTAATTGAACGTGATCCACAGCAGGCTCTAACAGAAATTAAGGATATTCGTCAAACGGCGAGTATCGCCTTAAAAGAAGTACGTGAACTAGTATCGGATATGCGAAAGGCTAGGTTTGAGGACGAGCTTATGCGTATTGCTCAAATATTAAAGGCTGCTGAAATGGAGTTTGTATTTGATGGTGATAAAGATACATTACAAGTTCCACCGCTTGTAGAAAATGTATTATCCATGTGCTTAAAAGAGGCAGTCAATAATGTCGTTAAGCATAGTGGTGCTACAAAATGCGAAATCGCCTTCCATCAAAATTTTAAGGAAGTATATTTAGTTGTTCGTGATAATGGGCAAGGAATCACCAAAAAGCAAGCTTGGAAAACGGGTAACGGATTAAAGGGAATGCGAGAACGGTTAGAGTTTATAAACGGTTCTTTTAAAATCGAAAGTGAAGAGGGCACTACATTAACAGTGTCGATTCCAGTGGCGATTACGCATCAGAAGGTCAAAGAAAATCTGAAGAACATATAGAAATGAGGACTGTGACATGATACGAATTGTAATTGCTGAAGATCAGGGTATGCTATTAGGCGCACTCCGTTCATTACTTAGTATGGAGGATGATATGGAGGTCGTCGGCTTAGCAAAAAATGGTGAGGAAGCATTAGGACTTGTTGAAGAGCATCGACCTGATATTTGTATTATGGATATTGAAATGCCAGTAAAAACTGGATTGGATGCTGCCGAGGAACTGCATGCCACAGGTTCTAATTGTAAAGTGATTATACTAACGACGTTTGCAAGGCCGGGTTATTTTGAGCGTGCAAGAAAGGCCAGCGTTCGTGGCTATCTACTAAAGGATAGTCCGATAGAAGAATTGGCTAGTGCCATTCGCACAATTATGGACGGCAAAAGAATATATGCGCCTGAACTCGTTGATTTTGTCTATGAGGATGATAGTGAAAATCCTTTAACTGACCGCGAGAGCCAGGTACTGACACTTGTTGCAGAGGGCAAGACAACAAAAGAAATTGCTGCAGAATTGTTTTTATCGGCAGGAACTGTCCGCAACTATATCTCCACTATTTTAGAAAAATTAAATGTTGGAAATCGTATTGAAGCAATCGCTCGTTTTAAGGAAAAAGGGTGGAATAAGTAAAGAACTTCAAAAGAGACTGAACGTAACTGATCAAATCTTAAAAAGTGCGAGAAAAGTAGATGCCAGAAGAGCCATTTATTTTATGATACCTTAATTTCATCGACATAATAGTTTATAACAACAAAAGACCTTATCGCCTGTAGAGACGATAAGGTTTTTAATTAGTTATTTTTTACGTTTTGTTAAACGTCCAAGAACGAATGCACCTGCTGCTACAGCAAGGACTGTGTTCGTTTTTTTCGTAAATACTTGTTTTGTAACAAGATTAAGATTTTGAGGACGCTCCGCTAAACGGCGCATAAAGTAGCCGTACCAATCTTCGCCAAATGGTACATATACACAGAAGTTATAGCCTTCTTTTGCAAGCTCTTTTTGCAGATCTGTACGGAAGCCGTAAAGCATTTGGAATTCGAATTTATCAAGTGGAATATTATTGTCCTCTACAAAGCGTTTTACGTGTGCAATAACATTATGGTCATGTGTTGCGATGGACGTAAATTTACCATGTAGTAAATGATATTCAATTAACTCAATGAAATTTAAATCAATATCTAATTTATCTTGGAAAGCAACCTCTACAGGCTCTTTATAAGCACCTTTTACGATACGAAGGCGATAGTCCTGGAATTTTTCAATATCGTCCTTAGCACGGTAAAAGTAAGATTGGATAACAGTACCCACATTATTAAACGTTTTGGAAAGCTCTTCAACCATATCGAAGGATGTTTGTAAACGGTCGTAGTCTTCCATGTCAAAGTTTACGAATATATCATATGCTGCTGCTTTTTCTACAATTTCATATAAGTTATCGTAGCAAAAATCAACATCAATATCTAAACCTAATTGAGATGGCTTTAACGAAATATGCGCATCGACGCTATTCTCGTGAATAGCTTCAATAACAGCAAGGATTTGTTCTTTAGCTTTTGTTGCTTCTTCTTCAGTTGAAACAAATTCCCCTAAATTATCTACTGTACAAGAGATTTTATGAGCGTTTAGCTCTTTGATACTAGCAATCGTTTCTTCAATATTTGTACCAGCTACTACACTTTGTGCTCCTAATTTTAGGCCGTATTTTTTTGCAGTATTGTTTAATAGTTGGTTCTCAGATAGATGGATGAAAAAATCGCGTAATAACATGGTCATTCTCCTCACTGCTGCATTTTCTTTCTATTATAACATAATTTAGAAAATATATATTGTTTTTAATATAGTGATTATTTTGTTTCAAGGATTTGCATGCGTTCATTAAAAAGTGCAGGATAACTTAAAAAACCAATCATTATGCTTGATAATGTCGCTGCTGTTAGCAGGGCGAAAATGATTAATAGTTGGAATTGCACTGCTTGAATAGGGTCTGCTCCACCGATTATTTGGCCACTCATCATACCTGGTAATTGAACAAGACCAATTGTTTTTTGGCTTTCAATTGTAGGAATCATACTTGCTTTTATCGCATTCATTAGCTGTCGATGTATAGCCTGTTTTGGTGTACCGCCAAGCGATAATATTAACTCAATTTCGTTCTGATGACTTGCGATTTCCGATGTAAAACGATTTAAAAATAGCACTGATAACACCATTGAATTACCAATCATCATGCCACTAATCGGAATAATATACTGCGCTGTTGATGGTACAATATCAAAACCAAGCAATACCCCTTGTGTAACACATTCAACTGCAATAAGAGTTAGTGCAATTTTCCATGTAATGCCTTTAATACCTTTCCCTTTTTTACGAGCATTGAGTGTTGCTACTAAAATCATTAATGCAATCATGAGGAAGATATAAATATTACTTTGAGCATCGAAGACAAATTTTAAAATGTAACCGACGGCAAGTAATTGAATAATAGAACGAATAGTAGCGATGAGCGTATCTTTTTCAAGACCTAGCTTTAAGGTTTTTGACAATAAAAGGGGGATTAACACGAAAATTAACGTTAAGGAAAGAGAAGTATATGTCATCCGCTCACCCCCTGTACAAATTCAGCGACACGTGGATTTGTAGGTGCATTAAGTAAGGAGCTTTCTCCAGTTTCAATTAGTTTCCCATCCATCATGACCCATGTATAGTGACCGATTGTCAGTGCTTGCTGTAAATTATGAGTAATCCAAATTATTGTGACATTAAACTTTTTATTGATTGTAGCAATAAGCGTCTCAATTTCTTGCACGGATTGACGGTCTAGTGCAGATGTGATTTCATCTAACAATAAAATGGAGGATTGATTAATAAGTGTTCTAGCAATAGAGACTTTTTGTCGTTGTCCACCTGATAATTTATTCGTAGGGCGTAGTAAAAAGCTTTGATCAAGTCCGACATCATGTAAATATTGGATCGCTTCTTGCTCTGTAAGATTTTCTCCTTGTAACGAACGAGGAAGTGCAAGATTATCAAATACAGACCCTTCTATCATAGGGGCCGCTTGAAGAGCCATGCTCACATGTTTTCTTAAAGCGGTTGGCTCATATGTAGAAATGCTTTGATTATCAATTAATATTTGACCATCAGTAGGTGATAATAGTCCATTGCACAATTTAAGTAGAGTTGTTTTACCAGCACCTGAAGGGCCGACTAGTGTAGTGATTTTTCCTTTAGGGAATGACCCAGTAATTGATTGTAAGATTGTCTTGTCATTCGCTGAAAAGCTGACCTGTTGAAAGTGAATGGCAGGTTCATATGACGTATTCATAAAGTTAAAACTCCTTTATACTAATAGGTAAAATAACTGTAGCATGAAACAAAGGGAAGCTAAAGTTATTTAACATTGGGTAATAAAGTTAAGGGGGATAGAGAATGGATATATTATATGTAGATACTTTAACATATGCACAAGGTACTATGTATATCATTGCTTCAGATGATGGACTAGTATATATCGGGACTCCAAATGCACCATTTGAAGAGGTGGAAGTGTGGGCGAAAAAGTCATTTAAAGGCTATCGTTTTGAAGATAATAAAGAAAAGTTACAGCAATATGTTAAGCAATTATCGGCTTATTTCAATAAGGAACTTACTGAGTTTGATTTACCAATACATGTTAAAGGGACGCCATTTCAACTAGCAGTATGGGATGCGTTGAAGGAGCTACCATATGGTACAACTACAACATACTCAGATATTGCACACCGTATCGGCAATCCAAAAGCAGTAAGAGCTGTAGGCAGTGCAATCGGCGCCAATCCAATATTAGCGATTATTCCTTGTCATCGTGTAATTGGTAAAGATGGTAAACTAACAGGTTTTCGTAGTGGGCTTGCTATGAAAGAATTTTTACTGGAGCTAGAGAGAGTGTAAAACAAGAATCTGCATAACCTTTGGGGAAACAGTTTGCCGAAGAGATTGCAGATTCTTGTTTTTTGTATTAAAGAAGAGGAAGTTCAATAAATACTATACATGTTCTTCTTGGACATTGTTATTTGCTTTTCCAAAATGAGTTAAACGATGAGCAAATGTTTCTCCTCGCACTGCAGAGCCCTTGAAAATATCCTGAAACTCATAAGCCGGAGCACCGTGTTCGATGACATCTAGGCCAGTAACTTCATCTTCAGCAGAAACTCGTAATGGCACAAATGCTTTTATAATAAGTAAACCAGCTGCTACTGAAACGCTAACCCAAGCAATGGTAGCGATAACCCCAATGGCTTGCACTCCTAATTGACCGAAGCCTCCCCCATAAAATAATCCTTGACCACCAATATCAAACAAGCCAACTGCTAGAGTACCCCAAATACCACAGATACCATGGACAGCGATTGCACCAACAGGATCATCGACTTTTAATTTCCATTCAATGAAGCGGACGCCCTCGACCAATAATGGAGCAGCAATTAATCCGATAACGAGTGAACCGACAATGCTAACATTAGCTGCCCCAGCGGTAATACTTACAAGCCCAGCTAAAGCACCGTTTAATGTGAGTGAGCCATCGATATGACCATATCGAAGTTTCGTATAAAGGGCTGTAACCACAACTCCAGCAGCAGCAGCGAAAAATGTATTTGCAATTACGCTAGGAACAAGTTTAGGATCAGCAGCTAATGTTGAGGCGCCATTGAAGCCAAACCAACCAAACCAAAGTAAAAATACGCCTAAAGCGCCTAATGGAATACTATGTCCTGTAATAACGTTAACACGACCATTTTCATATTTACCGAGACGAGGACCGACCATTACCGCAGCTACAAATGCTGCAACTGCACCTGTTAAATGTACAACGGTTGATCCAGCAAAGTCGATAAAACCAAGATTTGTTAACCATCCATGACCACTCCAAACCCAATGACCAACAACAGGATAAACAAGTAACGACATGAGAATAATTACGCCAATATAAGCAAAAATATTAGTACGTTCTGCCACTGCTCCAGATAAAATTGTTGCTCCAGTTGCTGCAAACATCGTTTGGAAAATAAAGAAGGAAAGATCATCTACACCATTTAAGGCAAAGCCACTTGTACCGAAGATACCGCCAATTGAATCACCAAACATAATAGCGTAACCACAGAGAAAATAGACAATGCCACCAAGTGATATAGTTAGGAAGTTCTTCATAATAATATTGACTGCGTTTTTTGAGCGTGTAAAGCCTGCTTCAACCATCGCAAATCCTGCATGCATAAAGAATACTAAAATTGTACCGAGCATCATCCAAACTAAATTTATAGATAATGTTATCTCATTCATATATATATCGCCCCCCTTATTCTACTGCAATTGATCCGACTTCTTTTGTACGGATACGAATTGCTTGTTCTACTGGATAAATAAAAATTTTGCCATCTCCAACCTTGCCAGTTGTTGCCTTACGTAATAAAACTTCAACAATGGGATCTACTTTTTCATCATCAACAATCATTTCTAATTTCAATTTCGGCAAAAATTCAATTTCGTAGGTATTTCCACGAAATAACCCTGTACGCCCTAACTGACGACCGCAGCCAGCAATTTCTGAAACACTGAGCCCTGCAATTCCTTCCTGTGCAAGTCCGTCCCTGACCGCGCCGAAAACTTCGGGACGGATGATTGCTTCTATTTTTTTCATCAATATCAGCTCCTTGAGTAAATTTAATTTACATGTTAAAACGCTATGATAAACGGCGCAATAATTATTTGAATATCCATGTTATGTTTTGTTACATGTAATATTTCGTCTTTCGTAATAGTTTGCTGAAAATGTTTTTAAAAGGGGAATGAAAGCGGTACTAAAAAGTGTGTCTGAAATGTGAACATTTCTAAATTTTCTGATTATTTATGTGAGGAAACCTAACATTAAAGTTGGAGGAAGTAATACGCAAGATTTTGGGTATATAGTGTATACTAGGACTAATTATCAAAGCGGAAGAAGGGGTTTCTTGTGAGATCAAACTATGCAGATGATAGCTTAGCGCTACACACGGACTTGTACCAAATCAATATGGCAGAGTCGTATTGGGCTGATGGTATACATAATAGAAAAGCAGTTTTCGAACTATATTTTAGAAAATTACCTTTTGGCAATGGTTATGCAATTTTTGCGGGATTAGAGAGAATTCTTGAGTATTTACGTGATTTTTGCTTCAGTGATTCGGACATAGCGTATTTGCGTGAAGAGGTTGGGTATAAAGAGGATTTTATAGAGTATTTAAAAAATATTCGTTTTACTGGGGATATGTATTCGATGGTGGAAGGGGAAACTGTTTTCGCTAATGAACCAATTATCCGCATTGAAGCACCGTTAGTGGAAGCGCAACTAATTGAAACCGCATTACTTAACATTGTCAATTACCAAACCTTAATTGCAACAAAGGCTAGTCGTATTAAACAAATTATAAAAAATGAAGTGGCGATGGAGTTCGGTACACGACGCGCTCAGGAGATGGACGCAGCAATTTGGGGAACACGTGCAGCGTTTATTGGTGGTTTTGCTTCAACTAGTAATGTGAGAGCAGGTAAACTCTTTAATATACCAGTATCAGGTACACATGCACATGCACTGGTACAGGCCTATAAAAATGATTATGATGCATTTCACTCCTATGCTAAACGTCATCGTGATTGCGTATTCCTTGTAGATACATACAATACGTTAAAATCGGGTGTGCCAACAGCGATTCAAGTGGCTAAAGAACTTGGAGACAAAATTAATTTTATTGGAATTCGACTAGATAGTGGGGATATAGCTTTCTTGTCAAAAGAAGCACGTCGTATGTTAGATGAGGCAGGCTTCCAAAACGCTAAAATTATCGTTTCAAATGACTTAGATGAATACACGATCTTAAACTTAAAGGCTCAAGGTGCAAAAGTTGATGTGTGGGGAATTGGTACGAAGCTCATTACTGCATATGATCAACCAGCTTTAGGGGCTGTTTATAAAATGGTCGCTATTGAAAATAACGATGGGCAATTAGAAGATACGATTAAAATTTCTGCGAATGCTGAAAAGGTAACGACGCCAGGTCTTAAAAATGTATATCGCATTATTGATAGAAAGAATGGCAAGGCAGAGGGAGATTACATTACGATGCACGATGAAAATCCTCAATCAGAGGAACGCATTAAAATGTTCCATCCTGTTCATACATTCGTATCAAAATTTGTCACAAACTTTGAAGCTAAAAACTTACATCATCAAGTGATTAAAAATGGCGAAATACATTATCAAAACCCTACTTTGGAAGAAATGCGCGATTATGCAGCAAATAATTTAGAATTGTTATGGGATGAATATAAACGTGCCATGAATCCTGAGGAATACCCAGTCGATTTAAGCCAAAAATGCTGGAATAATAAAATGCGCAATATTGAAGAAGTAAGTGAAATGGTTAATCGATTGTAAGCGTAAGGAGTGAAGGACAAAATGAAATTACAGCAAGAAATCATAAAGGAATTACGTGTATTACCTACTGTTGATGCGCAGGAAGAGATTCGCAAATCCATTGATTTTTTAAAGGAATATGCGCGTCGCTATAGCTTTGTAAAGGGATTTGTTCTCGGAATATCAGGTGGTCAAGACTCCACGTTAACTGGAAAATTAACGCAGCTCGCAGTTGACGAATTAAATGCCGAGGTGGGAGAAGCGAAGTACTCATTTTGGGCTGTTCGTTTACCATATGGTGTGCAAGCAGATGAAAAGGACTGTCAGGATGCGATTGACTATATCAAACCTACGAAAACTTTTACAGTAAACATTAAAGATGCAGTCGATGCAAGTGTTAGAGCATTAACGAATGCAAGTATTGAACTAAGCGATTTTGCCAAAGGGAATGAAAAGGCACGTGAGCGAATGAAGGTGCAATATTCTATCGCTGCTATGAATAATGCTGTTGTGCTAGGGACAGATCATGCTGCGGAGGCAATTACAGGTTTTTACACAAAATTTGGGGATGGTGGTGCAGATTTAATGCCCATCTTCCGTCTCAACAAACGTCAGGGTAAGCAGTTGTTAGCAGCTCTTGATTGCCCGGAGCATTTATATTTAAAAATACCAACTGCTGACTTAGAGGAAGATCGTCCTTCGTTACCAGATGAAGTAGCGCTTGGTTTAACGTATGACCAAATTGATGATTATTTAGAGGGAAAGGTTATCCCTGAAGAAGCTCGTAAAACATTAGAAGGACATTATCTACGTTCCCAACATAAACGTCATATGCCAATTACAATATTTGATGATTTTTGGAAGTAATATAGCTATCGATATAGCGTGGGTTGATTTCCGTTCCGGCTGGGCGCTTTGTAGCTGTCGCTTTGCTTTCGCTACAGAAAACATTTGTTGTTGCTGACGCTTCGCTTTCGCACAGATAAAACACTTGTTGCTGTCGCTTCGCTTTCGCACAGAGCAAAGCCTCCTTGGGGCGTCGGGGCAACAGGATGTTGGTCACGAAGGCGTTATCACCTCCAACTTTTGGTGGCGAGTTAACAAATATTTAGGGAAAGAGTTATAAGAAATAGTGTTTATCACTTTTTCTTATAACTCTTTTCTATTTTTTTAAGCAATTTGGTTCTGTATTATTAAGTTCAAGCATATAATGTCGATATAAATACCTACAAAGTTAAAAAAAGTAAAGGAGGGTAATTATTTATGAGGACTTCTAGAGTAAGTTCGACGACTAGTAGTATATTTCGTAATGAACAACAGTATCTACATGCTGGGGATTTAAGCCATAATTTTGGACAAAATCCGAAGAAACAGTTTAAAAACAGTTTACTAAAGAATAAAGATAAAAAGCATATAAGTAACACTAGGCAAATTCAGCAGCAGCGTCCAAATAAAATAGCGGCTAGTTCCGTGGACAATGCTTACGATATACAAATACGCAATGAATTAAATGAAACTGCTGTTAAACTTAGTCTGGTCAGCAAGCAAAAGAAGTTTCTCAATAGTTACCGATCTTCTATATAAAATATAAATTCAAACTCTCTACATCATTCAGGATGTAGGGAGTTTTTTGTGTGTCTTGTACACCTTTATTTATTGACCCTGAATGTAAGTAATAAAAAAATAGAAAGTATATATTTTTCATTCAAAATATTTGAAGTCGAGACGTTCAATGAATATTCAAGGTAATTTTTCCAATACTTCACAGTGATTTTTAACTTATTTCACAACTTGCTTGTAAAGTAGTTATTAGAATTAGAAAAACGAAATTGGGGGAAGCAATTGTGAAAAAAATATGGTTACCTGTACTAGCAGTATCACTTTTACTGACGGCTTGTGGTACAGAAAAAGCGGAAGTTAAGAAGGAAGAAACGAAGCAAGATGTCATGGCAAATGAAGCAGAAGCAAAGGATAAATCTACGCAAGTCGCTTCTCTAGTAGATACCCGTTTACAAGAGCCAAAAGAAGATACAATGTGTGAAATGTGTAATATGAAAGTATATATGAAGGACGAAGATATGGGTGAATTTTCTACTCAAGCAATAAAAGAGGATGGAACAGTTACCTTTTATGATGACATCGGCTGTCTAGTAAATGCCGAGGTTGCAAATAATGAAATGAACGAAAAATTTGTACGTGATTTTAATACAAAAGATTGGGTAAAGGTTGATGATGCAACTATCGTCAAAACAGACCTA
>Ga0102589_1002093_pt1 | contig 24140 bp, 29 predicted proteins | sample AraplaMF_Col_mLB_FD_76858 | JGI IMG/M metagenome (GOLD analysis project Ga0102589, IMG submission 76858) | Arabidopsis root microbial communities from the University of North Carolina, USA - plate scrape MF_Col_mLB | ecosystem: Host-associated > Plants > Roots > Endosphere | place: USA... | reverse complement strand
TAATCAGATGAACTTCCACAGTTTACATCACCTAGAATTGGAGCTATATGACTACGTAAATTGGTTCAACAAACATCGCATCCATGGAACCTTAGGCTATATGAGTCCAGTAGATTACAGAAGATTAACCCTTAAAAAAGCTGTCTGATTTAGTGTTGACAATCCACTTAATGCTTAATCTAGTTTGAGTTTGATCATTCACAAAGTAACTCTTATTGATGACCGCATTTGTTACCGTTATTCCTTTATGAAAGACAGTTGGGTATAATGTGTTCTGTTGTACATACATATCTGACTCTGGATCGGCATCCATATTATGAGTAAATAATATGGATAGAATAATATCAGCATTGTTTCCAAACTCTTCGGTAAAAGATTTCTCTAATTCCTTATATTCCAGTTTTGAGACCTTTTCCCTCAACGCTACATCAATGATCATTTTTTCTTTCTTCTCAACCATTTCAATGGCAGTCTTCATGTCGAAATCAATTGTTTCTTCTTTTATTGGCTTTATTTGTCCTGAAGATTGACAAGCCGATAAAAACAAAATAACTATAATAATTAAACATAAGTAGAAACTCCTCATCATTAGCTCTCCCCTAACAATTACATTCTTTTTTTATGTATATAAATTATAGTTATTACAAGATTGGCCGTGGTCGCGTATTTCATAAATTATAATTTTCTCCGTAATCAGTCTTCTTCCTCTTTGTTCCACTAATCTACCGGTCACTTCAATAAAACTTCAACAAAGCAGCTTAACAACTCCAAGAATTTGTTACTTGAAATTTCCCGGGTAAGCGCAGAATTCGCTAAAACAATCCACCTACTGACAGAATAGCTCAGATTGGTTTACGCCGAGTTCTTCCAACGCAACTACCAAGCATAATGCATGCGGGCTAGAAGCTGTACCCCCTGCTCCCCGAGTACTGAGGCTACCTCCGCATAGTGCTTAGCGGCTTCTTGCTGTTAATTTGCTGTTATTCGAATTAAAATCAAGTGGATCGCGGTATATAAAAAAACATTTTTAACTAAACAATCTTATTGTTAACATAATACTATTACTGTTAACTTAACTCCGCTTCTCATCACTTTATTCAATTCAGAAAGAGTTATTGTTCCAACAGACTTGAGTCTGCTCGAGTCTATCTTCATAATATATTTATTATCTTGTACATTCATTTTCACTCCCTGGCAGAAAGGATCCCCATTATGAACAGTAATTCGAATATACGAACAAAACGTGATATTACCAATGCATTTATGGAACTGCTGACGACTAAGCCTTTTTCATCCATTACCATACATGATATTTGCGAAAAATCGCTTGTTCACCGCAGTACCTTCTATCGTTACTATGAAGATAAGTATGATTTGCTCAACAAAGTCACGACCATGATTGTAAATGACTTTTTCCAGAATGTGAATAGTAACCGTGAGTCATTGCCTTCTTTCTACGAACAAATGCTGAATTATGTAGAAGAACACAAACAACTGTTCCTTAACCTCACGATTAAAAACAATAACAGTGATGTATACAATGAATTGGTGAAAATGGGAAGCAGCTTTTTGATGGAATCTTCGAAAGTAATGGATGATCCTATTTCAAAAAAAATACGCCATTCTAACTACTCCAAGCTTGCGTGCGACTTTTACATGAGTGGCCTAATTGAGATATTAAAGAATTGGATTGGAGAAAATTATAGAATTTCGAAACAAGAATTAATTGAAACCCTTCAGACATTGATGGAGTAACAGAACATTTCGCGACAAATGTCTCATTTAGAAACAGATATCTCAAATTGAATATCGTGTCCCCACTGTCCACTCTGCTATATTCGTCATGACAAAAACGAAGGAGGAGCATGAGTTGGACAGATTATTTTCTACATTTGGGGATTTCATCATTCGGCGATCCAAATTCACGATCATCGTGATCACGATATTGACCGTCTTTTTTGCTTCTGGTATCCCGAAGCTTGAGATGCAAATGGGCAACAATGTATTCGTAAATGAAGCGTCTGATGTATTCAAACGCACGACAACTTATCAGAAGCAATTTGGCGGGGAATCCATCTTCGTGATGATAAGCGGGGATCCGCAGGTTCTCATCTCTCAAAGAACGTTGCAGGAAATCGTTCGCTTTACTCAGAAAGCCGGTAAAATCAAGGATATTACAGGCAGCATGCACTATATTGGCTTAATGAATGAAATGCTTGCTATGGAGCATCCTTCCCTGCCATTGGGCGCTGATGGTGCGAGTCTTACAGAGCTGTTCAACATGCTCATGGCTGCCATCAGTGAGCAGGATCAACAATCCATTCAGCAATCCATGATGGAGAATTTAACAGAACGACAACAGGCAGATCTGCAAAATTATACGCTTAATCAATTAACAAAGAACCAACAACGACAGCTTGCGGCGAAAATGGCCAATCTCGGTGAGAAGAATACAGTTGAACAGCAAAACGCCATCCTGCAAAGTCTTCTTACCAAACAGCAAAACGACGCGATTGCTATCTACGCTCAAGGCTTACTCACGCCTCAGCAACATGCGTCTATGGCTAGCCAGGTACTTCAAGCATTGCCTGCTGTGCAGGATATGAATGATGATTTGCTGCATCAACTTGTATATTCGGACAAGGGGAAAGTTCCTTCTCAGCTTTCTCCTATGATCTCCGATAACGATAAGCATATCATCATCGTTCCAAATACGTCCAAAAATACAGACATCATCACCTATGCCCGCATCAATCGGGAAATCAATGAACTTATTGACAGCAGCAACTTCGATTCGAAGATCACCGTCAAAGCGGGAGGCATGCCGATCATTCTGGGCGAAGTGAAGGATGCTGTCATGTCTACCATGGCGATCATGCTTGCAATAGCCGTAGTATTAATGATTGTCGTGTTATTCCTTGTCTTCCCGGTTCGTCGTAGGGTGATGTCGCTCGCATTCGTATTAATCGGTTTATTATGGACGTTCGGATTTATGGGGTGGATCGGTCTCCCAATCACGGTTGCTACGATGGCTACACTACCCATCATTATTGGACTGGGAACTGACTTCGGCGTTCAATTCCACAATAGATATGAAGAAGAGCTGAAAATTTGCAATTATAACGCGAAAGCAGCCGTTGCGAATTCGATCAGGCATATGGGGCTGTCCGTTGGTATTGCCGTATTTGTTATGGCGTTAAGCTTTTTAACAATGCTGTTGTCCAAAGCTCCGATGATGCAGCAATTTGGCTTAACATTAGCCATTGGAGTCATGTTCTGTTATATCATCGAGATTTGCCTGCTGTTCTCGGCCTTTCATTTACTGGATCGCAAGCATACGAAACCAGTTAAGACAGTAAATGATAGCACATGGCTATCTCGATTTCTCGAAAAATACACCCATTGGGTGGACAAACTGCCTGTTCCCATACTACTCGTGGCATTGATACTTTCTGTAGTCGGCTTCTCCACGGAGTCATCCATCCCTACAGAAACGAACTTGATGAAAATGATACCGCAGGATTTGAAGGCATTGCAAGATACCAATTCCCTGCAAGACGTTGTGGGTTCTACTATATTCATCACGTATTTAGTTGAGGCGGACGATGTAACTGATCCGGATACGATTAATTGGATGAATCGCTTCGGAGACAAGATTATGGCTCAGCATAAGGATGTAGAAGAAGTTACGAGTTTACCTCAGCTCCTGCTTCAAATGACTGGTAATCACGATTTCACTTCTGACAAGGAGCAGCTCAACAATCTGATAAAGCAAATGCCTCCTACTCTACTGAAGTCGGTCATTAGTGCAAATAAGCAGTATGCCACTATTCAGTTCAAAATAAATCAGGATTTGTCATCGGCTCAGCAGTTGGAGCTAATGAATACCATTACACAACAAATCGATGCCAGCGATGGGATCCAAGTGAGCCCCGTCGGTACTCAAGTTATGATGCTGCATGGGATCGATAATGTGAGTGCAAATCATAACGTTATCACGATAACAGGTTTAGTGGTTATTTTCATAGGTTTACTATTGGCCTTTAGAAGTTTGAAATATGCCCTTTATTCTTTACTGCCTATCGTCTTGGTTCTTGGATTTTCACCTGGTACTCTGTATATGTTGGATCTAACCTATAACCCACTTACGATTGCGTTAAGCTGTCTAGTATTAGGCATAGGAACCGAATTTACGATCCTGATCATGGAAAGATATCGCGAAGAAAAATCGAAAGGATTATCTACAAAGGAATCGATAACCGTATCCTTATCCAAGGTTGGGCAAGCGATTACGGTATCCGGCCTGACCGTTATGATCGGGTTCTCTACTTTACTATTTGTAAGCTTCCCTGTCCTCCGATCATTCGGGATGACAACGGTTATCGATACCCTGTATTCCTTGGTCTGTGCGTTGACGATCTTACCTGCAATCATCATTTTATTTGGCAAGAAGAAAAATTCTGAACAACGAGATGCTGATGTTGAACATAGTTAAGTGAAAATACAACCCAATCTAGATGATGCAGTGATTCCCTTAGGGATTCTAAACTAACAGAAAACAAACTCGTAGATTGGGTTCTTTCATTCAAATTGTTTTACTTCGTTCCATTGTACATATTGCCGGATCATGTTTTTTGGGGCTTGGATCGGTTGTGCGCTTTCAGTACTGTTGAATAGGTTGATCGGTACGAACTGGAGATCTTCGAAGTTTCAATCTTAGAGTGTGAACAAGCCGCAGGACTAGGAAATAGTCCGTGCGGCTTTTATATAACGATTTGAAGGGATCAAGCCCATTGGGGTAGTACTCCTAACTCCAAACAACACCTCGCCTCTCGTATTCCATCCGATATTCAACGGCAGCTGCAATTTTGGCGCTTGCGAACCTTTCCGTGATCCAAAGTCCTAAATCAAGTCCTGAAGTGACTCCTCTTGCAGTGATAATATCCCCTTGATCAACAATTCGGTAACGAAGAAGCTCCGCCCCGTATTCAATGAGTTCATTTTGCGCCAAATCGTGCATCGTCGCCTTTCGACCATTCAATATACCGGAGGCAGCTAGCAGCATTCCTCCTGTACACACTCCTGCAACGATCGTTCCTTCGTTGTGCATCTCGCTAATCAGTTTGGTCAGTGTTCCAAGCTCTGCTTGCTTTCGCGCCCCATGTTCAGCTTTATGATTCCAGCCACCACCAGGTACAATTAACAGATCAGGACGATTATCCATTCGTAAAAAATCATTTAGTTTAAGCGTAACTCCAAACGAAGTAGTAATTTCTTGTTTTGGTTCACTTGATATTAGGTCAACCGTGAATGGAGCTCCTTCTTCTATCGCTCTTTTTAGTACCTCAAAAGGTGCGAAAGAGACAAGCTCTCCGAAGCCGTCAAACAATACAATTTGTATTTTCATCTTTAGAACACCGCCCATGTACGGAAAGAATTTTGTATAACCCTCACCTCGATTCAACTGACAATATCTCACTTGGTGGTCTGCTCATTCGGGTGTCAGGTCTATAGTATTTAGTTAGCCAGTGGTACAGTGACTTTTCATTGAAACCAAGACTCTCATATAACTTCTTCGCATAATTTCCTTTCACAACCCCCAGCTGCACGATGGTATTGCCACGACGCAGGATTTCGTTTACTAGAAATGAAACGAATGGTCTGCCATATCCTTGAGATTGAAGATCATGCCGAACAGAGACATGACTCAGCTCATTGCCATCAATCATGCCAACCCCTGCGATGTCCCCTTCAACGAGAAGCACGAATATGTTGCTTTTGTTATCGAACATGCGCTTTCGTTCATTTTCATTCGGTGGGAAATAATAGGTCGGAAGCATTCCCAGTTTATCATGCAACTTGTAAAAAGCGACCTCGATAAGTACATGACAGGTCTCATAATCATCATCTTCATAAGGTCTAACCGAAATATGCTGTTCAGGAAGATAACCACCTTCCCGCTCCATGATGTGAGACGACCAACTGATGTAGTAACCATTCTTATATAAAAATTGCAAAGTAGAACGATCGCCATCCATGCATCCACCCATCGAACGTTCTACGATCTTGTGTGGGGAGAGCAAGTGGTCTACATTCGCCATGAGGGCAGTTCCAATCCCTTTCCTTCTGTATTCCTCGCTAACATATATCATTGTCTGTGCTTTTCTCTTTATCCCATCAATGGATAGGAAACCTACTGTTATGCCATTGTAGCGGGCTACAAATATACCATCCGGGAACATTTTCTCGCATCTTAGCAATTCTTTGATCTGTTCATCTCCACACAACATAGCTCTGATTGAATTTTTATCCCTTTCGTTAGACCAGTTGATTTTTGGGAGTCATATTTTACCACATGCATATATGTATGTACTAGTTATTTTTTAACAGTCTTCTACAAGATTAACTCGCAATCTCTAGTTCCCATTCATAAGCTGCCGATTGCGAACTAAAAAGAGCAGGCTGCTGTAGCCTGCTCAACAATACGTGTTATTCAACTATTGTATCCCGTTAGTTCGGTTCCACTGCTTTCTCCTATGGAACAAGTGGTGATGCCATCAGCCACTTATCATTTACATATTGAATGCTTAGGGTTATCTTTTCAGGTGGGTCGTCAAGTGTCGTCTTCTCCAACTCAATTTCCGCAACATTATCTTTTAGTCCCTTTAGTTTGGCAGTATCAATGAGATATTTTTCTGCCCACCCATGTCCTCCATTTTGTGTGTCTACATAAAGCTGCCCTTCGTAATCCTTTTGAAAGCTCCATTTCCGTTAAATATTCCGTAGATATTTACCGCCTTTGGGATAAGCCCATTGAGTACGTCCTTTACTTCATTGTCAGTTAGAGGAATCATATTAGCTTTCGCATTCGTTGTACTACTTTCATTATCATTGTTACTGACTTTCGTACGTTCACAACCAACAACGATCACAAAAGTTGTAAAAAGAAAAAGAAGTATCACCGTTATCCTCTTCATATTCTTCACCTCACGGACAAAGATAAAGGGGCTCTGTTTTCTATCGCTTCAGGAAACTTGTGATTTCTGCGCACAGCTCCTTGTGAAACTGAATTCGATCAAAGCCGGGAGGATCCTGTGATGGCAGAAATGATGGTGAACTCATCGAAGCTGGAAATGGGCTCAAAAAGGAAAAGTGTCCTGCATTTTGCACGGTTCTATACTGAACTTTATTTCGATCAGCAACCCCATTCACAATAATTTGCGCGTGAAAAGCGGGGGTATATGGGTCTTTCTCGGCGTCAAGCATCAAAATCGGGATATCAACCATGCGTAACGCTTCTTTGGATTGAAACCATACTGATGCTGGCGCTAGAAGTACGAGCGACTGAATGCGGGAATCTGGTGTGACCTCTATGCGCTGCGGTTGAGCATCTGGTGACTCATGAGGAAATGAAGTAGGTTCTCCACCTGCCGCTGCCAATGCCGTGTAGCCACCGAGAGAATGACCGATAATCGAAACGTCATTCGGGTTCACTTTCCCAGCAAACCTCTCAGTTTCAAAAAACCAGTCGATGGCCATCCGAATGTGACGGGGTCTGTTCGTCAGATTTTGAACCGTACCTTCCAAGCTATTATCATTTCTATTGTTGTATGGGTGTTCAAGCATCCCGACGATAAAACCGTTCCGCGCTAAATGCTGAGCTAACATACGATAGGCGAATGGAGTGCTGCCAGTACCGTGAGAGATCAGCACCAATGGGAACGTTCCTTCCAAGACCTCCGCATCCTTCGCTAGCTCGATCGAATAGGGCCCTAATTGTACGACATGCTCATCCGTGCCCGTCGGATACATCACCCACATTGGAAACGTAATACCCAAAGCCTTATCCGATATTTCGACTTTACGGAGTCCTGCGGACCCCGGCAGTTTAATTTCATTTATGTCCATTTCATGTGCTCCCCCTAAGATAGTAAGAATTAGACTCGAATGGAATATATAATTTATACTATACGGCAATTCATGTTATCGTGTTGAACTATTTTGCTAAGGTACAGTTGGTTGTTGTGCCGTCTTGTTTACTCTCTTGTCTTATTCACTTGTCCATGATGTACTGCGCTGCATACGGCTAATGAGTTCCCGTCTGGATCAAAAAATCCACTAACTCCATTCATCTTTGCATTCCGAGAACGCAACCCTAATAGCATCTCCTCTACATTGGCTGAGTAGAAGTCAATTACACTATGAGTTACATTCGTATATGTATTCGTAAAAGCAAGCCGCTGTTCATCTTGATTCTCAACCAAGTATAAGTTTGGAACTCCAAGACGTTCGCCTCCATCCAGATAAAGCATGGCTGCCTCCCAATCTTCTTCCGGTTCTCCAAGAACCCTCATGCCAAAGGTCTCGGAATACCAGGCTATCGCTTTTTTCAAATCCGTCACAGGAATTTCTATGCCTGCAACACGCCATACATACGGATGGGATTGTGGAATTGCTTGATTCGCTTCACCTTGTCCGTTAAGTTCAACATTACAAACCCCGAACGAATTGCCGTCACAGTCCCGAAACCCGAATCCTTGACGATTAGGTTCCTGCTCCCAATCAATCTCATTGACATCAACCCCGCGTTCCTTTAAAAACCGATAGTACCCTTTGAGATCATGCGTATAGAGGTCGATGATACTTTGAATATAGCCATGCTTCATATTTTTAAATGTTAATCGGCGGGTATCATCTGTCTTTACGAGGTACAAGGAAGGCACTCCAATCGCTCCCGATCCGCCTTGAAAGTGCAGCATTGCCGTTGTCCATTCATCGCTCCATTCCCCTTGAAGTTCAGCACCGAGCATCACACCGTACCATTCAACTGCCCTGAGTAAATCCGATACAGGAATTTCAATTGTAGCAATGCGTGGTACAATTGCACGCAGGACTTCTCGTTCGATGTTTTGCCCAAAACCATCATAATTCATGAAATCATCCATTAATACAAACAGCTCCTTTTTAAGCGAATCTTTTGATCTACGAATTCGACTCTCCGCCGCGTTCATTGATATATCAAGGATTTCAGCGGTTTCTCTAATCGTAAATCCACCTAAATAGTGAAGCATAGATGCATGCCGCTGCGGTTCACTTAAGGCGTTGAACGCATCGAAGATCTTCTGTCTAATGTCACGCTGGACGACAAGCTCTTCGACCGATTGGCCGAAATGAAGATCATTGGCAGCTTCAAGCGATGTATATCTTCCTTTCGTTCGTAATGCATTCAGACTTAATCTCCTAGCGATAGAATATAGCCAGCTCCCAAGTTTCTCTGGGTTATGTAAGTTGTGCATATTCGTATACGCTTTAAGAAACGTTTCTTGCGCGATGTCTTGCGCAGTATGATAATCCCGAACGACTTCATACGCAACGGCGTGCAGGATATTGGCATATTTACGGACAATGGCTCCAAAAGCCTCCCAATCTCCAAGTAGAGCCGCTTGCACCCGCTTCATATCATGGCTCACTGTTTATCCTCCTTTTAAGAAGCAGACACACTACATTCGCATTTTCCGTCGGTAATCGCTAAAAAAGCTACAAAAAAACTTCGACATTTATGTTCGAAGTTCATTCTGTGTTCCCCTAATATTCTCATTCCCTAAATTCCGGCATATTCAAACGCGACGTGAAATGATATTTGAATGCGAGTTCTACCATTCGCAGATCGGAGTAAAACAAGTCTTACGCTCTACGTCTCCTAATGTATAAGTGAATATGCTAAGGTACATTTTGAACTTCTTCATTACGAACCGAAATGCCCAATCGCAGTCACAAAGATGAAAAGGAATACCGCCATGGATGCATTAATGACTTCGAACAACATAAGTGGCTTAGACATTTTAGTTGGTGATTTTGGAAAGATACCAGCTAAGTCGATCATGTAGACGATAAAGTACAAGACCGCGATGATTGTCGTAATGAAAATAGCATTCGCATGGGATATCAATAAGAGATAGCACGCAATAAACGACGAAATGCCGAGTAAGATGAGAAACAGATTGAATCCCCAAAACACAATCCCTTTTAATTTGGAAAAATCCCTATTCTCAATCGGCCCTCCCGGAACCAATATCGACAACAACGTAACATTTAAAAACACGAGTAAACTTGCGATGGTCATCATGTTCTGCATCGTTATTCCTTCCTCTCCTCTGTTTGGTTATAAGCGTAACAAGATGAAAGGAGGATGTATTGTAAAAAATCAGCATCAATGATGAAGCTCTATCATTTCTGACCATACCAAACAAAGTGAAGGGTTAATTCATGAGGCGGCTTCTCTAAATCTTTGACGGTTTTGCCTGCGAATTTTTTGGATGTCTTGATGAGGTGCGACTGATCATAGTAGCCAATCTGGATATCTTTTCTCAATCCTTCATTCTCAACAAGCTTTCTGAACTTTATAATATCTCCATAGGCCTTTGGGGTGAGGCCGATCTGTTTCTTGAAGGAACGCTCCAGCGTACTTTCTGAAATTTCAAAACATTTCGCCATCCTCACAATGTTCAAGTTGTCGTACTCTCGTTCTACATACATAAGCATCTCCTCTATACGGCTGGTATCCTTCTTATTCAACGTTAATCGATGCAACAAATAATGATTGATTGCTGTGATCTGTTGTTCCACGTCTTTACAGCCTATTATCTGTTGGTACAGATTGCCTAGAAGAGGATCCACTTCGTCGACGTGTACGATTCGCTCTGTCAATTCAAAGCTGGGTACATAAAAAAGTTGTATAAACCCTAAAGGAGTCAGTGAAATGCCAATTTGATATAAATGTTGTCCATATCGGACATGTTTGGCTCTCTTCATTTGCCCAATCACAACCGCATTGGGGATTGTTACTTTCCTCTTCTCTTCCACCATACGATAAGGAGAAGCATAATTAAATATGATATTGATATGTCCGAGCGGCATAATTATATCCTCTTTCTTGTCGTCATCGAGATGGGTGAAATCAACGACCCAGACATAGTCTACCAACTTCTGTAAAGCGTTTGTAGTTTTAAAAGTTTGAATCATCGAAAGCATCTCCACATGGTGTTATTATCATTCTAGTGGTTTTTGAGTTACCGGAGTTCACTGAAAGATCCTTGTCGCAGGTTCTGAAGTGGGACGCCCAACTCTTTATAGGCCAACAGTATGGCACCGACTACGGGCGAAAATTGTGGTTCAACCACGCGATATTGCTTTATTGGATTGGCCATAAGCAATTCTGTCAGTTTGCTTCGCATATAGGAACTGCAGATGACGCTGCCGATTAGCGTGACATCGACAATGCGCTCCGAAAAGTTGGAGCCGACAAGCTCAATTGCTAATCGGAGCTGCTCTACAGCGCGGTTGCATACGCTTCTTGCTATACTGCTGCCCTGTTCTGCCGCTGTGGTTACATATGGTGCGAATTGACCAAAATGCTGATCTCGCTTCATCGTATCTAGCTCAAATCCCCGCCGAGCAAGCTCCTGCAGCTGCTCCAAGCTATTCGATTGCCAATGCTGCAGCATCTCCGCAATTAGTCCGTCATTCGAATCATCTGGGCGACCCGCAAGTACTTCATACACAGCATCATAGGCTAGATGACGTGCGGCACTATATGCGTAATGGCGATAATCCAAGTTTCGGGTTCGTATGCCGTATTCATTTATGCCCATAATCATTGTTCCCGTTCCGGCAATGGCAATGATACCTGGTTGATTTTGAAGTGCTCCTGCGTGAGCAACATCGGAGTCATTCAAATGCAGCTTGGGGCAATCGAGACCCGGAAGGTCGGTAAATGCAGGAATCCATACGTCATCTGCTTCTGAGTCATAGCCCGCAATTCCAGCAACAAGCACGGCCACATCGGTTGTATCTCGCCCTGCTACCGCTAGTGCATTCTTAATTGTCGCTTTCACATTCTCAGCTGCGTTCTCGTCTTTATACTTGGATGCACAACCGCCCTCCGCATAAGCAAGCTCATTTCCGTTCAAATCACAAATCATAACTCTTGTATTCGTACCGCCTCCATCAATGCCGACAACAATATTCCGCTCCATCATAGATATAACCTCTTTCCAATGGATGATAGGTTCTTAATTCTTGATGTTTTAAAATAAACCTTCTTTTTATGATCCTAGTTTATGGTAAAGCGAAAATCTAGTCCCTCGCTGTTATATTGGCTGGGCTGGTTGCACACAAAAACGCATCCGCCCCCGAAGGGACGAATGTGTCAAGTACTCGCGTAATTCGAACATCAACCGAAGCGGGCCTTCTTTTCTAGGCATTACGATGTAACCATCCGCTGGCAGCTTGCCGTAGTCTGTAGATACAAAGGCGGAATCAACCAACCGCAAGAGTGAACGCACTACGCGTTGTATAGGGTCTGCCATCATTTCTCTGTACTGATGCCATACCGCCGCTTAACCAGCCTTCTCCCTGCGTACCAACTGTATCCGAGCGGCAGCAGGCTGGCAGCGCCGATCCATGCGCCGAAACCAAAGATGTTCAGATATGCCTCCAACGGCTTGGCAGGATCGCCGTCGTCCATAAGTCCCAATCCTAACGCAGCACCAAGCACCAAGCCTACGTTACGCGTCAGTGCAATCATGCTCCCGAGCGAACCAGCGTCTTCTTTCACTGCATGGCTCATAATAAAGCTATTATTCGGCGAGGCAATCAACCCCATTCCCGAACCGATCAACGCCAGCGTACAAATGATGGCCCACAGCGGCAATACGCCGAATACCCCGGAGAACAGCATGAACCCGCCTGCCATGGCACATATTCCAAGACCCATTAAGCGGCGTGAGCCTATCCGATCAGATAAGTGCCCCGCGACGGGGCCAATTACAGCCAGGAGAAGCGGATACGCCAGCATGACATAGCCTATATCTGCCGCGGATACCGCCGTGGTTCCGGAAATATAAAATGGCATGAGAACCAATGCGATATTGGCCATCAGAAAAGATGCACAGCTAATCATAAGACCACAGGCCACGGCCGGAATACGGAATGTCGAGAGCGGCAGAAAAGGCTCTTTCTGCCGTGATTGCCACAACCAGCCCAGCGGCAAGACAATTATCAGGACAGCGTACAGTATAAACATACTCGGGGAGCCCCACCCTATGGCGCCTCCGTTCACAATGGCGTAGATTCCTATGCCCAGGCTGCTTATAAACAGGATGGCTCCGACTACATCCAATGAGGTTTTTCTCATCTCTTTCTTCTGATCAGCAGGGATGAAGCGCAGAGCTAACCCGGTTGCCGCGACTGCCACGGGAACATGAATCAGGAACGCCCATTGCCAGCTCAACCATGCCGCGGTGAAGCTGCCTGCAACCGGTCCCGCCATGCCGCCTAGCGCAACAGCGGTGCTTACAAAACCGAGAGCCCGCCCTCTATGCGTGCCCGGCATATGAAACGTGATAATTGCCATGTTTGTCGCCTGGAACATTGCCGTACCTGTCGCCTGCACAACCCGCATGATGAGGAGCACGGTAAGATTCGGTGAGAGCGCGACTAGGATAGAGCTAATCGTGAACAAGGCTATACCACAGTTGTGGATACGGCGATGTCCCCAGCGATCGCCTAACTTGCCCATCAAGGGGAGGAGCGACGTAATAGCGAGGAGATATCCGGTCGTCATCCATTGTACTGTCCCAATATCGGACTGGAACACGGTGACGAATCGGGGAAGCGATACATTCACTACCCCGGCTGTAAAGTGAGACAAGAATGCGCTGAGACAAATCGCCGTCATCATCCATGACCGCTGGTTGTCAGCTGTTCCTGTTTTTTCGCATGTGGAAGCGCTCAACAGACTTCCCTCCCCTTTAGTTGAAGACAAGATTGCAGCATGAATTATTTATTAAACCGTATAAAGTATGAAGTCCCCAACTTGTTTGGTGCCAACAGCGCACATATATGTTATATTATTCCTAATATTTGTGTGGCCTGGTATACAATGCATGCGCTGTGATAAGGTTAATTATACAAAAACCCGGAGAATATCCACTCTGTGTTAAAAGTGTCTATCTTCCGGGCCAACTCCTTCTAAACCTTGCAATTATTCGATGATCGAACAGGTCAAGTCCATAATCGTGTGTAATATACCTCAAATAAACTTGTTTCAGATTCACAGCTGAACTATTGGCGGTCAAAATACTTCTGACTGACCTCTTGATAAAGAGCCGTGTAATGCTCATTATTCTCGGCGATGTCCAGTTCATTGATTGTCAGCGTTGTCATTGGGTTATCGTTACTTGGAAATACATACTTCCCTTGATGGTTCCCTATAATTTCAAAAGCACTCGATGGTTCATCTGGACTTTGATATAAAAAGAGTAAATAGCTCTTCCCTGCAGTTAAAGGCTTATACAACTCATTTGGAAATTTTGCATAAGCCCCCGCCAAGTCTCTCCATTGGGCATAATATTCTAACACTGGTAACTCGTCGCCTTCCTTCACGAGGTCGTCACCCTTAAATACTTTCTACACTTTGATATTTGAAAATGTCCTTGTATCCAGGGGGTATTTATCTTTTTCATCTAATGTTACAACAGAATCCGTTTCTCTATCCCAGTCTGCTTCTACAATGACTGTTGCTAATGATTCCATCTCGGAGAGAGAGTAATTTTGATAGTCTGCTTCTGGACGCAATTCTTGCGTGTGCAAATGCTTATATCCAAAAAACGCCAACTCCCAACAAAACGAACAAACCTGCAGTTAGCCATTTTTTCAAACAAAACACCTCCAATTGTTTTTCTATTGCACCTGAGGGTTAAATTCAAAATGATGATTTCAATTCCTATACTTTCCTTCAGGAATCGATATTTTCTTCTTAAAAGTTTTAAGATATTGGAACCCATCCATCAGCAGGAAGTCCGGTTTGTCGGTGCTTTTAAATGAATATGTCTGTTCCTTCAGTATGTTGCCGTTCTTCAGATCCCAAGGGCGCTCTTCGGAAATCGATGATACGGGAACCACTTTTCCACCAGCTTGTATAGATAAAGGATCATTCTGAAAGCATACAAAGCATAGAGTTTCCTTTCTGGAAATTACGATATCATAGCCTGTTTCGGTTTTTGTTACACTTCGAATCCATAGCTTTTCATCACCTACTTTGATGGAGCGATCCGATGGTGAGGCAAGCAAGATAGGTTCCTTTAGTTTGTGATAAGCTCCGAAATTGACGAGTTCAAGGTCAATGGACTCAATCTTGTCGGTTGGGAGCACATCAAATTCAAGCTGAAAGATTTTACTCGTTCCCGACAGCCTCATTGTTGATTCAACTTCATTTCCATTCACATAAAGCTTGGCACTTTCAGAAAATCTCGGGTATTCCTCTAATTCATAATGCCCCTTGAGGCTCTTCATCGCTTTATTCGCTTCAAACCCGAAGGAGATTGTATAGAATACCTTTTCCCCCCATTGTCCAGCCATTCACTGAATGTAAGGGTTAATGTTCGAGAGAACGGATTAACCGGCTCAAATTCAGCTTTTCCTACAATTTGGCTTTTGTTTTTGCCTTGACCTGTGAATCCTGTTGTGAAACGTGAATTAGTCAAGAACCCTTTCAAATCATTCAAGTCATAACGAGCAAAATCATCGTCAGTAAATTCGGTGCCTGCGGGTCGGTCAATCGTGTAATACATGCGAGAGAGTTCAGGCTGACGCCGCCGAACAGCTTGACTCCATAATAAGCTTAGGCCGGATACTCATATACGCCAATCATGAGAATGATCGCTGCGGCAACAGATGCAATCCATGCCCGGACTTTATTTCGGTTTCTTTTTTTTGCGGGAGCATTTCGAAGTGCATCTCGAAGTCTGCCCTCAAGGTTTGATGGAGCATGGATTTGATTCAAGGTCTCTTTATGCTCCTGTAACTTGTCCTCGATCGTTGTCATACCGATCACCTCCGATCATCACTTTAAGTTTATGTAATGTTTTGCAGCGATTGACTAGAATCGTCTTGCTCCAACTGTAGAACGCTTCGTTCATCTGCAATTGCTCAATCTTCTCATATAGTGCGACGATCATATCTTCCATTGCATCCATCGCATCATGCTCATTGCCCATGTATGTATAGGCAAGTCGGTAATAAGCGTCCTTATCGGCCATAATGAGCTGTAATAATGCCTCTTTGTTGCCTTTTTTGGCTTGTTTGACAAGATGGCTTACTCTCATGTTCACTCCCCTTTTCATAGATAAGAGATCGCGGGGATCAGAAAAGTTCATTTTATATAAAAATTATACATAAACGTCAAATAGCCCACACCTTGTTGCACAGATGAGGGCTCTAATAATCGTTTGATTTTGATTTCACTGTAGATTACTGCACTAGCTTTGGTGCCGCGTGACGTTCTGACGAACAACCGATTTTAAAACTCTTTTCACTAAAAGTACGATTCGTAGAGAATCGATTCGATTAATCTTGATTTGTTCTTCCTGTTTTTACATTTACGGATGAGAATTCCCTTGAAAATGCTCCATCATGCCGCCAAATATAATACGCTTGGTTCCCAATATAACCGCAAACAAAATCTAAGAGCACTGCTATAAAGTCTTGTTGCCACTCATTTTCTAAATTCTGATGTGTTGCTAAGAGGCGGTTATATACCATTTTTTCATCCAAGCCGCTATCATGCAGCATAACTAGATAATCGTATCCGCGCTTTACTAAAGGGTAATAATCTTCATCATTCAATAGCAACGGCAATTTTTCAATTTCATTGAAAATCTGTTCATAATTACTCGGATGTTTATCTGTTTTAATCCTCTCCTTCTGTTCGGATCAACGCACATTTGACAGTTTCGTTTTAACCGATAATTCAGTTTACAGAGTCAGGAGATACGACTTCCCACTTGCCAAACAGAGTCAAACCTGCGGCTTTAGCCAAGGACGTAGACGCATAGTTATCAAGCTGGCATCTGTATTGGGGTTCGTATCCTTGTGCGTAGGCGTACTTGCTAATGGAGCGTACTACTTTGCGGGCATGGCCTTTCCCTCGATAGTCATTCAGCGTGAGCACTCCGGTATCCGCTATGTGCGAATCCAGCCATGGGTACATGCTAGCGACACTCACTAAGCGGTTATGCTCAAACGAGCCAAATACAGCCCAGTGATCCAATTCCACATAAGCGTCATCCAAGTCTTGTTCCGAGGCAGAGGCATGGAATTTGGAAAATACAGCATGGTCTTGCACTGTCAATTGCCGCAAGTCACCGTCCACGGCTTCTTGCATCAATGAATTCTTATCGGCTTCTGTAAAATAGAAGAGATAATCTGCCCCATGCAGCGTAACCCCAGCTTCATTTAATTTATGTCTCAAGATGGCTTCAGTCAGTTCTGCTTGCTGAGTAAGGCCCGCCTTATCAGCCAATGCCGGTGTCAGAACCGCCATTACCTTCCCGTCGGTCATTGCCAATAGCATTACCCGGTTGTCATCGCTTAGGTCAGGATTGATGGAGAGCGTAAGGACTTCATCGTGATAAAGGACTTCCCCGTTCCTGAATTGCTCCCGCCAAAAGGCCGCAATCTTCTCTGAAAATATAGGCATGCTTGTCGTTGTCGTTTGGAGTGGTTGATTTTGTTGATTTGGCATCTTGATCAGTACCCTTTTCTTTAGACTTTTCTCTACTCATTTGCATGTGCTTCCTAAATATAAGAAGCCCTATACCAAACTGTAAATGAAAAGTTTTGCTGTTACTATGTTGAATACTCCTATATTTATTTTCTGCACATTCAATTGCTTCTGAATGATTCAAAATCCCATAAGATCCTTTACATGTTCCGCATTTTTTTTAGACGTTAGCTTTTCGAGTAATAGAAATGCAACAGCAAAAGCTGTACCTGGATTTGAAGATGTGATAATATTTCCATCCTGAACAATTAAATCATTTTGAACATCTGCGCCGAAATTCTTTAACTGCTCTTTTCGTTTACTCGTTGAATGATTGTATGTGGTCGCTTTTTTTCCTTTAAGAATTCCGCTTTTGCCTAGTGCTAATGATGCAACACAGATACTAGCTATTGGTTTCTGATTGGAATAAAAATGTTGAATGACTTGTAAAAATGGCGCACTGAAGGCATCCTCGTAAAATCCAGCTTCTTCAAATCCTCCTGGAATAGCTAGTGCATCAAACTCATCCAGTTGAATATCATTGACTGTTTTTTCTGGCATAACAGTAAAATTCCATGTACAGGTTAATTGATTCCGAAGACCAACTGTTATGACCTCAGTTGCTCCATCTCCCTCCCATTTATTCCAACCTAACACATCTGTAAATACACTAGCTTCTACTGCTTCAAATCCGTTAGCTAATAATAATAATACCTTTTTCATTTCCCAAATCCCCTCCCTGATATCCTTATTTTATAAAAATATAGAAGGCTCATAAACAGACTGGAAAAGGATATTTTGTTGTTTGACTTTAATTTATTAATAATTTTGTTTATTCTATATTATAAAAAAAGGTTGGGTATGTTATGGATCAAATTGATAAAAACATCGTGAGAATATTACAGTCGAATGCGAAAATTTCCATGAAAGATTTGGCAGAAGCTGTTCATTTATCTTCTCCATCCGTAACTGAGCGAGTACGAAAGCTAGAGGAGCAGCAAATTATTGAGGGTTACCATGCACGCGTTTCTCTAAAAAAAATGAACCGTCCAATCTCCGCACTTATTTTGTTTGAATCGAAAGATTGTAAATCGTTAGCAAGCTTTTGCCGTAACCATCCAGATGTACTTGAGTGTCACCGGGTAGCAGGGGAAATTAGCTATATTGTCAAATTAGCAACGCATTCAGTAGAGAGTTTAGAACAATTTATTGATGATTCCATGCAATATGGTACGCCCTCAACAAATATCGTGTTATCTTCTTATGAACAAAAAGTAATCGACCCTTATATTTGTGAAGAATAAATATAATCAACAGGTCAAAAGGAGGAATGCTCGGATGAATTGGGCATCTGTATTCGAAGTTTGTTACCAGAAGTATCCCGGTTTGACGGAGCTAGAAGCGGAACATTTTATTAGCAATTGGAACAATCCTCTATCTGAGGAGGAGATTGCGGAAATACGGGAAAGGCAGCGCAATCCCTTCCCTGTAACCGATCCTTTACATAAGCTATACCAGCCGTTCGATCCGGCAAAATGGTCTATTCCGAACAAGTGCCTCCCTGCCGCTTATCTTGATTTACTTCGTTATTCCAATGGCGGTGAATTCGGAAATGGTGCTCGGCATTTTCAGTTTTTCAGCGCTGATGAGTTACGAGCTATGATGCTGGCCTATGAATTTCCCGAGTATATGCCAGAGGCGATCCCCTTTGCTATGGATGGCTGCGGGATTCATTATGTTTGGGATATGCGCAGCAGCTCGGAAGAAAATGAATATCCCATTCTTGTATCTCACTCGGGAAATTTAGGCTATGCGGACAGCGCACAAGTTGCTTCAACCTTCATAGAGCTATGTACGGGAACAATCTCGGCTGAGGATTTACTTTACGGTAATGATGAATGATTGTTGGAAGACCATTCGATTTGTTTTACGCATATGAAGGCTTGAACGTCAAGGTGAAGCGCCAGCGATATTGGACTGTGTGTTTTCTTTTTCAGGACGACGTTATAAGGAAAATGACCTCTAAATTCCACATATCGTGGTGGCTTTAGAGGTCATTTTATAAATTATAGTCCTTTTCTTTTACGCTTTTACTTCAGCTCCACTATACACTTTCACTTCGAGCGGAGCTGTTAAATAAGCCTTAGCTTTTGCAACAAAAGAAGTGAAATGTTCACTTGAATTGTGTGCTGCCACCGCTTCTTGGTCTTTCCATACTTCCACCATGATATAGGCATGTTCTGTTTCTACGCTTTTATAGAAATCATAAGCAATATTTCCACTTTCCGCTCTAGAAGCTTTCACTAGAGATTGAATCTCCTCAACGTAAGCTTGTTCTTTTTCTGGATTTACACTTGAAACAGCATGAATAATAATCATTTGAATCCCCCTCAGCAGGTTAATTTTCATTCATCATTCAAATAAAAAATTTATTTCCACTCTGCTATTGTCTCCACAGGAAGACGTACGGATTGGTATCCTGCACCATCTGCTTTTCCAATGGAAATGAGCATTACCGGAACATAGCGTTCTTTATCCATACCAAAAGCCTCAGCGATCTGATCTTTTTCAAACCCTCCGATTGGGCAAGTATCATATCCATGGGCACGAGCTGTTAGCATGAACTGCATCGACACGAGTCCGCCGTCAATTAGCACGGTTTCTTTGTTTACTTCTGGAGACAGATTTGCATAGTAGTTTGTTAATGCTGCCATCTGTTTTTCTTTTACTTCAGTTGGCATATATCCTAATTCTACAGCTTTGCTATAAATGTCTTCCCCATTTTCAAAGCTATTCAGGTCTCCGAATACGGCAATCATTGCTGAAGAAGTTTCAACTTGCAGTTGGTTAAAACGAGCGAGAGGTGCTAATGTTGCCTTACCTTCTTCACTTTCAATGACAAGAAAACGCCATGGCTGCATATTGACAGATGATGGTGCACGAGTAGCATCTTCAATTATTTCTGCCATTTCTTCTTTGCTTATTTTTACGGACGAGTCATATTTGCGAATAGAACGGCGTCCTACCAGTATTTCTTGAAAATCATTGTTCCTTGTTGTGTTAAACATGATGTGATCTACTCCTTATATCTATATAAATGTAAATACTTTGATTAATCAACAATTGACTAATCAACAATTGACTAGTCAACGATTGATATGTCAAACAATATATATCATGTCTAACATTAAGTCAAGTGAAATTCTTTAGATAAACTCAGACGAATGCTTACTGTCCGCCTTGTAGAATGAGGTTATGTATTCTATAATTGACGCATCAATGATTGATTAATCATCTATAGAGGTGGAAAAACAATGCAAGTGTCTCATCAGGAAATGAAACAAATATTCCTCATGTTCAAAAGTATGGAACGACATGTCACCCAGCACTTTGAGAAACGATTAGGCATTAGCTTAACGAGATATGAAATCTTGCACAAATTACTTGAAATGGGCTTGCTTTCTCAAATCGGTTTACAGCAAGAGATGAAGATCGATCAAGCTGCAATTACAAGACATTTAAAAATACTTGAGGGAAAAGGCTTTGTAACCCGCAATCGCAATGAGCAGAATAATCGTGAAGTGATTGTTCAGATTACAGAGGCAGGCAAGGACATTTTAAGGAACTGTGATGTAGATAAAAACCAATTTATCTCTGAATTGTTTGGCGGGTTTTCAGAGCAAGAGGTAAAGCAACTGCAGATTTTAGTGAAAAAGCTTGATCATAACGTAGAAAAATTAACATAAGTCATGACATTATTGCTTTTGATGGCGGGAGCCGTCATGAACACGATCCAATGTGTGTTTATAGGTGGCTTCATTTTTGTAGGCTTTGTCTTTTATCTAGTCGGGCTGGCTCCCACCCATTCCTCGAAACAAAGGTTCTCGGCGGACAAAATCAAGTTTACATTATCGGTCTTTTTTACCTTGTCCATTTTAATTTTGTATGCGATCATTACCTATTGGAACGCACGAACTGGAGGTATGTTAGCTTTCGAGCGCCCAGATTCGACCGAGTCTTACCTTGCGCAAGCCAAGAAGCTGGTTCTATGGGGATTGGTACAGGGTGCCTACGCGCCCATTGCTTTTTTGTGGCTACTGCCGCAGGTCATTGGAGATGTGAATTTAGATAAAAAGCATATATGGATCATATCAGCTGGATCTCTCTTGGCGATTGCAGGTGGTGGTACTGCATGGCTGACGTCGGTATAAAATGAAGTACATTCTATTAAATTCATGGAGGCAGCGATGAACCAAGTACTTATGGATCAATTGAATCAGTGGCATGAAGATGATGAACACCAGCGAATTGTGGACACATTGTTAGCCATACCCGAGAATGAACGGGATTACAAAATGAAAAGTCGACTGGTTGCAGCTTATAATAATCTGGGGCTTTTTGAGGATGCTCTCCAACAAGCTGATCGCATAGCAGAAGAGGGCCAACACGATCCACTGTGGCACTATCGGGTAGGATTTACATTCTATCATGTAAAGCGCTATGAGGAAGCAGTTCAGGCATTTCGTACCGCTGATCAATTACAGCCTGGTGATGAGGATATCGAATACTTAATGGAATTAAGTCTTCAAAAAGCAGAAAAACAGCAAAGACAAGAACGACGAATTGCAGCCAAGAAAGAAGCAGCCTTGAAAGCGAATGGATCAGCAGCGATCGAGCCTTTTTCGGATATGTCTCTTGATGATTTTTGGGATGATAGCGAGTATGCAAGGGAGGCCTATCAATCAGAGCCGCCTACGGATGAGCTGATTGTTTCAATCGAGGAAGAATTGGGGTACAAGCTCCCCTCTTCCTATATCGCACTGATGAAGCAGCGGAATGGCGGCGTTCCGAAGAACACCTGCTTCCCAACAGAGGACGCTACTTCTTGGTCTGAGGATCATATTGCGATTACAGGAATTCTGGGTATCGGCCGTGAGAAGAGCTATTCGCTCTGCGGGGATCTAGGCAGTCAGTTCATGATCGAGGATTGGGGATACCCTGACATTGGCGTCGTTATTTGTGATTGCCCTTCAGCAGGCCATGACGTGGTCATGCTGGACTACCGAGCTTGTGGTAGAGATGGCGAACCAGAAGTGATTCACGTCGATCAGGAGGGTGATTATGAAATTACGTTCCTAGCCGATAATTTCGAAGCATTTATTCTGGGTTTGGTGAACGAAGAGGAGTATGATACTTCTGAAGAAGATAAGCTTGAAGATCTTCATAGGGTAGCTCATGGCAAATTCTCTCCGTTGCTGGAGGAGCTATGCTCGAACGTAGTTGAAGTAGACCAGATCGAACCGAAAATCCGTCGTATCTGTACATGCATTGTTGAAGAGAAGGGCCACTTTTCCTTTCATGCGGATGAACGTTCGTATTTGATGTATGATTTGCAGTTTTGGTTATATACAAAGTCATATCCAGAGACTAGCCGGGAGCAGTACCTGGGAATCTATGAGAAAATGATCGCCTTCGGCGGCGAGTTCGGTCAAGGCGGCTACGCCCCATCCTTTATTTCGGATTGGCTGGATCGCCGTAAGAAGGAAGGACGGATCGTACAGGTGAATGGACACCTTCGGTTTACGGAACAGTCCATTGAGGAACTGGTTCGGCAGCTGCAAGAGATCTAGCAAGACCGACCAAGCATCAAGCAACCAATCAGAAGAGCCCACGTTCGGACGAGGGCTCTTCTTCTTTTTTAGTAATGGGAGATTCGCTATACAGCGGGAACAAGAATATTTCCTTCTGGCAGAAAAAAATAAAGGACTATTTCAATTCAAAAGCATCGTCAAAAAACGATTTGAAATTGGGATACAAAAATCTCATCGACGCTTTCAGTTGATCGCGCCCTGTCTTTTCTTCATCAAAATCAAATAATATTTCATGGTCAATCTCATAGATTGCATAGTGCTCCTCATCCGTGCCAGTAAGATCCATGCATAATATGTGACCATACTCGGAGTCCCAGGCAAATGGAAGGTAACCCCACTTACACAGTAGTGGATTATACATATCTTGAATGCTGCGTAACGGCTCATCGACCGGTTGTGCTGGCACGATGTCGAAATAGTGATGATAGGTTGAAATGAATGCTTGATACCATTCCGGAAAGTCCAGCCCGAATTCTTTTTCCAGCGCACAAATGTCGCCATCAGTAACGATAGAAGGAACCAATCTCCATATCGACCACTCCTCATTAGAGTCGGTTGCCTTCATTTCACCCGGAACATCTGGTCCCATCCATCTACCAAATCCATCCTCCGTTACTTGGTCATATCGGCGATAATAAGCTTCAAATCCTTTTTTGATGTAGTCCCGTTTATCCAATACATAGCTTCCTCTCATTAAGTATGTATTCCCAATTGCTCTACGTAGTATCGATGTGCGATTTCCGCGATTTTATCTGGATCTTCCCAAAATCGATTATCCAACTTATCAAGTCTCTCTATCTCTTCCTCAGTAAGGAACTGAGGAATATCCCAGAGTTCTGTAAGGCGCTTGTCTTCTGACAAACGTTCGATACAGGCATATCCGGATT
>Ga0102589_1002091_pt1 | contig 24145 bp, 22 predicted proteins | sample AraplaMF_Col_mLB_FD_76858 | JGI IMG/M metagenome (GOLD analysis project Ga0102589, IMG submission 76858) | Arabidopsis root microbial communities from the University of North Carolina, USA - plate scrape MF_Col_mLB | ecosystem: Host-associated > Plants > Roots > Endosphere | place: USA... | reverse complement strand
AGGATTCATCAAAAAAAGTATGGGATACACTTGCAAAAGTACATGATGGAACCGTTGCAGAAGTAGCAATTTCTTTTGATAAAGCTTACACTTTAAAAGAATTAGAACCGCTTTTATATAGCATATTCGAGGCACAAGAACTCCCTCCAACTCCTTTATGGTACGCTTTAGATACAGGACAAGAAAGAAAAAATGTAGATGACTATATCCTACATGGCGGAGAAGCTATAGGGTTTCCAGAACATGTAAGATTCCTCGATAATGAAACTGACGGGCAGAAAACGCAAGAAGACAAAGTAACCGAAATGATGCGCGTCCTTTCTATCCATAAAAAAACGGTAAGCAAAATAGCAGCGCTTTCTGAGAAAGAATTAAACTTAGATAAACGTTATCAATATGTAAAGGATAACGGTGTAAAAGTATACGGAATTGTTATTACTGGCCCGTCGAAAGAGTTATTAAAATTACAAAACTCCCCGCACGTACGTTATGCGACTCTTGGAGATATTGAGATTTGGAATTGGTTTGATAATTAATAAAAAAGAAGTAGCGCTCTAAAAACGATGCGCTACTTCTTTTTTAATTCGAAATCACTTTCACATACATCCCTCTCACCGCTTTTTCATAAGCGATATCACTCATCTGTCTTATTTTTTCTGATACAACAGATGACTGAACAATTTTCCCTTCACGAAGTAACGGCGGATCAATAAGACGCATTTTATTTTTCTGATGTAAATCATAATCGTTTCTATCTTCTTTTCCTTTTATATTTGGATGAATTTTGCTTAATAAAGCTTCTACTTCGGGGTCATTACATTGCTGCAATTTCGAAATAAGCTCCTCATCTTCAAGAAGAAAATCATCTGCATGAATAATTCTTTTATGAAGAGCTACCTTTAACGTTTTCGCTAACATATCATTTCCGTAAATATTCATTGGTTCCATAAAGAAATCGATTACTTCTTTGTAATACGTTTCTGTAAACCATTCCGCTATTTCAATATTTTGAAGAACCATTTTCCCCTCTACTTCGATGACATCCTCTAAAAAACTATGAACTTCTTCTAAAGAAATATACCCATATGTATACATATCTCGTAACGTATAATCCACTCGATCTGCGCATAATTCGGGCGCTGACCTTTCCAGTAACGTCCACTTCGAATCATCTAATAAAATATCTTCATAGTTATAACCATGCCTCACAAGGATCGCTGGAATTTCTGAGTTTTTCACAACAGAACTAAATATCTCTTCATGATAACTTTCATCTTCATTATCAAAAACGTAATCAATCACGTGGGAAAAAGCAGTATGTGATACGTCATGTAGTAAACCAGCAATCTGTTCTTCTACTGAACCACCTAGTTTTTTCACCAATAACATAACACCCACTGAATGCTCAAAACGAGTTACATTCCATTTCTCGTTCATTAAGTAACTTGCGCCTGCTTGATGAATTCCCTTTAGTCTTTGCATAGGCTTACTTAAAATTAATTCTTCTAGCACTGCATCCACTTCAAATTCTCCGTATAGTACATCTGATATGATCACTTACAATCCCCCTTTTCAAGCAAAGTCTTTTTATATTATCTCTTTTTTGAAGAAGCGTAAATATACTATTCTGTAATTTGAATATAAACGTTCTGTTTTTATAAAAAACAGGTCCTCTTGTTCTTATCAAATTTAATCAAAAAAAGAAAATATTTCCACGACTCCTCTTTTTTTGTTTTAATAGATTTATAAATACATATTTACTAAAGAAAAAAGCAGCGAATGAAGTCAATTAGAAACTGACTTACAATTATAATATGAAAGGTCGGATAACTATGGACAGTTATTTTCCAAAAGCGGGGAAGTTAATTGGCGGTATCATTATGCTTATTATTTTGCTTTCATCTTTTTGGCTTATATGGATTGGAGAAACGAACATTCGTTACAGTGGAGATCATAAGGGCACGATGCCCTTTTGGTACAAGTGGCTCCCTGTTATTGTCGGTATACTCCTTGTCCGTTTCCTACCATTTCATCATAAAAACTATAATCCCCTTCAACAATTTGAACCAAGGCGCATCATAATTCAAACTGCTATCTTCTTCTTAAGTGGCTCCCTCTTCACGATTTGTCTTCTCACCACGAACTTTGAAGGAATGGCATTACAATTGTGGTTTATGATATTTAAAATTATTTTATTATTATTCACTCCATTAATGCTGCTTTTTTTTTATAAAAATAACCCCGAAAAAGAACGACCAAAGTCAGTAAAATTAACAGGGGATAATAGATGGTATCGGTTTACACCACTTATTGTCATTATAATCTGGGGTTACTTCAACTTCTTTTCTATATTCTCTACACCATTTGTTTCAATGAAAATGGAACCCACGATTTTAATCTCCATTTTACTTGTAGGGTTTCTTATAAATAGTGTACTTGAAGAGATTTTTTATAGAGTTTGGTTGCAAACACGTTTGGAATTATTACTAGGTACTTGGCCGGCTATTCTTCTTACATCATTGTTATGGGCAAGCTGGCATATCGCATTACATGGCTCTGGTCATTGGGATATTGATACAGCTACGGTCATTGTGAACCTTGGTATCGTAGGTCTATTCCTTGGATATTTGTGGGCGCGTTATCGTAAGGTATGGGTAATTATTATTGTTCATGGATTAATTAATGCACATCCACAACAACTAATTGAGATTATATTTAAGTAAAGAGCGCGATTGAGAAATAAAAAATAAAAGGGATTATACATGATTAATATGTATAATCCCTTTTATTTAACCTTATTCAAACGTAACTTCTACCTGCACAATCTCCGACCTACTACCAAGTCTAAGCGGTGGTCCCCAAAATCCAAATCCAGAAGAAACAATTGCGTGGAACGCGCCTTTTTGTGCGTATCCCCAGTCTAGCTCGTACATTCTTCTCGTTACAATATGATTGGGCGCCATTTGTCCGCGGTGCGTATGACCGGATAATAATAAGTCTACACCAGCATCCGCTGCCTGTTTCAACTCAAATGGCTGATGATCCATTGCGATAACTGGCATGGATTTATCCACTGTACTCATAAGTTTTTCAAAGCTTTGGCGATCTCGCTCTGTTTTATCTCTTCTTCCAACGAGATAAAAGTCATCTTCAATTGTAAGCACTTCATCTAAAAGAATACGAATATCAATCTTATCCATCTCTTGTAAAAACTCTGGAACCGCTCTGCCGTAGTATTCATGGTTTCCTAAAACACCATATACGCCTAATGGAGCTTTCATTTGTTTCATAATATGACCCATGTTTTTTTGAATGAATACTCCTGGATGATCATCGATAATATCACCTGGCAGTAAAATAATATCAGGTTCCATTTCATTTACATGACGAACAAGTCTTTTCAAATGCGAAACGCCAGACAGTTTACCGAAATGCATATCAGAAGCCATCGCAATACGTAAACTTTTACGCCCCTCTACCTTTTTCGGTATGTGCACTTCGTATTTTCTTACTACTGGACTATACGCATTAAATACTCCATACGCAAAGATAAAGATAAATGCAGCTATCACAGCCGTCCCTATCCAAATAATTGCCGCTTCTTTCTCTACTGAAAACTGTAAAAGAAAGACCATAATATCAGCTAATGGCAACAACATAAGCGCATATTGTATAACCGCAAACCAAATCGAACCTATCGTTCGCAGAAATGGCAGAGACTTAAACACTTGCACGAGAATGTACGCATATGAAATAAATGCGACTATGAAAGCATAATATCCCCAAGATTCCCAGCCAAATACCGCATGAAGCCAAACCCATCCGTTCCAGCCGATATAAAACATAAGTAGTGTGTATATAATTAATATGGTAAATATATTGAGATAACGAAGATTCTTCACAGCCAGCCTCCTTATTGATTTCTTTTATTATAACTTGTTATGCACTTATAACGTAAATATTAAGCGCTTCAATCTTCATAATAAGAACATTGATAAACATATTATCTTAAAATTTTTAAGAACGGCTGTAATGGACATTTTTGAGTCTTAAGTGTTGGATGAAATTCTATTATCTTTATCGTTCAAAACTCACCTATGCAATTATGCATAACCATCCATTCCGTTTTATTTTCATGTTACGATATAAATGCAATACGACATATATCGACAAAGATAAAAGGAAGTGATTGTATGAAACGTTCTAAAACATACTTAAAGTGTTTAGCATTATCCGCTGTTTTTGCTAGTAGCGCTGTAACTCTTTCAACACCTGCTGCTTACGCTCAAACGACGTCACAAGTTGTAACAGATATCGGGCAAAATGCAAAAACACATACGAGCTATAATACATTTAATAATGATCAAGCTGATAATATGACAATGTCTTTAAAGGTAACTTTTATCGATGACCCAAGCGCTGATAAACAGATTGCCGTTATTAATACAACTGGTAGTTTTCTAAAAGCAAATCCTACTATAAGTGATGCACCTATTGATAACTACCCAATCCCTGGTGCTAGTGCAACATTACGTTATCCTTCACAATATGATGTTGCATTTAACCTTCAAGATAACAGCGCTCGTTTCTTTAACGTAGCACCTACAAATGCTGTAGAAGAAACGACTGTAACATCTAGCGTATCTTATCAACTTGGTGGCTCTGTTAAAGCTTCTGTAACGCCTAATGGCCCTAGCGGTGAAGCTGGTGCAACTGGTCAAGTCACTTGGTCTGACTCTGTAAGCTATAAACAAACTAGTTATAAAACAAATTTAATTGACCAAACAAACAAAAACGTAAAGTGGAACGTATTCTTTAACGGATATAACAATCAAAACTGGGGTATTTACACACGTGACTCCTATCATTCTTTATATGGAAACCAACTTTTCATGTACTCTCGCACATACCTATATGAATCTGATGCAAAAGGTAATTTAATACCGATGGATCAACTTCCAGCATTAACAAATAGCGGTTTCTCTCCTGGTATGATTGCTGTTGTTATCTCTGAAAAAAATACAGATCAATCTAACTTACAAGTCGCTTATACAAAACACGCCGACGATTACCAACTTCGTCCAGGCTACACATTCGGAACTGCAAACTGGGTTGGAAACAACGTAAAAGACGTTGATCAAAAAACATTTAATAAATTGTTCACACTAGATTGGAAGAATAAAAAGTTAGTAGAGAAAAAATAAGTAAAAAAACGAAGGGACTATTTAGACTCTTCGTTTTTTTACTTATTCATAATAAGCTCCCGCGAGTAATACCGTCGCTATGAAATTCCATGATATATTTTTAGGCATCTCTTCACCTTTATTTTGAAAAGCACCATCACAATCATTTAGCCATGCTTCCAATGATTCTAAGTAATCTTCTAACGTTATATTCTCCCACTCATTTTTATTTTCTTTAAAATCTTTTTGAAGATAAAACAGGAATTCTACTAATTTTTCTTTTGAATCTACACCAGTAGCTAGCTCATACATATCCATATTATTACTCCTTTCAAATACAAGTAAAATCCGCTATCTCTTCAACACAAAAACATTCTTTTTTATAAAATGCTATCTTGTTATTAAAGATAGATTTCTTCTTTCCAACTACTGGATTTAGATTGAACTACTATTAGATTTTCACTTTCCCATTTTAATGTACCCAAAAATCTTGCATACACCATTTCATTTCCTACCTCTTCCACCAATAGTTGATCTCGAATCTTTAATCCCTTTTCATCATACACTTCACATCGTAGCTGGAAACCTTTAACACGATGAATTCCTTTTAATATCGCTATCTTCTTACGGCTTGGGCTTTTCTTAGGTGTCTTCCCAACTAAAAATATTCCTTCATAGTTTTGCTTCACAATTTCATCTAAAGATTCCTCTATATACCCTTTAACAACAGATGATGAAAGAGTAGAGTTTTCTTCAAGTCTAGGGACAACATATTGGCGTACTAATTTGCAAAACTCTTTGTATTTCTCTTCAACTGATTCCAGTGTTAAGAAATTCATAAAATCATAAGGAACCAGTATACTAATTTCACCCGATGCCCTATTCACTTTATATGAAACATCAGTGTGCTCCTTAGCTAAACAATAAACAGTAACTTTCTCAATTTCTTTTAATCCCATCTCAAACTCGCTAACTTTCTTTGCGAAAATCAACTCAAAAATCCTAATTTCATGTACAAGCAAATAATGTTTTTTAGGACGTTTTTTTTTCCAATCGTAAAACTTTACTTCAAGCAATATAATTCACTCCTTTAAATTTATCACCATGCATCGGGGACCTATGATACCTTTTAATAATTTATTAAACTGTACTCCTTATTCATTTTACCTTATCTATATTTTTCATATGCTCTACTCACAACGCATGCGGTGACATAACAGCCATAAACACATCACTTCTCTCACCTGGTGCCATATACATTCCTTCTGCATCTAAATATTCAATGGAAAAGGCTGCTAGCTCATACGCCATTTCTTGATCGCATTCAAAAAGTGGATTTATAAAAACCTCACTTCCTGTAATCTTTTGTAAATCTTTCAAACAGTTAGACTTACTTCTTGCATAATCAGCCACATTCTCATTAGCCCAAGACCACATCCAACTGTTACTCTTTCCAGACCAAGAACCTATAAAAACAACACTAAATTCAAGTAACACTTGACCATTTTTTTTAAACTGTAATATACATTGATCTTGATCATACCAATACTCATCAAAGTTATAGATATTATAATCCGAAATGAATTTTTGCTGTTTACTTTCTAATTTGTCATAACACATAACAAGATAATTCTCGAATTGTTCATCCGTCATTGCCAATTATCACACGCTTCCTTCCTTCAAGATCCTGCTACAAACAATATATCTTACTCTCTCAAAACCTATATAAAGTGAAACTTTAATCAGCCCTTACCAATTGGGCTTTTACAGGCAGCCCGCCCCCCACATATCATATACGTTTTTACCACTAAGCTATCTTAATATATACAAAGAAACAAGAGCTTATATAAGCTCTTGTTTCCATAAATAGTTTCTTTACTCAGTCCAATTTATTTTATCACGATAAATAAATTCAATATTACACAAATGCACCCCAACCATCTGTATATCCACCAAACTCTTCACCCAGTTTATTCAATTCCTTTTGCATCTCTACGATATCCTCATAAATTAAGAACATTTCTTTAGAACAAGTACATGTCCAATCTTCAAATTCTTCATTATAATCTAACTCACAATTTAAGCCCAGCGCTTGTACTCTGCCAATTATTTTTTCTCCATTACCTTGATCAGGAATTGCAATAAAGAAATCTACTATATGTTTTTCATTAAAATCTATACCTTGCTTGTATAACATATTTAATACTTGTCCATCTTCATCTTTTGGGAATTTCATTATTTCTCCCCTTTTCTATAGCATATAATAAACCTTCATTTGGAACAAAAAATATTCCATTACTTAAAGTCCTCTTTACCCGTTATTTTTAAGTTTTTTCCATTCTGTATACCTAATATCGATCACTTCTTTTAATTTAAAGTAATTTTCCCAAGTATCTTGCACTTGATATAATGTATCACACTCTAAAAATACATCATCATAATCATCTAAATATAAACCTTTTTCAAAATCAAAATAATCTATTGCAAATTGATTCCCTTCATCATTTAACATGTCATCGCTTAAAACCCCATCCCAGAACATATAAACTTGAGTCCCAGTCATTTTTCTAAGCTTAAATTTATTAATTTCCTCTTCGGTCTCTTCTAAAAATTCATCACTAAATAAATTATTATCAATAATCCAACCTAAGAACATTCCAGTATGTACAAATGCTTGCTCCATCGGTAATTCTTGTGGGAAATCTCCTTCATAATGATATTTAGCTTTATCGTAAATTATTGTTTGGAACAAGATTCTCACTCCTATTTCACATAATATAATTGAGCTCAAATAAATAATTCTTTGATACACTTTTAAAAAAGGTAAGTTGACTAGACTCTGTGGGGTTTTTGCTTCCAAAGGCTAAGTCTATCGCTACTGCTCAAGGTTACATTGCACCATCATCACTCGCAGGCACTATCTCAAACCGGCTAAAATTCGATATGGGCTTTCCAGTATTATAAAACCTGTAAATAAAAACCCCTATAAGTTACATTCGAAGTTTGTATCTAATCATAAAAACGTCAAATGTTTCCTTCTAGGGGCTACTAATATTTATGATTAATAGAAAATCTAGAGTTTAATGTTTTTCCAACCAGAAAAACCAGATATAAACAATTAACCCCACTATAATCACGAAAATGAATAACTAACCTTGTTTATCCTAGATTCATATTAGAAAGAAAGTTTTCAAATAACTCCAATTCAAATTTATCCCTCGTCTTTAAATACTCTCTCTTTTTCTCAATGATTTGTTCTAACATTTCTTCTTTATTTAATAACAAGGCTAATCCAATAGCATTTTGTGCTCGAGTCCCATCAAATATTGTCCCTATTAATCCAGCCTCATCATCATCTCTTACACATAAATCAAATACATTTTCCATATCTACATACTTATCAATATATGGAATGAAATACTGTTTAACCTCTTTTAATATATCTATGGTAACAGGAAAAATATCGGTTTCCTTTTCAACACGCCACCTTTTTTGCTCTCTATAGACTAAATTCCCTAAATCAACTCCAATTGTATAGGTCTCCTTTTTCTCTCTAATTGTTAAACCGTCAGCCCATTGATTTTTCATATTTTCTAATTCGTCAAACCGAATTCCCACATCCACCGTCACATGAAAATCTTCTGGGTGATTGATAAAGGCTAAATGTATACCGATTTTTCCTTTATCAAATTTTTTCACCAGGTCTTGTTGTGTAATCCTAATCTTATAACCGTTTTCTTTTAACTCTTCACCTAGACCTTGCAGTAGCTTTAATTTTAATTCTTTTTTGTTCATATAATTCCTTCCGTTCTCTATTTTGATTTATCCCACGAGGATTAGATACATGTCCTATCCTATATATAAAGAAAAAAGAGCCTATATTCGCTCTTCCTTCATACAAACATTTAATAAATGCATCTTTCTAACCACTAACTTTTCTGATGATATATTAATAGCCTCTAAAAGCAAACTGAATATACATGTATGTACCAACACCATAAATAACAAAAGCAACTATAGTAATTAGCCAATTTTCACTATTTTTTTGTACATACTTCGAGCATGCCCAAATAAGAAGTAAAATAATTAATTGAATTGCAGTCACTTTTGAGACAGCAATTATAGTAGTTTCTGTAACAAATACTACCCATGTCCCGAACAACATCCGAATACAAAAAATAATCGCCCCAATACGTGTTTCAGTATATTGTTTATTTATATTTATAAAAAATATATCTTGCAACATAACAGTTAATGTTAATACAACTACTAAAGCCAAGATAGAAATGAATTCTAAAAATTCTATAAGCACTTTTAGTCTCCCTTTTGACATCATTTTTAATTTTCATTAAAGATTCTTACTATCATGTAACTAGGTCTACAAATACCCTCTCATTATCTATACAGTTTTCGCATACATAATATGAAAATAACAGCTAAGACCATAAATAATAAGTGCAATCATTGTAATATACCACTTTCCTCTGTACTTCTTTACACACTGCATAAGCCCCCAAAGGAAAAGTAATATAATTGATTGAATCACTAAAATATTTAGCGTCCCTAACAGAGTAGCTGTCATAGGGTAAATGATCCATATACTCACTAATGAACGTATAGCCATGACCGTAGCAAAGATTCTCCTATAATGAGACAGTCTTATACTACCTATGCAGTACTCTTGTAAAAATACGATAGATGCTACTAGCATATTTAAAACCAAAATTAATAAATATTCAAAAAAACTCTACCAACTCTAAATTCTCCTTCATAAATTTATTTACGATTTCCTATTGCATCAAAAGTTAACAATTCACTCCGAAATTTTACAAGTTACTTTTTCAAAAATACTAGCTAATATTCCAATAATCATCAAAGAGATTATTATTCATACATTCATTTTATTACTCAAGGACGACCTATTTAACAATCCAATTTTTTAGCGGACTTGAAATAGTCTTGAAATTTATCATCGATGTCCTCATCTTTACTAAAAAAAAGCGTTACATGCGAATCCCAACAAACAATCTCAAGTGTTGCTTGGGGATGCTGAATATTTGGACTTGGTACCCAGAGTTCTTCGTTTCCATTTGCATAGGGTTCTACAAGCAAGTTATTAATATCAATGTTTATAGACTTATCAAAAGCAGATAATACGCCCCAAATAAATTGAGGATTATATTTCTTTACGAGATCTGAGAGATCTTCACCTGCTATCCAAACTATTGGATACGACATTTTAGGATAATCTCGGATAAGTTTCTCTTCCTGATGTGCGACAATCTCCATGTCTGTTATAAGCCAATCAAACTCTTTTTCCCTACCTTGAAATGAGTCAAAAACGGAAGCTAAAACTGTATGTTTAGATCCATGTAAAATGAAGTTCATCCAATCCCTCCAATTAGTAACAATCGATAAGTTAGCCTTCTTGAACTTATTATGTGTAGATAATTAAACAAATACCAATGAATACTGTTACTATACACAATATAATAGTTGTTGCAGTATCTAGCAAAATGCTTACGGCTAAGAAAATTATTGATTTAAGAGCAAAAGAAGGCCCTTTTTCTTTCCATTGCCGATAGATTTGTATCATTGCATAAATTAATGGAATCATACCACCTATAATCAGAATAATCCCTATTATTTTCTCCATGTTTCCTCTCCTTTTAAAGATTCGAATCAATAAATATACTATATAATCATACGCCCTCAGAATATATCCTTATATTTTTAGAGTTATTTTACACATACAAAACTCTCTAATCATAGCTACACTCGTATTAAGCGCATTGTTAAAAGTTATATAATCTTTCATTCTGTAATTAACGGAACTTTCCATCTGCTAAAAACATTGCCATACAGCTTAACATTTTCTAAGGTATTAAATTTCCTAAGATATCAATTAGCTCTTCTAATGCTCTTCCCAAATCGTTTATATTGTCTCGTTCATCAAAACCTTTTTCCATTAATTCATCTACTATAATATCTCTCAATTTATTTATTTTTTCAGTTTCTATCATACTTAAGTCTTCATAAACATTTAACCATAGTAAATGTTTATTTTGTGATTCTAATGTCTGTTTCAATAAAATCTGCATCTCTTTATTTAATTTAAACAACCTTATTTTTTCCTTTCCTTATGTATTTTGAACCTTTAGCAAAAGTTGTAATTACTTTACCTTTTTTATTTAAAACTACTACAGCCTGTTTACTAGTATATTTAGTTCTACCGCACTTTTTCGCCAGTTTTAACAGCATTTAAAATCACCTTAGATGATACTCCTACACCATTACGGCCAATTGATTGATTTATGGCATATTTAAGTATATTCAGTGATTTAACCTGCTACTGTTTTCTTATATTTGTACTTTAATGGCTGCTTTACAGCAAGCTTAGCTACTGGAACAGACCACGCTAAATGAGCATCTGGATCTACCATCATAACCGGATTATTATCCGCATACGTATACCCATTCATTGTAACTGAATCATCCTCATCACCTAGATCAGGATCTACCGATAAAAACACACCATGTTCTGGATTATAGTATCTCGCAATCAGATAATACATCCCAATTTCTTTATCATACATGTATCCCGCATATCCAAATGGATTCTCTGCGGCGATACCTTTCGTATCACTCTTTATTACATTGCCCCACGAATCATATTCATACGTTGCTACAACTTCTCTATTTTGATCTGTCATCGCAACTACATCACCACGAGGGTTGTAGTGATAGACGTTTGTCTTTCTGATTCCACTACCCAAAATCCATTTATACATAAAGAAAGAAGAGCAAATAATAGCTCTTCTTTCCACAAATATTTCTTTACCCAGTCTAATTTAGCATATTATCATAAACAAACTCATTATTAGACAAAAGTCCCCCAACCATCTGTATATCCACCAAACGCATCACTTAGGGTACTCAATTCCTTTTGCATCTCTACAATATCCTCATAAATTAAGAACATTTCTTTAGAACAAGTACATGTCCAATCTTCAAATTCTTCATTATAATCTAATTCACAATTTAAGCCCAGATCTTGTAGTCTGCCAATTATTTTTTCTCCATTACCTTGATCAGGAATTACAATAAAAAAATCTACTATATGTTTTTTATTAAAATCTATCCCTTGCTTGTATAACATATTTAATACTTGTCCATCTTCATCTTTTGGGAATTTCATTATAATCCCTCCTATATACCATTAAAATCCCTATTTTTATGCGAATAATGTCTCTTATCTGTAAAGCTAACAAATTCTATCTCTTCACAGATACTAAGGTCACCATCTACAATATTGCTTCCTACAAAAGAAAAATGCTTTAATCTATCCAAAGATTCTATAAAACTTATTGTAGGCATATCCCCACAACTTAAAAACTTTAGGATCTCTAAAGACTTTAAATATTGAATAACGGAAAAATCTTCGATATTTTTACAAGATTCAATTTCTAAATCATATAATTTTCTACTTCCATATTTTAAATATTCTATCGTTTTTAATGTACGTAAATAATTTAATTTTAACGAATTTAGACTCTCGAAATTTTCCACACCACTAATTGTATCTATTTTAGATTGTGTAATTCTTAATTCCTCTAATTTCCGCAAATTTTTCAATTCATTTAAATCTCTATTTTTAGGGCTGTATTTCCATAAAGAAAGTGATTTTAAATTAACAAGTTCTTGTAAGCCTGTCAACTTTTTATTGCAATACATAGACAAGCTTTCTAAATTTGTTAATTTATTTAACTCTAATTTGTAATTAGACTCAGCTACTGATAAATCCTTAAGATTTTTCAGATCATATATACTCGAAATATCTTTTAAATAGATGCTATCTAACGATAGGTGAATAATATTTTTACAATCCTTCAAAAAATTTAAATCTTCCATTTCATAATACATATCATTTATTTGTACTCCAAAAACATTAGATGTATTTATATATTCTATACACTCCTTTAAATTTTTTTGAGATACCAGCACTGTTTCACCATATATGTCTTCTCTTACATAAAAACCATTAATATATTTCATATATTATTCCTCAATATCATTTTTATTTAATATATTTTTCAAACAAATTAATAAACTTCATAAAAGCGAGCTGAAACAACCCGCTTTTATAGTTATACAAATTCAAAATTTAATTTTCAAACCCTATCTTCTTCTATTCTTTTGTTGGTAATATTTTTTCTTACCAGGACTATTTATTTTATTATATAACATTTTATTATTTGGGAAATTATTTTTCCTCATTATATGATACTCTCTTATAAATGCACTATCACTATTTTTTGCTGGTTTCCATGCAATAGAAACTGGTTTGGTACCATATGCTTTGTGTTTGTCTTTTGCTGACTGTTGAGCCCTCGCTCTAGTTCCCTTTCCAATATACCTATATCCCTTTTCGAAATCAATAACATACGTCCCTGGTTTTTTCTTTATGTTATTAAGTCTTTTTACATTTTCTTTATCTATACGCATTGCTTTTCTTGCTGCTTTAAATACTTTAAGCTTTGGACCACCTATTGCACCTTTAGCCGCAGCCATAGCAATTCCCTTTGCGCCTTTTCCTGCTTTATATGCACCATATCCATCGTAAATTGCAAAACCAGCATTAATTATTAACGTTGGTGAATGACCATCTGGATCCGTCATCATCGATGGATTATTATCCGCGTACGTATAACCATTCTGTGTAACCGGATCGTCATCATCACCTGGGTCAGGATCTATCGATACGAACACACCATGGTCTGGATTGTAATAACGTGCCATCAGATAATACATTCCAATTTCTTTATCATACATGTATCCTGCATATCCAAATGGATTATCTGCTGCAATACCTTTTGTATCACTCTTTAATACATTACCCCATGCATCGTATTCATATGTTGCTACAACTTCTCTGTTTTGATCTGTCATCGCAACCACATCACCACGAGGATTATAGTGATAGTATAACGTTTGTCCTTTTGACTTCATTGCCAAACGTGAACCGTCTACAGAGTATACATATTGACGAAGAACATTGCCATTTCCGTCTGTCTCATATAATGGACTAATACTATCTCCATTATAAAAGTAGCGTGTTACTTGACCATTTACACTCTTTTCAATACGACGATTATCGTCATCATATTTATAAGTTGCGAATGCATTGCTCTCACCTTGTTTTGTGATGGCTACAAGTTGGTCATCTTCGTTCCATGTATACTTGTACTTTCCATCAGATGTACGATTTCCATTCGCATCATATGTTAATGATTCATTTCCGAATTTGACAAGCTGATTTCCTTCATTGAATGTTGCCGCTATAGATTTTGTTTCTTTTCCATTCTCTACAACTTTCACACTTGTACGGTTTCCAAATCCATCATATGTGTATGATTTAGTTGTTCCGTTTGGTAATGCCTCGTTTAATAGTTGGTTAATCGGGTCATATACAAAGTTTGTTTCCGTTACTTTTCCGCCCGCACCTTCATGTTTAATCTTCGTACGGTTACCTGCTTGATCATATTCATATCGTTCAGAAAGAAGAATACTGTTTGATGTACCGACTACTAAATCTTTAATTTTGTTCGCATGATCATAGTTGAAGGTAGAACCTGAACCATTACCAGCTGTGTACGTACGAACATTTCCTTGATCATCATAATCAAATCGATACGTTTGCGAACCGTCTGTCACACGTATGTTTTGATCTAACGTGTTGTAGTCATACGATACTTTATTTGTGTATCCACCTTGCGTTACTGTTTGTTCTTTTAATTTTTCTGTCTTACTGTTTGCTTTGTCGTGATATGCCCAGTCAACTTTTCCGCCTCGGCTATCTGTTGCACTTGTAACGCGGTCAGCCTTGTCGTATGTTTTCGTGCGTTCTACACCATTGACAAGATCTTTTACTTTCGTAACTTGTCCATTTTGATCACGTTCAAATGTAAATGAATCTTTTCCGTTGCGCTTTTCACCAACGACACGATCTGCTGTATCATATACAGATTCTAGAATAGAGCCGTTTGGCATTTTTGTTTTAATCTTGTTTGCATTTTCATCGTACGTATTTTCAATACGACGGTTTAACGCATCGATATATACTGTATTTTTATTATCTACATCATATTCATATTTGTGTGTTTGTGTTTTCCCACCAAACATGACAGATTTTTCTGTTGTGTTTCCATTATGATCATAACGATAATTTACAGAGGTACCATTTTTTAATGTAACCTTTGTTAATAGATTATCTTTGTTGTAATCATATAATTTTGTATTTCCTTTTTCATCGGTTTCACTCTTTTTATTTCCTGATGCATCGTATGTGAATGTATTTTTCTGTCCTTCTTCATCATACATAGCAACAACATTTCCATCGTTGTCGTACTCATTTTTTATAAGAGCGTTTCCTTCTAATAGGCGTATATCATCAAACCAAACTTTCCCTTTATTCTCTCTTCTAAAGAGCATATAAACTTCCATACGTTTAATTGGTTTAGTGGCAGGGATTACAACCGCACTACGATTCCAATCATTTGTCCCACTTGGGAATTTCGCTTGGAAATTTTCCCCACTACCATCTTGATAATGTACATCTGCCCAAATAGAGTAATCTCGAGAGAGTTTATCTGGTGCAGTATTTTCTACATTTACTGATTTAGACATTCCTGTTAGCGTAATTGGTTCTGCTTTTTTCTGATTTATAGTGATATGCTTGCCATATCCTACATCTGAACCACCATATTGGCTACGCTCTAATACAATAGATGAATGTCCCGTAAAGCTCTCTTGCTGAGAAACATCTTTCGGATCACAGCTTGTTCCATCTCCTCTAATCCAACCTGGCATACAGCCATTTCCCGCCATATTTTCTAAACTACTATTTTCAATTGGGTTAAAGCTAGAAGAAACTTCACCTTTTTCTAGTTGAATCTTATCAAACCAGACTGAACCACTCGTAGCAGAACCGCCATTTTCTACTTGTAAATAGATTTTTACTTTTCTCGTTTGTTCTGTTGTTTTAAAAGTAACTTGACGGTTAACCCAATCCCTCGTTCCTTGAACTTTATTGTGACGAGTATCATGCCATCCACCATCTACACCAGCACCGTTTTCATTTAATAACTGTACATTGAAGAAAGCGGCACCATTGGCTAAATCCGTTTTCATCATACCACTTAACGTATACGTTGTATTTGGTTCTAACGTTACTTCTTGAATTGCAGCAATATAGCCCCAATCATTATTCGTTGCTTTTGTTGAAATTTTAAGTGATGATTCTCCGCCCAGACCACCTGGTGCTGATGTTGCATCTTTTGTAATAGATCCGGAATTATTCACATTTACTGGTACCCATTTTTCCGTACCATTCATTTCAAAGCTTGGATTTTGAATCAGGTTTTCTCCTGTTCCCAGCTCTCTAGTTGTTGCAATTGGATTTCCAAACTGATCATACTGCATGAAAGATGATGTATTTGCTGCTTGGTCTGTTTCAGATACTTCTGTATTTGCAGCCTTATAAGCAACTGTTGTTTCACGATTTTCGTTATCTGTCGCTTTTATAAGCCCGTTGTCTTTATTGTACTCAAACTTTTCTGTTCCCATTTCATCAGTAACAGAAGTTACATTCCCATTACCATCATAGGTCGCTGTTTCTGTTTGATTTTTAGGAGTTGTTGTTTTTACTAGGTTATTTGCATTATATTCATACGTTGTTGTTAAATTTAGACGCCCAGAATCTTCAACTGTTTTGACTGGGTTTCCAGCATCATTATACGTATAAACAGTTTTACGCCCTTTAGGATTCGTTAACGTAACTTCTTTCGCATCTGTATTATATGTTAATGTCGTAGCTTTCCCTAATGGGTCCGTTACTTTTACTAACCTATTATTCTCGTATGCATATGATGTTTTATATGGTTTTGCATCTGTATGTTGCGGATCATAAATAGATGTTAGTAAACCATTATCATATCCGTATTTATATGCTTTTCCTTCTGGTGTTGTAGAAGAAACGAGTAGATCTCCATCATATTTAAATGTAATCGTTTTGCTATCTGGGCCGATTACTCTTGCTGCTTTTTTATTATTTCCATCATATTGTACGACTAACTCTTTACCAGAAGCATTCTTTACTTTTGATAAACGTGATTCCCCATCATACTCATATGTCGTCGTATTTCCATATTTATCTTTTGTATACTCGATACGCCCTTGTGCATCTCCAGATTTATAGAAAGTAACAGTTTGGTCTTTATCTTTTATTTCATATCCGCCTGATACTTGTTTAATTTCTAAATATATACCTGTAGGAGCTTGGTACGTATTATCTCCCGTTCTAGTAAAAGTAATATTTGCGCCATCGGCAGAAATTAATAGTAGGTTTCCATTTCCTTCAGCCAAAATTCTTTCTTCTAATCCACTAGACCACCCTGTACCAAATAGACCTACTTTTTTACTTTGGCTATTATACGTTCTTTCCACTGATACATCCGGTCCGCGCCCTGATAACGTAATATCTTTTTCACTCATGATAAAGTTACCATTTGTAGCATTCACTGTGCCATTTAGTACCGGAACTGATGCCCAGTAATCAAACATCCCTATAAACCCAAAGTCTTGAGCAAATTTAGGTACAAATTCATGCGAAATTTCACTTTCAGCATGTCCGGCTTTACTATACGCTGTTACACGGAACCAATAATTTTTAAAGCCAGCATAAATTCCGCCAGAATTTTTATACACAGGTGATGGATCAACTGCTAATTCTGCACCTTTTTTATCATGATGAAGTAAATATTGGCCTTTTGCAATTTCATCTTTCGTTGGCCAAATTTTCTCATTTTGCGTTGTCCAATTTGTTTTATTTCCTACATCGAACGCTTCGTAATCTTTTCCGTTATAAATCCAAACTTTATAGCCTGCAGCCGCTGGAACTGCATCCCACTTTAATGTGACATATCCTGTTTCCTTATCTGTCGCATTAATGTAGGCCGATCCGTCTGGCTTTTTCACTTGTTCTAATGGAATAAATGGAACTATTTCATCTGAAAGTGGACTATCCCCAAACGGATACTCTGCTACAATACGAATCCAGTAGCTACTTCTTCCGCTATAATCCCCGTACGGACCTCCTGACTCGTAAGCATTTTTATATATTTGTCCTGGGTTAGTAGGCGCTTCTGCACCTTTCCCGTCATCATGTATCCAGTAACGCCCTTGTGCAATTTCTTCTGGCGTCGGGAATATCTTTTTATCTTTCGTCGTCCAGCTTGTCACATTCCCAACAGGAATATATTCATAGTCATATCCATTAAAAATGGCAACTTTATAACCTGTTGCTCCTGGAACTGCGTCCCATTGTACATTGAAGTGACCAGAACCACTCCCACTGCCATTTGAGTAAGCTTGTACTCTTGGCTTATTTGGTTTTGCGTAGGAATATTTCACTTCCAAGAATGGTGCATTCGTTCCATTTTCAGCTGCAATGAATTTCTTCCAATGGTTTTGACCATTACCATTTGCATGTAGCTTAAAGCCATTGTTTGGTCTCGCGCCTTCTACCCATGCTTTCACTGTATTCGTTACATTGAACTGGGCCCATTTTCCGCGGCCCACATCAGCGTGTGCAATGTTGTTAGAACCTGGTTTGTTATTCCAGTTTACACTTCCAACATTCCATCCACTTGTTACTTCATCTAACCAAACACCATTTGGTTGATTCGCATAATAATGCCAAACTGCATAGGCATGGAATGTTGCACTTTCAATCTTTGCACCCTTTAAGTTTGAAACATCTGGTTTAATAAATGAAAAATTAGTTCCAGATGTTCCATCATAATATCCAACTTTTAACGTATAAGCATTTTGACCTGAATCCCAAAGTTTTCCTCCTGAATAATTGACAGTTGGATACGCACTTGAAGCGTAAGCATTTTCAAAATTATCCAATTCAATTGAAGGATCTACATATACCGGATATTTTCGCTCTGGTGCTTGTAACCACTGCGGGTCTGCAGTAACAGTTAATGTATATGTTTTTTCATCTTTCTTCTCAATATTGTAGCGAACCGCATCTGACGTTACAGCCTCACCTGATTGCTGGTCCACATTGGAATCATTCATATATGGTTTCGGCAATGTGAATACTTTTTCTTTTTTCTCATCTTGGAAGTCGATTGAACCATCTTCCTGTAAGCTAGGTGTTAAATCTGTTTCTAATGCAAATGTAAAAATGTGGTGTCCTGTATACTCACGTAATACAAAATCTTCTTTTACATTTTCATTGAATGTCGTACTCTTTAAATCAATATTTGGGAAGACCCCTTTATACCATACTGTATTATTTTCATGTGTTGCGGTTACTGGCGATGGCTTTATTTCACCTTTTTCACCATTTGCACTTATTAGTTTATACTGAATAGTATGATCTTTTACTTTAAATTGAACGTACTTTCCATCTTGTGTCGCTTTCTCGAACTCTGGTTCTAATGTTGTATTTTCCGTTACAATTTTTTCATTTGGTGCTTCTACTAATTTTGGCGAAACCTCTTCTAGCTTTCCATCTTTCTCTGCATGAATCGGTTCCGTATATACCCTCTTTGTAAAAGTACCATCATTGTTATCAAAAACCTTTTCGGTTTCCGTTCTTTCTTCTACAATCTCAGTCGGACTCGCCTGTGCTTTAGCCTTATCCTTCTTTAATTGATCCGGATGTGGAGCTGGTAATTCCTGCTCCTCTTTCTTTTCCACTTCTGGACTTTGTTCTGAATTTGGAGATGGTGTAAACGGTGGTGCCGTTTCTGCCAACCCATTCAGTGGTATAGAAGTAACAATTAATGCAACTACGATAAGTTGTATTAAATACTGATACCACTTCCTTTGTTTCTTACCTTCCATAAACTCACCTCACTGAAATATTTTTAACATATATAATGTTACATATCACAATTTATATAAACTAAAGAGTAAAGTAAATACAGTTTTAAAGTTTTGAAGATTTTGTGCACAAAATACGACAATTTAATAACAATTTTTAAAATATCATTTCAGATAATTAATTCTGTTATATAATTTAAGATTACAATAATCACATCTATTATTATTTACTAACAACAGAATATGAACATGATTCAACTAAACTTTTACATTCACTTTTGTTCTAGTATTCCAATGAAGCTAATACATTGAGTTTCATTGGAATAGCATAAATGTGGGTTTTCTAATTGTAATAACTGTGTTTAAGAAAGTAAGAGAAATATCTTCATTACTACTCGTATCAAATAGTTGAACACGCTCCGCTATTATATATACAAACTTCCGACTACATTTCATATGAGAAAAAGTTATTACGATAAACAAAGAAAAGGTCTCCTAAAATATCTTTTAGGAGACCTTTTCTTCATTACACTTGCATCGCTTTCTCTCTCAATGCTCTTCTTAACAACTTACCCGTCGTATTCTTCGGTAATTCTATTAAAAACTCAATGCTTTTCGGCACTTTATATTTCGCTAAATGTAACGTACAGTAATGCATTAGTTCTTCTTCTGTTACGTTCGTTTGTTTCAGAACGACGTAAGCTCGCACTGCTTCTCCTAAGTTTTCATCAGGAACACCGATTACAACAACTTCCGCTACTGATTCGTGCGTATATAATACTTCTTCTACTTCACGAGGGTATACGTTATAACCGCCAACTAAGACGATATCTTTTTTACGATCAACGATATAGAAGTAACCTTCTTCATCCATTTTCGCCAAGTCACCTGTATATAGCCAGCCGTCTTTCAATGTCGCAGCTGTATCTTCTGGTGCATTATAGTATCCTTTCATAACGTTAGGTCCGCGAACGATTAATTCGCCGACTGCGCCGACAGGTACTTCTTCCCCAAGTTCATTTACAATTTTATTTTCTACATGCCAAATATTTGTGCCAATCGACCCTGGTTTACGAGGACGATCTAGCGGATTGAAACAAGTAACTGGTGATGCTTCTGATAAACCGTATCCTTCTGAAACAATAACGTTAAAACGTTTTTCAAAGTTTTGCAGAAGAGCAACAGGCATCGATGCACCACCGGAAATACAAAGGCGAAGCGTCTTCACATCTTCTGCACTTGCTTCTTCAAATAAATATAAATAATTGTACATCGTCGGTACGCCAGCAAAGATCGTTGGTTCGTACGTGCGACAAATACGGAATACTTCTTTCGGACTAAATTTCGGTAACATTAAAATCGTTGCCCCGTTCACAATCGGTGCATTTACCGCAACTGTTAAACAGAATACATGGAACATAGGCAGTGCCGCAACAACGCGGTCATCAGCCGTATATTGTAAATACGACGCCACATCGTTCGCATTACTATATAAATTTTTATGTGTAAGCATAGCGCCTTTCGGTTTTCCAGTTGTGCCCGAAGTGTATAGAATAACCGCTACATCTTCTTCATCTAGTTCAGGACCTTCGTAAGTTGTATCTCCAGTCCCCACAAAACTAGTAAACGTTTTCATTTTTTCGGTTTCTGTATGGTTAAAATCTGATGAGGTTTCGCATATGATGATGTTTTCTAATGAAGGAAGTCTTGTTGTAAGAGATTGTATAACAGGTAGAAGGACGTCGAGTACGATGATTGTTTTTACATCTCCATTTTGTAAAATATAATGCATTTCGTCTGCTGTATAAATTGGATTAACTGGAATAACAGTTGCTCCGGCTTTCATTGTTCCGTATAAACCGACCAAAAAATGTGGTGAGTTCCCAACAACTAATGCGACATTGTCCCCTTTTCCAATGCCCATTTCTGCTAAATTGCTAGAAAACCTTGTGACCATTTTGTTTAATTGGTCATATGAGACCGACTGATCCATAAATATATAAGCCGGTTTATCCCCCTTCTTTTTTGCCGTTTCAGCCAAAGATTGAACGAGATTCACAAAAACCCCACCTTTATAAAATTTAGAATATTTAAAAATTCTAAATTAATTATATTAAAAGAAAATTAAAGTAGCAAGTGATATTCTATTAACTGCATATAGACAGATCACCTTCTCTTAGTTTACTTTGGAAAAATAAGGGGATTTTATTTACAAGTAATTTATAACACTAGACCAAAAATCATTTTAGGATAATATGCACTCATCTTTTTTCTAAGTTTATCAAGTTCCTCTTTTTGTAACGTCGTATGCTCTCCGTGCAAGTTAAGAGCGTCCGCTCCATCTTCATGAAAATAAACTGTAACATATAATGTCGGTAACCCTGTATTGTCTTCATCTATTGATAAGATGACATCTGGTGTTTTATTAACAGTGCTGAATGTTTCATTTCTTTTCCACTTCTTATTTTGAAACATGTCTTGTATATCATGTATCTTTCGTTTGTTATCTGTATGCGTAAAATATATAACATTATCCTCCGCTGGTTTTCCGATAGACAAAATTGTACGACTTGAGGGCGATCCACTGCTACACGCTGTCATTCCGACGACGAAGCTGAGTAATAATACAACGTACATTACCCTTTTCATTTCGATTCGCCTCCTTTTGAATATATATATTCCTTTACGAGGGGCAAATGTCCTGTGATTTTATGTTTTTTGGTAAATGAAATTATATGAGCGATTTTTCAGTTATATCAGCGCAACTCAATTTATATCGGCGATTTTCCAAATATATCAGCGCAACTCGGTTTATATCGGCGATTTTTCAAATATATCGACTTACCGACAAAACCTGACAATCTACGCAAAAAGAAAGAGGCTGCCCGTTATGGAAGCCTCCCTCATTTTTAGAAGAATAAATGTAAGAAATCTTCTGTTGTAATGTTACCGAAGTAGCGTGCGATATCTACGCCTTCTAAAGCTGCAGTGAATGCATCTTTATCGAACTGAACGCCTGTTAGACGCTCTTCAATATCATGAACATCTAGTGAACCGAAGAAGTCGCCGTAAATTTTACATTCTGTTACTGTTCCTTTTTTCACTTCAAGACGAACATCAACTTGTCCAACTGGGAAGCGGTGTGAATGTTGTAAGTTGAACTTCGGTGATTTTCCGTAGTTCCAATCCCAATTTTGGTAACGTTCTTCAGAAAGTTTGTGGATCTCTTTCCAATCATTTTCTGTTAATTCATACGTTGGGATTTCTGTTTCTCCTTCGAAAATTGTTTCTAGAAGAAGTTGTCTAAACTCCTCTGTCGTCATTTTTTCGTTTAAGAACTCTGTAATGTTCGCAACGCGGCTACGGATTGACTTAATTCCTTTTGATTGAATCTTATCCATTTTTACTTTTAACGCTGATACGACGTGATCGATTTCAGAATCAAATAGTAACGTACCGTGACTGAACATACGACCTTTCGTTGAGAACTGCGCGTTACCTGAAATTTTTCTACCTTCAGCTAAAATGTCGTTACGACCACTTAGTTCTGCATTTACACCTAATTTACTAAGCGCTTTCGTTACAGGCTCTGTGAATTTTTTGAAGTTACTGAAACTGTCTCCATCATCTTTCGTAATAAAACTGAAGTTTAAGTTTCCTAAATCATGATATACTGCGCCTCCGCCTGATAGACGACGAACGACATGAATACCTTTTTCTTTTACGTAATCTGCATTAATTTCTTCTACTGTGTTTTGGTTTTTACCAATGATAATCGAAGGCTCATTAATGTAAAACAGTAAATATGTTTCGTTAATATCTAAATTTTTCACACAATATTCTTCAATCGCTAAGTTTATTCTAGGATCTGTAATTCCTTTATTATCAATAAATAACATCGTATCACCTCATGAGTTCCATACGTAGCCACTATGCGCTAGCGTAATGTGACCACTGAAAATTTGTTTTGCTTCTGTTACTAAATCAGATGGGTTGCCTGTATGCGGTAAGTGCGTTAATAAAAGTTCTTTTACATTCGCATCTTTTGCAATACTTGCTACTTC
>Ga0102589_1002089_pt1 | contig 24150 bp, 20 predicted proteins | sample AraplaMF_Col_mLB_FD_76858 | JGI IMG/M metagenome (GOLD analysis project Ga0102589, IMG submission 76858) | Arabidopsis root microbial communities from the University of North Carolina, USA - plate scrape MF_Col_mLB | ecosystem: Host-associated > Plants > Roots > Endosphere | place: USA... | reverse complement strand
CAAAACCAAATGTTCCAATATTTCTTTGTTGATGTGTCACTGGAAGTAAATCTGGGGATTTTAAATAATTCCCTTCACGTTCCATATAATCTCTCCCTTTTTTCCAATTTTCGTGACAACTTACATGAGGTTATTCCTTCCTTCAACGAACAAGCTGAAGGAAGGTGGAATTTCAGTTTATCTTCATTCGGCAAAATCCTCCCACCTTAGAAGGTAGTGAGATGAATGAAGATTAAGCCTACAATTGAGCCAAAGCGAAATTGATTTTAGACATTTTACTTAGATAGACTGCTAATTAAAGTTTGACGTTCATTCCAAGTCATTGGTGGAATTGAAGATTTGCGTTCAACCATTGTAATAGCACCATCTACGGGACAAACAATTGAGCATAAATTACAGCCTACACAGTCCTCTTCTCGAACTTTCAGCATTGGACGACCATCTTCTGAATATAAATCGATACATTGATGCGACGTATCTTCACATGCAATATGGCACTTGTTACAATTAATACAAACATCGTTATTAATTTCAGCTACGATTTTATAATTTAAATCCAGGTCACCCCAATTAGAATATCTAGAAACTGAGCGACCTACTAAATCCATGACAGAGGCAATGCCTTTATCGTCTAAATAGTTATTGAGTCCATCAATCATATCCTCAACAATACTAAAGCCGTGGTGCATCGCTGCTGTACAAACTTGTACGCCCGTAGCTCCCATCAATATAAACTCAGCAGCATCTTGCCAGTTGGAAATACCACCAATGCCCGAAATAGGAACATTAATTAATGGATTTCGAGCACACTCCGCAACCATATTGAGTGCAATTGGTTTAACGGCAGGCCCACAATAGCCACCATGTGCACCCTTTCCGGCTACATGAGGGACTGTATTCCATGTATCCAAGTCGACACCGGCTAAACTGTTAATTGTATTAATCATACTAACCGCATCTGCTCCACCTCTTGTGGCCGCTTCTGCTGTTGCCGTAATGTCGGTAATGTTTGGCGTTAACTTCACAATTACTGGAGTTTTCGCAGCCTCTTTCACCCAGTACGTTTGCTTTTCCACCAATTCAGGTACTTGACCAGAAGCAGATCCCATTCCTCGTTCTGCCATCCCATGTGGGCAACCAAAGTTAAGCTCAAGGCCATCGACTCCCACATCTTCTACTCGTTTAACAATCTCATGCCATTTTTCTTGCTTTGGCTCCACCATTAAAGAAGCGATGATAGCATGATGTGGAAACCTTTTTTTAGTTTCATAAATTTCTTGTAAATTTACCTCTAACGGACGATCCGTAATTAGTTCAATATTATTGAAGCCTGCTACTCTTTGGCCGTTAAAGCTAACAGCTGCAAAGCGGGAAGAAACATTCAAAATCGGATCACCCAATGTTTTCCATACTGCTCCACCCCACCCTGCTTCAAATGCGCGTTGTACTTGATAGCCTGAATTCGTTGGTGGTGCTGACGCAAGCCAAAATGGATTCGGCGATTTAATGCCCGCTAAGTCAATGCGTAAGTCTGCCATATTAGTTCCTCCCTTATGCAATCTCACTTGGTTTTCTTAAACGTTCATAGATCTTGTATGCTGCGTCTTTTCCTTGCTGTACAGCGGTTACAACCATCGCCTCACCTTGGCCATTTCCGAAGACGACATCCCCACATGCAAATACTTTGTCATTCGAAGTTTGCATTGTCGCTTCATCAATATCAACAACGCCATTTGTATGCTGTAAGCCAAAAGCTTCAATCAACGTCACAAAACGTGTTTGCCCAATTGCTTTAATAACAGCATCCACTTCGATAATAAAATTGGATCCTTCGATCTCCTCAGGTCTTTGACGACCATCAGCACCCGCTTCACCAAGCTTCATTTTTGTACATTCGATACCTACGACCTCACCTGACTCATTGCCAATAATCTTTTTCGGTGCTGTTAGCCATTTAAACTCCACACCATCCTGCTTTGCAAATTCATATTCAAATTTGTACGCAGTCATTTCTTTTTGTGTTCTTCTATAAAGAATTTGAACATTGTCCGCACCTAAACGCACTGCACATGTAGCACCGTCAATTGCGGTATTTCCCGCACCAATGACAGCCACTCTCTTCCCAACAATATCTTTTGTAAGCGTTCCCATTTTTGTCTTTCTGACAAACTCTATTGCATCATGAACACCATCTAAATCTTCTCCTTCAATGCCCAGATTTGGCACTGCTCCCATACCAACTGCTAAAATAACACTGTCATATTGCTCCAAAATTTCTTCAGCAGAAATATCAACACCAACAGTTGTGTTTGTTTTGATTTCCACACCAAGTTTTTCTATTTGTTCAACTTCCCAATCAACGACTTCATTTGGTAAACGGAACGACACAATACCATAGCTCCCTAGACCACCAGCTTTCGATTCAGCTTCAAAAATAGTGACCTGATAACCAAATCGACTTAGTTCGCGGGCAGCCGATAATCCCGCAGGACCTGCACCAATAATTGCTACCTTCTGTCCATTGCTTTGCCCTTGCTTAAATAGCTGAGCGTTCGTTTCCACTGCCCAATCTGTTGCATAGCGCTGTAGCTCTCCGATTTTAATTGGTTTTGTTGAGGAATTTAACACACACGCCCCTTCACATAGTTCCTCCGTTGGACAAACCCTTGCACAGCTTGCACCAATTGGATTTGCTTCTAATATAGTCGTAGCAGAGCCCTTCATATTACCAGAAGCAATTTTTTTTATAAAATTTGGGATTTGAATACTCGTTGGACAAGCTTTAATACATGGTGCATCGTAGCAATAAAGACAACGATTGGATTCCTCAATTGCTTCACTCTTTGTCATCCTACTAGTTAATTCCATAAAATTTCGTTTTAGCTGTTGTTGGGACATTGTATTTTCTTGATTCAGAGCCATTTCCACATCCCCCTCATGTGTTCATTTTTTCCTTCTTATAATGGCTCGTCACCATATCGTGTGTTTGATTTCCGTTCCGGCTGGGCGCTTTACTTTCGCGCAGAGCAGAGCTTCCTGGGGGCGTCTGATGAGCCCCAAGGAGTCGCCAGCCTCCACTCCTATCAACCTATATAAATGGCATAAGTTTGAACATAGTCATCCACAACTTTTGGTGATGAGCTTTATTAATTACACCATTGAAAACATTGCTACATTCAACATTCATCTCACCACTTATATGGAAGTTGTAGCTAAATGAAGATATTACGAGACCGATTGCTCTGTTCTCCATTCAAAGCAATCGGTCATAAAGTGGAATTTTAATCAGTGTGGGTTTTCCTCGTTCTCCACTGATTATTAGTTAAACGAATCGGGCTTTTACAGGCCGTTTATCTCTCACCTAACTTATTTGATTTTGCGGTGGGAGTATTACTACCCGTTAATACTGGATAATGCTAAATGTTTAGTGCTTCTGCAGCCGTTGTTTTTAATGCACGTTTAATATATTGCCCGCTACCTAGTACACCAACAAACTCTTTATTTTTAATGACATATTCTCCACGCACTAGAACACTTACTGGCTCACCGGTTACTTCCCATCCCTCATATGGGTTATAATCCACGTTCATATGATGCGTTTTTGCCGAAATTTCTCGTTTTACTTCTGGATCAAAAATAACGATATCGGCATCAGAACCAATTGCAATCGTTCCTTTTTGTGGGAATAAACCAAATATTTTTGCCGCACTTGTGGAAATCATATCGACAAACTCATTGATAGAAATTTTCCCTTTTGCTACACCTTCTGAATATAAAATACTGAAGCGATCTTCAATAAATGGCCCACCATTAGGAATTTTAGAAAAATCATTTATTCCTAACTGTTTCTTACCCTTAAAACTAAACGAGCACTGATCAGAGCCAATTGTTTGAAGTTGTTTTGCTTTTAGAGCATTCCATAAATGATCCTGATGGTATTTCGGGCGAAGTGGTGGGGACCAAACATATTTTGCACCCTCAAAACCTGGTTGTGCTAAAGCAGATTGATCCAAAGTTAGATATGGTGGACATGTTTCACCATAGACGTTATAGCCTTTTTCACGTGCAGAAATGATCTCATCTACAGCCTCTTTACAAGTTACATGCACAACATAAAGGGTAGCGCCCGCAATGTGGGCTAACTCAATCGCACGTTTTGTTGCTTCTCCTTCTAATTCAGCCGGACGAGTAAGCGCATGATAAATTGGCTCCTTATGACCTGCACGTCGCGCCTCTTCTACAAGCTCATCAATAACAGAACCATTTTCACAGTGCACCATAACAACAGCACCGAGGTCTTTTGCTATTTTAAATGCTTTAAAAAGGGTGCGATCTGTTGCTTGAAATTCTTTCGCATAGGCCATAAATACTTTTACAGAAGTAATGCCCTCTTGCTCTAAGATTTGCGGTAATTCGGCTTCTGTTTCAGGAGTTAAATCACCAATCATTAAGTGGAATCCATAGTCGATAGCTGATTTCCCTTTCGCCTTGTCATGCCACTTTTCAACTGCAGTCGAAAGTTTTTCCTCACCAGCAGTTAAGCAGAAATCCAAAATTGTGGTTGTCCCACCGAAAGCTGCTGCAATGGTACCAGATTTCCAATCATCATCAGTCACAGTATTGTTAAATGGCATATCTAAATGTGTGTGGGGATCAATTCCTCCTGGCATCACATATTTACCTGTTGCATCAATTACTTCTGCCCCAATGTCAGATAAATTTTTGCCAATTTGAACAATTTTTCCGTTTTCAATTAAAATATCTGCCTCAAAAATATCTGCAGCTGTCGCAACTCGTCCGCCTTTAATAATTTTTTTCATTCTGCCCCTCACCCTTCGTAAAATAATGGAGAATGCTCAATCATAATAATGATAGGGACTACCTTAATGTAATGTGTAGGTCTCCCCCATACTGAACTTTGTTTGCAGCGTCAATACTGTTTCAAGTAATACATCTGCTCCTTTCGCACAATCCTCAAATGTTGTTTCCTCTTCTTCGCAATGACTCTTACCATTAATACTTGGTACGAAAATCATCGCTGATGGAACAATACCTGCAATATATTGCGCATCATGCCCTGCCCCGCTAAACATTCGATGGGCAGTATAGCCGAAGCTCTGACAAGCCCTTTCCACTTCATTACAAATATGAGTATCAAAATAGACTGTATCTCTACCCCATAGCTTAACTGGCTTTATGCTACAACCCTTATCCTCAGTAGGAAGATTATTCAGTATATCTTCAACCTTTTGCATGATCTCTGGTTTTTGATGACGTGAATCTATCGTAAATGTCACGTTGCTCGGTATCACTGTATGAATATTTGGAGAAACATTCATTCGGCCAAAGGTAAACACTAACTGTTCATCAATTTTTCCGAGTTCTTCATGTAAATACGAAATGATTTTCGAAGTTACGATCATCGGATCTTGACGCATTGTCATCGGTGTCGTTCCAGCATGATTGGATTGCCCTGTCACTGTAATTTCATAGCAAACCATGCCTAATACACCTTCAACAACGCCTATTTCCACTTGCTTCGCCTCTAAAACAGGCCCTTGTTCTATATGCAATTCAATATAAGCAAGTGCTTCTTTTAAACGATTTTCTTGATCTCCCTCATAACCACTTGCTTGCAGTGCTTCTTTGAAACTAGTACCATTTTTATCGATAGATTGCAGCATTTTTTCTTTTTCAAATTTAGCTGAAATAACACCAGAGCTCATCATTGCTGGATCAAAACGAGCACCTTCTTCATTCGTAAAATTCACAATCATTATAGGGATATCTAGCTCAATCTCGTTTTCCTTTAACGTTCTAATGGCCTCTATAGCCGTTAAAACACCTAATACACCATCAAATTTCCCACCCTTTTCAACGGAATCTAAATGCGACCCCATAACAATTGGAGGAACATCCTTTTTCCCTGGTAAGATGGCATAAATATTACCCATATCATCGACTTTAATGTCCATCCCTAATTCTTCACAACACTCACAAAAATAGTTTCTTGCTAATACATCATCATTCGAAAGAGACAAACGAGTTACGCCACCATTTTCAGTAGCTCCAAATTGACTAAATTGTTCAATTAACTCTTGCAATCGTCTACTATTACACTTATACATATGCAAGTCCTCTCTTTCACAGTAGTTATACACATTCTATAAAAGATAAAAATTATGAGATATAGATATCAAACTAAAAAAATATGTGCATCTGCACATAATATATGGTAAGTTATGTTCATAATAAGGGGGGAGAAAATGGGGACTATTCGCAAAATTGTCGAGGGAGTTCAATTCCCAATGCTAACATTAATAGCAGGACATAACGGAACTTTTCGAAGAGTTACAGGGATTAACGTAGTTGAAAGCATCGATTTAATTATGTTCTGTAGACCTAATGAATTAGTCGTGACTACAGGTATTAATTTATCTTCAGATGGAGATTGCTTAGAGCAACTTGTAAAACTAGCTTTCACTAAAAAGGTAGCAGGTTTCATCATTAATACCGGCCCATATATTCCAGATATACCAGATTCAGTAATCTCTTTTGCCAACGAACATGATTTCCCTATTTTTCAGATGCCATGGAATTATCGTATAGCCGATTTATTAAAAACAACATTTCAATTTATTGCCAATCACCATCAAGAGCTTTCTATCGAAGAAAAGGTTCTTTATAACTTACTTTTTCACTTCAAACAAAACACCAACTATATTAAAGATCAATTAGCACTACTCGGTTTTCCACAAGGTAGGGAGCTAGCCATCATTTCGTGTACTACAAATGGTGCACAAGCTAATATTGACCGCTACGAGGTCATGATCCAATTTGCATTTCAAAATAGATATAAACGCTTCTTAAAACTAAAGCATAAAAATTACCTCATCTTTTTAATTGACAGAGCACAAATCAATACACCGAATACTCCCTTCTCAAAAGTTGTTGAAGAAATTTACGACAAAATTACGCAAAAAAATGGTTACTTGGATATTATCATTGGTAAAGGAAATTTTCATAAAGAGCTTGAAAATGTTCGCAAAAGCTATGATGAGTCATTAACAGTAATCCAATTAGCAAAGCTTCATAACAATCGTTTCCTATATAAATATAAAGAAATTGGTGCCTACAAAATTATCATGGCCGTGCAGAATCAAACTCTTATCAAATCATATAGCCAAGACATCTTAGGTCAGCTTTATCGCTATGATGAATTACATGACTCAGATTATGTACAATTTCTACGCATTTTTCTTGAGGAAAATGGTAGTACCCGAAGGATTAGTGAGCGTCAATTTATTCATCGCAACACAGTACTTTATAAAATAAAAAAAATAGAGTCGCTTTTAGATATGGACTTAAGTAATCCATTTACTAAAACAAATCTCTATATCGCATTTTTGATTGAAGATGTGTTGACACACCAATAAATATTAATTTTTCACGATAAGATTTTCGTTGGCTAACATACTTTGGGGCTGAAAGCATTCTAAATTCGGTGATCGTCATATATTTTGTACCAAATCGGCTTAAACAAGACAACGAATTTGTTCCTTAGCCTTTCTAAATCCGCTTCGTATCTGGGTTCCAATCCCTTATATCTTCGCGGATTTTCTTTATTCTTGCCATAACGAAAAAACTGACGAACCAAATGGAAATGGTCATCAGTCTTTTGAGGAATAAAATCGAGGTTATTTTTTGTTTTTATTTTTATTTTTATTTTTGCTATGTGTATCCTTTTTTTCTTCTTTTAGCTCATTAGTTGTTTTTAATGCAGTAAAATCTGCTTCATCACCAAACTCCATACCATAGCTCGGATTTCTGTCTATGCGAGTATGATGGTCATGATTATGATTATGATTAAGATCATGATCAGGAACAAGATCTTCGTCCTCATCAAATCGCATAACAAGAATTGGTAAGGATATTAGTCCTGCTAATCCAACTAATGCGTAAATCCATCGTGACAATACTGCTGTTTGTCCACCAAACAAATAGGCAACTAAATCAAATCTAAAGAATCCTATGAGTCCCCAGTTGATTGCACCAATAATGACTAACACTAAAGCGATTCTATAAACTACGCTCACGTTTCCACCTCCTTCATTTGTAAATACGAAGCCAGTTATACATTTGAAGCTCATGCTTCACATGTATGAAAAGCGTCGATACTGCAAAAAAACTGTCATAACAAGAGAGATAACTACAAATAACTATTGTAATTAAATCCTCCATTTGACGGTCTTATTTTTAGCAATAACCGCTTATTTATACGAAAGGCATGACTAGGTTAGGCTAAGCTATATTACAAACAAAGGAAAGTTAGGGATAAACCATTTTTTAAATGGCATAACCACCAAACGTAGGGATGATCATTATAAATTTATTACTTAATTATCTTAACTTTTTATTTTAATCTTTTATTTAGTATTCGTAAAAATCCTAAATATAGAATAAAGTGTGATATATTTACATAACACTCTGATTTTTAGAGCACCTTATTTTACCTTTCATCAGCATAACTAGAAACTGATGATAGGGATTAGGATAGGAGAAAATACATGATGAAAAATAAAATTATTAAAAGCAACCTGTTATTTTATTTTTTTATCGTACTCATATTTACTTTTACACAATTCAGCTTACCATGTCATGCTGCAGAACTATCAGAACCTATTATATTGGGTAAACATTATGATATTTTTCGTGATTCATCGAAAAAAGTTACGATAGAAGATTTATTAAGTGGTACATATGACAATTCGTTTGTCACTAGTAAAGAGAATTATTTATTCTTTTGGCATACGAAGGATACGATTTGGCTACGATTAGACACCGATGAAATATTAAAGGATAAACAGGAGTCTTACTGGTTAGAGGTAACAGACAAGTTAGATAGCATTGACATGTATTTTGTGAAAGAAGATGGCACCTATAGTGTTCAAAAAAGAGGAATTTCAAATATTGACGATCAAAACATTCATTATCGCTCTAATTTATTTCAGATCCAAGATCCATCTGTTCAAGAAATTTATATAAAATTAGATGGTGAATTACCATTAAATTCAATTTCTTATCTTTTCACAACGGATAGCTTTATCAATAAGATTATTGAGTATAAATATTTAACAGGAATTTTTTATGGATTCTTATCAGCATTATTAATTTACAATTTATTTTTATTTTTTTCGTTAAAAGACAAGGCTTACTTTTACTATGTTTTGTATATGTTTAGTTTTATCCTTTATCAAGCTACATTGAATTCTTTAGATATTGAGCTAGTTGGGGAACTTTTGCCTAAATGGTACTTTATAAAATCATCTGCAATAAGTGGCAATGTATTGCTTTTATTTATGATTCTATTTTGTAAAGAGTTTCTAGAACTAAAAAAATATGTACCTCGATTCCACAATTTTGGAAATGTACTATTATGGATAACTATACTTTCATTAATTGCTTCATTCATTATCCCTGATGTTATGATTACAAATAATTTTACAACTATTTTTGCCGTAGTTGTATTTATTTTCCTTTGGCTATCTGGAATATTTGTGTTGTTAAAAGGTCAGAAAATGGCTAGGTTTTATATGGTAGGTTGGACTGTTCTGCTTGGTTCCATCATTGTACAAGCATTGGCTTTTTTAAGTTTAATTCCATTCCATCCCGTAATATTTGAGGAAGTACCTGCAATTGCTGCTATTTTTGAATCTATATTTTTGTCATTAGCATTAGGCGATAAAATCAATATTATTAAAAAAGAACATCAAGAAATGCAACAAACGCTCAATGAAACGCTCGAACATAAAGTAAAAGAACGAACACAAGAACTAGAAAGAGCAAAAATTGAACTTGAAAAATTAGCAAATACAGATCGCCTAACACAAATTCCAAATCGTGTAAGGTTAGATGATGTATTGGAAGAAGCATTTGAACATGCTCAGTATCATGAGGCTCCGTTCTCTATTATTCTACTTGATATTGATTATTTTAAAGAAGTAAATGATCAGTTCGGTCATCAAGTAGGCGACTTAGTATTAACGAATGTAGCAGAGATATTGCAAAATACAATTCGTGAGCAGGATACAGTTGGAAGATGGGGAGGCGAGGAATTTTTAGTTATTTGTCCTCAAACCACACTAGATGATGCTTTAAAGCTTTCTGAAAAACTTCGTCAACAATTAGAAAATCATCAATTCCCTGTTGTGCAGCGAAACACTAGTAGCTTCGGTGTAACTAGCTATTTAGATGGTGATACACGAAATACATTATTATCAAGATGTGATAAAGCATTATATCAAGCAAAGGAAAGAGGTAGAAATTGTGTTGAAATTTTAATAGATGATGTAACCGCCTCCTCTTCGTTATAAAAAGTAAAAGAAGCGTCATGACTGTTTCCTTTTCTTGACGCCCTCTTTTCAATTATTCGATGACATCAGATGAATATTTGCGAATGTATGAAGGATTAACATCTCGAGGGATTGGATTTCGATAAACACTGAACGAATCTCTTTATTCTGTCAGGGTTACCTTACTTTTCGCTCTGTTACCTCCACCTATCGAAAAACCCCTTTTAGCAAAACTGCTAAAAGGGGTTCCATCTATTTCTGCCAATTATTAAGTTCTTTTAATAACTCAGGTAGCTGCAATTTCTTAACATCAATCGGTGGTAACGCCTTGATAAATTCCTTACCATACGACTTTGTTGAAATGCGGCGGTCTAAAACGATAAATGCTCCTTTATCCTGTGATGAACGGATTAAACGTCCAAAGCCTTGTTTAAAACGCATGATGGCTTCTGGCAGTGATAGTTCATTGAAGGAATTGCGACCTTGTGCAGTAATATGCTTTGCTCGTGCCTTAAATACAGGCTCTTCTGGTGAGGAGAACGGCAGTCGAACAACGATAACCGACGCGAGTGCGTCACCCGGAACGTCTACACCTTCCCAGAAGCTGTTTGTACCAAAAAGAACGGCATGGCTAAATTTTTGGAATGACTTCAGAATTCGCATACGGCTACCACCTGTTACACCTTGTGCAAAAAGCATATAGTCATCAAGGAGTTCACTATCCTGAATAAGCTCCACTGTTTTTCGAAGCATGTCCTGTGCGGTAAATAGGACAAAACAACGTCCCTCAGTCATTCTCACTGTACGTGTAATGGCGTGGGCGACCGCTTCAATATATTCATCCTGTGACACATGTTGAATATCTGGCATATCTGTGACAATAAATGCCTTCGCACCTGAATAATAGGATGGTGGCGCTTGTAACTTTATTACTTGCACACTATCGGAAATACCGAGTTGGCGTGTTACAAAACGCTCATTTCCTGGCACAGTCAACGTACCAGAAGTCCATACTATACTTGCCTGCTTACGAAGCGGGGCCAATACTTTTTCAATGATATGCGTGACATTAACAGGCTTTTTAAAGACATGCAAGCTTCCTGGAACGCTCCGTAAATCAAATTCTAGCCACACTGAATTATCATCTTGTGGCGATAGGAAAATTTCCTCCCATTCAGCGATTTTCACTTTTAATTCACGGATCCAATAATGCCACTCCGTTAATATATAGTGCTCACTTTTATCCAATTGCTCAATATTATTTTCAAAGGCACGACCTACTTCTATTGCAAGATCGAGCCACTGCTGTGTTAGCTTACTTACTTGTAGAAGGGGTTCTTTCGCTATAGATACATCTTCTAAAAACAAAGTACATTTACTACTAGCTTGTTTTCCTTTTATTTGTTGCTGCATTTTTTGAACAGCCCGCTGAATGGTCTCATCGAATGTCCGTTGTAGGCGTATAAATTGTGCATCTAGTCGCTGCAAGCTTTGCATAGAAACTCGTTGTTTTTTCTTAGCGGCCTGACTAAATTGCTGAAACAAAGCTGTTTCCTCCATCGTTCCTATTTGACCGAAAACATACTTCCACTGCGTATAGGAAAAGACAACTTCGTCCTGCTGCATGGCAGATTGTATAAATTGATGTGCTTCGTCAATGATCCATCCGTCAACTTGTGTAAAGATAGGTGTTTGACGGACTAAATCACTGAGTACCATAGAATGATTGGTTACAATACAATCAGCAAATTCACTATTTTTTAACGCTTGCTCATAGAAATCAAAGCCCTTTGAAGGTTTTTCATCAGGCATTTTGCGGATTTTCTCTAAAAATAGTTGTCCACCACCAGATACATTGAGCTCACTTAGCACACCAGTTTCTGTTTTAGTTAGCCAGACGAGAATTTGTAAAATCGTAAATGTATCATCATAAGTCTCATCAGCATAAGCCATACATTGCTCAAAGCGTGCAACGTCAATATAATGCTGCATGCCCTTAAGAACAGCAATATTTACTTTAGTGCCAAGAATTCTTTCAATCTTTGGTAACTCTTCCTCGACAAGCTGCTCCTGCAAGTGTGACGTATATGTGCTAATCGCAATTTTTTTATCTACCGCTCGAGCATATAAAATTGCAGGAAGTAGATAGCCCGCTGTTTTACCAATACCTGTGGAAGCCTCTATAACGCATTCCCTTTTGTCATTAAGCGCCTCCCAAATAGTATCCATCATCTCGAATTGCGCTGGTCGTTGCTCAAAATTCGACATAGCCTTTGTCATTAATGCTGTTTTGTCAGCTACTGTTTGTGGATATGATACAATCTCTGCATTATTTGTATACTTCTTTCGTCCATCACAAATAGCTAAATTGCGATAGTACGAGACATTCTCATTAGAAGTTACATGCTGTCGTTTAATTTGAAGAGCCTCAAAAAAAAGTTGGGATAAATTTGATTTTAATCTGAATGAACGTTTATGCATTTGTTCAAGAGTTAGCTGAGGGAGACTGAGTAACTCCTTCCAGCAATGTTTAAAGAGCTCAGCAGTTGCACGGGCATCGTCATCAGCTCGGTGTGCATTAGTTAACTCTATATTTAAATCCGCCGCTAAATCACCTAGCTTAAAGCTCAGTGACATTGGGAATAATATTTTGGCAAGCTCAACCGTGTCCATCTTTTTACCCTGCCATTTTGGTAAACCTGCACGCTTGAACTCTGCTTGTAAAAAGGATAAGTCAAAATCCGCATTATGCGCGACAAATACACAATCAGTAAGCAGTTCATATATGTAGTCGGCATGTGCCTCAAACGGCAAGGCATCCTTTACATCCTCATCCGTAATATGCGTTAAATCCTGAATGAAAGTTGGAATAGCTTTACCTGGATAAATAAACTTCGTAAAGGTGCGCTCTATTTTCCAATCTTTCATAATAACAATTGCTATTTGAATCATTCGGTCCCCATTTGCCGGTGAATGACCAGTCGTCTCTAAATCAACAATTGCATACTTTTGACTTTCCATCATACATCTCAACTCACAGTTCACATTAGATAGATGAATTTTATCACATTTTTGGCTCAGCGGCATCCCTCTGCCTTTTAGATTAAACACAAAAAGAAGCATGTACAATTTGTACACGCTTCCTCTCTACTACATCACTGTTGCTTCTGGCTCATAGGCAATCATTTCTTTAATTGTATTACCCTCGCCCATAATAGCTACTGTTGGCTTATGGTCTTTCGCCTCTGCGTTATCTACATACACATAAGAAATAATAATCACAATATCTCCACGTTGCACAAGGCGTGCTGCCGCCCCATTCACACAAATAACACCCGATCCGCGTTCTCCTGCAATAATATACGTTTCAAAACGCGCGCCATTGTTGTTATTGACGATATGCACTTTTTCGTTCGGTAGCATCCCTACTGCATCTAAAATATCCTCATCAATCGTAATAGATCCAACATAGTTTAAATCTGCTTGTGTCACTGTAGCACGGTGGATTTTACTGTTCATCATCATTCGTAACATATTACAATCCTTCTTTCACATTAAAGATACAATTATCAATTAATCGAGTTTTACCAATATAGACGGCTGCTGCTAAAAGTACTTGCTCAGTCTCAGAAGTTGCGGGAATTAAATCTGGATACGCTAATAGTTCAATATAATCTATTTGACCATGGGTGCGTGTTGCAATATGTGCCTTTGCTTTAGCAAGCGCATTCGCTGTATCCCTATTTGCTAAAAAGCTATCACGAGCAAGCTGTAGAGCTTCATTAATTGCTGGTGCCTCAAGACGCTCCACTTCACTTAAATAGACATTACGAGAGGATTTCGCTAAACCGTCCTCCTCCCGTACAATAGGTACTACTCGCATTTCCAAAGGGAAATTAAAATCGCGTACCATCGTAGCAATAATAGCAACCTGCTGTGCATCTTTTTGTCCGAAATAAGCTCGTGTCGGCTGTGCTAGGTGAAATAATTTTGATACGACCTGTAAAACTCCATCAAAATGTCCTGGACGGCTTTTCCCACAAAGAATTGTTGCCTGTTCACCCGCATGTATACGAATACCACCATCACGCGGATACATTTCTTCAACACTCGGTGCGAAAACAATATCTACACCGGCAGATTCCGCCAAAGCTGTATCCCGTGGCAAATCACGTGGATAACTTTCAAAGTCTTCGTCTGGTCCAAATTGTGTTGGGTTTACAAAGATACTCATAACGACTAAATCATTTTCAGAACGGGCTGTTTTTGCTAGCGTTAAATGACCCTCATGTAAATATCCCATTGTTGGGACGAGGCCAATTGATTTTTGAGCTTGCTTAGCTGCTTGGATTTCTACGGTTAGTGCTTGAATTGTAGTTACGACTTTCATTACTTTACGCTCCCATATAGCTGATCCAATGCTTCCTCTTTCATTGTGAAGGAATGCTTCGGCGCAGGGAAAGTACCTGCTTTTACCGCTTCTACGTAACCAGCAATACCACGGCTTGCTTCTTGCCCCATATTAGCAAACTGTTCCACGAATTTTGGTACATGATGTGAACCGTAGCTTAACATGTCATGATAAACCAAAACCTGTCCATCCGCCTCTACACCAGCTCCAATACCAATCGTTGGAATAATAAGATTAGCAGATACCATCTCTGTTAGTTGATGTGGAATACATTCTAAGACGACTGCACATGCTCCAGCCTCTTGACATTTTTTTGCATCTTCAATAAGTTTCGTTGCCTGTTCAGCTGTTTTACCCTGAACCTTGTAGCCACCCAGTACTCCTGCTGATTGAGGTAGTAAACCTAAATGAGCTACCACCGGAATGCCAGCTGATGTTAATTTACGAATTGCTGGCAGAACATCGTCTGCCCCCTCTAACTTTAGTGCATCTGCACCTGTTTCTTGCATCATGGTTACAGCCGTTTTCAACGTCTCGTGTACATCACCGTGGTACGAACCAAATGGCATATCAACAACCACAAACGTATCCTTTGCCCCTCTGCGCACTGCTTTTGCATGATGAACCATATCGGCTACTGTTACTGGCATTGTAGAATCATAGCCTAGTACTACCATACCTAGTGAATCTCCCACTAGAATCATATCGACGTCTGCTTCCTCGGCAAATTTCGCAGCAGGATAATCATATGCAGTAAGCATAACGATCTTCTCACCTGCTTCCTTCATCTTTAAAAAATCTGAAGTTGTTTTCATCATGTAGTCCTCCTTTTTTAAGGGAAGAAAACAGAAAAACCCCACTGTTCCTAAAACGGACAGAAGGGTAGTGTTTCGTTCGTATCAAAATCACCTCTCGTTGTTGAATAGAGGCCATAACTTAATAAAAGGATAAGTAATCAAATCTCTTTGTGAGAATTGCCCACTCCATTGAATCAAGTTATATTTTTGAACGCTTGTTTTCTTCCGTCCCTGTCATTAAAAGATCAAGGCAGATATTTATTGTAAATAGGTCATACGTTTTGAAGGTGCCGTTCCTAAAGGATACTGCCCTTCGCACATACTATAACAGATTCACCTAGTAATCTTCAAATATTATTTTCTAATAATTACGATCAATAATTATTACCAAAATCAAACCATTCGTTTCTGAAAGTTTGATTTTCGATAAACTTCAAACACTGTAAATAGAAGCAGTGCAAATAATAATATTAATATACCAGATGATACGTTTGTAACTGGTACATATACATCCCAAAATGAATTGGTTAATGCGTGGAAAATAATACAGAGAAAAATACTTTTAGTGGATTGGTAAATGATCGTCAATAAAAAGGATAACGCTAAAGTTATTAGAGAAAACCATAGGAAGTTCATGTTCATTTGATTTGATCCAATGACAAACCATAATGGCAGATGCCAGACTGCCCAAATGGCGCCCACAATCATTGTGCTCGTGAAGCGAGACCATCTCTTTTGTAATGTAGGCTGTAAAAAACCACGCCAGCCGATTTCTTCCACTCCTCCTCCTATAATCATGATTGGCAATTCAAGTAACACCAGATATATTGGATTCTCCATAGTTGCTCCGCCCCATAGCGTTGGTAAAAAAAAAGCTGCAAATGCCAATCCGATTACAAAAATATACCAAGATACAGGATGCTTCGGATTTTTCACATTATGGATAAATAATTTAAACTCTTCTTTAGTCGAATATTTCTTTTTCAACCAAATCTCACAAATTGCAGGAGTAATTCCGCCGAGAATAAACAATAGCATATATATTGCATTGCCAAACTTCAGTAAATTCAGCTGTGTTAATAAAGCTAAACTGCCCCATATTATCCAAGACGTTGCAAAAGTATAAAATAGAAATCTTCTTACCTCTATTCCCAACTTTAATCATCTCCTTCTTTCGTACCCAATAGTAATAATACGGATTTGCAAAGTGTATTCATCAAACGAATCTCATCAAGCTGCACATGTTCATTTGAAAACACCCCATAACATTTTTGCAAGACAACGTCTCTCACAATGCCATCAATGGACGTCATTATAAAAGTAGATAAATCCTCTATCGAAATCTCAAGCTTAAAACATCCTGAAGAAATACCCTTATCGATTGAATGAAAAATTTGTTGCATAAAATATTGCCCACTTTCATTCTCATAAATGCTCGATAAAATTTTCTTTTCTCTATCTGGATTGTTAGCAAATAAAATCGTAAGCTCAAATTGGATTTTGCCAACTGTTGATACGTTTTCCTTCATGTACTCCCCAAGAAAATTAAATAATTTAATGATTGTTTTTGTGGGAGAATTACTCGTATCCGTAATTTCATCGATAATATGTTTATAGTCTGCATTAACATTTACTTGATTAATAACCTCAATAAGTATTTCATCCAAGTCGGAATAATAACGATAAATCCCACCTTGACTTACTCCTGATGCTTTAATAATATCCCTCATCGAAATGTCATAAAGTGGCTTAACTTTACATACTCCTATTGCTGCTTCTAAAATGCTTTTCTTCTTTTCCTTTACATATTCACGGCTTACCTTTGGCACTATCTTTACCTCCAAACATAAAAATGACACTATTGTCATTTTTATCATAACCATTTTACCTTTTATTGTCAATTCAAAATGACACCATTGTCATTTTCCTCTTGAACTTTTAATAAAATTTGACAACCTAATGCCATATGTAATATACTCCCACCATACTATACGACATATAATATAAAACCTTGTATAGGTATTACATTGTGAGGTGAGAGAAGATGACATTTCAACTTGGCTCAGCTTTACTTGATGCTTGTGTACTCGCTATCGTCGATAAAGAGGATGCTTATGGTTACTCATTAACACAGCAAATTCAATCAGTAATGGATATATCAGAATCAACGCTGTACCCAGTATTACGTCGTTTACAAAAAGCAAATTACTTAACAACCTACGATCAGCCCTACCAAGGCAGAAATAGACGGTATTACCAAATTACCGAGCAAGGTCGAATAAGATTACTGGAACTATTAAAAGAATGGCAACAGTATAAAGAAAAGGTTGATTGTGTACTTATAGGAGGGAAATATGATGAATAGAGCAAGCTTTTTGAAAAAGCTACGGGGGAAATTACAACGTCTTCCTGCGCATGAGATTGATGCTGCGCTTGCCTATTATGAGGAATATTTCGATGAAGCAGGAGAGGAAAATGAACAACGGGTCATTCAACAGCTTGGATCCCCTTCTCATGTCGCATCACAAATAATGGCAGACTATGCATTAAAGGATTTAGAAGCAACCTCAACTTCGACTAAGAAGAATATGTCTGCAATTTGGCTTATCATTTTAGCAATAATATCTGCTCCACTTTCATTACCGTTACTTGTTGTTGCTATAGCACTTATTTTTTCATTTGGAGCAGTTATATTCAGCTTTATCATTGCGATTATCGCAACTATACTTGGTATCTTTTTCGGTGGAATTGTTGCACTTATTTCAGGCTTCTTCATTTTGGCTCAGGACTGGGCAACAGCGTTACTCTTTATGGGCGTTGGCTTTATTGTTACGGGCCTTGGCATCCTGCTTTTCCCTATCGTTGCTCGTTTGATCAAAACAATCGTTGTAGTTTGTGTGGAAGCGTTAGGTAAACTTTTCCACAAAATAATGAAGAAGCCGAAGGAGGGATACTAATGACGTCTCGACATACCCATATTGCAATTACTATGATTGCTTTTGGCATGCTGTTAGCTCTAGTTGGTTATTTCTCTGGTGGGAAATGGAGTTTTGTGTTAAACGATGAAGGCATCCATTTACCAGAGAACAATAAACTAGTAAACAACTCCTATAAACTAGATGATTTCACTAATCTCAAGGTTATCAATCACTATGGAGATGTTGAAATTGTTACGAGTGATCGTTATGCATTAGAAACAAATGTTATTAAAAATGATGATGTGACTTACAGTATTAAAGATAATACATTAACTGTTGAAACTAAGAGTAAGAAAAAGAATGGTTTTCAATTCGGATTTGGTAGCTTCAGAACCCCTTCCATCAAAATCTATGTTCCTTCAGATATAACATTGAAAACCGTTATCCTTGAAAGTAATTTTGGAGATACAACTATTCGTGGTCTGAAATATCATGAGTTAAATCTTGTTGAGGACTTTGGAGACATCATATTTAAGGACACTACTGGTGATAAAACAGAGATTACACAATCATTTGGTGATATGAATTTAAAACAATTTTCAAGTAATGGCTTTGTTGCTGAAAGTGAACATGGTGATATTAACATAGATGGAACATTAAATGGTCAATCCACTATTACGTCTAACTTTGGAGATGCTACACTTCACTTAAAAAATAAAAAAAGTGAACTTGGCTTTGAATTACAAACTGACTTCGGGGATCTTACAGTTGATAACGAGGATCAAAACAGCAAGGTATCGCAATCTTTTAAGGGTGATAACTTGCTAAAAGCAACCCTTTCATATGGTGACTTACAGTTAACGTTGAAATAAAGTAAGCTACCGATTTAATTTTCCTCACTGATAAGGCAGAATTACATTTTTGTGATTCTGCCTTTTTAGTATGATTTTTATATAATTAAGTTCCTTTCCTTAAACAATAGTAAGAATTTTCTATTTATTATATAATATTCATATTCTCACATGAATGTATTAGTACGATTCTTGTAAGTTAAAGCATATTCAGAGGTGAATTAGGTTAGTTATGGCGTCTTCTTAGTCAAAAATACTATTTTTGAGGTGATCAATATGAACATAAGAAAAGCAAAGAGTCAAGATGCTCAAGATATAGGAAAGGTACATGTTGATAGTTGGCGAACAACATATAAAGGCATTCTTCCAGATGATTTTTTGAATAATTTATCATACGAACAGCGAACAGAGCTTTGGAAGAAAAATATTTCTGATGCTACGAATTATGTACTGGTGGCGGAAAATGTACAGAATGAAATAATCGGCTTTGCAACTGGTGGCACACGAAAAACTAATTCAGTACCGAATGCAACTGATTTAACTTCTATATATCTTTTAGAAGAATATCAAGGGATGGGAATCGGGAAGCAACTACTCAAAGAATTATTCACCTATTTTAAACAAAGAGGATACGAAAAAGTATTTGTCGAAGTATTAGCAGAAAATAAAACACGTAATTTCTATGAATATTATGGTGCACAATATGTCGATAACACCGAAATTAAGATTGGTGGAAAAGTATTAGAAGAGCTTATTTATGTATGGAATGATATTGATAAGGTTATAGAAAAAATAAAATAGAGAGCTATACCAATGTTCTTCAGCTTAATTGCGTCTGGAATTGGCTGAAGACTTTAATTTCTACCAGCGAGTCGCTGAAAGAAATTAAATTTTTGGGGGCTTGTAATGAAAACTATAGCGGGAACAATCTCTTTATCTGTTTCTTTTACTTTATTCATTTATTTGTTCGGATTAAAAATGGAGCATTCAGTTAAATATGACTCTGGATTATATTTTCTCTTATTTTCTTTAGACAAGACTACAAACGAGAAAAAAATATACGGAGCTAAATGTATTTTGAAAAATATGAAAGACCGTATATTTTCAGATTTGAAAATATACGGTCTTGTTAATTAAGTATGTGCACATGTTTCTATAAAATTTTTATGTCTCCAGCATAAATTGTTCGGACTGTACCATTATCCTCTGTTAGCTGTAGTACACCTTCATCCGTAATCCCACTGGCAATGCCTTCAAAGCGCTCGCGTAAAGTCGTGACTTCGATACGTTGTCCAATGGTACATGACATTTGTTCCCAAAGCGTTTTAATGCTAGCAAAGCCCTCCTTCACGTATAATTCCGTGAATTGTTCTAAATATTGTAAAATAGACGCAACAAGGGCTGCACGATTAATTTCCTCACCCGCTTCTAAACGTAAAGAAGTAGCAATATCTGCAATTTCTGGGGAGAAATCTGATTCGACCTGGTTTGCATTAAGACCTATGCCTACTAGTAGTGCTTGTACACAGTCTGCCTCAGCCTGCATCTCTGTTAATATACCTGTACATTTTTTACCGTTAATGAGCAAATCATTTGGCCATTTAATTGCTGGTTCAAGTTGTTTATATAATGTTTTTATCGCCATCGTAACCGCAACTGCTACGACAAGTGTATACGATGAAGCTTGCTGCGGAGTAACATCCGGTCTTACAATAATAGTCATCCAAACCCCTGTGCCATTTACTGATTCCCACGGACGTGCCATACGACCACGACCAGCAGTTTGCTCCTCTCCGATAATAATAGTTCCATCTGGAGCGCCTTCTTGTGCAAGCTTATGAGCAATTATTTGTGTTGAATCTACAACATCAAAATAATGAATTTCACGTCCAAAACGTTCCGTATTTAAAAATAGTTCAATTTGTGTTGGACTTAAGCTATTTGGAACACCAGTCAGTACATAGCCCTTTTTCTTTACAGTTTCAAATGTATAGCCTTCTTCTTGTAGCGACTGCATATGTTTCCATATAGCTGTACGTGAAACTCCAAGGGAATCTGCTAGCTCCTGACCCGAAACGGCCTCACCATTAGCAGCTAATATTCTTTTTAAAATTTCATCCTTCATAGAAATACTCATGCTAATCAATCCTTTAGTAAACTCTACTATTAATTTTTTGTTGCTTGCAAAATATTGATTCAATTGTATTTATCATACTGTAAATTATGACAATTGACCACATTCTATCATCAAATATCTTTTAGCTCTAGTTATTAGTTATTTTAACTATTTTGCTTCGGATCGTTAGATTACCCTCATAACGTAGGGTTGATTTCCGTTCCGGCTGAGTGCTTTTCTGGGGGCGTCGGGGCAGCAGATGTTTTTTACGCGAAAGCGAGCGGCAGCGGCAACAACAGGATGTTGGTCATGAGGGCATTCACAAGACGTGATGCTGTGATTTAACCGCCTAGCCTTCCCTATTAACACTCATGTTGCGTTTTAACAATTGTCACCCAAAACCTTTGCTGATTAAGCAAAAAAATATTATAGAACTAAATTAATAAGGAGCGGTCTCATTCACTTTTGAGACCGCTCCTCGTTAAAAGAATCTATAGTTATCATTTTTGTTTGAAATAATCGTGTTCTATCCAATTTTTTATCTGTTGTTGGTCATTTTGAAGCTCGCCATTGACAACCGCTTCAAGCATCGCCTGCAATGCTTCTTTTACCCATGGTCCACCTTTTTTTCCGGACCATTTTAATAAATCTGTACCGTTTACAATTAGCTCTCGTTTGTGTCTAATTGGGAGCTTTGTCTGTATTTCCTGTATACTTTGTTGTGGCTTTTGAACGTCAAGCTGTTTCAGTTCCGCAAAATAACAAGCAGCTTCTAGTTCCTGTTCTGTATACAAAAAGTAATCCATATTTGTCCAGCCGTTTTTTAAAGCTTTTAAAGCTTCTAACACAGCTTTTACAAACGCCATCTCCTTATTCGATAAACGATATTCACCCAGCACTTCTCGCCAATGTTCACCCTGTAACACCGCAAAATATGCCCAGCCTAATAGCTTGTCCTGCGTGTTAAATTCATACCAGTTTTCAGCTTGAAAAGTACCATTCAAATAATTTACTAAATTGCTTTCTTCAAGCTTCCTTATACCATTAAAAACATCTTTCCCTACCCATAGCTTGTCGAGCTCTGCTTTTATTCGCTCTCTCGCAATCCAAGAAATATTATCAGCCTTGTCCTGCATTGCTTTCAAAGTTTCTGATTCAATTAGAAAACCGAGCTGTGCTGAAAAACGTACGGCTCGCAGCATTCGTAATGCATCTTCCGAAAAACGTTTCTGTGCATCACCAACAGCCCGGATTACACCAGCCTCAATATCTTGGCGTCCTCCGTAAAAATCAACAAAAGAACCATCACGACGCATCGCTATGGCATTCATCGTAAAGTCTCGGCGTTTTAGATCTTCTTTTAGTGAACGTACAAATTGCACTTCCTCTGGTCTACGGTGATCCGTATAGTCACCATCCGTACGATATGTCGTTACCTCCACAGAACCAGCTGGGTCGATAACAAGTACCGTCCCATGCTGAATCCCTATATCAACCGTATGATTAAAGACAGACTTGACTTCGTCAGGCGTGGCATTTGTCGCAACATCTACATCGTGGGCAGGACGACCAAGTATAGCATCTCGTACCGCACCACCAACGATCACTGCTTCGAAGCCTGCGTTTTCTAGTTGTTCAATAACTGAATAGGCTGCTTGCCATTCTTTATTGTTTTGCATGATTTCTTTCAGCAACCTTTTCATACAATTTTTCATATTGTTCTACAATTTTAGATGAATGAAATTTTTCATCAACAGCACGGATAGCCGCTTCTCGGAAACGTTGTAATTTCTCTTCATCATTCAATAGGTTCACGGCGTACTCTGCTACTGCGTCCGTATCACCTAATTCTACTATATAGCCATCTACACCATGCTCAATGACTTCCGGCATACCGCCTACAGCTGAACCAATACAAGGTACACCACAAGCCATTGCTTCAAGTAAGACTAATCCGAATGATTCCTGCTGTGATAGTAATAATTTAAGGTCACTTATCGCATACAATTCAGCCAGATTTTCTTGTTTGCCTAAAAATAGAACATCGTCCATATAAGGACTTTCCTTTACTTGATCCATTACACGATGCTTTTCTGGACCATCTCCTACAAGCAATAGCTTTGCCTTCATGTTTGCACGAATCTTCATAAAGGCGTCTATAATATGCGGAAGATTTTTAATTTTACGGAAGTTAGATACGTGAATAATTACTTTTTCATCTTCTTCAATTCCAAATTGTTCCTTCAAGTTTCCTGAATTGCGTGGGAAGTATTCACGTTCATCAACAAAGTTGTAAATCGTGTTAATCGGCTTTACTGTATCAATAAGCTCATAGGTTTGTTGCTTTAATGCCTCTGACACTGTCGTAACGATATCAGATTTGTCAATGCCATACTTAATTGCCTGTGAAAGAGTGGAATCCTGCCCAAGCACCGAGATATCTGTACCGTGTAACGTTGTGACAATTCCAATGTCACGACCACTCATTTCACGTGCTAAAACAGCACAGACAGCATGTGGTATTGCATAATGCACATGAAGCACATCTAGTTCTTCATCCTTAATCACGTCCGCCATTTTACTCGCTAATGCTATATCATATGGCGAATATTGAAATACTGAATAATTGTTAACTTCTACTTCATGGAAAAAGACGGTTGGATAAATTTTATTCAATCGAAATGGTACGCTTGAGGTGATGAAAT
>Ga0102589_1002088_pt1 | contig 24153 bp, 18 predicted proteins | sample AraplaMF_Col_mLB_FD_76858 | JGI IMG/M metagenome (GOLD analysis project Ga0102589, IMG submission 76858) | Arabidopsis root microbial communities from the University of North Carolina, USA - plate scrape MF_Col_mLB | ecosystem: Host-associated > Plants > Roots > Endosphere | place: USA... | reverse complement strand
CCTATCATCGGAATAGCGCCTAGCAGTTTGGACTCCGTACCCAGCAATCCATCGGCTTGTTTTTGATCCGCCGGGTTCGTGATCTTCGCGGTCGGGGTATTTGTGTTGTTAGATGAGCCCTTCTTGGCTGCGGCTTGTGCTGCTTCATAGTCTTTGATGTTCATTAGTGGCGGCTCCGGCACAGGAGGAAGATCCATGACGAACACTGGAGCCTTCACCGTGCCCTCTTGATCCACCACCGGTGCCTTGATATCCGTTTCACCATCTATTACCATGCTGCTGGCTCCGCCTGTGAGGTACAATGCACTTCCCGCTGTAAGCGACAGCTCCTGACCCGCATCCAGCTTCACGTGACCGCCTTGAATCCGCACATCTCCCGGGCTGCTGACGGTAATGCCGTTCCCTTCATGGAGTGTAATTGAAAATCCTCCCGAGGTAGACAAGGTCAGCTCTTGTTCAGACATGTCCACGCCGCTTCCTTGCGCATGTCTCCATACTTTAACGTCTGGCTCCCCTTGTCCCTGGCGATGCTGTCGCGAATCCGTGACATAGGCTTCATGTTCCCGGCTCGTCGGCAAATAAAGCTCCACACGCGCCCCAACCTCCGGCATATCGTACCAGCCACTATGCTCTTCCGCTGCATAGCGAGTGGCCACCGGGAACCAACATGCCTTAGCCGGGTCTTGCTTAGGGTCGATATCCAGTTGGAGCTGTACCAAATCTTGCTGTACCTGTAACACGCTGCCCGTCAGCGCAATCCCCGTAGCTTGATCATTCTCATAGCGGGCATAGCGAATATCCTGTTCAGCCTGGAGATCGTAACGGGTAAGCAGCAGTCCATTCTTCATCCGTGTTACTGCCCGAACAACAACTAGCTCTTTCCCAGTTCCAATCGGTAACGCGATGCTATCACCCAACGCATAGTATTGCAGGCTTTCGAACACGTAGGTCACATACGAGCCCGCACGTTTTCCCGGCTTCCCCGTCTCCAGCTCATGGAACGTCCTGCGAACCTGATAACTTACATCCCGTTCCAGCTTGTACAGTTTGCCTACCGGCATTCCGAAGAAGACCTTAGGCGACGCTGCAGTTATCTCCGGCACTAGCACTGACCCAAAGCGAGCGGCCAGACGCTTTAAAAATGCCCAATCCGTCTCCTCATATTGTAAAACAAAAGTTCCCAGTTTGGTATTGTTGGTTACGGTATCGATGGCGTCTCCAAACTTGTATTTACGAATCATCGTTGTGACCTGATCATCGTAGGTACGATGAATATCCTGATAGGATCGCTTCTTTATCTGGATATCCATCTGATAGGAATGCGAAGCGGCTTCCAGCTCAAAGGTATACACGCCCCGAAAGCAATGCACGGATAGGCGCGTAACAATGCCATGAAACAGTCGTCTTACCGATTGTCCTCGCTCATCCAACTGGCGGATAACGATCGGTTCCTCTTCCATGTTCTGTCCAATGCATGCAGCTCCCTGCTCTTCCGACAGCATGCCGCTTACCGTTACATATGCGTGATCGTTGATGGTTCTTGTAATTTGAAGCTTCTCTATATGTTGAGGCTGAAAGGGACCGTAGAAACGCAGACTTTCATATCCGATTTCGTTATGTAATGCACTCAAGTGAGCTCATCTCTCCTTTCGGGCGGCATAAAGCCGCGGTCACTTCCGAAACCTGACGCCTTTGAGAACAGAACCTTAATCCAACTCCTGCCCGTCATTTTCGATTTGGATATGACCACAATATAGACACTGAAGGGTACAGTTCTTCATCAAGGCAGGCTGACCCTCGATCTTCACATCACTTTTCCCGTTCAGCCACGGCATGGTCAGCACCGGAACACACGGAGCCTTCTTCACACCATAGATATCTACCATCTCACTGGCCTGCACGGCTGGATTCAGAGGGCTGGAGCAGTTTCCAAAAGACTCGATGTTCACCCCGGGCACGTAATCCCCAATATTCATTTGTGCTTTGTTTTTAATGTAGACGCCATGGCTAAAAGGCCTTTTCAGACGGGTAGGCTGCGTACCATAACTACAGCTTAAGATCGCTCCTGCCACGACATAGCTTTTTTTCGCAGCGCTTCCCGGTTTCACCTGAGTTTCTTCCATCTTGCTCTCTCCCCCTTCATGCCTCCATCTCAACTCTTTGCAATCGAATGCCTGTAAAGAATCGTCGCAACAAGCTTTCCGCCACAGCCAAATGTATATAAATATGAGGTTCGATGGAGCCCTTAATCCGAAAAACAGGCGACTCCAACTCCCCCTGTCTCAGTACCAAACGCTTCAATATCTGATTAGGGTACCATTCCGTTTGCGCGGACAAACAATCTTCCATCGGCGGACGAAGCAACCAATATACGTCCTGTTTGGCCTGCTTGAAATCGGTAAGGATGACCGCTCTCCATTCCAATCCCGGCATATATTTCTCCAGTAATGATTTCATCCGATCCGACACCAACGGCAGAGGAAATTCCAAAAAATCCGGGTACACCGTTTGTAGATTGGTATGTACAGCTAGAAAAAGAGGATCCTCCGGCTGTATCTGCCCCTGAGTCTCTGTCAGGATATCTCTTACTTGCAAAGGAGACATCGCAGCAAGCTCCACCCGATTCTTTACCCGTTCGTCCACCATCAGTCGAAAATATCTCAATGCAGCCACTCCCTCTTACTAACGGCGTCCCTCGACTGTGCAGGCGCAGACGGATCACTATTGGGATGGGCGTTCTCAAAAGACACCCCGTCCAATCCAATGGCCTCTCTACGCTGTACATCTGTAAAAATGACTCCTTGTGCATTAGCTCCCGTAAAATCGGCTCCTCTCAAACATGCGCCTGCCAAAGATGCGCCTGATAGATCTGCCCCAGTAAAGCAGGCATCCGTTAGATCCGCTCCGTTCAAAGTCGCTCTTTGTAGTAACGCGTTTTGAAATACGGCTCCACGCAACTGTGCACCTTGAAAACGGGCCTTATGCAAGCTTGCCCCTGTGAAGTCTACGCCAGCAAAACCCAATGGCTCCCAATCGAAAGAAGCATCGGATCCATATCCGGCGCTGCCCATAACGGCATCCAATATCGCCCCTTTCATCGAGCATCCGCTGAAATCGGCTCCATGAAGCAAGCTGTATGTCAAGTCGCTACCATTCAACTGACTCTCCTGCCACACCGTTCCTACTAAAACACAGCCATATAGACGGCTATGCTCCATCTCAATCTGGCGAAAAGCCGTATAACGAAAATCCAGCAGACTATAATCTCCATCCGACAGTTGGACTTGGGTCAAAGCCTGATAACTATATGCATGCTCTTCTTTTTCCTCTAGCCACAACCGAATCTCATCTGCCTCCATGGCTCTGCGATCTTCTCGATACACCGATACACTGTGATCCATGTATTCTCCCACACGAATCTCGAATCTCTCTTCCCGCTCCAACTCTTGAAACTCCGGCAAGCACACGGCCTGCTTCATCGCAAGACGCATCATATTTACAATGAGTGCATGAATATGTTCTGCCGCCTCCAGCATGGCATGCTCCCATTCAAGCTCCGATAGCGAAATACGCTGCTTCTCTACCTCCCCTCGCAATTGCTGTCGTAAGTCGATCCAATAGGAATATGACCAGCTCGTATCCCATTCGAATCGGATCGGCTGGGGATCAAGCATCCATAAGGCATCTGAAGCTTCTACAAGATAAGCAGGCCGCTCCTCCAGCCATGTGGTACGCAGCGTGGAGTACGTAATATAGCTGATTTTCCCCTTTCTCCCTTGAATCTGCTCTTGTCGAATATCCCGGCAATACCCCCGAAACTCCTCGATACAGGCCTTCATCCGTTGTTCTTGCACCGCCTTGAGCTTTAGTGCCCAGTTTCTGCGGATCAGGTACCACGCCTGATTCAAGGCGGCTTGCTGAGGATCTAGATCTCCTTTAGGCTTCTCCATTTACATTCCTCCACGATCTGAAGCTCTTCATAGGTCATATCATCAAGCTGCCTTCATTCTGTCGCCGCACTATAGCCTAATTCGACTTCACTTCGCTGCCCTTCATATCCGCTGATCCGCTCAATTGAATATGACTGCCCTTGCAGTCCATACGCAGCTCGCTGCCTGCGGACAGGCTCATCTTCTTCCCTGCAGACAAGCTCAAATTGCCACCCGCCGAGATACTTACCTGCTTGCTGCTCACAATATGAATGCCTTCCTTGTCGTCCAGCTTAATAAAAATAGAGCCATCTTTCCCCGTCACGACCAGTTCATCCGGCCCCAGACGGATTTCCTTCCCATGGGGCGTTCGCCAGATCTTCATCTGCGGATTGGAGAACTTGTTATGTCCGCTCCCTCTCCCCGCACGTCGAACCGCACTTCCCGCAACGCCATCCTCTTCACGACTTCCCGGGAAATACAAAGACACTGGATCCCCTTTCTCCGGCATTACATACCAGCCTGTATGTCCTCCGCCGCTATACACAGCCGAATAGGTAAACCAATGCGCCTGCTCGACCGCCTGCTTCTCATCGCAGTCCAGATGGATACGTACCTGATCCTGACGCACGTCCACGACCACCCCGCCTAACGAAGCACCAGCCAGTTTGTCCTGATAATAACGTTTCTGTCGCAATCCTTGGTACGAAGTAAGCACATATTGATGGCGCAGTAAGCCCTGCCTCATCTCCGTATAGGCCTCAATGACAAACAAACTATGTCCCTTAAAAGCTAACCGAGCCCCCAAGTCCAGCACCTCGTCCGTCTCTACCTCATAAACAATAAAATCATTCTCGCCAACCTTTACCTGTTCATTCTCCTGAAAATAACGAAAAGGCAGCATTTGCTTGCGCACGGTATAACGGGTATGATCCAGCACCACTTGTGCCGGGCTATCCTCGATGCCGAAATAAAATTTTGGACTGTCAAAACGGGCCACAGGCATTAGACTCGTATGATAGTGGGAAGCCATGCGTCTTAAAAAAGCCCAGTCCGTCTCCTGATACTGGATGGCAATTCGGCTGATGGGCTCTCCGCCTGTCGCCCCATCAATCACATCCAGCCCTTCATAATCCTTGCCGACGATCTCCAGCATCTGAGGAATCGTCATCTTCGTATATTGAAAAGAGCGGGTACGCTGTTGGATATCCATCCGGTAGGTATGAGAAATGGCCTCAACCATGAGGTAGTAAACGTCCCTCTCAACCCTTACTTCGACCGTTAGTGCGATCCCGCTGAATAACGGCTTGCTTTCGCCCGATTCGTCCCGCTGACTCACCTGAATGACCGTGTTCTTCTCTGTCTTTTCCACATAGCTATCCCGTAGCTCCTCGGGGATGATCCCGGTAAAATAGAGACGGGTGTGCTCGTTTATTTTCTTCGTGAGGGTAAGCTGCTCCAGTTTGACCAGCTCGTAAGGATGGATTTGGATATTTTCGTAGCCTATGCTCATAGCGAATACGCTCCTTTCTCAAACGTAGGAGGCACTGACAACGTTTGGAGCGACTGTACCGTATGTTCCGCAACAGGCAGCCATACCTCCATGTCCGATTCCACACAGTTAAACGTCCCCATCATTACCTGTCCTGCATGGATGAACAACAGGATCTCGTTGTACAAATTCGTATCCACACCTGCAGCTATAAAACGGATTTGCCCGATGGATAGACCGAAACGATTCACAATCACTTGAGTACCCATCCAGTTGCGGATCGGTTGTACAGACCGCAGAACGTCTGCCATCTGCTCGACAAAATCAGATAGCTCCTCGACCGCCAAAGGGGTTTCGGTTCGATTAAAGGTGATATTCACCGTTCCATCCTCCGAAGTATAAATGAGCTCCGGACGATGCTCCGAAGGATATTTAAACTTGGCTTGCGCAAGCGGCATTAGCTTAAAGAATTTCGGGACGCTAACCGCCATTTGCCCGTCTAAAATCGCTCTCATTTCCAAGGTAATGAGTTTATCGCCCAGCCATAACGTTGAATTTCCCTCAGTTATGTTCTTATCTTGATTATTTATAGTCATTTGGGATAGAATCGTATTTTCATTATTAGATGCAGCATTCTGATTAAGCTTGTTTTTGATGCTAAGGATTTGCTCGTCCATATAGTTCATAAGGGTAGTCCCTTCTTAAAAAATATGACTTCTAGAAAATTTAGGAGAATATTTTTTTATCTAACGTAAATTCCTGCAAGCTTACAAAATTCATGGAATCCATTAATCCCCTTGCAATTGGCCTTCAATGTCACAATAACTGATAGATTTGTCACGAATAATGCGAACTCCATCTTTGTCCTGTATTAGTGCGCACGACGAAGTATTTGAACCACCATAGCAGCCGTGAACTCTTCCATTTTCTCGTCCGCAATTGACTGTTCCGTGACACTAAATGCAATCGGAATCAAAGAGCTGTCGTTCCAATAAATCACATCCGGTCTGTGATCCGATGAATATTCGCCGCTGCTGCTTCAGGTGGTAACTCCTGCGTTTTAGAACCCCTGACTCAATCCACAATCATCCGCTGCCTGCCGCCGTGCCGTACATCAGGAGGCAGCGCTCTGCCGCCTCCCGCTTCGCTCAAAATTCTCCGCAGACCCGCGAAGATGCGCTCATTGCTCAGCTCGCGGTATCCCGTTCCGAGACGCTGACCGAGATAATGCTGAATGACGTTCCGTTCCACCGCGCCGCCGTTCAGGCAGAGCATGGCAAAGCCCGCATCATAGGGGTGATCCGTGCCGCTCTTCAGCAGTTCATTGGCGAAATACTGCAAAATGAATGGAGACAGCGTGCTGCTTCCGATACCGGCATATGGCACATGGATGCCGTTGAACGTGTTATACTCGGTAGCCAAGTCGGCAAAACCCTGATAATCCGCGCGCAGCCGGGCACCCTCCTTCAGCTTGAAACGCCCAAGCTCCAGCTCGTCTGTCTGCACCTGCATGTCGTTTTCATCCAGCACAATCTCGCCTGGCAGCGTCGTAAAGTCGCTCGCTGCCTGTTCCGTGAGAAAGCGAATTTTAAGCACTGTCTCCTTGCCGTTCGAGGAATACGGGAGCTCGAAATCCTCATCCATGGTATATAAGCGGCCGTCATGCTTGACAATGCCCTTGGCAATCGTCAGGCTTTCCGCATTGACCTGAACTTCGCCGCCCGCGATGATGCCGTCGGAATAGTGCTGGTAGAAGATATCAGCGAACTGGCGCGGATAATCGCGCAGGCTTTCCAGCATGGCGGTTTTCAGAATCCGACCTTTATGGAAGTGTGGTAATTGATGCTTGAACAAGATGCTTCCTCCTTTCTCCAACTCATACAGGAAGTCACTCGGCCTTCTTGAACACATACGTCCTTCCTTATTTCAACCCGTCGAAGAAATCCAGCTCCGACAAATCATTTTCGAACGCATAGAACTGCTTCTTCCCGATATGGAGCTGCTCATTCACCCGCGCAACCGGTACCGCGTTGAAGCCCCAGCTGCCATCGCCCGCAAAGACGAACCATTTCGCCTCGCCGTTGGCAATCGAATCCGTATCGTCCTGTGGAATGCTTGCGCCGAACTGGGCGGCGATCTCTTCGTAAAGAACGGGACGATAATCAGCGAAATCATTCCGATATGTCACCGTGTGTCTCAATTGCCCGTCGCCTCCACGAATATGGAACTCGATCTCATGCGCGCTAAGCGGCCGCGAAATCGAGCCCTGCGCCTGATCCAGCCGCTCGTAGCCGGAGATGAGCATCTTCTCCCGCCCGGTATGTGTCCAGGCACTGACCGAATACGGAACGACCGGCGCATGATTCGTCAGCTGTGCTTCGATAAGTCCCGACTTCCGGGCGCTCAAGTAGCGCAGGGCACCGCGCAAGCAGGCCAGCTTCAGCTCCGGAACCTTCCCCGATTCTTCCGCCTTCTGCCGGAATTCGATTGCTCTTCCCGGTACGAATTCCTTCAGCGCTTCCCGAAACACGTCGATGCGGCAGGATTGGCCTGTCAGCTTAATGATGGAGTAGTCCTGCAGCCTACCGTCGCGGTAGAACTCGTCCAGAAACTTGCGTACGATGGCGTAAATGTCTCCACGAATCAACTGGTTCATTTCTTGAATGTTGAACACGATGTCCGGCGGCTCGTATACGTCCCGGAACTGCCCGTTCTCGCGCAGTGACAGGCACCATCGATCCACGGCCGTAAGATTCAGGTCGCTTTCTGTCCTGCTTCCCGGCCCGGAGTGGAATCGATTGCGAAGGATGCCCGTTTTGCGGAAAAATTCCTTCTTCATGCCGTCCGCCAGCTCCCACAGCACATAAAAATTGTTCCGCACGCGCTGATATTCATCGCGCGCATGGTTCTCATATTCCTTGAACCGAGTCGGAAGAAAGTGCTCCGTCTCCTTATAACGGGCGTCGAAGCGTGAATAGACCGCATCTGAGCCGAATTCGTCGACATGCCGATAAATGTCCGTGGCCGGAATGTCGATCAAGCTATCGATGTCTGGCAGACTCGCCTTCCTGTAAAAGTCAGCAAATGTGATCTTCATGTACTGCATGATGCGGTATGTCAGATTATTCCCGCCGAAGTTCGTATCTCCGTTCTCATACGACGTATGGATATCGAGCTTATAGGCGATATGCCCATCCTCGATGCGGAACCGGCATGACGACAGATCGGTCGTTCCTCCGCCGCAGTCGATCACGAGCGCTTGATATTCTTCGCCGTCCAGAAACCGCTGCTTCTCCATCTGATCGGCAATCGTGTTGTACAATACGGCCAAGCCTTCATCCAGCGCATCCCTGGTCTCGATGCGGTACTCCGGCAACATATCCGCGAACATATCGATAAATTGTGTCTTCATCTTGACCGGGCCCGATAGATGGAGATGCTTGAAGCGGCATTTGAATTGATGCTCCGCCGTTCGGATTACATGCAGCATATAGGCGCGCAGCAAATCGCTTCTGCTTACCGTTGCCGCATTCCCATGGCCGTCCGTCACTTCCTCCAGCCGCTTGTAATTGTTCACCCAGCGCTTCATTCCATGGAACACGGAGGCGCTGGAGCTGTACCCACTTTTCCGCTTATCTTGCAGCGCATCGCTGCCGAAGCTGAACCGGATTCGCTCCGGATCAGAACAATCTGCGATTCCGATTACAGTAGGCAGCGACTCGAGCCATTCACCTTCCTTGGACGTTCTGTCAGGGAAGCACACATAGTTGATGCGATCAAGCCGGATTCGCCCGTTCAGCAGATCCGTCGCATTTGGTGAAGCCACGTACCCACCGTGCAAATACGCCCCTGCCGTTGTATTCGTCGTTCCGAAGTCAATTGCCAGTACCGCGTCCGTCTTTTCCAGCTCACGGATATCCAAATCCGCCACAGGAATCTTGTAATAGTACAGATTGGCCGGCGGCTGCGGGGTGCTGCGATAGTACGTGCGATACACATATTCCGATACTTGCTTCGGGAAAAAGAGCAGACTGTATTGGCGATTCGCCATCTTCCTCACTTCCGCTCCCTCGCCCATCGCAAGCCAATAGCTGCCCGGACGCAGACTATCCTTCACCAGATTGAGGATCGCGCACAGCTCCATATGCTCATTGACAAGCAGCACGTTCGATTCGGCAATTTCCGTTCCCGCTTCCACCCTGTATCCATCATGCCGATCGAGCTTCAAGCCGTCGTATAGCGTAATCTTGGCCGGAACCCGAATACCTCCGTCATTCGGCAGCGGCATGCGGAGATAAGTTCGTACCATCTTCTCGACCCGTTCAAACCCGCCCGGGCTAGCCGTTTGAATGAGCTGGCTTTCCTCCGCCCCCCGGTATTTCATGACGGTTGCAATTAATCCGTCGCGATCAAGCGTATGGATCATTCCTTCAATGAGCTTCTCCTGATGGCAAATGTTCCGGAGCTGAAATGTCGTCATCTCCGATAGTTCCTCCCGGGTATATTCCACATGCTTCCGCCCCGCATCCCGCTTGGCCGGCTGCTTATAAAGCCTATATGTATACTCGCTCATCTTTGCCCCCTCCCGGCCGCCTCGCGTCCAGCCTTGCTTCTTATCTTTATAAGTTAATACAGCGACACATTTCCAATCCGCATCGTATCCTCCATGCCAATAATGCCGAAATGATCCTGCCAATACACTTCCGTATGGAATCTTGCCGGCAGGAACAGCTCCTGAATCAATTCGAGCTTCATTCGCGCCGGTTCACTTTCCTCCTGTCCGACATAGAAGAGAAGCTCGTCCCGATCCTCGCAATTCGCATAGATCGTCGAGCTGCGGAAGATGCCACGCATCGTATCCTTGAGCAGGTATATCGCCTCACCCGTCTCATATAGCCGCAGCACATTCCCCGCGATCATCTCGCGCTGCTCTTGATTGAACAGGCCGATCCCCTTGCTGACGCGCAAACCGAACTTCCCCTCTTCCATGTCGCGCAGCACGAACTTTATGTAATACTCGCGCCGGTTCATCCCCTGATAACGATCAATTTTCGTCACAAAGTGAAGCACGATATCGAACAGCGTTTGGCGCAGCTCCACATCCTCTTCATTGTTAATGTCGAACATGTCCTTGAACAGATCGTAGAACCGATAATACGGATTCACCTCGATTGTGTCCGGCACCGCATTCGCCCAAACGTTGAGCTCCTCCAAGCTCAGCTCCATATAGGGCGAATACACCTTGGCGGGGACAAAGCAAAAATCCGACGCGCTCAGGCCGGATTGCTCTGCCTTAATGACCAAATCCCATATGTAATTCACGCCAATACCCCTTCGCACTTATACTCGGGAAAATGCATCTGCACCTCGGAAACGAGAAAGCTCATCAGATCATGCAGAATGAACTGCTCTCCTTCCGACACTTCGTCCTCGACAGCGCGGAAGCTAAGCCGCATAATTTTCTTATCCAGTACCGTCCGTACATTGTCGCTAATGAACGAGTTCATCTCATAGGATTGTTCCCCGCCGTTATTCGCTTCCAGGATATCCACATGCTCCAGTTGAAGCATCTGCGCTGCCTCAAAAGCATTCACGAGCCGCACAATCTCGCCCTTGGAGCGCACGATTTGGGCTTGCTTCCGCGCATATTTGCCGATAAAGCCATCTGCTCTCCGATTGGATACCAGCTTGTATTCCAAGCTTCCAAGCCGGGATTCCGAAGGCTGCGCAATCTTCACGACCGTCCACATGCCGGATTTCTCATGCGGCGACACAATCGTCAAATCGTCTCTCGTTCGCTTGATATAACGAATATGTTCCTCATTTCCTTCCACCAGATAGCCATGTTCGCTGCCCAGCTTGTGAATCGCCAGAACATGTTCGTAATTAATTCGATCGGCTGCAGGCTCGGGAAAGCCGTCGTTCTGAATATCAAGCCGCTCGATATTCCAGAGCGGTACGAGATCCACGTGCTTATGAGGCTCGAATTCCTCTAGATTAACAGTAATCTCGTTGATCTCGTCCTCTTCCCGCAAAGCACTGTCGCAGTCCGTGAGCCATACGTCAAAAAATTTATAAGCGTATGGATGATTCAATGTCTTCCATGGAACGCTGTTCTGTTGAAAGACACGGTATAGCTTCTCGATCTCGTTGATGTACAGTCGGCTTTGCGACAAGCGCACCGTAATCGCATAATTGCCCCCTGATGTCTTCATCTCTCCGCGGAATGTTCTTTTCCCTGACATCAGGTTATGCAGCCTTGCAAAATCACACTGCAAAAACAGAGTTAGCAGCAGCGCTTTCCCCTGCTGCTTCATCTGCTCGACAAGACTTCCCATTTCTATCGTTTTGTGTGCCGTGTCCTCCGGCAGCATCGGGCGGAGGAAATCATGAATCGGGTCGACATCATCGCGGCGGCACATCGATACGAAAATATCGTGCTTTTCCTCGCCATCCTCAATTTCGTCGAATACCTTGCGCTCTATTTTCCGATTCATGTCTTCCTGATATTCCACCAGGTTCAGGAACAATCCAGTCATTACATTTTTCAATAACTTGCGCTGCTCCAGATCCTCCATCCTGCTCAATCGATCATGTATCAGTTCCTTCATGGCGCCTGATGGACTCCTTCCTTGTTCCCTTGTTCTCCCTGCTAGGGGATGGAGCTTCATTCCCTTTGCCGGCAGTTGAAGCATTCCCCGTTGGCATCCCTTATCCGCTGCTCGCAGCCGCTCCGCTTTCGGCGTTGCTCGGCACGGCTCCACCAGCGGCATTGCCCGCTGCATTTCCGCCCCTGGCGTTGCTCGGCGCAGATTCGCCCGCCGCATTGCCCGCTGTGCCTCCGCTTCCGGCGTTGCTCGGCGCAGATCCGCCCGCCGTATTGCCCGCTGCGCCTCCGCTTCCAGCGTTGCTCGGCGCAGATCCGCCTGCCGTATTGCCCGCTGTGCCTCCGCTTCCGGCGTTGCTCGGCGCAGATCCACCCGCCGTATTGCCGCCTGCGCCTCCGCCTCCATTCGCGGCGGCAGGAGGCTGTGCAGCGGGCGGCGCCGGATTCAGCTTGCCCAGCGCCTTATCGATCTTGCGCTCCATGCCCAGCACACGTTCCAGCATGTCGATTTCCTGATAGATTTGCTGCGCGGCGGAATAAGCATCGATAGCTCCCAGATAATCTTGCCCGGCTAACTGCTGGTCGCCCTTCTTCTCATACTTCTCGCCCTCCAGCAGCCGCTTCTCCTTCCGCAAACCAGTCAGCTTCTCCTCCGCTGAATCGAGCTTGGCTCGGATATCCTTCTCACCGTCGGTGTACCCTTCCTCAAGCGCGGATTTCCGTGCCTTCTGGTAAGAGCTGCGCGCCCCAACATAATCCTGTGCCTCGAACTTCTTGTCCCCTTCCTGCACCCAGTTCATAACCTGCATGTACGTGCGGGAACGGTCTATTTTCTCCTCTAGCTGCTTATGATTGAACTCTTTGTATGGCTTTGCTTCCTCCTGCGCCTTCCCGTATTTGTCCAGCGCCTTAGCAAAGTCCTGTCCCTTGAAGGCTTCGTCTCCGTCCACCATAAGCTGCATCACGCGCTGCTTCTTCGCGAAAAAGTCCCGGTGGAACTTGTCCTTCAACCGAATCGCCATATTGCGCGCCTCACTGTAATCCTTAATGGCCTTCGGATAATCGCTATCCTTCATATACATGTCTGCACTTTTCTGATATTCGAGCATGTTCTCCAGATTCTCCGCTTTGATCGCCGCCTGCTTTACGAAGTAGAAAGCCGCGCCTCCGCCAACCAGCAGCAGCACGATCAGGGCCAACAGCCACTTCTTCAGCAAACGCCATTTACGCTTCGGATCCTCCTTGAACACCTTGTTCGCATACACAGCAACAGCCGTGTAATTGCTCACGGTTTGCCGCTGCTTGCTGAGCAGCACGTCCTCGAGCGTGTCCGTGAAATCCTCTGGCTCCTTCGCATCCGTTAGTGCGTCGACCATTTCCGTTGCGTTGACATCCTCCCACAAGCCAGGGGTGCACAGCAGCAGAACATCTCCTTCAGACAAAGGAACCTTTTTCGAAACATACGGCTCCAGGCGCTCTGGCTGCCCCATATACTGAAGAAGATTGTGGCGTTCTTCATGAACCTCCATCGCTTCTTCCGAGATTTCTCCGGCATCCTTCATGGACTGTGCCAAGCTCTGATCCCTGCTGCGACCGAATAAGCGTCCGCCGCGAAAATGATACAGGCGGGCATTACCCGCTGCCACCCAGCGAATCTTCGCATAATCTGTCACGACCAGAATCAGGCTTGCCTTAAGGCGCACGCGCTTGCTCTCCGCTCGCAGCCATTCATGCGCTTCCTGCATGTAATGCTTCAACCGCAGCGAAGACATCGTCGGCTTCTCCGTAAATCGGCCAAGAATGCTCTTGACGACCATCTCGGCACTGTCGACTTCCATGTCCGAATCCAAGCCGTCCGCGATGACCCAGCAGGCCATATCATCCAGCTCCACATAGGCGAAATAGTCTTTATTATGTAGAAAAGAACCGGCCTCCGTCACGAAGCTGGTCTTAAAGTCGCTGTTCTCCTTTCTCATCCTTACCCCCGCTTCTCCTGTCCCATGATTCGCATACCTATCACGGAGCCTCGTGTTCAAAAAGGAAATTCTCGCCTTCACACAATCAAAAGCGAGTAAAGTGGTCGATTCGATCTGTCTCTCTCAGAAATCTACCGAAGCCAGGAACAGCAGGCTTCATGCGTTATCCACGATGACAATGGTCGCATTGTCTTGATTGATCAATCTCTTCTGTTCGATCGCTTCGATGATCTCCTCAGCTGCATCGTGAGGCGAAATCGGCTTGGACAGAATCTGCTCCAATTCCACTTCTGTCATCGTGTTGTACACCCCATCGCTGCAGAGAAGGATCCGGTCTCCCGGCTGCAGTCTGAACGGCTCACTGCCAATCTCAATGCTCTTGAAATTCTCATACCCCAAGTAATTGATGAGCCGCCTCTTCATCGGGTGCTCCATTGCTTCTTCCCTTGTGATCTGCCCCGTTAAGCAGCGTTCCTGCAGCACCGACTCCAAGATATGACGTTCATTCATGCGGATGAAATTGTCTTCCCGGAACACCATGATCATACTGTCGCCCACAGCCCCCCAGTACAGGAGATCATCCGCAATGACGGCGGCTACCAGCGTCGTCCCTCCAGGCGCGCCCTTCAAATTCCGCAAAATTTCCGTATTGCTTATCTTGGCTGCCTTCGCGAAAAAGCTCTGGACTTCCCGAATATGCTCTAACTTGAGAAACTCTCGAATAAATACGGTCACCGCGAGCGTGCTCGCCATTCTGCCGTGCGCCAGGCCGCTTATGCCGTCCGCAAGTACGGCGGCCGTACCGTGTGCGGTCGTGACGCTGGCAAAATAATCATCCTGCTCCTCACGGGCGCCAATCGTCTGCCCATTGCCGATCGGCATGCCGGACGCTGCTGGCTCAAGGCTCACTGTATCCAGCAGCAGTCGGCGCCGCACACCCAGCAGAAGCAGAATTGCGGCAGTACAAGTCAACACGATCAGATACGGTACCCAATTCTGTACATCCATTGTGGTCATCATCCCTAACCCATATTGTGATTCCACTCGAAATGTATGCCGCAGAGCGGAATGAAGATAAATTTGCTGCGACCGAGCTGAATGACATCATACGCTGCCAGCTCCACCGGCGAATAAACGGCTTCTTCGTTGTGATAAGCAAGTCCTGAGGCATCTCCTGGCAACAGGTAGAAATTGCGCTTCTTCGGATCATATACGATTACCGCATGATTTCTGCGCGAGATGGCATTGTCGCCCAAGATGCGAATATGCATCTCCTCTGCGCGCCCGATAAAATTCTTCTCCGCCATAATCCGATAGTCCTGACCAAGCTGAGGGCCCTCAATGCATACGAGCCAGCCGGTAACCGGCTCGATGCCGGTCGTTTCCCCCAGGTACGGCATCGTCTTCTCATTGTCCTCCACGCGCGGCGGCCTCTTCGCGTCCACATTCTGCGGCTGTTCCACCGATATGCTGCAATAAGGGCATATGCTGCCATGCTTCCTCGTACTGAACATGTGTCCGTTAGCGCATCTTGTCAGACTCATCTTTCTTCATTCCCCCGTCAATTTGAATAGTTCTCTTATGATCATGAAGTCAATATATCGTTCGTTATTTCGCCAGTAACCGCGTGTTGGCAATGCTGATGACATCTCCGGAATGAATCCGGCATGGTTCCTCCGGTTCCAACTGATTCGCCCTTTTCCCCCCGGCTCTTCGAATGCCAACCCCGCTGCGGGAATCAAGATCCTCGATGAACCATTGGCCCGAGGCATAATTGAGCACCGCATGATGCTTGCTAATAAGCGACGCATATTCCGAATCCGACAGATCTATGTCAACCTCGCCTTCTGCACCGGTTTTGCCGATAAGCAAGGATGTTTCGCCGTGGATGTACCATTCCTTTACGCTCTCTCCCTCATCATTCAGGAGTACAAGCTTGGCAATGGTGTCGACTTCGTCCTGCCGGCCTGCTTCACGACTACCGGAACGTCGCGCCGCATACACGATTATCGCGATCGCCAGAAGGACTCCGACCGCCGCCTTCAGGACGGGATCGATGTTCCATATGTACACATATAACAGAGCAGCAACCACAATGGCTGCAACCCCTATATCAATGAGCGCGATCCACCCGCTCTTTCGATTGGCATGACGGTGAACTTGATCGCTGCTATTTTGCTTACTCACATCTCATTCCTCCGTTGCTTCGCTCAACTCATGTGCATCCCTTTTATTAAAAAAAGCACCGTACCTAAAGCAAAACGATGGCTTTGCTAGCTTGTTCGGAGCTGTTCTCAATGTCACTCTGCCTTGTCATATTCGTCCGAAAATACCATACCGCGTGCGTATAGTCGCCGAAGCCGTACCCGAATTGCATAGGCAATCGGCAGAGCCACTCTATTTTTTCTTGTTCATACCGAAAAAGCGTTGGAACATCTCGGACGTATCTATCGGATTCCCCGCGTTCTTGCCGCCGTTCTGCATTGGCTTCTTCGTTTTCGGATCAAAGCCGAAAAATCGCGCGAAATTGGCTTCCACGTTCCGTGGATCAAAATTCGCCCGTTCTCCTGCCGCTTCTCCAGAAGCTGCATTTCTCCCTCTTGAATGGGTAGATTGATGATTTCGTCCGGAGTCTCGCTCCATGCCACCCAGCTTATCATCATAAGCCTTCCGTGCAGCCTCATCCTGAAGCACCGCGTAGGCTTCATGAATCTGCTTGAACCGTTGTTCCGCCTCGCTGCTTCCCCCATTTACGTCGGGATGATACTGCTTGGCGAGTCGCCGATATGCCTTCTTCAATTCTTCAGGCGATGTATGCCGTTGTACGCCCAGAAGTTCATAATAGTTCGTCATTCGCCTCGCCCCTGCCTTTCTATGGGTTTTCAACAAAAATCGCAATGGGTCATGAATTGCCCTGTCTTCCTTTTGTGCCGGATAAAAATATTAAGAGGCTGTAAGCCTCTTAATATTTGTTGTCCGCATTTCTGCCACCAGAACAGGCCGTACCTGCTTATACCGGGTAACCGCCGTCGATTGTAGCCAGTTCGGTTTTGTCTTTCTTTTGTTTGATATACAACGTGAATGTACCTACGCCTTCCGTGTCCCCGTAAGTTTCGGAGTAGTCAACCACGAATGCGTTCGGGAAATACACCTTGCGCACCACTTGATCCGCAGCGACAACCTCAAGCGTCACCTTGCGGTAGCAGTCCGCCTTTTCGGCAGGAACGAGCGACCACAATGCCAGCTTCTTCGTGTCGTCAGCGTTGTCACCGTCAGTCGCCGTGATAATTTTGCCGGAAATGCGCAGCGTCGCGCCCACGTCCGTCGATCTTGCGTTGGAATCGTTCGGTGTGTCCGTGTCATACACAACTTTCTGAATGTTGTCCATGCCGAGCTCGATCGTTTCTGCGCCTTCTACTCTAAGTATGAATCCCATGAATTTTGCCTCCTTGAATGAAAATAATTTAGGTTCCGCAAGCATGGAATGCTTACGGGATTTATGTTGGAAGGCGCGCTTGAAGCACGCCTCTAACATACGCTTCCATATGCCAGCCAAGCTTATAATCATTAGGCTTTAACAGGCGTAGTGCCCTTCGTGATCATGACTTCGAGATTCTTCACATTGCCGTTGAACACAAGATCGATATGGCATAGATTGCTCTTGTCGTCTATCACATAGGACATGTCATCCCCGTCTTGAATGATCGAGTTGACAAAGCCGCGTGTACCAAGCCACTTGCTCCTTTGGCTGCTCGGATTATTGCTGAAGAATTTCACGATGTTCTCATGCTTGAAGTCACCCGTCTGGAAGCGGAGAATCCGCTCGATATAGGTGCTGACAAGCGTTTTGTATATGGAATCGAAGCCATTCTCGGTCAATGCCATGCTTCTGGCCTTGTATACCGTGATTCGCTTGATGTCTTTATCCTGAAGCTGCGCATTCTCGGAAGAGAAGACGAAGCCAAAGTTTTTATAATTGATCGCGTCTTTGATGTTATTCGTAAATCCAGTAATCTCCTTCGCCATCGTCGTAACCGCGCGCAGCGCATGGTCGCTTGCTTCAATATCGAAGCGTACGCCCGGATAGTCACGGCTGACGTTCTTGAACGATTCGCGCAAATATTCCGGACACTGATAGGCAGCAACGACCCCGGCAGCAACATAAGCGGCCCCTACGTACACGCCCTCGATCCACAGCTTCAAGATGTCTTCCTTATCTTGGGACAGCTTGACTCCGTCCTCCGTGTGGAGCATGCGGCTATCGATGACAACGCCGGACTTATCCTTCGGAATAATGGTGAAGTTCGGGATGCATGGAATAGCGAACTCGCTGTATTCCTTGCGAACCATGCTACTGCACTTGTCGATATACTTATCGAGTCCGGTGGTTGCCAGACTGTTGAAGGTCGTCTCTTCTCCAGATTCGAAGTTGAAGAATACCTGCACCTTATAGTCCTTCACGACCTGCAGGAGCATCGACAGCGATTCCATCGTGTTGCCCTCCTGCTTCACGGTCTTGCCGTTGCCGCGGAAGCGTTCGCGGGACACCTTCACCTTGCCGGCCGATTCCAACTCGACGGACGGCACAATCCCGAACCAGATCGTGTCGGAGAATTCATTCTTCGAGTTCACCGTGTTCAGATACGTCTCCAAGCGCGGAATATTGCTGCTCTTCACGGTCATATCCAGCTTCGCGTTCGTGATGAGCATGGACGGAAGCATTCCCTTGTTCTTGGTCGCATACTGATCGAAGAACATCCGTACGCCCAGTATCTTCTCCACGAGCGGCTTGACTGTTTTTACAAAGTCATCCTTCGCATTCTTGTAGAACTCCAAATACGTATTATAGTTTTGTACTTCCGTCTCCGTATCGACCTCGTTATGTACCGCTGGCAGCGGACAGAATGTACGCACTACCAAATCCTTCACGTAAGAAGACGGCGTCTCTGTAATGGATTCATAATCTTCGCCGAACACGTTCGAAAGCTCGGTACCGCTGTTGTCATCCAAGAGCATCAGCTCGGTATTATCGCTCTTCGGCGCTTCAATGATCTTCAATTCGCCCGACTCACCGATCGTCAGCATGCCAATCTGGATCGCCTCGGCTTGATTCTCCTCCCGCGAGCCGCCCAGCAAGAGCCGTGTCTTGATATCTTCAATCGCGAGCGGCAGCATTGCCATCACGTTGTTGTAATTTTTGCTGGCGTCCTCGAACATCCCGTTCAGCTTATCGCCCAAATCAAGCTTCTTCGGATCCCCTTCATCCAGCTTGTCATACTGGCCGTACAAGTAATGGATTTCCTTGCGCACTTGGCGAATATCGTCCATCACCTTCTTCGGCGAAATCATGTCGAGCAAATTCTCGAACTTGAAATCGACGTTCGTAATTCCCTGACTGCGCTTCGTATCGATCAGGGTGAACAGCATTTTCAGGAAATCATTGTTCTGGTCGATCTTAATTTCCGAAATGCAGTCCTCGGCAATTCCTTCCGGCTTCTTCAGCGTATACATCACTTTCTGATTGGCCGCATTGTAGAACGAATACACGCTCGGAGAGAACTTGTCGAGGAACTCATCAAAGCTCCGAACAAGCAGGTGCTCGTTCACTTCCTTGATCTTGTCGTCACTGAGGCTGTCGATTCCTTTGACATCGCCTACGATGGTCAGCAGATCCAGCATTTCCGGGTTAATCTCCTCGAAAAGCATGGCTCGGTTCGTTTGACTGATAATGTCCATAATGTCAGCACAAAAACGGCGACCAACTTAACTTACGCTTGAACGCATAAGCTAGGACTGGTATGCACGCTTTATGCTTCCTCCTCTCTATTTCGTTGCAATAGTCTTCTCGCACTAGATATGCAAGAGAAATCATACCTTCGCAAATACAGTTTCTATAATTTGGGTGATTAGTTCTATTTAAATCTTAGAGAGAACATCCCAAATTTGTCAATATTATTTATATATCGCTCAAATTCGCTATAAATCCCCTTGATTTACCCAAATCAAGAAAAAATTTTGTCGTTTGACCTTCATTTTTTGGTACTTATTTCCGATGATTTTAAATAGGGTGACAGTTCCAAATTCCCAGCACCATAGACACCGTTCCTCCTTTTCCCAAATATTTCGGTATAATCTAACAAATACTTTATATCACAACAAAAAATATTTATATTTTTTGTTAAAAGGTGGGTATATAGCTTTTATGTATAGACGAAGTATTTTCAAATCTATGATTTTCCTGCTTACGACCTGCTTGTTATTTCTAACGTCATCATCCCTAATACCTATTCGCACTTCCCTAGCTCAGGCCGATTCAGCACAAGGAATCGATGCCGTATTCGTCATGGACGTCAGTTATTCCATGAACGAGACCGACAAGGAAGGCATTGCGTCGGAAGTCGTCAATATGTTCATGGACATGAGCGATTCGGAACGCACGCGTATTGGGTTCGTTGCCTATAACGACAGAATCGTGGCCTCAGAGCCGCTAACTTCGCTCGCTGAGCCCAGGCAGAAGGAGAAGCTGAAGCGTCAGATCAGCAGCTTGCGCCGCTATGGGTACACGGATCTAGGCCTCGGCTTGAAGAAGGGAGCCGAGATCGCTGGGAAAGGAACTGGACAAGGCCATAAGCCATTCATTATTCTGCTGTCCGACGGAGGCACCGACTTCGGCAATACTTATACGGGCAGAACAATCGCCGACTCGAACCAGGACGTAGAGCGCGTCATTCAGCAGGCGAACAAGCAGGGATACCGTATTTACACCATCGGCCTGAATCATGACGGCTCGGTGAATGAGAAGCAGCTGAAGACCATTGCCGCAAAGACCGGCGGCACTTCGTATGTCACGACAAGCGCAGAAGAGCTGCCTGATATATTCAACCGCATTTTCGCCGATCAAATCCAATCCGTTCTCGTACCGATCGCCGCGTTAACTGCGACTGGTGGCATGCAGGAAGTAAAGGTTCCTCTTCCGAACTCCAGCATGTCGGAAGCCAATCTCATTCTGTTGTCTCAGAGCCCTTTGCTGGAGTCTCAGCTCTATAACAGCACCAAGAATGCGCGATTCTATAAATCCGGCAAATATACGTTGATGAAGATTCCCGAGCCGCGCAAAGGCGAGCTGCTATTGAAGTTCAGGGGAATGACAGGCGATGTTGTAAAGGTGAACCTGCTTGGCAGCTATAACATGCGAGCAGTCGGGGAATTGACTTCCAAGGAAGCGACGAAAGGACTGCCGACAGCCTTCGCGGCTCGCTTGTATTCCCTGTCGAACAAGCAGCCATTGGAAGATAAGGATGTATACATGGACGTACAGGCAGAGCTTGTTATCACCAATCGGCAGACGAAGCAGAAAGAACGCGTGCAGATGACGAACAACGGGACAGGCTTCTCGGCGGAGCATCGCTTCCGGACATCAGGGAAATACGACTGGACTGTCGTCATGAATGGGCCTCATTTCTTCAGAGAAACCGCAGGCAGCATGCTCGAAATCGTCAATAAAGCACCGGTATTGTCCGGACAGAATCAAATTGGCATCGTGAAGGAAGATGGCGAGGCGAAGCTGAATTTCGGGGATTATTTCACCGATCCGAACGGAGATCAATTGACGTACAAGATTGTCTCCAGCGATCATAAAAATCGAATGGAGGCACGTGTCGACGGTGCGACGTTCTACCTGTCCCCGCTGCATTCCGGATCTTCGGAAATAACCGTAACGGCAACTGACCCTGAGGGGGGAACGGTTACTGGAAAGCTGTACGTGAAAATTTCTTCGGTGTGGGAACGTTATTGGATTATCGGAGGCTGTGCGTTGGCTGCATTGATTGCCTTATTCGCACTATACGTGCTGCTGCGTCCAAAGCCGACGTTCACTGGGAGGCTGGAAGGGTTCTTCTTAAATACGGCAAGCGGCAACGAGGTTCCCGTTAAATACTGGCCACTCACTTCTTTCGGCAAAACGCGAAAGGTGAGCCTGCAGCAGCTGTTTGCCCGCCTGGATGTGAATGAGCCATTGCCGGAAGCCGCCCATATCCTATTCGAGGCTGGCAAGAACGGCACGCTCCGAATCAAGCACCGTACCAACTGTACAGTAGCGAAGGGACGTACACCCATTAAGCCGAACGATACGGCAACGCTTGAATACAATGATAAGCTGTACATTACGTTCGAGGATGGGATAACGGAGATCGAGCTGCGCTTCAAAGCTGTTAAACAGGGCGCTGTATCGTATGCGGATCCGTCTGCAATGTCACGCTAAATGAAATCAACAAACGGTAGGACAATGGAAGTAGATACAAATCAGGGGCCGATTCAGTTCATTAGAACCTAGATTTCAATAAGTAAATAAAGAGGCTGTCCCACATTCGGACAGCCTCTCATTATTTATTAATAAGGCATCGTTATGCCATGTTGCGCTTTATGCAACAAATCTATAAATGCTACCTAACACACTATATTGATGTAAATCGTACAACATGACCTGTTGCGAACGTAGTTGCATCCATCTCCTACCTCTAAGCCTGCTTGCGATCATCCTGCTGCCGCGACTTGTGCTTGCCGAGCAAGCGCTCAACCATAGCCAGCAGAATTCGTTCCGCATGCAGTGCGGCCTTCATCTGCTTCATAGAAGCATGCCTCTTATCTGGGCGAACCGCTAGTCCCTTGCGAATAGTGCGCGCCATCAGTGGACTGACGCTGCGGTTTAGGCTTCTGACAGATTCCAGATTATCCTGGAACAAGCGCCTCGTCACATCATTCGGCGTGCGGCCGCTTAGGCAAAAATACATCGTAGCTGCAAAGCTGTATACGTCGGACGTGATTCCCTGCTGTGATTTTTCGGAATAGAATTCAAGCGGCGAATATCCCGTGCTCGTAAAAATCCGATGCCCCGTCTTCTCATAGTATATAGCAGAACCGAAATCGAGCAGCTTCGGCTGGCCGTCCTCTCCAATGATAATGTTCGCTGGCTTGATATCGCGATGAATGATGCCTTGCGCATGGACATATTCAAGAGCAGATGCGAGCGGCAGTATCGTATCGCGCAGGAAATCGGCCACGGAAACAAGCCTGCCTTCTTCAACAAACCGTTCAAGCGAGATGCCCTTGCAATACTCCATTATCATATAATGCGTCCCGTTCTCCTCAAAATAATCCACAAGACGAACGATGTTCGGGTGGCTCAATTGCTGCAGCATCTGTATTTCCATCAGGAAAGCCTCCCGCAGCTCATCATACTGTCTTTGAACAGAGGGTACGCGGCATAACACGGTTCGCTTGTCTAGATCGCGAAGAGCTACCTGCCTCGGGTAGAACTCTTTCACGATGACCGCTGTTCCGTCCTCCAGCTTCCGTCCCGCATATACATTGGCCATCTCGCTGCAAGCGATTACTTTCTTCACTTTATAGGAATGATGAAGCACAACATTTCGATTCAAACAAATGTCAGCATAATCCGGTTTCACGGTTTCCTCCAGAAGCTCTGGCCTGACTGGGACGAGGAAGTTGCAACGTCCGGCAGCAGACACGTAGTATCTATTATTGTAACACGATACCCAATATTTTCTATATGAGATTTATATGGTTTATCGAATTCTATGAGATAACGACCAAGAGAGATAATGCTTTGACCCTCAAACTTTTTCCATGATATAATCATGCCATTCTTTCCAATGAGGTGAAATGGATGTCATTCCGCAACGTTCGAGGTATGTAGGTTCCGGGCTGGGTCAAAACGCGTACCAGCTATCAAGGGGATAGTCTGCCCTTTTGAGCCTAACGGAACCAGAGAGCCGCGTAACGAAATGGAATCCATTCAGGAGGATATGCAGTTGTACAGTTCCTACCGATCTGACAACTCATATGCCCCACCAATTTCACATACTATTGGAAGGCGGAATCAATATGAACTCTTTCGATTACAAACAATTTTATGATCAAGTAGGCAAGCTGAACGGTTGGGATTTCAGTCAAGTGAAATCAACTACAGAGGGGATGAATTGGGAGTTATTCCATGAGGCTGGCAAGCTGTGCGCCAGGTCGGACATCCTGCTCGACATCGGTACAGGTGGCGGTGAATCTGTGCTGCCGATCGCAGGTCAAGTGCTTCTGCTCGTTGGAATCGATGCTTCTGCAAGCATGGTCTGTACG
>Ga0102589_1002087_pt1 | contig 24153 bp, 16 predicted proteins | sample AraplaMF_Col_mLB_FD_76858 | JGI IMG/M metagenome (GOLD analysis project Ga0102589, IMG submission 76858) | Arabidopsis root microbial communities from the University of North Carolina, USA - plate scrape MF_Col_mLB | ecosystem: Host-associated > Plants > Roots > Endosphere | place: USA... | reverse complement strand
TATCTATAACATTTGAAAGGTGTGCAAGACGTGAAGAAACAACTTGCAGGCTTGCCGGTACACGTTCATTTCGTAACAGAAATCCGTGAAGGGGCGAGAAAGGAAACCGTTGCTTTTGAAGCAAATGGTCAATACTATGTAAAAGGTCAAGGTACATACGTAACATTCCAAGAGCCGAACGAACAAGGCGAAGTGAAAACAATTATTAAAATTCAAGATGAACAAGTTCTCATTATGCGTTCAGGAGCTGTTTCTATGCGTCAGACGCATGTGAAAGGTGAATGGACAACTGGTACGTACACGAGTGAACTTGGTACGTTTGCATTGCAAACGAAAACTGATAACGTTCTTTTTAAATGGTCGGATGAAAAGAAAAAAGGACAACTTTTCTTAACGTACGCATTGCTTCTAAGTGAACAAGAAGCTGGCAGATATACAATTACACTTAATTTGAAGGAGGCAAAATAATGAATTCTTTAGAACAAGTAAAAGGATTAATTAAAGAAGAAATTCAAGCTGCTGTATTAAAGGCGGAATTAGCGACAGAAGAACAGATTCCAAACGTTGTATTAGAATCCCCAAAAGATAAAACAAATGGTGATTTCTCTACAAATATGGCAATGCAACTTGCACGCGTTGCGAAAAAAGCACCTCGTATGATTGCAGAAGAATTAGTTGCAAACTTCGATAAAGCAAAAGCTTCTATTGAAAAAATTGAAATCGCTGGTCCTGGTTTCATTAACTTCTACATGGATAATAGCTACTTAACGGACTTAATCCCAACAATCGTAAACGCTGGTGAAGCATACGGTGAAACGAATACTGGTAAAGGTGAAAAAGTACAGATTGAGTTCGTATCTGCGAATCCAACAGGCGATCTTCACTTAGGACATGCACGTGGTGCGGCAGTAGGTGACACTTTATGTAACGTATTAGCGAAAGCAGGATACGATGTATCTCGTGAGTACTATATTAACGATGCGGGTAACCAAATTAATAACTTAGCTCTTTCTGTTGAAGCTCGTTACATGCAAGCGTTAGGTTTAGAGAAAGAAATGCCAGAAGACGGTTACCACGGTGCAGACATCATTGGAATCGGTAAACGTTTAGCTGAAGAGTTCGGCGATCGTTATGTGAAAGCTGATGCGGAAGAAAGCTATGAATTCTACCGTTCATACGGTTTGAAATATGAGTTAGCGAAACTTCAAAAAGACTTAGAAAGCTTCCGTGTTAAGTTTGATGTATGGTTCTCAGAAACATCATTATACAAAAACGGAAAAATTGATCAAGCTCTTGCTGTATTAAAAGAGCGTGAGGAAATCTTTGAAGAAGACGGCGCAACTTGGTTCCGTTCAATGACTTACGGCGATGATAAAAACCGTGTATTAATTAAAAACGACGGTTCTTACACATACTTAACGCCAGATATCGCTTACCACCGCGATAAATTAGAGCGTGGTTTCGATAAATTAATCAACATTTGGGGTGCTGACCACCACGGTTATATTCCTCGTATGAAAGCTGCTATTCAAGCGCTTGGTTACGATAAAGATACTCTTGAAGTAGAAATCATTCAAATGGTACAACTGTATCAAAATGGTGAAAAAATGAAGATGAGTAAGCGTACAGGTAAAGCAGTTACACTTCGTGAGCTTATGGAAGAAGTAGGCGTGGACGCAATGCGTTACTTCTTCGCAATGCGTAGCGGTGATTCTCATTTAGATTTCGATATGGACTTAGCTGTATCAAAATCTAATGAAAACCCAGTATACTATGCACAATATGCACATGCTCGTGTATGCAGTATCCTTCGTCAAGGTGAAGAGTTAGGATTAGCTACAGGCGGAGATGTGAACTACAAACTTGTTACTTCTGAGAAAGAAGTAGAGTTACTGAAAAAACTTGGTGAATTCCCAGCAGTAGTTGCGGATGCAGCACAAAAACGTCTACCACACCGCATTACAAACTATGCATTTGAATTAGCAGCAGCATTACACAGCTTCTACAATGCAGAAAAAGTATTAAACCAAGATAACTTAGAATTAAGTAAAGCTCGCTATGAGTTAATGAAAGCAGTACGCACTACACTTCAAAACGCATTAGCAATCGTAGGAGTATCTGCACCAGAAAAAATGTAATTAGGAAAAGCGGAAGCGGCTTGTTTAGAATAGGAGGGGGATGGAGCTCCTGACAGAGAGGCGTACTTTGCCTCGGAGGAAGGCGCGAAGCCACCGAGTATTCTAGCCGCTGGAACTGGACAATAAAGAAAAGCGGAGCCGACTGTTTAGTCCCGAAGGCTAAGGTTCTTTCCCACAGAAGATGCATTTTATCTTCTTGTGGGGAAGGTTCTTAGACGGAAGGGGCTAGGAGGCAGAGCTGGACATAAAGAAAAGCGGAGCCGACTTTCGCTTTCAGTAAAAGGCAATCACACGATGTTGTGATTGCTTTTTTTTTATGGAGATAATAGAAAAATAAAATTTTATCAAACAAAAGGGGAATTTGCGTCGTCTTATATAAATGACAGGAGGTTTCCAATGGAAGAAAAAGTAGAAGAATTAATTGATATATATAAGCAGCAAATATATTCCTTATGCTATAAATTAGCGAAAACGAAAGAAGATGCAGAAGATATTTTTCAAGAGACTTGGATAAAAGTTTTTTCCTCTAGGCACCAACTTTCTTACATAGAAAATTATAAAAAATGGATTACTACAATTTGTATTCGGACATTTTATGACTTTTATCGTAAGAAGAAAAGGTGGAAAGATCGCGTATTGGATTTGTTTCATAAAGAGGATGGTGGAGAAATAGATTTCGCAGATGAAGTGAATATATCAGAAGAGTTTATTCAAAAAGTGGAAGCGGAAATGATACGGGAAGTTATACAGTTATTGAATGAAAAATATAAAACCGTGCTCGTACTCTACTATTATGAACAATACTCTTATAAAGAAATGAGTGAAATATTAAATATACCGATTGGTACGGTGAAATACCGTCTTAATTATGCGAAGAAGCAAATGCGGGAATATTTGGAGGGATTCATTTATGACGGAAGATAGGTTTGATCAGAAGATAAAAAGTAGCTTAGCGGGAGAGATGATTCCTAGTGCAGAGCTGCTAAACAATACGAAAAATGGTGTACGGAAGGCTCGGAAATTAGAGAAGAGATGGTTTGTTTTTATACATGTTATTTGGATTGTGTTATTAACAGTTGCCCTAGAACAATTTGTTGTACATTTAGATAATAAAATACCTATCATAATAGCAATTGTTATAGTGATGCACCTATACATTCCGATATATGTTGTTATACAGTCATTTTTAAAGAAGGAGTATAAATTATATGAAGGAATTCGTTAATTCAATTACTACATTTGAAACGGCTGGGATTATCATGTTATTGGCTTGTATATTACTTTTAATATGTGTTGCATCATGGGTGTATACTGACGCGAAAGCGCATGGAATAAGTAAGTGGTGGGGTGTTGTGGCAATTATAGTGCCATTCTTTATTGGAGTATTGATATATATGTTAAGAAGAAACAAAAAGAAAGTAGACGGAGAACATAAGGTGACTAGTATGAAAAAACAAAAATTAACATTAGTTGCGATATTGGCAAGTACAATGTTTGTATTACTTAGTGGTTTTACTTTTGTGCAAACGTTAGATGACGCGTGGAGAGCAGGAGATATATATTTAGAAAATGAGGAGCAAGCAGAGACAAGTTATGAAGCGGAGTTTTCATCATGGGATATAGCGGGAAAAGACATTACCTTGCAGTATGATAAAGATATGACAGTAACGTTCTCTTATGAAACAGATGCGAAACGTGGTAATTTATGTTTTAGTCTCTATGAGGTACAAGGTGAAAAAATAGAGGAATTAAAAGAAGTATGTGAATCGAAAAAAGGTACTTTTACAGCTACTTTAAAAGCGAATCAAAAGTATACATTGAATATAAGTGGTGTGAAAGTAAAAGAAGGTTTTGTAAAAGTAGATTGGAAGGAGAAATAAAAGAGGCCTTGTAAAGGGCCTCTTTTCTATTGGATAGTATACGTAACAGAAAAACTAACAGGACTATAGTAAACGTAAGGTGCATGAAATTGAACATACATATTTCCAGCTGTTTTTGCAGTGAAAATTCTGCCGTAACCATCAGAATAACGGCCAATAAGTTTATGATTTGAGTCATAAACGCTGTAACTAGGAGTTTTGCTGTTAGGTTGAATTGTTAACTCTTGTCCCTTTTGAAGGAAAACAGGTTCTTGTTCAGAACTACTTCCAGTTTGCAAAGAATAAAATTTTGTAAAGCTTTGTTCTTGAGTGGCAGCAGCGACCTTTGTTTCAGGAATAAACGCAGTAGCACCAGTAATTCCTGCTAAAGTTAACGCACCGGCTAAAATCATTTTTTTCATAGTAGAAAAAGCCTCCTTATTAGTTGTAATCATTTTTGTTACAGTTAATATTGTATATGATAATGAGTAGGAGGAAATATGCTTTTATGCATATATGTATTTTCTCAATAAAAGACCACTGATTTTTATCAGTGGTCTTTTAAATAATTAAGCAGCTTTCTGTTCAGTTTGAGAAACAGGTTTTTGAAGGGTATTATAAACTCCTGTCCCGATAACTTCTAGTGCCATTTTCATACGTTCAGGTGAAATATTCTCAAATACGTTATCTTGAGGTGTGTGATATACCTTTTCGATATGATAGATTAATGGATTCCAACTATCGACACCCATCCAAATAAATAGGGCGGCAGGAATACCAACTTCAGCAAAAGGTACGTGATCACTAGAGCCGAATTTCCCTTGCAGTACGAGGTCATTATTTAATTGTTTACCTGCTTGTAAAGCCGCGTCTGTTACAAGGTTTGGAGAACCATTAGGCGTCATAGCATATAAATTCTTTGCTTTATCGTAATTTGTTGCAACCATGTCTGCGTTAAAGACACCTAAAATTTGATCGCGTTCTTTTTGTGAGAGACTATTAACATAATAATCGGAGCCAAGTAAGCCAGTCTCCTCAGAACCGAAAGCAATAAAGCGAATTTCTTTGTCAGTTTCTACATTTTGAAAAGCACGAGCTAACTCTAATACTAATCCTGTACCAGAAGCATTATCGTTTGCTCCAGGTGCTCCAACGACGCTATCATAGTGCGAACTTACAACGACAGCTTTTTCATTACCTGTACTATTTTTTGGTTTCTTTTTAGCGATGACATTTAGTGATGTTAAATTAGATTCATGTCTCGCTTTTAGGGAAAGAAGAGTTGTCCCTTTTTTAGCGATTTCTTCTTTAAATGCATTTCCTTGTGCATAAGCAAGGCCAAAGACAGGGATAGATTGCTTTTTCGTTAGGCGGGGATTGAACGTTTGTCCATAATTTCCGCGTCCGCCAATTAAACTGTATAAAAGGACACCTTTTGCTCCTTTACTAACAGCATTTTCGACTTGTTTATTATAGTCTGCAACTGTTGTTCCTCTTTCAAATAGAACAATTTTTCCGTTTACTTCATTTGGGATATCCTCTAATTTTGTCCCACCTTGAACAAAGATAAGAGGAGCTGTAACAGATTCTGTAGAAATTAGTGCGTTAGGGGCAGCGCCAGCTTGCCAATTACGCTTTGTAGATAATGGTGATTCAATAAATCCAACGTATTGATCCGGCACTTGAAATGGTTGATATTCTACTTCATAGCCCATTGATTTCAGTTGCATACCAACGTAGCGAGAAGCCCATTCTTCTGATTTTGTCCCACCAGGGCGAGGACCAATTGTTTCGGATAAGAAACGGATGTGTTCGATGGCGCGGCTTGCATCAACCTGTTTTGTGATAGGTGAAGTCTGTGTGATTTCTGACGTGGAATCAGCTTTGGCTTGTCCAATTGGAGCTAAGCTAACAGCGAGTGATACAGCAAGCAAAGAGCTTACTATTTTTTGTTTCAAAGATTTTTTCATTTTTTCCTCTCCTATTCTTCTATTCTCTCTGACTGACAAAAGAAGACGGATAACGACTTTATTTTACCGTCATCTTCATTTATTTTCAATATTCTGACATTGAGAAATAAAAAAACGCTATATGCATATTTGCATATTTTTGATGGAGATATGTATGCTATCATTTTAAATGAAGGTTGGCTTTCTACTTGGAAAGCTCCTACATTGCATGAATCTAGTGTACCCAAACTTTAGATTATGTAGAGAAAAGAATCCACTGTAGGGCTTCTTTTCTCATGTTTGAATCATGTGATGATAAATATGTTTCCGCATTTCATACTTATTATCAGTGATATATGTAAGGCATCCATATGAAAATACGAGGCTGTTCAAAGGTTTTCCGTACTTTTGGACAGCCTCACCCCGTTAAAAGAACGATACTCTATGTATCGTTCTTTTTTGTATAAAAAAACACCCAATCGAATGTTCACTTGATTGGGTGTGAAAAATTATTACTAATATTTTTTTCGTTTTGTAGCTAAAATACTTAACAATCCAGCTAGTAGAAGTACGATACCTACTGTTTGAGTAGGATCATTTTTGTGACCTGTATTTGGAAGTTCTTTCCCTTTATTTTGGTCATCTTGCTGTTTGTTTATTTGTGTTTCAGGTTTTTCTTTTTCTAGCTCTTCAGAAGTTCCTTTACCATGTGTTTCAGGATTTCCTTTTTCTAGTTCTTCAGAAGTTTCTTTCCCTGTTTCCTCTTCTTTATTAGGAGGAGTAATTGGTTTATCATCTCCACCTGATGAAGAATCGATTTTTTTATTTGAAACTGTAATTTGTAGTGGTGTAGCTTGAGCTTTTTCAATTGTAAAGTTTATTGGTGATGCATCTAATTGATAGCCCTCAGGAGCCTTTGTTTCCACTAATTGATAATTACCAGGTTTCAAATCATTTACGATTAATTTGCCATGCTCGTCTGTTTTTAAACCTTCTAGTACTACTTTTCCGTCTTGATCTAAAATATTGAAAATGGCACCTTCAAGTGTTCCATTGTGATCCATATCAACTTTAGTTAACTCCATTGAACCTGTTGTTAAACTATTTAGAGCTGTAACAGAAGTAGCTTGAGATTGTCCTTTCGTAATTGTGAAAGGAATTGGCTTAGCGTTTAAATCGTATCCAGTAGGAGCCTTCATTTCAATAAACTGATAGTCTCCCGGACGTAAATCAGAAACGGAAATTTTTCCATCTTTATCAGTAGTTAAATCAGGACGAACGTCGTTGCCGCTCATATCAACAATTTTAAAGACAGCCCCTTCAAGAGTAGAGTTGTCAACATCGTCGACCTTAGTTAATTCAACAGCACCTTTCGTTAAGCTATTTGTAGCAGTAACGGAAGCTGTAGCCGTTTGACTCTTTTCAACAATAAACTTGATAGGATTTTGATTTAAGTCGTAATGAGTAGGGGCTTTCGTTTCAACGAACTGATAGTCCCCTGGACGTAAATCAGAAACAGAAATTTTTCCATCTTTATTAGTAATTAAATCAGAACGAACATCATTGCCGTTCATATCAACGATTTTAAAGATAGCTCCTTCAAGAGTAGAGCCGTCGATGTCGTCGACTTTAGTTAATTCAACAGCGCCTTTCGTTAAGCTATTCGTAGCAGTAACGGAAGCGATTTTTTCTTGCCCTTTTTTAACTGTGAACTTAATAGGTGTTTCGTTTAAGTCATAATGAGTAGGAGCTTTTGTTTCGATAAACTCATAGTCTCCTGGTGGTAATTCATCCACAACTAAACGGCCGTTTTTATCAGTAGTTAAATCAGTGCGGACGTCGTGTCCATCCTTATTCACAATTTTAAATACCGCACCCTCAAGTGTTGTGTTTTCTTCAACATCATCTACTTTAATTAACTCCACACTACCTTTCGTTAAGCTGTTCGTAGCTGTAACGAAGACATGTTTTGTTTGACTTCTTTCAATTGTAAACTTAATAGGATCTTCATTTAAGTCATAATGTTTCGGAGCTTTCGTTTCAATAAATTGATAGTCTCCAGGTTGTAAGTCTTTAGCGATGATTTTTCCGTCTTTATTGGTAACTAAATTCGTACGAATATCATTACCGTTCATATCAGTAATTTTAAATACCGCACCTTCTAGCATTTCTTTTGCATCTAAAGAGTCAACTTTCGTTAATTCAACGCCACCCTTAGTTAAGCCATTTTTAGCAGTAACAGAAACGTGAGTTGTTTGGCTTTTCTCGATAGTGAAAGGAATCGGTGTTTGATTTAAATCATAATGTTTCGGAGCTTTCGTTTCAACGAATTGATAATCTCCTGGTCTTAAATTAGAAGCAGAAACTTTCCCGTCTTTATCAGTAGTTAAATTCGTGCGAACAATTTTACCTTTCGCATCAATGATGTTAAATACTGCATCCGAAAGTTTTGTATCTGGATTTATATCATCCACTTTAATTAATTCAACCGCACCTTCAATTAAGCTATTAGTAGCAGTGACTTGTAGTTTCTCTGCTTGGCTTTTCTTAATTGTAAATTTAAGCGGTGTACTGTCTAATTTGTAGTGTTCAGGAGCTTTTGTTTCAACAAACTGATAGTCTCCTGGACGTAAATCTGGAACAGAGATTTTTCCATCTGCATCTGTCGTAAGATTAATGTGAACATCTTTTCCATTACTTAAATCAATGATATTAAATACTGCGCCTTTAAGGGCAGTGCCATCGACGTCATCCACTTTAGAAAGCTCTACCGCACCTTTTGTTAAACTATTTTTAGCAGTAACAGAAATCGGTTCGGCTTGTCCTTTTTCAATAGTGAAAGGAATTGGTTCTTTATTTAAATCGTAGTGTTTCGGAGCTTTCGTCTCGACGAATTGATAATCACCTGGACGTAAGTTAGAAACGCTAATTTTACCTTGTGAATTTGTCGTAAGGTTCTCGCGAATTACAGTACCTTTCATATCAACAATGTTAAATACTGCGCCTTCAAGTGTAGTACCATCGACGTCGTCTACTTTAGTAAGTTCCACGCCGCCTTTTGTTAAACTATTTGTCATAGTAACAGTAGCAACATCTTTCTGGCTTTTTTCAACTGTAACTACAATTGGCTTTTTATCTAAATCATAATGTTTAGGAGCCGTTGTTTCGACAAATTGATACGTACCAGGACGTAAGTTTTCAACAATAATTTTTCCTTCACCGTTCGTTTTTAAATCTGTTTTAATTACAGTACCGTTTTGATCTAGTAAATTAAACACAGCATCGGCAAGTTTTGTTTGATCGTTTAAATCATCTACTTTAATTAATTCGATACTACCTTGTTGTAAGCTATTTTTAGCAGTTAAAGAAATAGCTTTCTTCTGTCCTTTTTCAATAGTGAAATGGATTGGTGTTTCATCTAAAACATAATGCTTCGGAGCCTTTGTTTCGATGAATTGATAATCTCCCGGACGTAGGTCATCGATTTCGATTTTCCCTTTACTATTTGTAACAAGATCTTTATGGATTACAGTACCATTCATATCAACAATGTTAAATACTGCACCTTCAAGTTTAGTGCCATCGATGTCATCTACTTTAGAAAGTTCCACTGCACCTTTTGTTAGAGCATTTTTAGCCGTAATATGAAGAGTTTCAGTTTGGCTTTTCTTAATTGTGAATTCGATCGGTTTTTTATCTAAATCGTAATGTTCAGGAGCAATTGTCTCAACGAATTGATACGTACCAGGACGTAGGTTTTCAACAATAATTTTTCCCTCATCATTTGTTTTTAAGCTTTCTTCAACTACTTCTCCGTCTGCATCTAATAAATTAAATACAGCATTAGCGAGCTTCGTATCAGTATCAATATCGTCAATTTTTATTAATTCAACGCTACCTTTTTCTAATGTGTTTTTACCTGTAACAGTAATTTTTTTCGTTTGACTTCGTTCAATTTTAAATGGAATCGGTTCTCCATCTAACACATAATGTTCAGGAGCAGCTGTTTCAATGAACTGATAGTCACCTGGACGTAAATTAGAAACAGAAATTTCACCATTGTCATCTGTAACAAGATTTGTACGAACTTCTTTACCATCCATATCAACAATTTTAAATACTGCATCTTTCAGCATTGTACGATCGATGTCATCTATTTTTGTTAAAATGACGCCACCTTTCGTTAAGCTGTTAGTAGCGGTAACGTTAATATTTTCTTTTTGACTTTTTCCGATAGTGAACGGAATAGGATCTTTCCTTAAGTCATAGTCTTTTGGAGCTTTTACTTCAATAAATTGATAGTCACCTGGACGTAAGTCAGAAGCAGAAACTTTACCGTGCTCATCGGTAGTTAACCCTTTACGAACTACCTTTTTAGTATCATGAGCATCAACAATTATAAATTCTGCGCCTTCAAGAGTAACGCCATCAATGTCATCAACTTTTGTTAAAGTAACGCCACCTGTAAGTAAACTATTTGTTACAGTGACAGGGACTGGAAGATCATCCTGGCTACCTTTTTTAATCGTGAACTTAATAGGCGTTTGATCTAATTTATAATGTTCAGGAGCTGAGGTTTCAATAAATTGATAATCCCCTGGTGCTAAATCAGGAATAACTATTACTCCGTAATCATCTGTTTTTAAATCTTTCGCAATTTCTTTCCCTGTTGCGTCTTGTAATGTGAACACTGCGCCGGCAAGAGCGATACTACTCTCCACATCATCTTCTTTAATAAGTTTAACTTTTCCTTTCGTTAAACTATTTTTAAATGTAAGTGGAAGAAGTTTTTGTTGTCCTTTTTCGATTGTAAATTCAATAGGTTCTACATTTACATCGTAATAAGTTGGAGCCTTTGTTTCGATAAGTTTATAGTTACCAGGACGTAAGTCGTCAACAACTAGCATTCCTTTACTATTCGTAACAAGTTCCGTACGAACATCTTCATTCGTATCTCTATTAACAATTTTAAATACTGCACCTTCAAGTGTTTCCTTTTCATCTGCAGCATTCACTTTTGTTAATTCAATACCGCCTTTTGTTAAGCTGTTTTTAGCAGTAACAGTAGCCGACGTTGTTTGACTTTCTGTAATTGTGAACTTGATTGGATTTGTATTCTTATCGTAATAATTCGGTGCTGTTACTTCGATAAATTTATAATCGCCAGGGCGTAAGCCAGTAGCGATAGCTTTACCATCCGCACCAGTTTTTATATTTTCGCGAATGACTTTCTTTTCATCATTAGCATCGACAATTTTAAATACAGCACCTTCAAGAGCTGTACCATCGATATCATCAACTTTCGTTAATTCAACATCTCCTGGTTTTAAAGCATTTTCAGCTTTCACAAGTAGAGTTTCTTTCTGACTTCTATTGATTGTAAATTCAATAGGTTCTGCTTGTAAAACGTAATGTTCAGGAGCAGCTGTTTCAATAAATTTATACGTACCAGGACGTAGCTTATCAGCTTTTGTTTTTCCATCAGCATCTGTAGTTAGGTCAGTACGAACATCATTATTATTTACATCAACAATTTTAAATACGGCACCTTTTAGAGGCTTTTTATCACCGAATTCATCAACTTTTAATAATTCAACTTCTCCTGTTTTTAAACTGTTTGTTGCCGTAACGGTAGCAAAAGACTGTTGGCTTTTGTCAATTGTAAACTCGATAGGGTTTGTATTTAACGTATAATCCTTAGGAGCTTCTGTTTCAACAAATTTATACGTACCAGGCTCTAAGTCTTTAACAGTTACTTTACCGTCTGCACCAGTTTTTACATTTTCGCGAATGACTTTCTTTTCATCATTAGCATCGACAATTTTAAATACAGCACCTTCAAGAGCTGTACCATCGATATCATCAGTTTTTGTTAAAGTGACGCCACCTTTAATGAGGTGATTCGTCGCAGTAACAGTAACTGCTTTCTTTTGACTTTTTACAATTGTAAACTCAATCGGTTTTTTATCTATGTCGTAATCTTTCGGTGCTTTTTCTTCGACAAATTGATAGTCTCCAGGGCGTAAATCTTTTGCTTCGATTTGTCCTTGATCATTTGTCGTTAATTTTTCATAACCACGAATTACTTTGTTATATCGATCGCGTACACTGAATTCCGCACCTGCTAAAGTTTTTCCATCTTTATCGACTTTTGTTAAAATGGCCGACCCTGGAATCAAACTATTTGTTGCAGTTCGGTTTATTACTGTTGTTTGATCTTCCGCGATTTTAACCTCAATCAGTCGATCATCTAATTTATAATGTTCAGGAGCCTTTGTTTCCTTTAAGTAGTAAGTTCCTGGTTTTAAATTATCTACAGTAATTTGCCCTTTATCATTTGTTGTTAATTTTGCATGTTCTGAAATTATTTTTTTATCTTTATCTAATAGTGTGAAAACGGCACCTTGCAATGTTATGTTTTTGTTCAGGTCATCAGACTTTGTTAAAACAACTTTCCCGACAAACTTCTTATTTGCAAGTTTATATGTTGTAGTTTCTTGTGTACCAAGTTCAACAATTTTTCCTTGTTTTAAATCCCAGCTAATTACATAGCCTTCAGGAGCTTTTGTTTCTTTTAATAAATATTTATCGCGTTTTAAGTTATTAAACTTAGCGATACCGTCTTTGTCTGTTACTATTTTACGAATAATGTTTTTCCCTGTACGATCGTATAAAGTAAACTCTGCCCCGGCCAATGGTGCGTTCTTATTGTCGTTATCTACCTTTATAATTTCAAGGTTTCCACGACCTGTAGTAGCAGATCCTCCGCCTGAACCGGAAGACATTCGTACTTCAATCGTTTCGGTAGTTTCTGTATTTGTTACTGTTAACTTATTGCCTGTGATTTTTGCTTTATTACTTACTTTTTCTTTATCGTCTGCATTAATAAATGAACGATATTCTAAAATATAAGCTCGATCAATTTTCTTCAAGAAGGCAATTTCAAAATGTTGCTTTCCGGTATTATTGTCTGTTGTTATTTTGAGTTTATAGTCTGTTCCTTGTTTTAGTTCATTTGCTGTATCTTTTGTTACATTTCCATAGTAATCGACAGTTGTAGGATATAAGTGGAACGAATCTTCCACAAGTACTTGATTGTCTGTTGGATCGTCTGTTACAACTGCGTCTGCAATGGTCGATTGGCTTTCATTAATTGCAATACTCCAATTAATATAGTTGTCGTCTTGCACAGCTTTTTTTGTAACGAAGCTGCCACCTTTATTAACTTGAGCGTCACCTTTAAGAGTGTTTACAATTTTAGAGCCATCTTTCAACTCTGCCTCATTTTTGTAGGTACCTTGGATGAGTTCACCATCAAGGCTTGTTTTAAAGATAATATAGTAAGGTGAATTAATTGATTGTTTGAAATGAACCTTTAGGGTATTTTTATTTTTCTCTGTAGGTTCTTCAAGTTCATATTGCTCAGTCGGTACAGCATTGCCAGGTCTTGCGTTATCTGGACTTCCATTTAAAATCATATCGCGCACTTCAATGGATCCTGGTACTAACTTTTGTTTATCTTGTATTACGTCTATAACATAAGGGTCTTTAATCTCAACATTATTATAATTAAAGCCTATTATCCAAGTGATTTCTTTCGTTTGGGCGTTATAAGAACCATATTTATACCCATTTGCCTTTGTGAAAGTATCAGGATCAAAATTCGCTTCAACTTTATTTGATTGTTTGTTGGAATCTGCATCTATCCAAGATAGGTCACCTGTATTTTTAAATGAAGTTTTACCACTTTCCAATTGGGTATAGTCAAAGTCTGTTGTATATTTTACGATTAATGTTTTTGTCATATTAGACTGATATGTACCTATAAGGGTAACTTTGAAACCTTTGTCTGTTACATCTAAAACATAGTCAGTCCCATCTTGAAGGGTGTAATCTCCGTCTTTAATTTCTAGTTTCTTATCTTTTAATTGTAATCCACCATGATTAAAGGTATCTGTAATGATCGCATTGTTTAATGGATAGTTATTATTATTTACTGTAATTGTCCAGGTTGTTGTTTTGTCTTTATAGTTTGTTTCAGCTTTATTATTAGATTTAATAATATTTTGCTGCTTGAAGCCAACCTCATTTTCTTTACTTGAACCATTATCAGCTGTAACTGTATTTTTTACTTTTCCATCTTTTATGACATTATCAGTTGGCTTTGTTTTATAGGTAATTACATAAGCACTATTAATATCCTCATTAAATTGTAAATCGAATCCATTCTTCTTGTTACTTACAGTGTAATTATTAACAGTATCTCCTGTTACAAGCTGTCCTTTATCATCATAGGAAGCATTTTTCACAACAATAGAATTTGCATCTAGTTCATGTGTATCGTCAAAAATATCTTGTAAAAGTGCATCTGTTTTTTTGATATTTCTTTGATCACCGTTGTAAGTAATTGTCCATTCAATTGTTTGGGTCTTTGGATCATATTTACTTGTTTTGTTTAAATGTGTACCACGAGAGACAGTTACAGTAGCACTTGTGTTTTGTTGTTTTTGATTATCACTCGTTATCGTAACGTTATTTTGGAAGCTTTTTACGTTTTCATCAGTGATTTTTGTGACATATTCGATTTGATATGCTTCTTTAATAGAATCTTTAAAAGCAATCTCCAATTTTGAACCATCTGATGAAATAATTTTGTAATCTGCTGGATCAGCTTCTTTACCACGTGTTGCGTTCCCGTTAACATCAACTTCTAAATAATAAACTTTAATAGAATCCTTATTTAAAATTGTCCCCTGTGGGATGGTATCTTTAAAAACAGCGTTTTTAAGATTTTCTTTCGTTTTGTTCATTTCTACTGTCCAATTAACTTCATTTGTATTAATTGGTCTATCAGGTAACCCCTTTTTATTTGTAGCTGTTTGTACATTAGGCTTAAAGTCAACTGTAATAGAAACATCTTTATCTTTAATTGGGAAAGGAATTTCTTGTGTTGTTGTACCTTTAATTTCAGCTTTATTAAATTCTGTCTTTAATTGTAAGTTACCAACAATATCTGGATGTTCTTCAACATAATCGTTGAATGTCATTGTGACTTTTCCATCCTTTGTAACAGTAAAGTTCCCGATAGGGTGGTTTTCATTATCATATAACGGACTGTTAATTGTATTGTAAATCTTAAAATGTTTAGGAAGATCAAAAATATAGTAATCTCCACTTTTTACATTCATTGATTTTAAAAGTTCCCATGTAAACTCAATGTTGGCAGGGGAATCTGTGCTTGGACGGTTATCCTCTGTAAATGGTTTTCCGTCTTTGTCCGTCAACTTTACACCCGTTAAAATGTTTGTTGTTATTTGCTTTGGACCTGAGTTTATATTCTCAGTAGGGTCGCTTGCTAGCTTTTGTTCTGAGTTGTCAGTAGCAATTTTAGCTGCTGGATTTTGTTCCGGATTGTCAGTAGCAGGTTTAGCTGCTGAATTTTGTTCCGGATTGTCAGTAGCAATTTTAGCTGCTGAATTTTGTTCCGGATTGTCAGTAGCAGGTTTAGCTGCTGAATTTTGTTCCGGATTGTCAGTAGCAGGTTTAGCTGCTGAATTTTGTTCCGGATTGTCAGTAGCAGGTTTAGTTGCTGGATTTTGTTCCGGATTATCAGTAGCAGGTTTAGTTGCTGGATCTTGCACTGGTTTATTAGTATCCTGTTCGGTGTTATCTTCTTTAGAATCTTCTACTTGAACAGGAACTGTTATAGGTTGAACCATTGTTCCTAAAGGAAAAGCGATTTGAACTGATTTTTCTCCTGTTTTTAAAGTTGGGTTAAAAACAGTATCAATTTTAATTTTTCCTTTAGCATCTTTCGAATTTTCTACTTGATCATTAAATATTAGTTTTAATTTATTATCTTTAGCTGTTAAAAAATATTGACCAATATTTTTTTGATCTGTTACTAAATCTCCTTGCAAATCTTTAGATATTTTTAATGCAAGTGGTATTTGAATTACTGCTGTATCGTTTGCATGTACAACTCGTTGATCCTTTATTGACCAAGCATATTCTACTTGAATGGTTGATCCTATCTTTATTAAGTTGTTAGGATTTTTTGCTTCGTCAATAATGTAATCCGTTGCATCTTTCATCTCAACAGTGTCAAATAATGAAGTTTCCTGTAAAGTCTCAGCTTTTGCCTGATTGTACGGGAAACTAATAAACTGTGAAAATAGTACAAATACAATTAAACATATATTGAAAAGTTTTTTCATTTTGCCTCCTTTGAACATTCATTTGTTCACTGAGGAATATATTCCACATGAACAAATGGAATATAAAAAAAGTTAATTGTTATAAAGTCTTTGTTGCTACTATCCCTCCGTTTCTATGTACGTTCTCTGACAGAATAGATGTTTAATCAAAGGCATATATAAAGTAACGTAAAAATCTGGAATATACATAATTCGACAAAAAATGTCGAAAGTATGCTGATAAAAGGAACGATATCAGACCTTTATATACAAGAGCATTTTCTTGTGAATGTGTTATGAACTGGATAGTCATAAAGGTAAGTTTTACGATACATGCTAACCAAAGTAATGTATCCCAAGTTAAAAGTTTGTTTTTTGCTTTAAAATTGTGTGGAAAAAATCTGAATAGGGTTGATTTTGGTTAGGTTGAAGACAATATGCACTTTGAAAATATTCATTTATGTAATATGAAATTGAGATAATTGTATCTTAATAATGTCACTTATTACATTTATGAAAATTAACTTTTTGCCTAGAGAGAGTTGTACAATTTGTGGACCGAAGTTAACAGGGTACAGTTCCTTTTCAGATTTAGTGGAATATAAGTTATTTATAATATTCGACTAAATCATTACTGCGGTCATTTTTGAAGCTGTTTTACATAATAAAAAAGAAGGTATCCCTTTTGATAATAGTGTTATCTTCTCTAGAAGATGATTATGAATAACCTTCGCTAAAGATTATATACTTAAATGATAAAGAGTTCAACAGCGGTTTAACAAATATTTTCCAAAAATTAAAAATGACCGTTTTAGTAGAAAAATTCTACAAACGGTCATTTTTAATTTTATATTTCTGTTAAAATTATCGGTTCACCGCGTGTTACGACAACTGTATGTTCGCATTGTGCAACAAGGCTTTTATCAGGTGTAACGAATGTCCAACCATCATCGCCACGTTCAATAATGTGATCAGCTTTCATCGAAATGAATGGCTCTACAGCGATAACAAGACCGTCTTTTAGAAGTGCACTATCCATTGGGTCAAAGTAGCTTAAAATATGGTTTGGTGCTTCATGTAAACTAAGACCGATACCGTGACCAGTTAAGTTTTGAATCACATTGTATCCATTTTTATGTGCGAAGTTCGAAACAGCACGACCAATTTGGTTTTGTTTTGAACCAGCTTTCACCTTTTTCATTGCTGCCCAAAATGCATCAACAGCCGCTTGGCAAAGCTTTTCTTTTGCTTCATCTTCTCCAAGCACAAATGAAATACCTGTATCTGCATAATAACCACCAAGTGCAGCAGATACGTCGACATTTACTAAGTCGCCTTCTTTTAATACGCGATCTCCTGGAATACCATGAGCAACTTCTTCGTTTACACTAATGCAAGTTACACCAGGGAAATCATATTCTTTTTCAGGTGCAGAAATAGCACCGTGCTCATCTAATACCTTTTTACCGATCAAATCAAGCTCTTTCGTTGTCATACCTGGCTTCGCTTCTTTTTTCATTTCTTCACGTGCAAGCGCAACGATGCGGCCGATTTTTCGTAAGCCTTCTAAATCTTGTTCATTACGAATAATCATGAAAACCACTGTCCTTCCTCGAATATATATCTTACCCGATTGTATCATGTTTATTTTCGTCCTGCTACTCGCTTACGGTATGGGGGCTGATTCCTCTCACAAAGAATACATGACAATTGTCATATTGATGTCATGACGCATCATACTGTTTCCTAAGTTTTCCAACGCGTACAATGTAAATATAAGAAACAGCGGGGGTGGAGAGATGGAAAAGATTATTGAAGTAAATGGTGTTTCTAAAACATTTAAACATAAAAGTGCAATAAATAACGTTTCATTTCATGTAAATAAAGGAGAAATTGTAGCGCTACTTGGACCGAATGGTGCAGGGAAAACAACGACGATGTCAATGATGCTTGGATTAAAGGATCCGACGGAAGGGACTGTTTCTATATTTGGAAAGAATCCAAAGCGTAGAGATGTTCGTAATAGCCTCGGTGCGATGCTACAAGAAGTAAGTGTCATTGATAGCATTACGGTGGAAGAGGCAATAGAGTTATTCCGTAGTTATTATACGAATCCGGTAGCGAAAGAAAAGTTACTACAGTTATCAAATTTAGAATCAGAACGAAAGCAAAGATGTGAGAAATTATCAGGTGGGCAAAAAAGAAGGTTAAACTTTGCGCTTGCACTTGCAGGAAATCCAGATTTGCTATTTTTAGATGAGCCGACAGTGGGTATGGATATTACGTCCCGGAGAACGTTTTGGGAAACAATTCGAAAGTTAGCAAGTGAAGGGAAAACAATTATTTTAACGACGCACTATTTAGAAGAAGCGGATGCATTGGCGAATCGTATTTTATTGTTCGCAAATGGAAAGATTATCGCAGATGGTACGCCAGATGAGATGAAGGCGACGATTTCGCGAAAAACAATTACATTTTATTCGAAGGAAAGTATTCCTACAAAATTATTAAAAGGGTTACCAAGTGTAACAGAAGTACAATCAAACGAAGGTCACTTCACTTTAATAACTGAAGATACAGATGCAACTTTAAAAGCAATTTATGAAAAGAATTTACCTGTAACAAATATTTCAGTTGAACGTGGAAGTCTCGATGAAGCATTTGAACAGTTTGTTGCAAATCAGAAGGAGGGAATCGCATGAGGGCGTTTTTGATGCAATGTAAGATGGAGATATTACGTACGTTTCGCAATAAATTGTTTATCTTTTTCTCATTATTAATGCCAGTTATGTTTTACTATATTTTCACAAATGTTGTTCAAGTTCCACAGAACGGGAATGAGTGGAAAGCTCACTATTTAATTTCTATGACTTCATTCAGTATTATTGGAACAGCGCTTTTCAGCTTTGGTGTTCGTCTTTCTGAGGAAAGACAAAAAGGATGGGCGCAACTTTTGAGAATTACACCTTTGCCAGAAGGGGCATATATTTCCGCAAAAATTGTTTCGCAAACAGTAGTAAATGTATTTTCAATCGTAGTTATTTTTATGGCAGGTATTTTAATTAATGATGTTCAGTTAACGTTCGGTCAATGGATTAGCGCTGGTTTATGGCTATTACTAGGTGTAACACCGTTTTTAGCACTTGGATCGATAGTCGGTTCTATTAAAAAAGTTGATGCAGCAGCCGGTTTAGCAAATATTTTAAATATGTGTTTAGCAATTCTTGGCGGTCTATGGATGCCAATCGAAGTATTTCCGAAAATATTAAGATCTATCGGTGAATGGACACCAACATACCACTTCGGAAGCGGTGCATGGGATATTGTAGCTGGAAAATCGATTGGATGGGAAAATATCGCGGTATTAGGAGGTTATTTCCTTATATTTGTTGTAGTATCAATATATATAAGAAAAAGACAGGAAGCGGTATAAATGATAGAGAAGAAGAGGATTGAGATTTTTCCGAAACATATGGGTTTCTTTCCGTATATGTGGCTGGTGTATCTAGTATTTCCGGTTTATGCAATTGTACAACAGGAAGGTTCGAGATTAATGTTTGGTGCTGGTATGTTAATTCTTTTTGTCTTGGCATATCGGCAACTTTATTTTGTTACAAAGATGTTTGCAATGTGGGCTTGTATACAATTAATTATTGCTTTGGTATTTAGTTTTTTTTATAGCCCATACCTTATTTTTTTATGCTTTTTCACATCAAACGCTATAGCGTTCGCACCCACGAAAAAAATATTTCGGATATTATTGGGCCTATTAGTTGTAACGCTTATAACATTTGTATATGGTGCAGGTTTTTCTTTTACAAGCTTTATAAATACTGTCCCAATGTTTATTTTGATGCTTGCTGCGCCTTTCGGTATGCGTAACTTTAATCAAAAAAAGATATTAAGAAATCAATTAAACGAAGCGAATGAACAAATTAAAGACTTAGTCAAACGTGAAGAAAGGCAACGAATTGCAAGAGATCTTCATGATACGTTGGGACATACACTATCTCTTATTACGTTAAAAAGTCAGCTCGTGGAGAAGTTAATTGTAAAAAATCCGGAGCGGGCAAGTGCGGAAGCAAAGGAAATTACGCAAACATCTCGTACGGCATTAAAGCAGCTAAGGGAATTAATTTCTGATATGCGCATGATTACAGTAGAAGAAGAGATCGAGCAAATAAAAGCGATTTTACAAGCTGCCAATATCGAATTAGAAGTGAAGCAGGAAGCAAGTTCGAGTTCGTTATCACCTATTGAACAAAATATTTTAGGGATGTGTTTACGTGAGGCTGTGACGAATGTTGTAAAACATAGTAAGGCGACAAAGTGTACAGTCTCTGTATTAGAATCACAAGGTGAGCTGATTTTGAAAGTAGAAGATAACGGAATCGGTTTAGCAGATCAAAACCACGATGGAAATGGCATTCGTGGTATGAAGGAGCGCATCGCTCTTATTGATGGGTTTGTTGAACTAGGTATGATTAATCCAGGGACACTATTAATAGTAAAAGTACCAGTTGTTATTCGAACAGGAAAAGATGAGGTGAGGGCATGATTCGAATTATTATTGCAGAAGATCAGCGGATGCTTCGTGGTGCATTAGGGGCCTTACTTGATCTAGAAGATGATATTGAAGTAATTGGGCAAGCTGCGAACGGGGAAGAGGCACTAAAACTAATTGAATCGCTACAACCTGATGTAAGTATTATGGATATTGAAATGCCAATTCAAAGCGGATTAGATGTTGCGGAAACGTTAAAGAAAGAAAAATCAGCATGTAAGGTAATGATTTTAACAACATTTGCGCGCCCTGGATATTTTGAGAGAGCAATGAAAGCTGGTGTGCACGGATATTTATTGAAAGATAGTCCAAGTGAAGATTTAGCAGCATCGATTCGTAATGTGATGAAAGGAAAGCGAGAGATTTCTCAAGATTTAATGTTCGGCTTGTGGCAGGAGCAAAATCCGTTATCAGATCGGGAAAAAGAAGTGTTGTTACTTGCGAAAGAAGGAAAGACGGCAAATGAAATTGCGAAGGCACTTTATCTTTCACCTGGTACAGTACGTAATTATATTTCTGAAGTATTAACGAAACTTGATGCGAAAAATAGAATTGAGGCAATTACAATTGCGGAAGAAAAGGGATGGATATGAAAAGAAGTTTACCTATGAATGGTAAACTTCTTTTTTCTTATAAAGTGAAACTTTAATCAGTGGGTGGGGGTTGTTCATCCCCCACCTAACTTCCTTGCTTCCTTCCTCTGAATTTGGGGATGGGGGTCTTACTGCCCGTTAATGCGGGATAAATAAGTGTTTCACTGCAGAATCCGTCTCAGTTGAATTGCTTGAAAGGTGAAGAGTAGTACATAATACAGATTTTACTTCATTTTTCGACAAAAAATTTGTTATAGTTAGATTAGGTTGTTGGTCTGAATTTTGGACAACTTTTCCACTAACAGTTGTAATTACTCCATTTTTATCTACTTTTACAATGAAATCTTGATTATATACTTTATAGTTTTTGTAAGTTTGTGCAAGATGAATTTCGGTTTGATTTTCTTTTGTTTCTTTATTTGTAGGTTGGGAATCTACATTCAGTTCAGTTGTCACTCACTCTTGTTGAGCTTTCGCCTCGTTTATATCATCCTTTAAATACTTTTTTAGCATATTTTTTTGTATCATTTTGAGGTTGTGTTAATTTTTAAATCATTAAACTAGGCTGAGAAATTCCAACTTTTATTTCATTTTTATCTAGTTCTTGGGTGTGAAAAGCTTCTGTTGATAAAGGATAAAGAAGACCGAATGTAATGAAAGCACGGGCGAGTTTTCTATAATTTATCCCGCTTTAATGGGCAGTAAGACCCCACCTCAAAATTCAGCGAAAGCAAAGAATTTAGGTGGGGGACGGGCTGCCCATAAAAGTCCGATTGGTGAGAGCTAATAATCAGTGGGATGAAGAAAACCCCACTGATTAAAGTTTTACTTTATCTATAAAACTACTAATCTATTATTGTATGTGAGATGGATTGTATGAAAAATTTGCCGAATTTTATATATATTATGCATTATTTCATATCAAAAATTGTCGAATTCACATTATTGTAGTGGTATGACAACTTAAAAAATTAGATTGTTATAATGGGATGGTGAGTAAGTATGCACGCAGAAAAATTAGGAAGTGAAATTAAGAAGATTAGGGTAATGAGGGGTTTAACACAAAAACAGCTATCCGAAAATATATGTCATCAATCGGAAGTGAGCCGAATTGAATCGGGCGCGGTATACCCAAGTATGGATATATTGCAAGGTATCGCAGCGAAATTACAAGTTCCTATTATTCACTTTTATGAGGTACTTATTTATTCTGATATTGAAAGAAAAAAGTTATTTAAAGATAAAATTCAAATGTTGAGTAAGAAGAAACAATATGCTGAAATTTATAGCATTGTTTCAAATGAATTAAAAAAAGAAAAGTTTCATCCAGAATTTAATCAGTTTCTTCTTTGGTACTATTACTTATCTGCATATGTTTTACAGAAAATTAATTTTGAATATTGCATTTTAGAGTTAAAAAAAATTGTACATCAATCATACGGAGGGATAGATGTATTTCAAAATTTATATATTGAAAATTCTATTGCAAGTATTTGTGCAGAAAATAATCAATTAGATAGGGCAATAACTTCATTTCAAGCTATTTTAGAACGGTTAGAATCGCTACATAATAATGAGGCATTCACAGTTAAAGTTCGATACAATTATGCAAAAGCTTTATATTTGAGTGATCAGTTTGAAGAGGCATTGTATCAAGTAAATGAAGCAATTGAAGCTTCTCGGTATATGGGAAGTATGGAATTAATCGGTCAATTGTATTATCAAAAGGGCGAGTGTCTTGAGAAATTAGAATATTCATCAGATGATATTAAAGAGGTGTATAAAAAAGCGTCTTTCTTCTTTGATTTATTAGATTTACATTCTTACAAAGAGACGTTATTAAAAAAAAAGAAGTATTTAAATTAAAATGATTTGGAATATGTATAGTGGTATATTTCGTAAGTTACATCCACAAAAAGTAATTAAATATCCAAAAAATGGGTATGCATAATTGCATAAGTTATGGATAAATTTTCATGATATATTAAAAGAAAACGATGTGGGTGATGGAATATGAAAAAACTACTTATTGGTAGTCTATTAACGTTAGCGATGGCATGGGGTATTTCATTAACAGATACAGCTTTAGAGAAAAGTCAAGTAATTTCTCATAATGATCAAGAGGTACAATTAGCTTCAGATTTACCATTTGAACATTAAAAAAACAACCGTCTTACTTAGACGGTTGTTTTTTTGTGGAGTAACATCCAAACATCTTCACTAGAAACAGGCTTGCTAAAGAGGAATCCTTGAATGTGGTCACAGTTTTGTTCGTGTAAAAACTTCCATTGTTCTTCTGTTTCTACACCTTCCGCAATAACCTCTAAATTTAATTCTTTTGATAGCTTAATAATGGAAGCGATAATCGCTTCTTCTAAAGGGCTATTTGTAATTCCACAAATAAACTCTCGAGCAATTTTTAATGTATTGATTGGATATTTCGTTAAATAAGCTAAAGAACTGTAACCAGTTCCAAAGTCATCGATTGAAATTTGAATACCGAGATTTTGAAGTTGCTCTAGTTTTGCAACTACAGATTGATTTTGATTAATGGCAATACTTTCTGTAATTTCAATATCCAGTGCTTCCGGTTTTAGTTCTGTTTCTTCTAAAACCTTTGAAATAGTTGGGATTAAATCTGCATGGTTAAATTGAACAACAGATAAATTCACACCTAATTTCAAGTGAGAAAACCCTTGATTATGCCATCTTTTTGCCTCTAAGCAAGCGGTACGTAAAATCCAATTACCAAGTTCAATAATAAATCCTGTTTCCTCTGCTAGAGGAATAAATTGGGCAGGTGATACAATTCCGAGTTTTGGATGTTTCCAGCGAATTAATGCCTCAAAACCGA
>Ga0102589_1002084_pt1 | contig 24177 bp, 28 predicted proteins | sample AraplaMF_Col_mLB_FD_76858 | JGI IMG/M metagenome (GOLD analysis project Ga0102589, IMG submission 76858) | Arabidopsis root microbial communities from the University of North Carolina, USA - plate scrape MF_Col_mLB | ecosystem: Host-associated > Plants > Roots > Endosphere | place: USA... | reverse complement strand
CGCCCGCGACATCACCGTGCCGCTGGACGGGCCCGCGGGCCAGGCGCTGTTCCAGCTCAGCGAGGACACCGGCACGGCCTTCCAGATCCACTACGAGATCGAGGACAGCCTGCTCCCGGTGCTGGAAGCCATGCTGGCGCGCTACCCCAAGGCGCAGGTCATCTGGTGCCACCTGGGCATGGTCCGCTACCCGGAGCGCACCAAAAACTACAACCCCGCTTACGTGGCCTCGCTGATCACACGCTTTCCCGGCCTGCATTTCGACCTGGCGGTGCCGCGCCCCGAAAACATCTACCGCCCCTCGGGCGCGCGCGATTCCACCCTGTTCCAGGGCGGGCGGCTGGGCAGCGAATGGCAGGCCTTGCTGGAGAAATTCCCCGAGCGCTTTCTGGCGGCCAGCGACTACCGGCCGCCGGTCGAGTCCATGTACCGGACCGCCATGGGCCGGCAGCGCAACCTGATCCTGGCGCCGCTCAGCGAAGCCGCGCGCCACAAGATCGCCTATGGCAATGCCTGGCGGCTGGTGACCGGGAAGAACTGGGGCGCCTGAACGCTCAGGCGGACTGCAGCAGCGCGGCCGGGTCCTCGCTGGCCAGCACCTGTGCGGCCCAGGGCTGCAGCTTGGAGGCGTCGGCGCGCAGGATCTGCTGCTTGACCGCCAGGATTTGCGAGGGGTGCATGGAAAAGCTGCGCAGGCCCAGGCCCAGCAGCAGCCGCGTCATGCCCACGTCGCCGGCCATCTCGCCGCAGACGCTCACGCCCTTGCCCTGGGCATGGCATTCGGCAATGGTGTCGGCGATCAGGCGCAGCACCGCCGGGTGGCAGGGGTCGTACAGGTGCGAGACCGCCTCGTCGGCGCGGTCTATGGCCAGCGTGTACTGGATCAGGTCGTTGGTGCCTATCGACAAAAAATCGAAGTACTTCAGGAACAGTTTGAGCGTGAGTGCCGCCGCCGGGATTTCGATCATCGCGCCCAGGCGCACCGGGCCATAGGGTATGCCTGCGTTGTCCAGCGTCGCGCGCGCATGGTCGATCAGCGACATGGTCTGGCGGATTTCGCTGGCGTGCGCCAGCATGGGCACCAGCAGGTTGACCTGGCCGTGCGCCGCCGCGCGCAGGATGGCGCGCAGCTGCGTGAGGAACATGGGCGGGTCGGCCAGGCTCCAGCGTATGGCGCGCAGGCCCAGCGCCGGGTTCAGGTGGGTGTCCTGCGCCTTGGCGTGCCGGTCCAGCGGCTTGTCGGAGCCTATGTCCACCGTGCGTATGGTGACCGGCAGGCCGTGCATGCCTTCAATCGCCTTGCGGTAGGCCTGGTACTGCTCTTCCTCGTCGGGCAGCTTGCCGCTGCGCCCCATGAAGAGGAACTCGCTGCGGAACAGCCCCACGCCCACCGCGCCGGCCGTCACCGCGCCCAGGGTGTCCTCGGGCATTTCGATATTCGCCAGCAGCTCCACGCGCTGCCCGTCGATCGTCAGTGAGGGCGTGTTCTTGAGCCGGTTCAGACGCTGGCGCTCTAGCTCGCCCTGGCGCTGCTTGAAGCCGTATTCCGCCAGGATGATGGGCGAAGGATCGACGATCAGCACGCCGGCGTCGCCGTCGATGATGACCCAGTCGTCCTGCTCGATCAGCTGGCTGGCGCTGCGCGCGCCCACCACGGCCGGGATGTCCATGCTGCGCGCCACGATGGCCGTGTGCGAGGTCTTGCCGCCCACATCGGTGGCAAAGCCGGCGAACAGGCTTTGCTTGAACTGCAGCATGTCGGCCGGCGACAGGTCGTGCGCCACCAGCACCAGCGGCACGTCGGTGGTGTCGTCCAGCAACAAGTCCTGTTGCGACAGCTTGCGGCCCGCGCCCGCCTGCGCGGCCGGCTGCACCGGCGAAGCCACGCCCTTCATGTGGCGCAGGATGCGCTCCACCACCTGCTCCAGGTCGGCCTTGCGCTCACGCAGGTACTCGTCCTCCATCTCGTCGAACTGGCGCGCGATGATCTCGTACTGCGTGGTCAGCGCCCACTCGGCGTTGTAGTGGCGGTCGGTGATCCAGTGCTTGACGCCGCTGATCAGCTGTTCGTCCTGCAGCAGCATCAGGTGCACATCGAGCAGCGCGGCCAGCTCATGCGGCGCGTCCTTGGGCAGGTCCTGCTGCAGGCGCGTGATTTCCTCCATCACCGCGTTGCGCGCGACCCGCACCCGGGTGATCTCGTCGGCCGTCTTCGCGTCTTCAATGAAGTAGTGCGCCACGTCGGCGCGGCTGGACGCCACAAGCACGGCACGGCCTATCGCGATGCCGCGCGAAACCGCAAGACCGTGGACAGAAAAAGTCAAAGTGCGTCCTTCAAATCAAACCGCGAGGCGAAGCGAGCCGGACAACGCCAGTCCGAGACGCGGAACCGGCTTTGCCGGGCCGCAGGCGGGGCGGCCCCCTCGGGGGGCAGGGAGTTACGCGAAGCGAACGACCGTGGGGGCATCATTCACTCACCTTCCCCAAACTTGTCGGCGATCAAGGCAAGGATCGCGTCCATCGCGGCCTGCTCGTCGTTGCCGTTGGTCTCGACCTCGACGGTGCTGCCCAGGCCGGCGGCCAGCATCATGACGCCCATGATGCTTTTGGCATTGACGCGGCGCTCGCCCTTGCTCATGAAGACCTCGCAGCTGTAGCTGCCCGCGAGTTTGGTGAGCTTGGCGGAGGCGCGGGCGTGCAGGCCCAGCTTATTGCTGATGTTCGTGCTGGTCTTGATCATGGTTTCTGCGCACCTGGTTTTGCGGTGCGGTAATGGCCACCTGCATCACGCCCTGCGTGGCCCCTATGAGGGCGCGCGCCACCAGGGCGTCGAGCGACTCGTGCCGGTAGGACACGGTGCGCAACAGCATGGGCAGGTTGATGCCGGTGATGAGTTTGGAATGAACGCCGTCGACGAGCTTTTGCGCCACGTTGCAGGGCGTGGCCCCGAAGACGTCGGCCAGCACCAGCGCATGCGAGGTACCCAGCTGGGCCAGCATGATGCGGGCCTGGGCCAAAGTTTCCTCGGGCGGCATGTTGGGCTGCACGTCCAGCGCGGCCACGCCGGGCGCGTTGTCGGGAAACACATGGAGCACGCACTGGCGCAGGGCGGAGGCCAGGGGAGCGTGGGCGATGATGAAAATGCCGTTCATGGGTTTTCGGGTTCCAGTGAATTATCGGCGCGCACACTGAGGAAATACCCATATGAGGCGATACAACAACACAATAACACCGCCATGGCCGCCTGGAAACTCGCCACCGTGCCCAGCCCCAGGGCGGTAAACACATCGATCAGCAGGCCTATGCCCCATTGCACGGCGAACACGCCGGCAAAAATCATCAGGTTGTAGGCCGACAGCGCCCGGCCCGCCAGCGAAGGCTTGAAAGCCATGCCCACCGCAGGTTGCGCCAGGCCCATGGTGCTGCAGCTCATGCAAAACAGCGCCCAGCCCGGCCAGCCCGTGGCCGTGCCGGCCGCGATGTTGAAGGCCAGCACCGCGATGCTCAAGGGCACGCCCCAGGTGATCAGCCGGGTGGCCGACCAGCCCTGGCGCGAGAGCCAGGGGTTGACCATGCCCCAGCCCCAGAAGGTCACCAGCATGGTGGCGTTGATATAAAAAAGCCCGGTGGCCGCTTGCAGCGGCGTGTAGCCCGCCACCTTGAGCATCCACGGGCCGGCCCACAAGGTCTGCACCGCCACCAGCCCGCCGTAATTGAAGAACGCCATGGGCGTCATCCTGCGGAAATAGCGGCTGCGCCAGATGGGGGCATAACCCGCCTCGCCGGCCGGTGCGGGCGCTGCGGGTTGGCTGAGCTTCCAGGTTGGCGCCACCCAGGCGATGGCCGCCATGGACAGCACAATCATCGCCGCCAGAATCCAGAACAGCGGCCGCCAGCCCGTGACCGGCATCAGCCACTGCACCGGCAGCGTGGAAGCCAGCATGCCCAGCGAGCCCGTCATCAGCATCCACGAATTGGCGCGCAGCACCGTGCCCGGCTCAAACCAGCGGCGGTAACCCGTGAGCGGCGCCATCAGGCAGGCGCTCACGCCCATGCCCACCAGCACGCGCGCCGCCAGCAGCCAGGCAAAACTGGTCGCCAGCGAAAACGCCAGGCAGCCCAGCACCGCCACGCTTAAAAAACTCAGGATCACGCGCTTGGGGCCGTGGCGGTCCAGCCAGGCGCCCAGCGGCAGCTGCGTGACGGCAAAGCCCAAAAAGTAGCCGCCCGCCAGCAATCCCAGGTCGCGCGCGTGCAGCGAAAAATCCTGCGTCAGCACCGGCGACAAGGTGGCGGTAATGGCCCGCACCAGCGCCGAGCAGAAATAGGCCGCGGCGAAAGCCAGGAACACAAAGGCACCGGTCCAGGCATCCAGCCGGCCGGCTCCAGCGGCGCCGGATGAAGCATCGCGCGTTGAAGCGGGCAAAGCGCCGTCGGCCGCCGTGGTCATGGTTCGAGTTTGAGGCTGGAGAAAAAGGTCTCGGCCACCTCGGGCGCGATGCGGTCGGCATACAGCACCACCTGGAAGGCCTGCGAGCCCTGGGCGAAATAAGCCGCCTGCCCCTGCACCGCCGCACCATCGGCGCGACGGCCCTCGGCCTTCACCAGCACGGCTTCGGCAGCACCCGGAATCTTGAGCGGCGCCACCTGCGCCGGACCGGCCTTCATGTTGGCCAACGTGAGGCTTTGCCATTGCGCCAGCACAGGCGCAGCCTGGGCCGCATCACCGAGCTGCGCCACTGCCACGGCAAAAGTCGCGCCGCCCGCATCGCAGCCCAGCATGGACAGCGGCGTCGCCGGCCCGCCCAAAGGTACGGCTTTTTGCGCCTTGTCGGGCTTGCAGGGCAGCAGCAGCGCCAGGCGCGTGCCCTCGGGCCGCACCTCGCGCCAGTTCAGCGTAGGGCTACAGGCGGCCAGCATGGCGACGGCTGCCAAATAAAAAGAAGCGGCGGCGGGGCGGACGGCATGCCCGCAAATCGTAAGCATGCCTTGGACTTTACAGGGGATTACAGGGGATTCATGCACCGGCCTGGCCCCCATGCGGCGCTTTACCGGGTTTTTGCACCGGCTTGGCGCGCGCGACACCTGCGGGCCGGCACAAATCGGGGCATGGCGCTTGCTAATGGGACACGTCACCACTTTTCAAGAACCAGGAGCTTCACCATGAACCGCAACGACATCACCGAAAAAATCATCGCCACCAAAGTCAGCAAAGGCATCACCTGGGAATCCGTCGCCAAGAAAGTCGGCCTCAGCAAGGAATGGACAACGGCCGGCTGCCTGGGCCAGATGACCTTCGACGCCAAACAGGCCAAAGTCATCGGCAAGATTTTTGGCCTCACCGCCGAAGAACAGAAATGGCTGCAGGTCGTGCCCTACAAAGGCTCGCTGCCAACCCCCGTGCCCACCGACCCGCTGATCTACCGCTGGTATGAAATCGTCAGCGTCTACGGCACCACCATCAAGGAACTGATCCACGAAGAATTCGGCGACGGCATCATGAGCGCGATCGACTTCAGCATGGACATCGTGCGGCAGCCGGATCCCAAGGGGGACCGGGTCAATGTGGTGTTGTCGGGGAAGTTTTTGCCGTACAAGACGTATTGATGCTGCTGATGATGAGGGCTAACAGCTGTACCGATCCTTGATGTGATCGTTGTAGTACACCCCTTTGGAAGAGGCCCGCATCAACCCGTCATATATGTGTTGCGGTACGCGGCAAAAGTCGTACGTATGTCCCTGCACAAACGTGATCTTCATCCGTCCACTCGACGCGTCGTAGCCGACGGCAGAAATTGCTGAGGATCTCACACGAATCATTTCCATACAGACTCCTAACGCAACGGTTTTAGCAAGCCAAGGACTCAAATGACTAACCAAAGAAGTGCGCAGCCCTTTTAAATCCTCTATGTCCAAACAATAGCAAGTACCTACGTCATCGCCCTTAATCAGACGCGTCTTAAGGCGGTAGCCTCAAGCAAAAATAAAACGAGGAGCGAACGACAAGGATGGCGAAATGAGTCAGTCGATCACTCTCTTTGAAATTCGCTTCAAGTCGAGGATTGGATCGAGAATAGAAACTAGCTCATCACATTCAGTCTTGTTGAATATTTCAGCAAGAAATGCCGCATCGCCGCGAACTTGCCGGTGAACAAAGAGGGATGAATCTACTTCATTGGTTTTTAGTTCTCCGACCGAGATTAGGAAGGCTTTGTTCGAATAATATTTCTCGATATGCAGACCGATATCGATACGAGCTTGTCTCAGCAACTCGTCGAGAACAAAGCCATCATCCAACTCAATTGAAACTCCTTCGAATTTCTTCTGCTCAAAACGAATCGCTTCAAATTTATGCTCTGGGTGAGGCGCGGGAAATATCACAAATGACTCTCCTTTGAAATATCCTCCGGCATTCTTGAATGATGTAGTTACTACGATTGCAGGTGGGCCGTATTGAGTTATCTGGGCCGTATGAATTTTGTACATTAAGTCTCCTATTGAAATTTTGGTGCTTCGATCACGACGCTTAATAGGACAATGGAAAAGAAAAGGCCGCCGATGGCGGCTCGTGGTGACTAAAATTCCACGATGACCCGGTGAGCTCACGCGCTCATCGTTTTTCGCCAGGCAAAACTATCGCGCGCGTTCGAAGATCAGCCGCCATCTCCTGCGGTATCTCCTCCCTGGGTATAGTGAAAGGACCTATTCGCCTCTCCAGAAATTCGTGCCATTTACGTCCTAAGTCATCAATGAAGTCGACCAATGAGTCCGGGGCGCGCTCACTATAAGAAGGCATCCAAAGAAGGCGAGGGACATTGCTTCCTATAACTTCCACATATCGGTTCACAGTCACATACAAAAAGCAATCGACTGAAGAATACGAATTGACGAGAAGGTCGCACACAAGAGCACGAACGCAATGAGGCTCAAGCGCGGTGAACCCATCATTCACCATCACGAGCATGCCTGACGGAGTAGTGATATTGAAGTGCATTTTGGTTTCTCGAAGCTGGCGATTTCCCTTTTTTAGAATGCGAGAGAGTGGTGGACGAAAAAGCCGTATCAGCTCCCGTGAAAACCATTTCGGATATGCTCCAGACCCCCCAAGCAGCAGAGGTCGCCAGCTAGGATCTTCCTTAATAAGGCGGCGAGTTAAAGAACGAAAGCCCTCTCTGAAAGCGGGAGAGCGATCAAACTCTGTCTCAATTTCCTTCAGTTCCGCAACAACACCTACTGAAGGAAAGAGGAAGTCTGCATTCTCAAATTTTCTCGGCTCTGGAACAACATCTTCAACGACTTGACCACCGACTGACCGAACAAAGTCCCTCCAAGAGGACTCAACGCCTATCGGTTCGTGCGGGCCGCCCTCCCAAAATCCTGGAATCGAAGGCATGTTGCTACAGTCCAGCGACCAGCCTGCGCAGCCGTTCGTCCATTGGCTCGATATGAACGTTTGGCGTCATTAGTAACCGCCCCACAGAGATTTCCTAAAGTTTTCTAAGGCCTTAGGGAATCTTGGGTCCGACTGCTCGGTCTCAGTCAAAAACTCGCCCTTGTGCTCTATTAGATATTTCCACACGTGATCGCGCACGTGAAAGGGTAGATCGAGGATGTGACCCGATCCTTCGGCGATGATCCCTTTGTGATCAAGAGACTGCGCAGTTGCATTTCCTCTTTCAGCAGAGAGAGTTTGAACATTGTGAAATAGGCAATATTTCACCCACATTCGTTCATTTAGATCAAGACTCTGGAGCCGGAGAACAAGCAACTCGAATGCTTCTCGCTCGGCATTTTCTCGTTCCTCAGCCTTCTTGCGCTCTAAAGCACCCTGCGCCTCTGCTTCCCGCTGTCGTTCCTCGGCCTTCGCACGAGCTTCGCGCCTGTTCTTGAACCAACCGTCAATGACACGACGGTCTATGTATTGAACAACAGCCCCAATGGCAACTACTAGCGTTAGAACCAACGCAATCCAAATTAGCCCTTTGAACGCCGTTCGAAGTTCTGCGACACCGATCTGTTGCGCGACATCCTCTGGAATAAAAAGCAAGAAAGCCGCGGTAACGCAGACTGCCCATGCATACTTGCCGACGAACTCAAGAATTTTGGCGAATGATTCCATATGACTATGGAGCCAAACGTTGGCGCTTGCGTTTTAACCTGGACATGCAAAACCGGCTCCAATTGCAGGGGAATTCTAGGCCTCCGTCAAGTTCTGACCATCCTCTAATCATAGGAGTGTGTCGTTTTTTGACGCGATCGACCTCCTCGCTTACCCGATCACCATCAGTCCTCTCTCTTCGCGAAGTTTTCACTCATCTATGCCTCGCTTGTTCAGCGCTAAAGGCAAAATGCCCCCATGAACTCCCTATCCGGCATCCGCATCCTCGACCTCTCCCGCGTTCTCGCAGGCCCCTGGTGTACTCAGACCCTGGCCGACCTGGGGGCCGATGTGATCAAGATTGAGCGCCCCGGCACGGGCGATGACACGCGGACCTGGGGGCCGCCGTTTTTGAAGGATGCCCAGGGCGCCGACACCGAGGCGGCCTATTACCTGGGCACCAACCGCAACAAGCGCTCCGTGACCTGCGACATTGCCCAGCCCGCAGGCCAGGCCTTGATCCGCGAACTCGCGAAACACTGCGACGTGTTTGTCGAGAACTTCAAAGTGGGCGACATGGCGCGTTATGGGCTGGACTATGCCTCGCTGAAAGCCATCAACCCGCGCCTCGTGTACTGCTCGGTCACGGGTTTTGGCCAGAACGGGCCTTATGCCGACCGCGCGGGTTACGACTACGCGATCCAGGGCATGGGCGGGCTGATGAGCGTGACGGGCGAGCGCGACGACCTGGGCGGCGGGCCGCAAAAAGTGGGCGTGGCGGTGGCGGATTTGATGACAGGCATGTATGCGACGGTAGCGATACTCGCCGCGCTGCGCCATGCCGAGAAAACCGGCGAGGGCCAGCAGGTGGACATGGCGCTCCTGGATACGCAGGTGGCCATGCTGGCCAACCTGGGCGCCAACTACCTGGTGAGCGGCAAGGCGCCGGGCCGTGCCGGCAATGCGCACCAGAACATCGTGCCCTACCAGGTGTTTGAAGTGGCGCCTGCCGCCAACGGCAGCAAGGACCATTTGATCCTGGCGGTGGGCAATGACTCGCAGTATGCGAAGTTTTGCGCGGTGGCCAATATCCCCGAGCTCGCGACCAACCCGCTGTTTGCCAAGAACCGCGACCGCGTGCAGAACCGCGCAAAGCTGGTGCCGATTCTGGAGGCGGTGATGAAGACGCGCGCCAAGGCCGACTGGCTGGCGGCGCTGGAGGCGGCGAAAGTGCCTTGCGGCGCGATCAACAACCTGGCGGAGGTGTTTGCCGACCCGCAGGTGGAAGCGCGCAAGATGGTGACCGAATGGAAGCATCCGGTCAAAAGCGATTTGAAGCTGGTCTCCAGCCCGATACGCCTGAGCGCGACGCCGGTGCGCACCGACCTGCCGCCGCCGCTGCTGGGCCAACACACCGATGAAGTGCTGCGCGAGCTGCTGAACTATTCCGAGGCAAAACTGTCCGAGTTGAAGGGCGGCAAGACGATTTAAGGCTGCCGGCCACACCCCACCGCAGGAGGTGACGCGATGAAACACAATTTTGTTCTGGTACACGGCGCATGGCATGGCGGCTGGTGCTGGCGGCGCGTGGCGCAGGTGCTGCAGCTGGACCACCACAAGGCCTTTGCGGTGACGCTGACGGGCCTTGGCGAACGCGCGCATCTGCTTTCGCCGGCCATCACGCTCGACACGCACATCAACGACGTGATGAATGTGATCGAAGCCGAGGAGCTGCACGAGGTGACGCTGGCGGTGCACTCCTACGCGGGCATGATAGGCACGGCGGTGGCCGACCGCATGGGCGGGCGGCTCAAGCACCTGGTGTATGTGGATGCGGTGGTGCCGCAGCCGGGCGAGAGCTGGAGCAGCACGCACGACGCGGCCACGCAGCAGAAACGCATGGCGGGTGCGCAGGCCACAGCGAATTTCAGCTTTGCGCCGCCCGATCCTGAGATCTTCGGCGTGCATGGCGCCGACCACGACTGGGTGCAGCGCCGGCAGACACCGCACCCGGGCAACACCTACCAGGCGCCGCTGGATTTTGATGTGAAGCGCGTGGCGGCGGTGCCGCGCACCTTTGTGAGCTGCACCGCGCCGGCGCTGGCGACCATCACGCCGAGCCGGCTGCGCGCGCGTGACCCGAATTTCTGGGGCGGCGCGTGGCTGCCGAACTCGCGCTTCGTGGAACTGGCGACCGGCCACGACCCCATGGTGACCGAGCCGGCGGCGCTGGCGCGCATCCTGCTGGAGAGCGCCGAATGAAGGCGCTGGGGCGGCGCGGCTTCACAGCTGCGCTGGCGGGCAGCCTGGCCTGGCCGCTGCAGGGTCATGCCAAGGACAGCGCCCTGCCCGTGCCCGCATCACTGCCCAAAGTTGCCGGGCAGGCCGCCGCGCGTGGCGAGCCGCTGGTGTTGCTGATCACCCTGCCCGGCTGCCCCTATTGCGAGCTGGTGCGGCGCAACTACCTGCTGCCGGCGCGCAAGGAAAGCGGGCTGGAAGCCTGGCAGATCGACGTGACCGACAGCCGCACGCCGCTGACGGGTTTTGACGGCAAGCCCACCACGGCGGCCGTCCAAGCCAAGGCCTGGAAGGCGACTTTCACGCCGACGGTGCTGTTCCTGGGCCCGCAGGGGCAGGCGTTGGCCGAGCCGCTGGTGGGTGCGGCCGTGCCGGATTTTTACGGCGCCTACCTCGACGAGCGGCTGGTGCTGGCGCGGCGGGCTGTGGTGGCGCTGCGTTGACAAACAAGGCCCGGACATCATGACGGAAGAAGAATCGCTGCAAGCTGCCATCAACGAGCCTGTGGTGCTGCGGGCCTATGACCCGCACTGGCCCTCAATGTTCGAGGCCGAGCGCGAGCGGCTGCTGTCGCTGTTTCCCCATGACTTCATCGCCATCGAGCACATGGGCAGCACGGCCGTGCCGGGGCTGGCGGCCAAACCGGTGATCGACATCCTGGCGGGCGTGGCCTCGATGGAAGCGGCCAGGGCCTTGGTGGCGCCGCTGTGCAAGCAGGGCTACACGACGTCGGCTGAATTCAATGCCACGCTGGCGGACCGCCAGTGGCTGATGCGCTGGGCCGACGGGCGCCGCACCCACCACCTGCACCTGGTGGTGCACGGCGGCCCGGTGTGGGTGCAGCGCCTGCGCTTTCGCGATGCGCTGCGCGCGGACCCGGCGCTGGCCTGGAACTATGCCGCACTCAAGACCGAGCTGGCCGCGAAGCACCCTACCGACCGCGAGGCCTATACCGAGGCCAAGGCGGCGTTTGTACGGGCGGTGTGCGAGGGCTGAACCCCAGAACCCAGCCCTACTATTAAGCCGCCAAATCACCCCGCTGGACCTGTACTACTGCCTCCCGCGCGCCGGGCAAATGAGTCTTCGGTGGTAAATTCAAACCGTTCAAGCAGGAGAGCGCTGCCGCCAGGCAGCCACCGAAGGCGCAAACTTCCATAATCGCTCAGGTCCCGTACTGCCCGGAACACACAGCCGTCTGGAGAGACGCCGCATGCAATGTGCGGCGCACCGAAGGAGCAAGGCCGATGCGCAAGCAAGGCCGAATCTCTCAGGTAACAAGGACAGTGGAAGCGGCCGCAAGCCTGTGATGGCCTGGCGGTTGCCATGATTCTCTTTTGATTCGAGCACCACCGGGCATCGCGCTTGCGCAACTGCCATTTGCAATGTTCTGCTTGAGAAAAGGAATCGCCATGAAAGTCATGGTTTTGGGTGCGGGTGTCACCGGGGTCACGACGGCCTGGTATCTGGCGCAGCGTGGGCATGAGGTCACGGTTGTTGAACGGCGCGGCGCGGCCGCGATGGAAACCAGCTTTGCCAACGGCGGGCAAATTTCCGTCAGCCATGCGGAGCCCTGGGCCAACCCGGGCGCGCCGCTCAAGGTGCTGAAGTGGCTGGCGCGGGAGGACGCGCCGCTGCTGTTCCGGCTGCGTGCCGATATGAACCAGTGGCTGTGGGGCCTGGAATTTTTGCGCAACTGCACGCCGGCGCGCACCGCGCAGAACATCCGGCAGATCGTCAACCTGGGCATGTACAGCCGCGGCGCATTGCAGAAGCTGCGCGCGGAACTGGGCCTTGAGTACGACGCGAAGACCCAGGGCATCCTGCACTTCTACACCAGCCAGGCCGAGTACGACGCGGCGCAGGAGCCGGCGCGCATCATGCGCGAGCACGGCTGCGAGCTCGACATGAAAACCGCGGACGAATGCGTGGCCATAGAACCCGCACTGGCGCAGTGCCGCGGCAGCATCGTGGGCGGCAGCATGACGCCCAGCGACGAGTCGGGCGATGCCCAGGCTTTCACCGCCGCGCTGGCGGCGCGCTGCGAGCAGGCGGGCGTGAAGTTTCTCTACAACACCCACATCCTCGACGTGCTGGCTGGCGGCGGGCGCGTCAACGAAGTGCTGGTGGCCAGAGGCACCGGCGAGGCGGGCGGACGTGTGGAAACACTGAAGGCCGACGCCTATGTGATGTGCCTGGGCGCCTTCAGCGCGCCCTGGGCCAAACGGCTGGGGCAAAGCCTGCGCATCTACCCGGCCAAGGGTTATTCGGTGACGCTGCCGGTGATCAACGAGGCGGCCTCCTACCAGGTGAGCCTGACGGATGATGAATACAAGCTGGTGTTCTCGCGCCTGGGCAATCGCCTGCGCATCGCGGGCACGGCGGAGCTCAACGGCTACAACAGCGATCTGAACCTGGTGCGCTGCCAGGCCATCGTGCGCCGCGTAAAGCAGCTCTTCCCGGAGATGACGGATGGCGAAGGCGCCCAGTTCTGGACCGGGCTGCGACCGGCGACGCCCAGCAACGTGCCTTACATCGGCAAGAGCAAAACGTCGAACCTGTTCCTCAACACGGGCCATGGCACGCTGGGCTGGACGCATGCCTGCGGATCGGGTGCGGCGATTGCCGACATCGTGAGCGGTCGCGTGCCTGAGCTGGATTTTGCGTTTACCGGCATGCCGGCACCGGGCCGCGCGATGGCCTTGCCGGGCATGGCGCGCGCCTGAAAAGGGGCGGGCGTGCAGCAAAGAAGCGGACACGGTAATATCGCCCTCCCTTCGTTCACACGCCCTTGCCCGCCATGACATCAGCCGCAACCACGCCGCCTGACGGCCTTCCCACTTACCGCCTGCTCACGGGCCCGGATGACGCGAGTTTTTGCCGCCGGGTCAGCGAGGCCCTCGCGTTGGGTTACGAGCTTTACGGCTCGCCGGCGGTGACCTTCAATGGCGAGAACGTGATCGCGGCGCAGGCGCTGCTATGGCCTTCGGTGAAGCGAGGCGGCTGATGGGCGCACCTGCGCCGCTGAACGCCGCAACGCTGCGGGCGATGGCGGATTTCCCGGACCAGCTCGAGCAGTTTTACGCTGCCATTCCTGAAAGCCACCGCAACTGGACGCCGCCGTCCTGGGAGGGCATTCCGAGCGAGACCTTCCCGGCGCTGGGCCAGGTCTGCCATGTGCGGGACATCGAGATCGACGGCTACCACGTGCGCATCCAGCGCACGCTTGCGGAGGTAAACCCGGTGCTGGCCTCGCTGGACGGCTATGCGCTGGAGCGGGAACGCGGCTACGCAACAGCGGACGCACAGGAAGCCCTGGCGGCATTCCGCGCGGCGCGCGCCAAAACCATGGCGATGCTCGCGGGTCTCACGCCCGAGGCACTGGAGCGCACAGCCGAGTTCGAAGGCTACGGAGCGCTGACACTGCGCAGCCTGGTGCACTACCTGTGCAGCCACGACCAGCAGCACCTGGCCGGGCTGCAATGGCTGATGGGCAAGATCGATGCATCGCGCGCCGCGCCTGCCTGATTTGTAACATCGCGCTAGCAGGAAAGCCGTTTTCCGCGCTACCTTGCCCGCGCGTTTTTCAATCAAAAAAACAACGGTTCGGCGCGGGTATTCCCCAAATATTCGTGTTTTATGTCCCTTTAGAGTCAGCGGACTTGTAAGTAAACGTTAGTTCGGACGCACACTTGTCCTGACGGGCTTCGCGCTGTGCATTCCGCAGCTGCGACTCTTTTTACTGACTGATGACAAGGGTGATCAACATGATGATTTATTTGCGCAATGTCGCGGTGCTGTCGGGCGTGGCACTGGCTATGGTTTCTGCTGTGGCACAAACCGAAACGCCTCCCCCCAAGAAAACCAAGGCCGCATCGGCGGCGCCGGTTGAAAAATTCACCGGCCCCCGCGAGAAAATGGTGGTGGCCATGCCCAAGACCTACGGCAAGACCGAGACCATGGCCTTGTGGGGCGACTACTTCAGCCACCTGTCGCGCTGCGCCAATGTGGAACTGCAGAACAGCCAAGGCGACTCGCTGGAGCGCACCAGCAACGTCGACATCCTGGGCGAGAAGGAGCTGATCGAAGCCCTCTCCACCGGCAAGGCGCAGATCGGGCAAGTGAACCCGGGCCTGGCCGCGCAGATGGTGACGGCCGGGCAGCAGGCGCCTTTTGCGGTGCCGGGCAACAAGGCCACGGGCCAGCGCAATTCCTACAAGCTGATCCTGATCACGCGCGTCGACAGCCCCTATAAGGAACCCAAGGACCTGATCGGCAAGAAGATCGCCCACACCACACCGACGTCCAACTCGGGCAACCTGGCGCCGCGCGCGCTGTTCCCGGCGCTGGGCCTGACGCCGGACAAGGATTACGAGGTGGTGTTCTCCAACGGGCATGAGCGCTCGGTGACGGGCGTGATGCATGGCTTCTTCCCGGCCGCGGCCGTGGCCAGCGACCTGTACCAGCGCATGATCGTCAAGGGCGACGTGAAGGGCTCGAGCATTCGCACGATCTGGGAAAGCCCGCCCTTCATGACGGAAACCTGGACCATGAGCAAGGACGTATCGCCCGAGCTGCAGGCCCGGGTCAAGAAATGCTCGTTCAGCTACAGCTTCTCGCCCAACCTGAAGAAGCAGCTGCCCGGCAACGACACCTTCCTGCCGATCAATTTTGACCGCGACTTCGCGACGGTGATGGAGGTGTACAAAAAGACCTTGGCTGCTCAGGCGGCTGCACCCAAGAAGTAGGCCCCCACGCTCCCCCACTTCGTGTGGGTCGCTGCCCCCCCGAGGGGGCCGCCCGCCTGCGGCCCGGCAAAGCCGGTTCCGCGGCTCATGCTGGCCTTTGGTCGGCTCGCTTCGCATCGCCTCGTGTGGCTACCGGGCTGTCCACGCCAGCAGGGGCCGCGGAACCGGCTTTGCCGGGCCGCTGGCGCCGCCCCCTGAGGGGGGAGCAGGCTACACGAAGTGAGCCTGAACGGGGGGGGGGAGCTAGGACAGCCTGTTCGGCGACTGGCTCTCCACACTCAAAGGCGGGTGCACCGTGCCCCACAGGCTTTCGTCGAGCACGCGCTGCAAGGTGCGCAGCAGCTGGTCATTGGAGGTATAAGCCTTCACGAGCACGGCTTCCACACGATCGCTGTCCCTGGCCACCGCATCGCTCGCGGAGAACACCACCACCGGCGGCGCGGGGTTCAGCGCCTCTATGGTGTCCAGCAGTTCCCAGCCCGAGCCGTCTTTCAGCGTGAGGTCGAGCAGCACCAGGTCGTAGTGGTGCTTGTCCAGCTGTTCGCGCGCCTCGTGCAGGGTGGCGGCGAATTCAAAGGTGGCGAAGTCCTGGGCGATGGTGGCGGCGATGCGCTGGATGTCCAGGTCGTCCTCGACATGCAAAATGCGCGGCCGGCCTTCGGCCATGCTGGCGATGGCGCGCTGCAGGCTGAGGATGAGCTTGTTCTCGTCGATGGGTTTTTCGAGCCAGGTCGAGACCTTGAGCGGCTGGTTGTTGAACTCCAGCTCGCCGGCTTCGGCATTGGCCGAGACCACCACGATGGGCAGGTCCCGCGTGCGCTCTTCGCGGCGCAGCGAACGGATCAGGCTGATGCCGTCCAGGTCAGGCAGGCCCAGGTCGATGGTCATGGCCGCGTAAGGGCGGCGCACCACCTGCTCCATGGCCTGCGCGGCGCGGTAGACCAGGTCCGAATCGAATCCGCCCTTCTCGAGCATCAGCTTGATCAAATGGGCGATGTCCTGGTCATCTTCGCAGACCAGGATCAAGGGCCTTGCCGGCCCGCTGTGCCTGGCCTTGCTTTCGCCGTTGCTCGCCTCCGCCGCTGGCGGTGCGGCCGCTTCGGGCAGCTCAAAATAGAAAACCGTCCCCACCCCGGTTTGCGAGGTGAAGCCCACGTTGCCACCCATGCGCTCCACAATGGCGCGCGAGATGTTCAGTCCCAGGCCCGTGCCGCCCTTCTGCCGGGTGTCGGAAGTATCGGCCTGCGAGAACTTCTGGAAGATGCGTTTGCGGAACTCCTCGGGAATGCCGGGGCCGCTGTCGGCGACCTCGACCCTGACCCGCCTGTCGGTGCACAGCAACCGGATATAGACAAAGGAGTCCGCCGGTGAAAACTTCACGGCGTTGGAGATCAGGTTGGTGGCCGCCTGGGTCAGCCGATCGCTGTCGACGCTGACCCTGACCCCTTGGGCCTGTATGTCCAGGGCCAGTTTGACCTTGTGCTGGTCGGCGAAGCCCTCGTTGGCCACCAGTATCTGAGCCAGCAAGGGCGCCAGTTCCACGGTCTGCATGTCAAAGCGCATCTTGCCGGACTCGATTTTTTCGCTGTCGAGGATGTCGTTGATGAGCCGGATGAGCCGCTCGCAGTTGCTGGTGGCGATGCCGACCAGGTTCTTGGCCATGGGCGGCAACTCCCCGGCCACCCCGCCGACGATCAGGCCCAGCGAACCGCGTATGGAAGTCAAGGGCGTGCGCAGCTCGTGGCTGACGGTGGAGACAAACTCGCTCTTCATGCGGTCGACGCGCTTGAGCGCGGTCACGTCGGTGCCCAGCGAGTAAAAGCCGAGCACCTTGCCTTCGTCCTCGTCTTCGCCATAACGCGGAAAGTACTGCATGACATAGTCGTGCATCTGGCCGTCTGCGGTTGGCTGGATACGGTCATACTCGGCCGCATAGCCGGCCAGGGCCTCCTCGATCTTGGCGCGCTCTTTTTCATAGAGCTCCTTGCCCATCATCTCGCGCATGGTCTTGCCGTGGATCTCCCCGGGCTTGAGGCCGAAGCGCTCTTCATAAGCCAGGTTGTGGAACTGGAAGCGCTGGTCGGCGTCGATGTAGGCAATCAGGGCCGGCACCGTGTCGGTGATCTGGTGCAGCTGCGTCTCGCTGGCATGCAGCGCGAGGGTGCGCTCATGCACGCGCTGCTCCAGGGTCTCGTTGGCGCCCTTGAGCTCCTCGTTGACGCGCTGTATGGTGGTGTGGCTGCCGATGAGGTCGATCGCCGCATACAGCAGCAGCGCCACCAGCACCGCCGAGAAGATCAGCAGGTAGCGGTGGTAGCGCTCGCCGTCCAGGCCGCTGTTTTGCTGCTCGAGCGTTGCCGCGTCGCTGATCTCATCTATCAGCTTTCCGGTCGGCGCGGCGGCAACGCCGGCGAGGAGCTCGTTCACGATTTTCTGCTCGCGAAGAATGGTCTGGATATGCGCGCGGAAGATCTCCAGTCGGTCCCGGATATCCGGTGGGACATGGCGCAAGCCGGCTTCGAGCTCACTCAGCCCGGCCTGGATCTCAAGGCCCCTGTCGTCGGTCGGGCTTTGGCTGTAGAGCATGCTCGCAAGCAGCAGCTTGTTGACGCTGGCTGAAATGCCTTGAGATGCCGGGTGCGCGGCCCCACGTCCCGTCCCGAAGGACTGCTGGATGTCCTGTGCCGCGGTGGGCAGGAAGGCCAGCGAATTGCGCAGCACCGAGTTGTGCGATTTGAATTGCTCGATCAGGACGGCCTTGTCCTGGACGGCACGCTGCAGCACCGCCAGCCTCGCCCCATGGGCGGATGCATCGTGTTGGTGGGTGCCCGCCTCCGACTGGAGCTGCTCCATGAGCCGGGCCATTTCACCCTGGTTGTCGGCCAGCGCGTCGTAGTGCCTGTTGATGCCTATCCTGGACTTGAGCACGTCCAGTTCCCATTGCGCGTCGAGCTGCTTCAGATGGCGCAGCGCGGCGATATCCTCAAAGTAGTCCGAGCTGTCGAAACTCTGGCTTTTGGCGTACAGAAAGACCAGGATGGACAGCAACACGGCGGTAACCGCCACCATGGGCACCCAGGCCAGTCGGTTCGGCTTTTTCACGGTTTGGGATCCTTGAGGTCCAGTTCACCGGTGAGCGTATTGAGGAAACGGATGATGGCTTCCTTGTCTTCCTTGGACGCGACACGGCCGAGCTGGTAGCGGAACATGACGTCGACGGCCTCGTCCAGGGTTTTTGCCGAGGCATCGTGGAAGTAAGGCGCGGTGAGCGCGATGTTGCGCAGGCTGGGGACCTTGAAGACGTGCTTGTCGCTTTCCACCTTGGTGACGAGGTAGCGGCCAAGGTCGGCCTCCGTCGGATTGCCGCGTTTGGCGAAGTAGTCACCCATGACGCCGAACTTCTGGAACATATTGCCGCCCACGTTCACGCCCTGGTGGCAGGCAACACAGCCGTACTGCTTGAACTTCGCGTAGCCGGCTTTTTCGGCCGGCGTGATCGCGTTGGCATCGCCGCGCAGGTACTTGTCAAAGCGCGAGTTGGGCGTGATCAGGGTGCGCTCGAAAGTGGCGATGGCGTTCTGGATATTCGCCTTGGTGACGCCGTCCTTGTAGGCGGCGGCGAAAGCGCTCTTGTACTTGGGGTCCTGCGACACCTTCTGGACAACCTCTTCCCATTTCGAGCCCATCTCGATGGGGTTTTGCATGACATGGTCGGCTTGCGCCTCCAGCGACTCGGCGCGGCCGTTCCAGAACTGCTTGAAGTTGAGCGCGGCATTCAGCACCGTCGGGGCGTTGACGCTGGTGAGCCCGCCATGAAGTCCCACCGAACGGTCCCGACCGTCGCCGCCGCCCTTGCTGAGGTCGTGGCAGCTGGCACAGGAGATGCGGCCGTTGCCCGAGAGGCGCGTATCGCGAAACAGCTGGCGCCCGATCTCCGCGCGGGCCGGGTCCTGCTTCAGCGTCAGGGGGACTGGCTGTATGGGCTCATCCAGCAAGGGGGCCGCTGTTGCGCTGCAGCATGCCCAGGCGGCGATGGCCGCCAGAACCAGAGCAGCAAGGCGCGGTGCGGCGAGGTGCGCGCTGGCATTTACAGAGAGCGCGCCTTGCCAGCTCCCAGGGACATCCGCTGACACCGACATTGTTCTTTGCACGGCTGCTGTCCTCCTGATCGTTAACTGCAACCAGTCCCAATCAGATCACGTTTATCAGCCGTGCCGCAAGGGCATTTCCCGTGTGGGCATATTTACCAACACTATGTAAGGAATTGCTTCACCTCCTCCAAATAGAGGACGGCGCGAAGCGCAGTTGCGCTCAGTCTCTGCCGTTGCCCCGCCGTTAGAACTTTTTATTTCATCGAGCCGAACACCTTCTTGAGGATGGCGCTACCCGTGCCCACCGGGTCCTGGCGGATCTTCTTTTCTTCCTCGCCGATGATGAGGTAGAGGCCGTCCAGCGACTTGCCGGTGACGTATTGCTGGATGTTGGCGTCTTCTTTCTTGACCAGGCCGAAGCCAGCGGCCTTGCCGGCGAATTCGTTGTATTTGTTGGCCAGGCCGACCTTTTCGGTGGCCTTGGTCACCACCGGCAGGAATTTGACGCCCAGCGGTGCGCGGGTTTTTTCGGCGAAGAAGGTGGTGACCGAAGTTTCGCCGCCGGTCAGGATGTTCTTGGCGTCGGTCACGCTCATGGTGCGCACCGCGTTGACCAGCAAATCCTTGCCCATGGGCACGGCGGCCTCGGCGGCGCGGTTGATGGAGGTCACCAGTTCATCGATGCGCTTGCTCTGGCCGAGGTTTTTCAGCAGTTTGGAGGCATCTTCCAGGTAACCGGGCAAAGGAATGCGAACTTTTGGGTTTCCGAGGAATCCATCCGTCTTGCCCAGCAGGGCGACGGCCGCAACGGCACCCTTTTCAAGGGCGGTTTTCAGGCCGGCGCTGGCGTCGGCGTTGCTGATGCCGGACAGGTCTCCCAGCGACAACGCGTGGGCCTGGTGGTAGGTAGCCCATATCAGTGCACCCAGCGCGCTGACGCCGGCCCGATTAAAATTGCGACGTTGCATGATGAGGTCCTTCCCATGAAATTGACATCGAGCCAGACAGTATGCCGCATGGCGCTGGCCGGCATTTTGGCGCTGTCGGCCCTGGCCGCCCTGCCCGGATGCACCGGCGCGCAGGCCGCGCCGGAATCGACCTTCGTGCTGCTGGACGGCAGCAAGAAAACCACGGCCGACCTGAAGGGCAAGGTCACCCTCGTCAACTTCTGGGCCACCAGCTGCGTGACCTGCGTGGCCGAAATGCCCAAGGTGATTTCCACCTACAACAAATACCAGGGCCAGGGCTATGACACGCTGGCCGTGGCCATGAGCTACGACCCGCCCAGCTACGTCGTCAATTACACCGAGACGCGCAAGCTGCCGTTCAAGGTAGCCATCGACAACACCGGCGCCGTCGCCAAGGCCTGGGGCGACGTGCAGCTCACGCCCACCACCTACCTCGTGAACAAGCGCGGAGAGATCGTCAAGCAATACGTCGGCGAGCCGGACTTTGCGGCGCTGCACCAGCTGATTGAAAAGCTGCTGGCTGAGACCTGAAACGTTTCGCGTCCCCAACAAAAAAGCCGGTTCAAACGAACCGGCTTTTTTGTTGCTTGCCTTCTAGCGGGGGCCGCGATCCGGCTTTGCCGGTCGCAAGGCGCCTGTCCCCCTGAGGGGGAGAGGAAGCTACACGAAGTGAGCTTCAACAGGGGGCTTATTGAGCTCTGTAGGCGTCGTGGCAAGCTTTGCAGGTGCCGGCCGTCGAGGTGAACGCGGCTTTCAGCGTGTCGAGGTTGCCGGTTTTGGCAGCAGCGGCCAACTTGGCGGTTTCGGCGACCAGCTTTTCGTGGCCTTCCTTGAACTTGGCCTGCTCGGTCCAGATTTCGGGTTTGGCTTTGGTGTTGCCGCCCTTGTCGGTTCCGGGGGCGAAGCCGGCCCACGGGAGCTTGGCCATATCGGCCACGATCTCGGCATTTTCAGCCGCGACTTTGGCATCGAAGGGAACACGGCCGTTGGCCATGGCGCCGACGCGGCCGAAGTGCTGGCCCATGACAAACAGCGCGCTCTGGCGGTATTTGATGGCGTCTTCGGGTTTGGCAAACTGCGCGGAGGCCGGGGCGGCCATGGCTGCCAGGGTGGCGGCCGCTGCGATGCTGGCGAAAAGTTTCATGGTTTTCCTCGTGAGGTTTTTTTAGGATATGGTCAGTACCAAGCAATGGCAGTAGGCTGGGCTCGCTGCCATGTGGCTGAGTTTAGCCAAGCTTGATAAGTTCCGCTGGAACTTAGGCACTACGGGAAAGCACCAAGAGTCAAACGCGTCAAACGAGACGGCCAGGGGCAATCAATCTCCCGGTATAAAGCAACCCACATGAACGAGGAGTGAGCATGTACACCAATAAAAATCTGCACAAAGTGCGCGTGTGGGACCTGCCCACCCGGTTTTTCCACTGGGCGCTGGTGGCCTGCGTGATCGGCCTGGCGATCACCGGCACCGTGGGCGGGAACGCCATGGTCTGGCACTTCCGGTTTGGCTACACGGTGCTGGCCTTGCTGCTGTTTCGCATCATCTGGGGGCTGGTGGGCGGGCGCTGGTCCCGCTTCGGTGCGTTCATCTACGCACCGCAGAGCGTCATCAATTACCTCAAGGGCCAGGGCAAGCCCGAGCACGGCGTCGGCCACAGCCCCATAGGCGCCGGGTCGGTGTTCGCCATGCTCGGCTTCCTGCTGGCGCAGGTCGGCACGGGCTTGTTCAGCGACGATGAGATCGCCTTCGCCGGTCCGCTGACGCGCTTTGTCTCCAACGCCGTCGTCAGCCTGAGCACTAACTACCATAAGAACATCGGCAAGTGGGTGCTGCTGGCGTTGGTGGTGCTACACATCGCCGCGATCATTTACTACCTGAGCCGCAAGCACAACCTGGTGGGCGCCATGCTGCATGGCGACAAGGAGCTGGTGGTGCAAGCGCCGCACTCGCGCGACGACACGGTCTCGCGCGTGGCTGCGGTGCTGATCCTGGCGATTTGCGGCGGGGTCGCTTACTGGGTTTCCACGCTGGCGGCGCCGGCTTTCTGACGCGCCGCCGGGAACGAAAGGCCTGCGCCCGGCCGGAGGAGGCCCGGCGGTAAACACGTTAAACTGGTTGTCGACTTTTCACCGCCGTCGCCGTGCAGCGCCCCTCCATCCAGTTCATCACACCCGACTCGCCGGAGCAATTGGCCGCCACGCGGCTGATCTTTCGCGAGTATGCAGAGCAGCTGGGCGTGGATCTGTGCTTCCAGAATTTCGAGGCCGAGCTGGCCGGGCTGCCCGGTGACTACGATGCCCCCGAGGGCGCGCTGTTGCTGGCGCTGGTGGATGGTGAAGTTGCCGGTTGCTGCGCATTGCGCGCGCTGGACTCGGTCGATTACCCCAACGCTTGCGAGATGAAGCGCCTTTATGTGCGCAAGCCTTTCCGGCGCCTCGGCCTGGGGCGCCAGCTGGCGGAAGCCGTCCTGGATGCAGCGCGCGTGGCGGGCTACCACTCGGTCTTGCTGGACACGCTGGACGACATGGAATCGGCGCGCGCGCTGTATGCCGAGCTCGGCTTTGTGGATATTCCACCCTACTATCACAACCCCATCGCAGGAGCGCATTACCTGAAGGTGGACCTTTAGCCAAGCCACAAAAAAGCCACCGGGCTTGCGCGCGGTGGCTTCGTGGCGAAAGCTTCGCTTCTCTGGTTTTAGCCCTTGGCTTGCGCCAGCAGCGTTGCCGCATCGCTGACTTCAAACTTGCCGGGGCCTTCCACGTTGAGGCTGGCGACCTTGCCGTCCTTGACCAGCATGGAGTAGCGGTTGCTGCGCAGGCCCATGCCGCGCGCGGTCAGGTCCAGCGTCAGGCCGGTGGCTTTCGCGAAGTCCGCGCTGCCGTCGGCCAGCATGCGCACCTTGTCGCCTGTCTTCTGGTCACGCGCCCAGGCGCCCATGACGAAGGCGTCGTTGACGCTGAGGCACCAGATCTCGTCGACGCCGGCAGCCTTGAACTCGGCGAACTTTTCGACGTAGCCTGGCACGTGCTTGGCCGAGCAGGTGGGCGTGAACGCACCGGGCAGGGCAAACAGGGCAATCGTCTTGCCGGCGGCGGCCTTGGCCACATCAACCGGATTGGGGCCGATGCTGCAGCCATTGCCTTCGACTTCGGAAAATTCCATCAGCGTGGTGGCCGGAAGGGTGTCGCCTACTTTGATCATGGTGTGCTCCTCTAGGAATAATGAACAGGTTGGAAATCAACCCTCGCAGTGTAGTGCGGAGATGGCAAGCGTGCGCTCACTGTGTAAAAGCCGCCTTGTCCGTGAAGGTCATGATGGCCGTCACGACCCGTTCAGCGAACCCCGGCACAAACAAAAACGGCCCACCAAGGTGAGCCGTTTTTAAGAGTGACTTGACGCCAGCCCCAGGTAAACCGGGACTTAAACGATCGCAGCCTTTTCAACCAGACGGGTAACAACCCAGTTCTTGGTCTTGGAGATCGGGCGGCTTTCGGTGATCTCGATCACGTCGCCCATGTGGTACTCGCCCTTTTCATCATGGGCGTGGTACTTGCTGGACAGGGACACGATCTTGCCGTAGAGCTCGTGCTTCACACGGCGCTCAACCAGCACCGTCACGGTCTTGGCGCGCTTGTCGCTCACTACCTTGCCGATCAAGGTGCGCTTGAGGGATTTTTTAGCTTCCGTCATTTTTTGGCTCCTTGCTTGACGAGGGTTTCGGCCAGGATGGTCTTGGCGCGAGCGATGCTGCGACGCGTGGAACGCAGCGTGGAAGTGTTGGTCAGTTGCTGCGTGGCTTTTTGCATGCGCAGGCCAAAGTGGGCTTTTTGCAGCTCTTTGACTTCAGCCTTCAGGCCGGCAACGTCTTTTTGGCGCAGTTCAGTAGATTTGGTCATTGTCATTTCCCCTTACTGGCCGATCATGCGGCTGACGAAGGTGGTGCGCAGCGGCAGCTTGGCGGATGCCAGGCGGAACG
>Ga0102589_1002083_pt1 | contig 24253 bp, 22 predicted proteins | sample AraplaMF_Col_mLB_FD_76858 | JGI IMG/M metagenome (GOLD analysis project Ga0102589, IMG submission 76858) | Arabidopsis root microbial communities from the University of North Carolina, USA - plate scrape MF_Col_mLB | ecosystem: Host-associated > Plants > Roots > Endosphere | place: USA... | reverse complement strand
CAAGCGGTAAGGCAACGGACTTTGACTCCGTCATGCGCTGGTTCGAATCCAGCTAGCCCAGCCATTTACGAGCCATTAGCTCAGTTGGTAGAGCATCTGACTTTTAATCAGAGGGTCGAAGGTTCGAGTCCTTCATGGCTCACCATTTTCGCGGAAGTAGTTCAGTGGTAGAATACAACCTTGCCAAGGTTGGGGTCGCGGGTTCGAATCCCGTCTTCCGCTTTTTTACTTCGGGGCCTTAGCTCAGCTGGGAGAGCGCCTGCCTTGCACGCAGGAGGTCAGCGGTTCGATCCCGCTAGGCTCCATTATAAATTAGAAAAAACCTTACATCTTTTGATGTAAGGTTTTTTGTTTATCTTGCTTAATAAGGATGAGTTTCCATTCATTTCGTTTACAATAGAAAGATAGAGTGAAATATACCATTTGAATTGAAGTGTGTTGGAATAAGGGGAATGGAGGGATCGGTGTTGAAAATTGTTATTGCATCTGATTCATATAAAGAAAGCTTACGAGCGATAGAGGTATGTAAGGCTATTGAAAAAGGATTTACTAAAATTTTTCCTGAAGCTGAGTATGTAAAAGTCCCGATTGGAGATGGAGGAGAAGGTACAGTCCAGTCCCTTGTTGATGCTACAGGAGGAAAGATTATTCCACTTCATGTAACAGGTCCACTTGGTGAGCGTGTAGAAGCATTTTACGGCATTTCTCAAGACAAAAGAACAGCGTTTATTGAAATGGCAGCAGCATCAGGATTACAGCATGTTTCAGTTAAAAAGCGAAACCCTCTTATTACAACAACAAAAGGAACGGGAGAGCTTATATTAGATGCACTGGATAAAGGCGTACAGCACATCATTTTAGGTCTTGGAGGAAGTGCTACGAACGATGGGGGTGCCGGAATGCTCTCTGCCTTAGGTGTAAAATTTTTAGAGAAAGATGGACGAGTAATAGAACCTGTCGGTGGAAAGTTACATTCTATTGATTCTTTAGATTTATCGAAGTTGGATTCTCGTTTAGCACATGTAAAACTAGAAGCGGCGTGTGATGTAGATAATCCTTTGACAGGACAAAAAGGAGCATCTTTTGTATTTGCAAAACAAAAGGGAGCAAGTGCAGAAATGATTGCACAGTTAGATGATAACTTAAAGCGTTATGCCCATGTATTAAAAAAATATTTACATATTGATGTGGAAGAGATTGCAGGTGCAGGAGCTGCGGGGGGATTAGGCGCTGCTGTTGCTGCTGTACTACAAGGGGAATTAAGAAAAGGAATTGAAATTGTATTAGATTATACAAATTTTGATGAACATATAAAAGAAGCGGATCTAGTTCTTACAGGTGAAGGAAGGATAGATGTACAAACAGCTTATGGAAAAGCTCCAGTTGGAATTGCTAGACGGGCAAAGAAACTTCATATACCCGTTATAGCTATTGGGGGTTCCGTGCTCCCTAATCACATTTCAGTTTATAAAGAAGGAATAGATGCTGTGTTTGCTGCCACATCAAGTCCAATGACATTAGAGGAAGCATATATAACAGCAAAGGAAAATATTGAAATGTCCGCACGAAATATCGCATCTGTATGGAAAATAGCATCAGAAAGACGTCTCTAATATAGGAGGCGTTTTTTTACTTTCAATTATTTATGAATACATGTGTAATGAGGTTTCCTGGGAGGCGTTTCGTTTTATACATAAAATAGCTTTAGGATATTGGTTTCTACGTAGATATGGGTGAATAAGGTGCATATACATACAAAAAAATGTCGAGTTGAGTCAGACTATAGAAAAGATTTAAAATATTTAGTGAAGGCATAAAAGGGGGAGACTATCTATGAAGAAAGAAATTTCAATCGTTGGAGTTCCAATGGACTTAGGGCAAATGCGTCGTGGGGTTGATATGGGACCAAGTGCAATTCGTTATGCAGGAGTAATTGAAAGAATTCAAAATATTGGGTATGACGTAGAAGATATCGGAGACCTATGTATTGAAAGAGAACAGGAAATAGATGAAAATACAAAATTAAGAAACCTTACACAAGTTGCACATGTTTGTGATGAATTAGCAAGTAAGGTTGATCATATTATAGAAACAGGTCGTTTTCCACTTGTATTAGGTGGTGACCATAGTATTGCTATCGGGACACTTGCAGGGGTGGCAAAGAACTATAAAAATTTAGGTGTTATTTGGTACGATGCACATGGGGATTTAAATACGGAAGAGACATCACCATCTGGAAACATTCATGGTATGTCACTTGCAGCAAGTTTAGGTTATGGACATCCTTCACTCGTTAATTTATATGAAGCGTATCCAAAGGTTAAAAAGGAAAACGTTGTTATTATCGGTGCGCGCGCGTTAGATGAAGGTGAAAAAGAATTCATTCGTAATGAAGGAATTAAAGTGTTTACAATGCATGAAATTGATCGTATGGGAATGACTGCCGTTATGGAAGAAACGATTGCATATTTATCTCATACAGATGGTGTTCATTTATCATTAGATTTAGATGGACTTGATCCACATGATGCACCAGGAGTTGGAACACCTGTAACTGGTGGATTATCATATCGTGAAAGTCATTTAGCGATGGAAATGTTATCGGAGGCTGATATCATTACATCTGCTGAGTTTGTTGAAGTAAATCCGATTTTAGATGAGAAAAATAGAACGGCAACAACAGCGGTAGCTTTAATGGGTTCTTTATTCGGTGAAAAACTAAAATAAATGTAAGAAAAGCAGCTGAAATGCTGCTTTTTTTTATTTTAAAAAAAGAGTATAATAATGAGTTATATTATACCGCTTTACAAGAAAAGTTCGACATCTTACCAATTTTCACCAAGGGGGTGTCGTTGTAATTGTCGTTTCTTTCATGTATGGTATAATTAACTAGTTGTTGTAAATACATACAGATAGAGCAAAATAATAATATTTCAGTATATGGATAAAATTGCTCATAAGTAGGAGGAAGGGTTAGCATGCCTTTTGGAGATATGAACCTTTTGAAATATCTCAGTACGATATTAGATATCGCCGTTGTGTGGTTTGTTATATATAAGCTAATTCTTGTAATCCGAGGAACAAAAGCTGTTCAACTTTTGAAAGGGATTACAGTTATTATTATCGTTCGTATATTAAGTTATTTATTTGAGTTGCATACATTGCAGTGGCTCACGGACCAAGCTTTAACATGGGGATTTTTAGCAATAATTATTATTTTCCAACCAGAGCTTAGACGAGCGCTTGAACAATTAGGAAGAGGAAGTTTGTTCTCCCGTGGAATTGGTCAGGAAGAAGAAGAGCATGAAATCGTTGCGAATGCTGTGGCAAAGGCAACTGAATATATGGGGAAACGACGCATAGGTGCGCTTATTACATTATCTAGAGAAACTGGAATGGGAGATTATGTAGAAACCGGGATTCCTTTAAATGCGAATGTGTCATCAGAACTACTTATTAATATCTTTATCCCTAATACACCGCTTCATGATGGAGCAGTGATTATGCAAGGAAATACGATTAAAGCAGCAGCTTGTTATTTGCCATTATCGGAAAGCCCGTTCATATCAAAAGAATTAGGAACGCGTCACCGGGCTGCGATGGGAGTTAGTGAAGTAACTGATAGCATTACAGTGGTTGTATCAGAAGAAACAGGCCAAATCTCTTTAACCAAAAATGGAGAATTGCATCGTGACTTAAAAGTCGAACAGTTAAAAGAGATGCTTTTAGCAGAGTTTAGTGGAAATGTGAAGACAACTTCTTCATCTTTATGGAATTGGAATTGGAGGAGAAAGCGTCATGGATAAGCTAATGGAGAACCACTGGTTTTTAAAAGGAATTTCATTACTATTGGCGTTAATGCTTTACATGTCAACGAATTTGTCAGATAAAAACACGACAGGGAATACGAGTGCATCACTTTTTCCAACAGGTGATGTAACGGAGACAGTATCTAACGTTGTAGTAGCAGTAAATTATGATGAAGATAAATATATTGTAAGTGGTGTTCCAAAGTATATAAAAATAAAATTGGAAGGGCCAAAAAATGTAATTACTGCAGCAAGGTCGCAACGTGAGTTTGGAGTATCTTTAGATTTACGTGGATATTCTACAGGAACATACGATGTTCCTTTAAAGTATACCGGGATGGAAAACAATTTAAAAGCAACAGTTCAACCGGCGAAAGTTAAAGTTACGATTCAAAAGAAAGCAAAAAAGTCATTTCCTGTGGAAGTAAAGTACTCAAATGAGAGTCAAATGCAAGGAAGTATGGTTGAAAAACCGACTATCAAACCAGGGACTGTTGAAGTTATGGGTACAGAAGAGGAACTAGCAAAAGTCGCGCTTGTCAGGGCGTATGTTGATTTGAAGGGGATAACAAAAACAGTAACAAAGACAGCCGAAATTGTACTGTATGATGAAGAGGGCCGGAAATTAGACTTACAAACAACACCGTCTAAAGTAAATGTTACAATCCCAGTTTCAAATCCAACTGCGACAAATAATATTGAAAAAACTGTGCCACTAACTTATGTGAAAAGAGGAAGTCTACCAGAGGGGTTAGCGGTTACAAACATCGGTATCGAACCAAATGAAGTGACAATATCAGGCCCAAAAGATGTTTTGGATAATATAAAGTCCTTGGAGGGCGTCGAAGTAGATCTTAGTAAAATTACGGAATCTACAACATTCGATGCCTCTGTTTTATTACCGAAAGGTGTAACCAATGTAAGCCCCAGTCAAGTGAAGGTTTCTGTCGAAGTGCAAAAACAAAAAACTGTAAAGCATAAGACAATAGATGGCATTTCTATACAAAAAAATGGATTGTCAGATGAATTCACTTTACAACTACTTTCTCCACAAAGTGGAAAGATAAGCGTTGATATTTCAGGAGAAGCAAGTATAGTAGATAAAATAACAGCGGCGCAAATAACAGCATCAATTAATCTACAAAACATATCTTCTGGGACGCATGATATTCCAATTCAGGTTAGCGGTCCTAGTAATGTTTCAATAGAAGCAAAACAAAAAACTGTAAAGGTAACCCTTGTAAAGAAAGAAAAACCAGATCAAGAAGTACAAGGTAAGCCGGAGCAACCAGATTCACAAAAAGATAAAGAGAATGAAACAGAAAAACCAACAGAAAAACCAACAGAAAAACCAACAGAAAAACCAAAAGAAGAACAGAACAAAGAATCTGAAAAAGAGAATGAAGCAGAAAAACAAAAAGAGCAAAATAAAGGAGCGAATAGCAATGGGTAAATATTTTGGTACAGATGGTGTGCGCGGTGTCGCGAATAAGGAATTAACGCCTGAATTAGCGTTTAAAATTGGTCGTTTTGGAGGGTATGTATTAACAAAAGATACAGATCGTCCAAAAGTGATTATTGGTCGTGACACACGTGTATCTGGTCATATGCTAGAAGGTGCGTTAGTAGCAGGATTATTATCAACTGGAGCAGAAGTTATGCGCCTTGGCGTTATTTCAACTCCTGGGGTTGCTTACTTAACAAAAGCATTAGATGCACAAGCAGGTGTTATGATTTCAGCATCCCATAACCCAGTACAAGATAATGGAATTAAATTCTTCGGTTCAGATGGGTTTAAACTAACTGATGAGCAAGAAGCTGAAATTGAAGCTTTATTAGATAAAGAAGTAGATGAATTACCACGTCCGGCAGGAACAGAGCTTGGACAAGTGAATGACTACTTCGAAGGTGGACAAAAATACTTACAATACATTAAACAAACTGTAGAAGAAGATTTCTCAGGTTTACATATTGCTTTAGATTGTGCGCATGGTGCAACATCTTCTTTAGCACCATATTTATTTGCAGATTTAGAAGCTGATATCTCTACAATGGGTACTTCACCAAACGGCATGAATATTAATGACGGTGTTGGTTCTACACATCCAGAAGGTTTAGCAGAATTAGTAAAAGAAAAAGGTGCAGATATTGGACTTGCCTTTGATGGTGATGGAGACCGTTTAATTGCAGTAGATGAAAAAGGAAACGTTGTTGATGGGGATCAAATTATGTACATCTGTGCGAAGTACATGAAAGAAACTGGTCAATTAAAACATAACACAGTTGTTTCAACAGTTATGAGTAACTTAGGTTTCTACAAAGCACTTGAAGCAAACGGTATTACAAGTGATAAAACAGCAGTTGGTGATCGCTATGTAATGGAAGAAATGAAACGCGGCGGTTATAACCTTGGTGGTGAACAATCTGGTCATATTATCTTGCTTGATTACATTACAACTGGAGATGGAATGTTAAGTGCACTTCAGCTTGTAAACATTATGAAAATGACGAAGAAACCATTGTCTGAGCTTGCAGGTGAAATGACAAAGTTCCCACAATTATTGGTGAACGTTCGTGTAACAGATAAGAAATTGGCATTAGAAAATGAGAAAATTAAAGAAATCATCCGTGTGGTAGAAGAAGAAATGAACGGAGAAGGACGTATCCTTGTTCGTCCTTCTGGAACAGAGCCACTTATTCGAGTTATGGCAGAAGCACCAACACAAGAACTTTGTGATGGATATGTACATCGTATTGTAGAAGTTGTGAAAGCTGAAGTTGGCGCTGAATAATTCGCCAATTTCATATGAAAAAGGAGCACGTTTTGTGCTCTTTTTTCATATGTTTTATAGACAATGAAAAATTTTCATTGACGGTTTATGCTGTTTGTTATAAGATGGTCTTGTTCTTTTTCTCAAAATTAATATATGAATTATGAAAGCGCCAGAGCTACAAGTTATGTAGTTGACGAGGAGGAGTTTTATCGAGATTTCGGCGGATGACTCCCGGTTGTTCATCACAACCGAAAGCTTTTATTTAAAGCGTTGAGGTGACTCAATGGACAAAGATAAAAGTGTGATGAGGGAAAAAGAACGGATGAATACTGGCTGTATAAGTATATACGGACTGAAACCCAATCGAGAGGAAGGTGAAAGCCGTTACAGACTTACAGGGCTAGCAATATGTAATCCGTTTTTTATATGTAAATAATGGGATCGGACTATGTCGTTACATGTTCGCAAAGCAATGTAAGCATTTGTAACGGCGACTAAACATGTGTGGAATCGTAGGATTTATTGGAGATCAAGATGCAAAAGAAATTTTATTAAAAGGCTTAGAGAAGCTAGAGTACCGTGGATATGATTCAGCGGGTATTGCAGTACAGGCAGAGAACGGTGTTGTTGTATACAAAGAAAAAGGCCGTATTGCAAAACTTCGTGAAATCGTGGATGAAAATGTAGCTGCAAGCGTGGGAATCGGTCATACACGCTGGGCAACACATGGTGTTCCAAGTAAAGTAAATGCACATCCGCATCAAAGTACGTCAAAACGCTTTACACTAGTTCATAATGGTGTAATTGAAAACTATGAATTAGTGAAAAAAGAATATCTTCAAGATGTGACGTTTGTAAGTGAAACAGATACAGAAATTATCGTTCAGCTTATGGAACAGCAAGTCAACACAGGATTAAGTGTAGAAGACGCATTCCGTCAAACGTTATCCATTTTACATGGTTCTTATGCAATTGGCTTACTTGATGCTGAAAATCCAAACATGATTTATGTTGCTAAAAACAAAAGCCCGCTATTAGTAGGTGTTGGTGACAACTTTAATGTTGTTGCAAGCGATGCAATGGCAATGTTACAAGTTACAGATCAATTTATCGAGTTAATGGATAAAGAAATGGTGATCGTAACACAAGAAAGCATTACAATTAAAAACTTACAAGGTGAAACGATTGAGCGTGCACCGTTTACAGCGGAATTAGATGCAAGTGATATTGAAAAAGGAACATATCCTCATTTCATGTTAAAAGAAATTGATGAGCAACCACTTGTAATCCGTAATATCATTCAAAAGTATCAAAATGAAGATGGCGAAATTGAATTAGATGAAGACATTCGTAATGCAATTTTAGATAGCGATCGTATTTATATTATTGCATGTGGAACAAGTTACCATGCTGGTCTTGTTGGAAAGCAATTCATCGAAAAATTTGCGAAAGTACCTGTAGAAGTACACGTAGCAAGTGAATTCTCTTACAATATGCCACTATTAACAGAAAGACCATTCTTCATTTACATTTCACAAAGTGGTGAAACAGCAGATAGCCGTGCAGTACTTGTGCAAACAAATGAAATGGGTCATAAAGCATTGACAATTACAAACGTACCAGGTTCTACGCTTTCTCGTGAGGCGGACTATACACTACCTTTATATGCAGGACCAGAAATTGCAGTCGCTTCTACGAAAGCTTACACAGCACAACTTGCAGTGCTTTCAATCTTAGCAGCTGACATTGCGAAAGCAAAAGGTGAAGTTCTTGATTTTGACTTAACACACGAATTAGGTCTTGTAGCCAATGCAATGGAAGTACTTTGTAATCAAAAAGAAGAAATGGATGCACTTGCAAAGCAATTTTTAGCGACAACTCGCAACTGTTTCTTCATCGGACGTAGCGTAGACTTCTATGTTGGTTTAGAAGGTGCGTTAAAGCTAAAAGAAATCTCTTACATCCAAGCAGAAGGATTTGCTGGTGGAGAATTAAAACACGGTACAATCGCGTTAATCGAAAAAGGTACACCAGTTATCGCGCTTGCTACACAAGAGCACGTAAACCTTGGAATTCGCGGCAATGTAAAAGAAGTAGTAGCACGCGGAGCAAACCCGTGTATCATCGCAATGAAAGGCTTAGAAATGGAAGGTGACAGCTTCGTATTACCAGCTGTACATGAAGCGTTAGCACCGCTTGTAGCGGTTATTCCATTACAACTGATTTCATACTACGCAGCGCTTCACCGCGAGTGTGATGTTGATAAGCCACGTAACTTAGCTAAATCTGTTACTGTTGAGTAGGAGATTGGGAGGTTCATAATTTTATTGTAGATTTGAAATAAAGTTGCACCGTTTTACCCCTTTAGATATGATTATCTAAAGGGGTGTTTTTATGTCGAAAAGAACTAGAACATCCGAGATTGAACAGTGGATTAAACAAGGTCGAGGGAACGGTATTGGAGTAGATTATAAACCTTGGTTAAAGATTCAAGATGTATCTTCAAAGGGTCGGTCTACATGTTTAAAAGGTTTTAAAACAAACAGACAACACGAATTTCTATCAGACTTGGAACGAAACTACTTTTATTTAACTGAATATTCTGATTGTGTCGTTGATATTCGAGAACAATTTCCTTTATTGCCGTTGGAAGAAACAATTGTCATTGCTGATGAATTAGGTCTAAAACATCCTACAGACCTAAAAACAAATGAGCCAGTTGTGATGACAACGGACTTTTTATTAACAGTAGATAAAGGTGAAGGGTTAGTAGAACTTGCAAGAACAATCAAGATGAAGGACGAGCTTTTTAAGGAGCGAGTTATTGAGAAATTTGAAATAGAACGGGTTTACTGGGAACGGAGACAAATTGATTGGGGCATTGTAACCGAGCTAGAAATCCCTAAAGAAATGGCACGGAATATTAGTTATATTCATGACTAATACGATATCCAACAATATGATGCATTTCAAAATATGAGCCAGCAGCATATTGAAGATTTAGCGATGTCATTGTTACAAAGGGTATTAGATACTAACCAAAGTATTAGAGAAATAACAAATATCTTTGATAAAGAAACACATATGCCATTAGGAAGTAGTATGACGCTATTTTATCATTTACTTGCACTGAAAATAATTCGAGTAGATATGTTAGAGCCAATAAATGTAGAGCAGCCAATTGTTATTCAGTCAATTGATGAGAGCAAGTTGAAGAAGGTGAAATATGGATGATTTATATTAATCAAGTGTTTCAATATACAGCAGATTCACAGCGCATTCGTATTATTGAAATTGAAGAATCCTATGTTTATGTAGTTAATATCGATACAACGAGTGCTATGCCCAAAAGAGAGCTATATAGTCATTTAGAGATAGAGCTTGTCACTAGGCGACGTTATGTAATTGCTCAAATATATTTGGGGAATGGAAAACAATTCAACATTATAGAAATTGAACGGGAAAATCGCTCTTTGTCGATGTTGATTTTATCATCGCTTGTAACTCGTGAATGGAAAACTATTTATGAGCGACTGCTTATAAATCTAGTGAATGATAGTGGAACATGGACAAGTAAGTCATTGAAAAGCATTGAAAGTCAAGGTATTACAGTGGTGAAAGCTAAACACAGTTCTAAAGGGGTTCAGCATAGGGCAGAGGTTTTATTGAACAAATTAGATTACTAGACATTACGAGGGGGTTTATTAATGAAAATGAATGAAAAAACATATCTAAGTATAGAAGAGATTATTTCATTACCAACCTTATCAGGTACAAACATAAGTGATGATGGCAAAAACGTAGCATTTGTCAAGAAGACAGCTAACTGGAAAGACAATAAATATAGGAATCATGTATGGATATATGAAAAAGATAAGGGGCAGAGTTACCCATTAACAACTAGGGATATAGATAGTACATACCCATTATGGTCTCCAGATTCTAGGGATATCGCATACCTTAGCCCAGTTGGTGACGGGGATAATAAGAAAAATCAGATCTTTGTTAAGTCAATAGATGGTTATAGTGGGGTTCAAATTACTGATGAGAAAGAAGGGATCAGTAAATTCAAATGGGAGCCTACTGGCAAGGGTTTTTATTATGTTGCACAGTCAAAAGAATCTGAGGTGATAAAGAAACGTAAGGAACTATATGGAAATTTCCATCATATAGGGAAGGAATACCAGAATAATTGTTTATATTACATTGAAATAGAAAAAGTGATACAAAATGATAAATATGAACACCCGGAAAATTCTGATAGTGCTGGTAAGGATAAAGATGAACACGAAAATAGCGTTGTTTATCAACTAACTGATGGGAAGGATTTTCATATCCAAGAATTTGATATTTCAAATGATGGGAAAAAGGTTGTATTTATGGCTACGCCAAGCCCAAATATGGGAGAGTATATTAATGGAGATCTATACATACTAGATATTAAAGCTGGAGAGTTACAAAAGATGAATATAGATAAGTTGTTGGGAGGGAGCGTTTGCTTTTCTCCTGAAGGCAGCAAAATATGTTACTCAGCAAGCATAAGGGAGAAGGATTACTATAAGAACCATATACAAGACAGTACATTAGAGATATATGATATTAATAATGGAGAGCTAATTCAACCTTTAACAGATTTTGATAGTACGGTTATTCCATTACGGTGGACAGCTAAAGGAATTTTAATTAGATGGCAGAATAAAACTAATTATCTTATTGGGTTGCTATCTGAGGATGGCACTGTGGAAATGTTAAGTGAAAAAGTAGATAGCTTTATAATGGATGCTTCTATAACAAGGGATGGAAATCATATATCCTATAATAAGGCTATAACAAATGAAACCTTTGAAATCTATTTAGACGATAAAAAAATAACGAATGAAAATAGCTTTTTCAAAGGAAAGCTTAAAAGTAACAGGGAAATAATCTCATGGCAAAGTAGTGATGGTCTTGAAATAGAGGGTGTTTTATCAACCCCAGTAGAGTTTGACGCAAATAAAAAATATCCCTTATTAGTGGTAATCCATGGTGGTCCGGCTTGGGCATCCTTTCCAATATTTTCAGACTGTTTTAATGAGAAATATCCTATTGAACAGTTTATCGAAAAAGGCTTTATAGTTTTAGAACCAAACTACAGGGGAAGTTCTGGTTATGGTAATGAATTCTTAAAAGCAAACTATAGAAAACTGGGAATTGCTAACTACGATGATGTTATATCTGGAGTGGATAAACTAGTTGACAAAGGGATTGCAGATAAAGATAGAGTAGGGGTTATGGGATGGAGCAACGGGGGATATATATCAGCTTTCTGTTCTACATTTAGTAGTAGATTTAAAGCTATTTCAGTTGGAGGTGGAATTACTAATTGGAGTACCCATTATGTAAATACAGATATACCTTACTTTATTAGGATATATTTAGGAAATAACCCATGGAATGATCCAGAGATATATACTAAAACATCACCAATGACATATATTAAATCAGCCTGTACCCCCACCTTAATCCAACATGGCGAAAAGGATGCAAGAGTTCCAACTCCAAATGCATATGAGCTATATCAAGGATTAAGGGATATGGAAGTTGATACAGAATTAATTATATTTAAAGGAATGGCATATAGTTCTGACCAGCCAGGAATTAATGTGGCTATTATGAAGCAGAATTTGATGTGGTTTTCACACTATATTCTTGGAGAAAGTATGAAAGATTTTAGGGTTTTATAATGGATATCCTCACAGGATACATAAGGATGAAACAGTCTTCATAAGGAAGCTTTTTTTCATATTTAGCCTGTGATTGTAGCTCTTGTTTTTTGCTGGAAAAACAAGTTTCACACAAGGTTTTGATCAAACTTTTTTAACACTTACAAAAGTTGTTCCATTAAAAAATGTTTTAGGCTCGATTTGATTGTCGATAATGGTATCTAAAGTAGTAGGTACTATGGATTAAAGGCAACAAATTTATAATATGAACCAAAAGGCTACCTATTGCATAAATAGGTAGCCTTTTTTATTATTTACTTTTTTGCTTTTTAAAGGATTTAATCAATTCCTTTTCTTGCCAAGCTTCTTTAAGTTTTTTATTAAAACTCATAATCAATTAAATATGTTCCTGTATTTACCAATCGTTGAGGTAGTGTATAAATATTAGTTGCAATTGCTCCAACAATTATAGCTATAACCCAAATAGTGATTTTTTGTCCTAAAGCCATATCTGAAAAACTCATTGCAATTGCCCCAAAGAAGAAAATTGCAGTAATAATATTCATTAACCATCCCGAAATTACTGCGAGTAATACTAAACCTTGTCCTAAAATTATTAATAAAATACCAACAATCTTAAATATAAATTGTATTATTGCTTTAATAATAATCATATATGGTTATTTTTCCTCCATTTCCTTCTTTCCGTAGGTGTACCGCCAACATTTTAATGAAAATAAATAGTATCTCAAAACTCATCTTTAAATCAAATTCTCAATTCAACTCGTGTTATGGATTTTTGAGAATCCCTTAGCGTATAAAAACGTTAAAATGTGCGTCCTACCCCTGTATATTACTTTACAATAAATTACAAATATAATCAAAATATATTCATACAATTTTCAAGATTCCCATTAATTAGATAATTGGATAGTTAAAACAAGGCTTTATTATTTTGAAAAAAATTGCACCGTTTATAAAAAAGTTTAACCGTTTTAGAGGAGGAATTTTAAAGTAAACATTGTTGGGTTTAATAGATACTGGTCCATTTTCAGGTAGACACTTATATTCGGCGTAAGCGCCAAAGCCTATTAGGGAAGCGGCAAAAACTTGATCACCTTTCTTAAATCGCTTGACATCTTTCCCTACTGACTCAACCTCTCCAGCTAACTCCATCCCTAATATATCTTTTTTTGGTTGTCTAAAACCCAATGCTATTCGAGCGGGTAGCCAAACAGAGAGAGGAACTGTAAAACTTCTTGACCGAATATCTGCTACTGTTACAGTTGTCGCTTTTACTTTTACCAGTATTTCGTTTTCCTTAGGAGTAGGTTTTTTTACCTCTTTCAATTGAAGAACGTCGGATGGACCGTACTTTGTATACACAATTGCTTTCATTTATTCCCCTCCTCCAATTCGTTCTATTCATTTATATATGCAAGCACGAATAAATAGAACGATGGTTTCGCTCTTCAAAAACTATTCTTAACATGTCCTGTACTGTTTTCCGCATTTGGATCTGGCTATCTAAAGGGAGAGAACATTTGAATGGAAAGATTAGTTGAGGAATTGTTGAGTAACAATAAGTTGTTTTATTTAAGAAGGGAATAAATATATTTCAAACAGTTGCTTTTTCTTGTAGACTTCCTTTTTAATAAAGATTCTTTATAAAATAAAGAAAAGTAAATTTGATTAAAAATAATGAGAGAGTAATTGGATAATTTAAGGGATTGGATAGTTAAAGTTCTAGGGGAGTTCAGAGGTATCGCAATAACCTAGGTCACATAAGTGGTCAAGAAAAGAAATATTGGGCGGCGCAGTTATTATTTATCAAAATGCACTTTTATGGATTGTATTGGTTAGGGTGAGGAAACAACCTCACCCTAGCTTCTCTTGCTACTTTATTTCGGTAATGTGAATTTCACTTTTTTCCCGTTTGAAAGGTCTTTTGCTTCTTTATTTCTCATAGGTCCTAATTCGATCTCAAAGCTTTTGTTTTTCCAAATCTTTTCGTATTGCTCTTCATCTAAGATGTAAACTTGTAATAGCTCGCCAGATGTTCCAGTTTTGATCACATCATTATACTTGTAATTTACCAACATGCCTTCGCTGAGCGTATACTGTGTGCCATCATTTAATCTTAGTGTAGAAGTGCTGATAGAAGATAATCCGATATCTTCAGACCCTTTGTTATCGAGTTTAAATTGAACTGTCAATAAAACAATGCCGTTTTTGAAATTTTCAAATCGGGGAGCTTCAACGGAATTGGGCGTGAATTTGGTGAATTGGTGTCCATTTAACGTAACTTTGACATCACCTAATTGTTCACTTTTATTAATGTTTGCTTTCTCGTTTAGCATTTTCTTCTCGCCCATGTTATCCACAGTTACTTTATCTTTATAAAAAGTTTTATCTGCTGAAACCTTCTCACTACCTTGTTTGTTTAAACTTAACGCAAAGTTCCCAGAACTTCCGATTGGAGCGTCAAATTTTCCTTTATTAGCTTGTGCTTCAGGAACTTTGACTGATACCGTTGATAGTCCTAAAATTTTTGTTAAATCATCTTTACCGAACGGATAAGCAACATAACCGGAAACAGTTTTCCCTGCTTCTACTAAATAATTATTTTTTGGAGATAATTTTTCAGATAGTTGTTCTTCTTTTGGAATTAACTCTTTATAATTTGTGTAAATCTTTTTAGCGCCTGTAAATGACATGTCTAAGGTTGGCATATAATAGACATCTTTATTTGAACTATTCTTTACAGTATAGTGTGCAAGAATAACCCCGCCATTTGTTTGGTTGTTAAAAGGAATGTTAAAATCGGTATGAAAATCATTCAGCTCAACTAATGTATAGTTATCAAGCGATACGGAAACATCTTGCAATTTATGTACTTGCGATTCCTTGTTTTCATAAAGGACTTTTGTTTTGCCGTTTGTTTCTTTCTCCATATATGAGATAAGCTTTGAATAATCGCTTGATTTAGTCGCCGTATCTTTGGATTCTTTTTCTTTTGTTGTATTCGTTTTTTCTGTCTTATTCTCTTTTTGCTCTTTATTTGCTTTATCGCTTTGACCACAGCCAGTTATCATAAAGGCTGCAACCATCATGATAGAAAATAAAGAAACTATTTTTTTTGACATGTTTCTTCCCCCTACTTTTCCCCTTTGAAATTTTAATCTGTACAGTCAAATAATCGGTGACATCTCCCCCTTATTGTTTCTACGTTTTATTATAGAGAAAATTCACATTAATTACTACATTTTCCTCTTTTTGCGCTGTTCTATTGGATAAATCTCTATGTCAAAAAGCAAACTTTATGACATAGAATAAAGTGTGTTCTAATTTCATTAAATTGTATGTTCAATATGAGTAGCCCCCATTTGAATATGGTAAAATTCAAATTTTTCATTAATAAGATGACGAGAATCGACAATTTTCAGTCCTGCGAGAGGAAAAATTCCTCGAACTATTAATGAATGCCGAACTGCCAGAAGCGCCATAAATGGAAAAGTAGAAGAGAGGCTTTCTAGCAAAATCTATACTGAAACAGATCTCCCCGTTATAGTAAAAAACGTCCTATCATTCAAAATCTCTATGGCTTGTTTATCCGTCCAAGGGATTTTTTATAAAATTATATGGCACAAATATTAGCGTTATATTTACTATAGGGTGCAATTGTCATATAACATAGGCAGAGAATGATCAGACTTTATTCCAAACTATTAATTGCAAAGAATCATACTATAAGTAACGGCAAACTAAAGACTTAACCCTTGTAAGAAGCGGGGTTAGAGCCTCCTGAATGAAATTCTTCCTTTTTTAACAGCTTCAAATAGTTTATAATTATCAGATAACAGTAGATATTTTACCTTGTAAATAATTATAATAGAATATGAACGGTTATAATTGAGACAGAAAAGGTGTGTTCCTAGGTGGGGGTCTAGGTGGCGCATTGCTTTTATGACATTTAAGCAGGAGCGCCTACTCTTTTTTGTAAATATAGGGGATGAGGAAGGTTATCATGAGCAAAATGCAGAAGAAAACAGACGTTATCTTAATTGGTGCCGGAGTTATGAGCGCGACTTTAGGCTCATTATTGAAAGAGTTAGTACCTGAATGGGAAATCAAAGTGTTTGAGAAACTCGCGAGCGCGGGAGAAGAGAGCTCTAACGAATGGAATAATGCGGGTACGGGCCATGCTGCGCTGTGTGAGCTTAACTATACATCCGAAAAATCTGACGGATCTGTAGATATTAGCAAAGCTATAAAAATTAATGAACAGTTTCAGCTTTCAAGACAGTTTTGGTCTTATCTTGTAGATAGCAAGCTGATTCGTAATCCGCAGGACTTTATCATGCCAATACCTCATATGAGTTTAGTACAAGGGGAAAAAAATGTAACATTTTTGAAAAGACGTTTTGAAGCGCTTTCAAATAATTCCCTGTTTCAAGGGATGGAATTTTCTGATGACCATGAAAAACTGAAGAAATGGATTCCGCTTATTATGGAAGGTCGTACATCGAATGAACCGATGGCGGCAACAAAAATCGACTCTGGAACGGATGTCAACTTTGGTGCGTTAACACGCATGTTGTTTGATCACTTACAGAGTAAAAACGTCGAGATAAACTACAAGCATAGTGTTCAGGATATTAAACGTACTAGCGATGGTTCATGGGAAGTGAAGGTGCATGATATCGATAGCGGTAAAATCGAATATCATACTGCGAAATTCGTCTTTATCGGCGGTGGGGGCGGAAGTCTGCCTTTACTACAAAAAACTGGTATTCCTGAGTCAAAACATATTGGAGGGTTCCCAGTAAGCGGACTATTTATGGTATGTAACAATCCGGAAGTTATAGCGCAGCACCATGCAAAAGTATACGGTAAAGCTAAGGTTGGTGCTCCTCCAATGTCTGTTCCGCATCTTGATACAAGATATATCGACAACAAAAAAACATTATTGTTTGGACCGTTTGCTGGTTTCTCACCAAAGTTCTTAAAAACTGGTTCAAATTTTGATTTAATAGGTTCTGTAAAACCGAATAACGTCTTCACTATGTTGGCAGCAGGCGTAAAAGAGATGGCATTAACAAAGTATTTGATCCAACAAGTTATGTTATCGAATGAAAAGCGTATGGAAGAATTACGCGAGTTTATTCCGAATGCCAAAAGCGAAGATTGGGGCATAGTGGTAGCGGGCCAACGTGTGCAAGTTATCAAAGATACTGCAAGTGGTAAAGGAACACTTCAATTTGGTACGGAAGTTGTTAGTGCCGCTGATGGCTCGGTAGCTGCATTACTCGGTGCTTCTCCAGGTGCTTCTACTGCCGTTCACGTTATGCTTGAGGTATTAGAAAAATGTTTCCCACAACGTATGAAAGAGTGGGAACCGAAAATAAAAGAAATGATTCCTTCTTATGGCGTGTCACTAGTGGAAAACCCAGAGCTTTTCCAAGAAATTTTTACTTCAACAGCGCAGACGCTTGGTTTAAGCGAAAAAGAACGGTCTGTTGTTAATTCTTAAAGATATTTAATGAAAAAGTCTAAGAAACAGAAGCTGCGGATTTGAAATAAAGTCATGATGCCTCACCCCTTTAGATACGATTATCTAAAGGGGTGTTTTTATGGTAAAAAGAATATCTGAAATAAAAAAATGCTATAATTATCGTTAATTTGAGGCGTGAAAATCAATCTTGTTAGTGATGTAGAAAAGGGGGTATCAAAAATGCCAACTTCAAAGAAAAGTTTAAGAATTTGCGACAAAGGACACAAATACTATAAAAGTAGCGATTGTCCCACTTGTCCGGTTTGTGAGAAAGAACGGAAACCGGACAATGGATTTCTTTCATTACTATCAGCACCAGCTAGACGAGCATTAGAAAACAATGGAATAACTTCTTTACAACAGCTATCAAACTTTAGTGAAGATGAGATTTTGCAATTTCATGGTATGGGACCAAGCTCCTTACCTAAACTTAAGACGGCTTTGCAGACCAATGGGTTATCATTTAGACCGAAATAGAATGATTGCCGAAAAGAATTCATTTTGATTAATCAAAATGGATTTTTTTATTTGACGAAAAGAGCAGTCTAGCAGCAGAAGGGTTTCACTATCATTACATCGAATTTAGCTTTAGTGCAATTTATTTTAAGGAGAGAAAATAATTGAGCCTTGGTGATCCGATAGCTATAGGGAATACGGCGAAGATATATCTTTGTGATAATCAAATTGTGAAAGTGTTTAAAAAACACCTTCCAAATACAGAATCTTTATACGAGGCAAAGAAACAAGAATACGCTTATTCATGTGGGCTCCACGTTCCAAAAGTATTAGAAGTTACCGAAATAGCAGGTAGACAGGCAATTATAATGGAATATGTAAAAGGGAAAACAGTAGGTGATCTCTTAATGAGTAATATGGAACTAGCTGAGCATTACATAAATATTTGCGTCAATGTACAACAAGAGATGCATGCTGTTGTTGTTGATTCCAATTCACTTGAGTCGATGTCAGAAAAATTGCATCGCCAGATTGAATCTGTACATAGTATAGATGAAAAACAAAAGGATAAATTATTAACAAAATTGGATTCAATGGTATTTGAACCAAGGCTATGTCATGGAGATTTTCATCCATTTAATTTAATCATGAGTAATGATAACGTGAATATTATTGATTGGGTTGATTCTAGCTTGGGAGATATTCGGGCAGATGTCTATCGAACGTATCTATTATATTCACAGTCTTCAGTAGAATTAGCTGAAATGTATTTACGTATATATTGTAAAAATACTGGTTTATCTAGGGATGAAGTTTTTGGATGGGCTTCTATTATTGCTGCGGCAAGATTATCAGAAAGTGTATCTTCAGAAAGCAGAGGACGTCTAAATAAGTTAGTAGCTCAATATTGTAATTAAGGGAACGATGAAAAAATCAATATTAACTGAAATAGAAGAAAGAGGGGAAAGTAAATGATTAATAAAGTCGGTCAAATTATGTTATATGTAAATAATCAAGATGAGGCATTGCAATTTTGGACAGAAAAAGTAGGGTTTAACGTAGTTTCTCAAGAAGATAATGGCCAAGGATTTAGATGGATTGAAATTTCTCCAACGATGGAAGCAGGAACGAATATCATTCTTCACAATAAGGAATTCATTGCTAAAATGCAGCCTGAATTAAATTTGAATACACCTTCGCTAATGTTTTTCACGGAAAATCTCGATCAGTTATATAAAGATTTATCGGATAAAAAAGTCACAGTCGGAGAAATTGTAAGTATGCCTTCTGGTAGAGTATTTAACTTTGCCGATCATGAAAATAATTATTTTGCAGTAATGGAAAAAAAGTGAATTCCTAGATCATAGGTGAAGCCAACATCAAAATGAATTTTAGCTGTGTTCATGTTGGAATAATAAAGGCATTTAAAAGCACACCAAGAGAGATTATGATGACATCTCTTTTGGTGTGTTTTTTTGTAAAGCATAATAAGAAAAATTCCAGCCCAACTTTCAGATAGAAACTATAGTTGGAGACCGGAAAGGTGGCTAAACTGAACGGCAATGTAATCCACTAATCTAACAAGCAGATTATGAAGATGGGCAGGAGGGGAGCGTATGGATTCAAAGAAAGCATCTTTGAGCCTCGAGAAGGCCGAACGTGGTTTTTATGGAGGCACCATTTATACAATCATTGTCAACAGGCTTCAGGCCGCTGGCTGTGTTTTCGCCGAAAATGAGGCCCGGTTTCTTATTTCTGCGGCCATGACGCCGGCTGAGCTCATCGTCATGGTGAACCGGCGAGTAGCTGGCTTGCCCCTCGAACACGTTATCGGATGGGCGGAGTTCTGTGGTTTGCGGATAGCGGTGGATCCGGGAGTCTTCGTACCTCGCTATCGCACGGAGTTTCTCGTCCGCCAGGCTGCCGCCCTCACCCGGCCGGGCGCTGTCGTGGTTGACCTGTGCTGTGGTTCGGGTGCGCTTGGCGCTGTACTGGCCGCCATGCGGGAGCGGATTGAGTTATACGCTTCCGATATTGACCCCGCAGCGGTGCGGTGCGCTTTGCGCAACGTCACTGCTGCAGGTGGTCGTGTGTACGAAGGTGACCTCTATGAACCATTGCCCGCCATATTGCGGGGCCGCGTCGATGTCCTAGTTGTGAACGCACCCTATGTACCTACTGAGTCAATCGGATTGCTACCTCGAGAGGCTCGCATACACGAGGCGCGTGTGGCGCTCGACGGGGGAGCGGACGGGCTTGATATACAGCGACGGGTGGCGGCCGAGGCGCCACTTTGGCTGGCACCCGGTGGTCATCTGCTTGTTGAGACGAGTGAGCGGCAGGCACCGCATACCGTTGAGATATTCACTCGTAATGGGCTGATACCGCAGTTGGCCAGTTTCGAAGAGCTAGATGCCACCGTGGTTATCGGAACGAAGATGCAATAAAAATGTAGAAGGGAGGAGTAAATAAAAATACGACGGGCTTGCCTACCCGTCGTATTTTTATTTACATACTAATTCAGTAAGTTGCTTATAAATCTCTACAATTTCTTCAAGTTTTATTCTTACTAACCCGCTTGAGGATGGAGCAACAAAATCAATTGTTCCAGGTATGACTGGTTCAGGCTGCTGTCCCCACGGAGCTACTTTGTGTCCGCTATATTCCTGATAAACACCTTTCCCAACAAAACAAATTACTTTTGGTTTTAACCGCATAATTTTTTGTTTTAAAATTTCTTTTCCTTCTTTATATTCTTCCTTTGTAATTTCATCCGCTGCCTTAGTTGGCCTTGCTACTATGTTTGTAAGACCCATATTTAGATCTAACAGTTTGTAGTCTTCTAAAGCATCATATTTTTTAGGGGTCAATCCTGCTTCATAGAGAATTTTCCAAAAGCGATTATTGGGATTGGCGAAGTGATGTCCTGTCTCGCTTGAGCGAATGCTTGGATTAAAGCCGACAAATAAAATGTTTAAATCTTCTTTAACATGATCATGAATGGGGTTCAAGGTTAACTCTCCTTCTTTATGGAATTGAAACGTATAAAGTTTTTTTATTGTACCATAAGGGGCAGTTTAAACAATTTATAATGCTCTGATTGTTACCTTAACGGTGTTTTCACACGAGGGAGAAGTACTTTTCCCTCGTGTTTTTTTATTTCCAATAATCTTTTGTAACTACTTCTTAATTAAGAAATAGTTAAGGAGTAGTTAAGCCCCATTTAAACCTTTTTTCCGATAATAAAATTATAAGCATATAAGAAGGTTGGTATTTTTACATGATCACAATAATCAAAAGAAGGTATATGGCAATCAGTTAATCACCTTACGATAAAGGAGGGATTTGAAAATGTCTTTTTCTCAATTCAATATTGATGTTTTTCGGGCAATCAATGATTTAGGTAAACAATATTCGTTTTTAAACCCGGCCGTGGTATTTTTGGCGGAATATATGGTATATATTTTAGGTTTGATTATTATAGCTTATTGGTTTACTCGTTCTGAAAAAAATAGGATGATGATTATTCAAGCGATGGTTGCTTTTGTGATTGCTGAGGTGGTTGGAAAAATAGCAGGGAAATTTCATTCCAATTATCAACCATTTGCAGTGCTATCTGATGTGAATAAACTTGTCGACCATGCGGTAGATAATTCATTTCCTAGTGACCATACGATTCTGTTTTTCTCAATTTGTTTTTCGTTTTGGCTTGTTCATAAAAAGACGGGGTGGTTATGGCTTATACTCGCATGTTGCGTAGCGATCTCCCGTATTTGGGTAGGGGTTCATTATCCGTTTGATGTGGCAATAGGGGCTTTAATAGGATGCACTTCAGCGTTAGTTTCGTATTGGCTTGTCCCAAAATTTTCTTTCATCAAGCAATTGCTTAGTCGATATGAAAGAGTAGAGCAACATGTTTTGCCATTCAAAAACAAATCAAAGGGTTTTTGAGTATACAAGTATAAAAATCTTTAAAGAGGCTGAGTATAAATCTCAGCCTCTTATTATATCCTTGTACTTATTCAGCTTTTTCCATAGCTCTCATGGATTCAGCTACTTTAACCATCATGGAACATTCGACTCTCTTACGGAAGATGTCACAGCTGAAATCATAGATTCCATTGATGGAGCCGGTTGCGTGCAGCGCGTTGGCAGGGCAGCCGCCACTGCAGTAAAGTTTCGCCCAGCAGTCCTGACATTCCGGTTTTGAGTAGCAGTTGCTTTCTTTAAATTGACACTGCGTCTCTTGTTTTGTGATTCCATCCCAGATGTTTCCCATACTGTATTCTTGATCTCCGACGAACTGGTGGCAAGGGAAGAGCTCACCCCATGGCGTGACAGCGAGATATTCGGTTCCTGAGCCACATCCTGAAATTCTTTTTTGAATGCAAGGGCCTTCAGAGAGATCAAGCATGTAATGGTAGAAGGTGAAGCCGTTGCCTTCTTCATCACGCTTTAACATTTCCTTAGCGAGAACTTCGTACTGATTGTAAATCTCTGGGAGGTCCTTTTCAGTTAGCGCATATGGTTCCCGAGGATCGCAGATAACTGGTTCCATCGAGAGCTTGTCGAACCCAAGATCTGCGATATGAAAAATGTCATTGGTGAAGTCGACGTTGTTGTGGGTGTAGGTTCCACGCACATAGTATTCTTTATCTCCACGCTTTTCGATGAATTCCTGGAACTTCGGAACGATATAATCGTAGCTTCCCTTTCCAGTTACTGTTTTACGCAAATGATCGTGGACTTCTTTTCTTCCATCAAGACTTAATACGACGTTGTACATTTCCTTATTTAAGAAATCGGTGACCTCATCGTTTAAGAGCATACCATTTGTAGTGAAGGTGAAACGAAAGTTCTTTTTGTATTCTTTTTCTTTGCTTCTTGCGTAAGTGACAATCTGTTTCACAACTTTCCAGGCCATGAGCGGTTCTCCGCCGAAGAAGTCGACGTCGAGGTTGCGGTGGTGACCGGAGTTTTCTAGTAGATAATCGATAGCGCCTTTACCAACTTCATAGCTCATGATTGCTCTGTTTCCGTTGTATTTCCCTTGGCTGGCGAAGCAGTATTCGCATGACAGGTTACATGTATGTGCGACGTTGAGACAGAGGGCCTTTACATAAGTTTGGCGATTTCTTAAATCAATTGAGAGATTTTTAAATTCATCTTCAGTAAAGAGTTGGCCATCATTTTTTAGTTCTTCGATATCTGCGATTGTTTCTTGAATGTCCTTCTCAGAGATATCGGAATTATGTGCGTATTTTTCTAACATCATTGTCAAGATTTCTTCCGCAGAAGTAGTCTCATAAAGCGCGATGATTTCATAGGCGAGATCGTCGACAACATGTACTGATCCACTGTAGGTATCGAGTACAATGTTGTATCTGTTTAATTTATATTGATGAATCATACTTGATAATCAAGCTCCTTTTATCTATAAAGTGAAACTGTTCGTACAGAATAAAAATGGCCGCCCATCTGGGAAGTAGCTGGGCGGTACCTGTCTTATTTCCTATCTGTTCATTGTGTTTTCACACTTTTGGTTTGCAACGCCGCAAGACGTTTTGCAAGCTGATTGGCAAGATGTTTGGCATGCGCCGCATCCACCGTGTTTTACCGTATCCATTAGTTTACGAGTGCTCAGTGTTACGATTCTTTTCATAACGTATAACTCCTTTTTAAGAAATAAGATTAATGTTTGTGAATATTTTCACATTGAAAATTACAATTTGTGAATTTGTTCACATTTTAAATTAAACTTTGTGATTGCTTTCACATTGATTCCAGTAATAATTTTAACAACACCTTTGATTTACGTCAATCATTCATGGTGTCATGTAGGTTATATTAATAAAGTGAAACTTTAATCAGTGGGGGTTTTCTTCATCCCCCACTGATTATCAGCCCTCACCAATCGGGCTTTTACGGGCAGTTTATCTCCCGCCTAACTTCTTAAGA
>Ga0102589_1002079_pt1 | contig 24264 bp, 22 predicted proteins | sample AraplaMF_Col_mLB_FD_76858 | JGI IMG/M metagenome (GOLD analysis project Ga0102589, IMG submission 76858) | Arabidopsis root microbial communities from the University of North Carolina, USA - plate scrape MF_Col_mLB | ecosystem: Host-associated > Plants > Roots > Endosphere | place: USA... | reverse complement strand
GTAGTTACAGTTTTGATGTCACCCGAGGTTGCTGCTAAACATGAAAAATTTACAATAATTTTTTATAAATCAAGTAGGAAAGGAGAACATAATAAAAGAAAGAGATAAGGAAGTCAAAACATAGGAGGAAATCATGGGCAGAATAGTTCATTTCGAGATTCATGTAGATGACATGGAGCGTGCTAAGAAGTTTTATGGAGAGGTATTTGGATGGACATTCGAAGATTGGAGCAGTTATGCTGGAATGCCTTATTTCGGAGCTGTGACTGGCGATGCGAATGAGCTTGGAATTAACGGAGCTTTAATGCAACGTCAAGGGGCCTCTCCAGAACCAGGTCAGGCTATGAATGGTTATGCATGTACAATTGGAGTGGGGGACTACGATTCTACTGAAGAAAAAATTGTCAGTCTTGGAGGCAAGGTCGCATTACCAAAGTATGCACTCCCTGGAATGGCGTGGCAAGGGTATTACATTGACACTGAAGGAAATGTATTTGGCATCCATCAACCAGATAAAAACGCAAAATAATATTTTTCATTGCATAGACAAAAGCCCGACTGCGTGAGGTCGGGCTTTTCATGATGGAGGCGAGGGGAATGTTCATATCTCCATCTTACTTGCTCACGATGCCCATCCTCCGCCGACGATATTAGAGGTGGGATATAAACGCCGTGCTCGATACTCAACCCCACAAAGTGAAGCCTAGTCTTGAAGCAAGTTCCGATTAATTTGCGGGGACCCCCATATCTTCGTTTCCTGCGCGCGGACTGAACCCCTGACAAAAGATCTATAGGGTGGTGTCTTACTGGAGGGTTTGAAACGCCTGCAATGAAAGTTTAAAATCGTGGAAATACAAAAAACCACAACCTTGTGAGGTGTGGGTTTACATCGTAGAGCGAAGGAAGTCCGTAGCCTTGTCCAAATTAATCACGCATCAAGTAAGAGATTATAAAAAAAGAGAGCTTTTAAAGCTCTCTATAGGCTGGTTGCATCTTCCCTTGAGTAGGCTCATCCTCTTGGTACTCATAATATTGCGGCTGGACCGTCGGATAATTTTGTGTTTCCACGGGTACTGACGGCTGCTGATATGCCTCATCCACATACATGATTCTGCGCTGAACCTGCATGAGCCCATTCACGACGCGAAGCGCGACCCAAAAAAGTACAAGGCCAACTCCTACGTACAACAGATATTGCTGATTATAGGTCCAATCTATATGAAAATAACTAAACAAGCTATTTTCTAAAATATCAAGCTGCATTTCATTCATCAAAATGATATGCACGACTGGAAGAGCAATCAATCCTAGTCCTAGCGAAATCACCGTTACCATAATAACAAAAAATACAATGCCTGTTACAAATCTTAGTAATACGAGTAGCAGGTTTCGAATAAATAGCGCCCCGTCAAAACCTCTCATCATTCGCATCAACCAGTTCTGACCAGCTTCAGACTGTCGATTGTAGGTTAGCGAAACAGTAGGAGTGGGCAAACCTAAAATTTGTCTAATCATGTTTTGTTCAAAATTCACAATCCCATTCAACAGCTTAGCTACTCCAAAAAACAGCGGTATTCCGATAAATATTGGAGTTAAACCGATGGATAGTGCAAGTCCCGTTATCGCCACTGTAAAATAGATAATCCCTAATGGGAGGGATAACAATAAATAGAGGATCGTTGCATAGGTTTTTGGATTAAAAAGCACCCAACGTACCTTACCTGAACGCGCCATTGCTGTCCCATCTATTGCCTTCATATTCAAACACTCCTTTGGCTTCATAAGTCACGCTCTGAGTTATAAATCCATTATATCCGCCTTATTTGCCTGACATAACCGTCTCAGGAGGTGACTGAACCTAGACTTTAGACTAGGACTGGTCCTGTTCAGATGAACTTATTGAAGCAAAGGCGCTAATTTCCCGCGATCCTTCCTCTCTGTTGCCTTCATTCTACTAGCCCTTATTTTTTCTGTCTAACTTAGTGCAGGCTATCCAGAAAGTGTATAAATCCATAGATGGTTATTGAACAATCTATGCTAATAAGGGAAGTGATAAGTTAATACTAAAGCTAAAAGTAATGGAAAAGCAAAAATCCACAACCTCATGCGGTTGTGGATTTACATGGTGGAGGCTGTAGGGAATGTTCATATCTCCATTTTACTTGCTCACGATGCCCATCCTCCGCCGACGATATTAGAGGTGGGATATAAACGCCTTGCTCTTTCCGCTTCGCTCCAGTCCGCGCGGACTGAACCCAGGGTTCGACCCATCGAGACTCCACACAATGCAAAAAGGACACCTCTGAGGTGTCCTTTTTCATGTTGGTGGAGGCGAGGGGAATCGAACCCCTGTCCGAAGATAACGCAACATAAGCTTCTACGGGTGTAGTTACAGTTTTGATGTCACCCGAGTATCGCCCCGTAACCGGCTATACTTTGGGTCAGCCTGATTGTCTTCTTCAGCACACCCCAGGCGGAGATGTGACAGCGTATCCCACTAAAGTTGGGCCCCGGTCTCGGCACATGGGCGATGCAGAGGCGGAGCTCGCTAACAGGTTATTAAGCTGCTAATGCGAAGTTGTTTTGTTGTTTGCCGTTTAATAGGCTTTAGCGTTGATGAAGCGGTCGCGTCCCCACTACCCGCTACTCATGCCCGAACTACCCCCGTCGAATCCAAGAACGCCCCCATGAAAGTAGAAACGTCTGCGTCCTCGTAAGGACAACTGTTTCTATAAAGGGAATGCGCCGATCGAACCAACTAATATTCGATCTGGACCAGTGATAATTCTGAAGTCCACCGACTTCAATCGAGCATGGTAGATAGTCATCGTGAATATCCATGTTGGTCACTCACGACTACATTCTCATTATACGGCCTTGGACCCTCAAAAGTAAAGGAACACCAAAATGTTCATCATCTCACTAGGTTTATCCAAGGCAAGATTATCTAGCAACCTTCTGCTTCTCACGCAGAATACGTTGAATGTCACGTTGTGCATCCCGCTTCGCCGCAGATTCACGTTTGTCGTATTGTTTCTTCCCTCGACCTAAGCCAATCAGCAATTTGGCATAGCCATTGCGAACGTAGATTTTCAGAGGAACAATCGTATATCCTTCGGTCTTCGTCTGCCCGAGCAGCTTATGAATCTGCAGCTTGTGCAGCAACAGCTTACGCGTACGCGTTGGATCTGTCGGATTAAACCGATTCCCTTGTTCGAACGGGCTAATATGCATATTGTGGATGAAAATTTCCCCGTTACGAATTGTCGCAAATGCATCACCGATGTTCGCTCTTCCTGTACGCAGGGATTTAATCTCCGTCCCGGTCAGTACTAGACCCGCTTCATACGTATCTTCAATAAAATAATCATGGGATGCCTTCTTATTCTGGGCAAGCACTTTGCCATCACTCGTTTTACCCATGATAATCACTCCTTTCGAGCGTCCATCCGCCCGATGCTATAGACCTCTATTGTAGCAAACCCCGCAGCGTCAAATCAAGGAGAAAGGCACGCTCAGAACCGCTAATGCCAGTAAACTTACTCTCTTCAGAAAAATATTTATATCGAACCGCCTTGTCAGATGGTTGGTTAGAAGCTACGATTCATATGATACGGTAATAGCCATGAACGAAGGAGGAACACCGCATGCAAGAGAAGCATGAACACCCGATCACTGTGCACTCTCCTGCTCCTAGCGACTCACTTCATGAAGAACAAATGCCGCACTACCCTTACAGCGAAGCAGACTTCAATACGACGCACATGCTCGCCAATTTCCGGATAGATCTTCGTAACCCCGACAATGTCCACCTCGATCGATTTATCAATGCCAAGGCCGTCTACGACTGGTCCCAACTCCGTTGGAAGGACATCGGCCGCCCTTTCCAAGTGAAGAACATGTCGGAAGCCCGTCGAGATTGGGAACAGCAGCATGAACAGACGATGCCGATCCGTACCTCCTGGCAGCTCTTCAACCAGTCTTTCCATACCCTATTCGAAAAAGATGTCCCGAAGGAGCTGCAAGCCACAAGGGCATCCTTATGGAAATCACTCAGCCGCTTCCATCCTAGCGAAGTCCGAACAGCGCTCAGTGATCTTGTCCAGCTCAGCGTCTGGAATATCGCACATCGTGTCACCGACGGCGTGTGGGACCCTCGAGGCAAAAGAGCGCTATTCCACGGACTCGATGTCACACGGCCACGTATTCTTTTTCTAGGAGCTGCGGAAGGATACGAAGCCATGCAGCTGTATTCCATGTATCCTGGCGGAGAAGTGGTCCTCGTCGACTATGACGAATTCTGCCGTACCGATCGATTCGGGCAATTCCCGGAATCCTATCCCTTCCTAGGATCTCACCCTTCCACGAGATATCCCAAGGTATGGTACAAGGACCAAATGAATCTCCATTATATCGTTGATGATATACGCAACCTCACCTTCGGTCCGGAATTCGATATCGTCATTAGTGTCGGACTGCTCGAGCATTTCCCAGATGAGCATAAGCCTGAAGTTATGAATTGGCATCGCAAGTTCCTGAAACCTGGTGGATACGCCATTCTGACGACACCGAAGAAACATCTCAAGACGCGTCTCTTCTACACCGTCATGGAAGATATCATGAACCATACGTACCGCGAACTCATGGACATCTGTCAGATGGGTCTCTATGTGTACGAGAACGGCTTCGACATCCTGAGACACGGCACCATCAAAGTGCATAACGGCATCGTCGCCAAAGCGCGCTAGCCCCATTGCCCGCGATATTACGATCCGAAATTCAAAAGGAGCCTGCGCGATCCGCAGACTCCTTGTTTATGTTACCCCTTATTTCCGCTTCTTCCGAACGAACGAAGCCGTACCGTTCTTCGACTTTCCGCGTCGTTTCGATGCACCCTGGCCTTCACCTACAAAAATACCGCTCTCTGACGTATTCTTGCGCGGTTTACTCCGACCTTCACCAAGGCCAAATCCGGTACTACTTGGTTCTGCCCCGGGCTCCGATGGTGTCGGCGCACCATAGCCGCCTTTACCCGAACCAAAGCCAAATTTTTTGCCTTGCTCCGATGATGGGTTCTTCGATTCACCACGGTCTCCACGCGTACGATCCCGCGACTCGAACTTGCCGAACTTTCCACCCTTTTTCCCCGGACTATCTGGCTTGAACGGGCTAGATTTCCCACCTCTGCTGGTTCCTGCCGCGCCGCTGCGAGATGCATCCGAACTCGGTTTCCCTGCTCCGGATCGCTCTGATTTACCGCTGCCGGGTTTACCGCCACGATCGCCTTTACCGCGTGATCCGAAGCCGCCTTGACCGAACCCTTTGCTCTTGCCCTTGCCGCCGCGGCCACCGCGTTCACCAAAGCCTCCGCCAATCAGATTCAACTGACCGCCGCGAGACTTCGTATCCAGCATCTCAAAATCAATCGTATGATCATCCATGTTCACACGCGCAACACGGATCTTCACTTCATCGCCAATCCGGTACACCTTGGATGTCCGTTCACCGATCAGTGCCATATGCTGCTCATGGAAATGGTAGTAGTCATCCGTCATATCACTTAGACGAATCAAACCTTCCACCGTGTTATCAAGCTCCACGAAAATCCCGAAGCTCGTCACGCTGCTGACCATGCCTTCGAACTCTTCGCCGACCTTATCAAGCATGAACTCCGCTTTCTTGAGCTGCTCTGTATCCCGTTCAGCATCCACAGCCACGCGTTCACGCTCCGAAGATTGCTGTGCAATTTCCTTCATCCGAGAAGCGAGGTATTCATGACGCTGTTCCGTGAGCGCTCCGCCATTCTCTGCTACCTCGCGAATAATACGATGGATCACCAAATCTGGATAACGGCGAATCGGTGAAGTGAAATGCGAGTAGAATTCAGCAGCCAAGCCAAAATGACCTAAGCTTTCCGAATCATATTTCGCCTGCTTCATCGAACGCAGCATCATCGTGCTGATGACGGTCTGCTCCTTCGTCCCTTGAATCTGTTCGAGTAATGTCTGAAGCGCCCGAGGATGTACGGAATTGCCTTTCCCCCGCACCGCATAACCGAAATTCGCCGCGAATTGCATGAATGTCATCAACTTCTCAGAATCCGGATCTTCATGGATTCGGTACAGGAATGGAACACGTAACCAGTGGAAATGCTCAGCCACCGTCTCATTCGCCGCGAGCATGAACTCTTCAATGATCATCTCGGCGATTGAGCGCTCTCTTTTGATAATATCAGTCGGTTTGCCATTCTCATCGACAATGACCTTTGATTCTTGGAAATCAAAATCAATCGCGCCGCGACGCATCCGATGCTTCCGCAGCCGTTCTGCTAACTCACGCATCAGCTGGAAGTCCGGCACCAAGTCCTGATAGCGCTCCATGAGTTCCGGATGTTCTTCGGGTTCTGTTAGAATTTTACGTACATTCGTATACGTCATCCGTTCTTTCGTCTTGATCACACTCGTGAATATATCATGGTTCACAACTTTCATGTGCTCATCGAATTCCATCTCACAGGAAAGCGTTAAGCGGTCCACCTGCGGATTCAAGCTGCAGATCCCGTTCGACAGACGATGCGGCAGCATCGGAATAACCCGATCTACCAAATACACGCTGCATCCACGCGCATAAGCTTCTTGATCCAGCTTCGATCGTTCTGGAACATAGTAACCCACGTCCGCGATATGAACACCAAGCTTGTAATTCCCGTTAGGAAGACGTTCCACATTTACCGCATCGTCCAAATCCTTCGCATCTTCTCCGTCTATCGTTACAATGCGCTTATCCCGAAGATCCCGTCGACCTTGCTCAACAATCTCTTCGTCTGTAATCGAATCCGGTGCCGAAGCTGCCTCTTCCATGACTTCTTCAGGGAACGCTTCAGGCAATTGATGTTTACGAATAATCGAGAGAATATCGACGCCCGGGTCATCTTTATGGCCCAGAACCTCCACAACTTCCCCTTCCGCTGCCGCACGGCCTTCCGGGTAATTAACAATCTTCGCAACAACCTTCTGACCCGTCACTGCACCTTGGAATGCATCTTTCGGTATGAAAATATCACGATTAATCCGCTTGTCATCCGGGATGACAAACCCATATGTCTCATGATTCTGGAATGTACCCACGACTTGCGTTACCGCACGACTGACGATACGCGCGACTTCACCTTCTAATTTTCCACCGGCCGCACCCTTCGTTGTTACACGTACGAGCACGATATCTCCATTCATCGCACTCTTCAAATCGTTCGCGTGAATGTACACATCCGGGTGTTCCTTATCATCTGGAATAAGGAATGCGAATCCCTTCGCATGGGCCTGTAACCGGCCGCGCAGAAGATTCATTCGCTCCGGAATACCGTACCGTTCAGAACGTGTGCGAATGATCTTCCCTTCCTGCTCCATCTGGATCAGCAGCTTCAGAAATGCCTTGAATTCCTGCGCATCCTCAATTCCAAAATGCTGCTCCATCTCCTGATACGTCATCGGCTTATATGCCGTCTCTTGCATAAAATCTAATACATCTTGTTCAGTTAACAAGAAATCACCTCAAATCAATCCCATCGATTCGTGTTGCTATGTATATATACTCAGTATACACGAAATGTCGCTTAGACATCCGTAATCCTAAAAAAGAACCTTTTGCCTGTATAAAATAAAAAAAAGCAGGAGAAATCATCTCCCGCTTGTTCTCATCTTCAATTAAGCTTTAACCAAATAAGCAACGACCATTGCAAGAACGAAGAATCCTACTGCAAGTCCGACCGTCAAACGCTGCAAGAACAAATCCAAGCCGCGTGCTTTTTGTTTACCAAAAAGATGTTCCGCTCCACCGGAGATGGCACCCGATAGCCCCGCGCTCTTCCCTTTCTGTAGAAGAACGACAGCAATCAAGCCTAACGAAAAAATGACGAGTAAAATTGTGAACAAAGTTTCCATAGTTCCACCTCCTGTAAGAATAGCTTCACATCAAAATGATAAGTTATGTGTAAAACGTTAGGTTACATCATTAAAGAACAGTATTCTTATTGTATCATTAACACATTCGAATTACAAGGTCAATCCCAATCATTGCCTGTATGACGCCATTACAAGCCAATTCTGCATACAAAAAGGGCTAACCAGTCACCTGGCTAACCCTTTTGATAGAAGAACAATTATTTTTTCAAGTTGTAGAATGCTTTCAAACCGCCGTATTGAGCCAAATCAGCCAATTCGTCTTCGATGCGAAGCAATTGGTTGTATTTTGCAACACGGTCTGTACGGGAAGGAGCACCTGTTTTGATTTGACCAGCGTTTGTCGCAACAGCGATGTCTGCGATTGTGCTATCTTCGGATTCACCGGAACGGTGGGAGATAACTGCTGTGTAACCAGCACGTTTAGCCATTTCGATTGCATCGAAAGTTTCAGTAAGTGTACCGATTTGGTTCACTTTTACCAAGATGGAGTTACCGATTCCTTTTTCGATACCCATGCCAAGACGCTCTGTGTTCGTAACGAACAAGTCGTCACCAACCAATTGAACTTTGTTGCCCAATTTCTCAGTTAGCAATTTCCAACCTTCCCAATCGTCTTCGGACATACCGTCTTCGATCGTGATGATTGGGTACTTCTCAACCCATGAAGCAAGAAGGTCAACATACTCCGCGGATGTGTAGGATTTACCTTCACCTGCAAGTGTGTATTTACCATCTTTGTAGAACTCCGTGGAAGCTACGTCCATACCAAGGAATACGTCTACGCCTGGTTTGTAACCAGCTTTTTCGATCGCTTCGATGATTGTAGTGATTGCTTCTTCGTTCGAAGACAAGTTCGGAGCGAAACCACCCTCGTCACCTACAGCTGTGTTAAGGCCTTTTGCTTGCAATACAGCTTTCAAGTTGTGGAAGATTTCTGCACCTGTGCGAAGAGCTTCTTTGAAGCTAGGAGCACCTACAGGAAGAACCATGAACTCTTGCACGTCGATGTTGTTGTCTGCATGCTCACCACCGTTGATAATGTTCATCATTGGTACTGGAAGCGTTTTTGCGTTGAATCCACCAAGGTATACATAAAGAGGAATGTCCAAAGCTTCTGCTGCTGCGCGAGCTACTGCCATGGATACCGCTAGGATTGCGTTCGCACCCAATTTACCTTTGTTCGGCGTTCCATCCAATTGGATCATCGCTTTGTCGATACCTACTTGGTCAAGTGCGTCCATACCGATGATTTCTGGAGCGATTGTTTCGTTTACGTTCTCAACTGCTTTAAGAACGCCTTTACCCATGTAACGGGATTTGTCGCCATCGCGAAGCTCTACCGCTTCGTGAGCACCTGTGGAAGCACCTGAAGGTACGATTGCGCGGCCTTTAGCGCCGGATTCAAGGTAAACTTCTACTTCAACCGTTGGGTTACCACGGGAGTCCAAGACTTCGCGTGCGTATACGTCAGAAATAATTGTCATTGTCAAAAACACTCCTTTTTAGATGATTCAATTTAATTTTTTTACTTATTTACAATCGTTGTGCCCGTCATTTCTTCCGGCTTGTTCAATTGCATCAGGTCAAGAATGGTCGGAGCCACGTCCGCCAAAATTCCGCCTTCTCTTAGGGTAACATCTTTGGTAGTCACGATACAAGGAACCGGGTTCGTCGTATGCGCGGTATGCGGACGGCCATTCTCGTCGATCTCAACTTCGGCATTACCATGGTCCGCGATAATGATGGCTACGCCGCCTTTTGCGATGACAGCATCAACCACTTTACCAAGGCACTCATCCGTTGCTTCAACCGCTTTGATCGTCGGCTCGAGCATACCGGAGTGACCCACCATATCCGGGTTCGCAAAGTTCAAGATAATGCATTCTTGACGCTCCGCTTCGATCTCAGCCACCGCTGCTGCTGCAACTTCCGCTGCACTCATTTCTGGCTGCAAATCATATGTTGCAACTTTCGGTGAAGGGATCAGGATACGTGTCTCGCCTTCCAATTCCTTGTCACGTCCGCCACTGAAGAAGAACGTAACGTGCGGGTATTTCTCCGTCTCAGCGATACGAAGTTGTTTCTTGTTGTTCTGTACGAGCACTTCGCCAAGTGTATTATCAAGGTTCTTCGGTGAGTATGCGACGAATCCGTCCACACTCTCGCTGAACATCGTTAGACATACATAGTGTAAGTTCTTCGGTGCTTTCTCCCCACGATCAAATCCGCGGAAGTCCGCGTTCGTGAACACTTGGGACAATTGAATCGCACGGTCTGGACGGAAGTTCAAGAAGATAACGGAATCTTCCGACTCCATCAAGCCTACAGGCTGTTCGTTCTCATCCACGATAACTGTTGGCATTACGAACTCATCGAATACCGATTTTTCATAAGACTCAACGATCGCTTTGAGCGGGTCTTGGTATTTCGGGCCTTCGCCATATACCATCGCGCGGTAGGATTTCTCCGTACGCTCCCAACGCTTATCGCGGTCCATCGCATAGTAACGGCCTTGAACCGTTGCGATTGTACCTACGCCGAGCTCCTGAATTTTCGCGATCAATTGTTCCATATAGCCTTTTGCGCTATCTGGCGATACATCGCGTCCATCCAAGAAAGCATGGATAAATACGTTGTTGAATTCTTCTTTTTTGCAAAGCTCTAACATGGCGAACAAATGACTGATGTGACTGTGCACACCACCATCGGATAGCAATCCATAGAGATGCAATTTTTTATCGTTATTTTTCGCATGACGAACCGCCTTAATAAGCGTTTCGTTATCGAAAAACTCACCGTCACGAATGGATTTGGAGATGCGAGTCAAATCTTGATACACGATCCGGCCTGCGCCGATGTTCAAGTGACCCACTTCCGAGTTCCCCATTTGACCTTCAGGGAGCCCTACCGCTTCACCACAAGCCGTAAGCGTTGTGTGAGGATAAGTCGACCAGTAACGGTCAAAATTCGGCTTGTTCGCTTGTGCAACGGCGTTACCCACCAAGTTGTCACTAAGCCCGAAACCGTCAAGGATAATCAGTGCTACCGGTTTAGGTGCTGTCATTTACTTCGCCCCCTCAACCAATGCAATGTAGGAAGCTGGCTGTAAGCTTGCGCCACCGACCAAAGCGCCATCGATATCGCTTTGTCCCATGTACTCTTGTACATTTTCCGGTTTCACGCTGCCGCCGTATTGAATGCGAACCGCATTCGCTACTTGCTCTCCATACAAACCTTTCACAAGTTCACGAATGTAGCTAATGACTTCATTCGCATCTGCTGCTGTCGAAGATTTACCTGTTCCAATCGCCCAGATTGGCTCATAAGCAATAACAATCTCCGCTGCTTGCTCTGCATTCAAGCCTTGGAAAGCCGCTTCGGTTTGCACTTTGCAAACGTCTTTCGTCTGACCTGCTTCACGCTCTTCAAGCTTCTCGCCTACACATACGATCGGAATAAGACCGTGTTTGAATGCTGCGTGCATTTTTTTGTTCACGATCTCATCTGTCTCTGCGAAGTAAGCGCGACGCTCGGAGTGACCTAGGATCACGTACTCTACGCCAAGATCTTTCAGCATAATGCCACTGATTTCACCTGTGAATGCGCCGTTATCTTCGAAGTGCATGTTTTGTGCACCAATTTTGATGGAAGTGCCTTTTACCGCCTCAACAAGTGCTGACAAGTTCGTGAATGGTGCGCAAATCACGCTCTCCACGCCTGCAACTTCTGCTTTCCCCTTCACATCTTGAACGAAAGCTGTTGATTCACTTACGGTTTTGAACATCTTCCAGTTCCCTGCAATGATTGGAGTTCTACTCATGGTTTTCACGTCCTTCTATTTTCCCCACCTAAGGAGTACTGATCTTATTTATCGTTAAGAGCTTCAACGCCTGGAAGTTTCTTGCCTTCCATGAACTCAAGAGATGCGCCGCCACCAGTAGAGATGTGGTCCATTTTGTCTGCCAAATGGAACTTCTCAGCTGCTGCTGCAGAATCACCGCCGCCAATGACCGTGTAGCCTGCTGTTTCTGCACAAGCTTGTGCAACCGCACGCGTACCGTGGGAGAATGGCTCGATTTCGAATACGCCCATAGGTCCGTTCCATACGATGAGCTTCGAATTCTTGATCACGTCTGCATAAAGTTCACGCGTTTTCGGTCCGATGTCAATACCTTCCCAATCCGCTGGAATACCGTCCACACCAACGATTTGTGTGTTCGCATCTGCGCTGAAATCGTCACTTACAACGATATCCACTGGAATCATGAAGTTTTTGCCAAGTTCTTTGGCTTTCTCGATAAATCCAAGCGCTGTTTCCAATTTCTCGTTATCGCAGAGCGATTTGCCGATTTCGTGACCTTGTGCTTTGAGGAATGTGTAAGCAAGTCCGCCACCGATCAATACGTTGTCAGCAATTTCGAGCATTTTGTTGATAACATCGATTTTATCTTTTACTTTCGATCCGCCGACAATCGCTGTGAATGGACGCTCAGGGTTCAGCAATGCTTTACCAAGTACGCTCAATTCTTTCTCCATCAGAAGTCCGGAAACGGCTGGTAAGTATGCAGCAATACCTGCTGTCGAAGCATGCGCACGGTGAGCAGCGCCGAATGCGTCATTCACGAACAAATCTGCAAGAGATGCAAATTCTTTCGCGAGTTCCGGATCATTCTTCTCTTCACCTGCGTAGAAACGAACGTTCTCAAGAAGCAATACATCGCCGTCTTTGAGCTCAGCGATTTGTGCTTTAACCGCATCGCCAATCGCTTCGTCTGCTTTAACTACTGGTTTGCCTAGCAATTCGCTAAGACGAACCGCAGCTGGTGTTAGACGCATCGAATCCACGAACTGACCTTTTGGACGGCCCATGTGACTTGCTAGAATAACTTTTGCACCGTTCTCGATCAAATATTTGATCGTAGGCAGGGTTTCACGAATGCGTGTGTCGTCCGTAATTTTACCGTCTTCTAATGGCACGTTAAAATCGACACGGACAAATACGCGTTTACCAGTTACTTCTACATCACGTACACTCTTCTTGTTCATTCGTCGGTTCCTCCAAACACATATTAGTTAAAGAGCGGAAACAATTATGAACTGTTTCCGCTCTACAATCATGCTACAACCGCTATTACTTCGTAGCTAGTTTAGCGAAATATTCCAACGTACGGATCAATTGCGCTGTGTAGGACATTTCATTGTCGTACCAAGCTACTGTTTTAACCAATTGCTTGTCGCCAACTGTCAATACTTTTGTTTGTGTTGCGTCGAACAAGGAACCGAAAGTCATACCTTTGATATCGGAAGATACGATTTCGTCTTCTGTGTAGCCATAAGTTGCTGGGTCAGAAGCAGCTTTCATTGCAGCGTTGATCTCGTCAGCTGTTACTTTTTCATCAAGAACAGTTACAAGCTCAGTCAAAGAACCTGTTGCTACAGGAACACGTTGTGCTGCACCGTCAAGTTTACCTTGAAGTTCAGGGATAACAAGACCGATTGCTTTTGCTGCGCCAGTTGTGTTAGGGATGATGTTCTCAGCTGCTGCACGAGCGCGACGGAAGTCACCTTTCGCATGCGGAGCATCAAGTGTATTTTGGTCACCTGTGTAAGCGTGGATTGTTGTCATCAAACCTTCAATGATACCGAATTTGTCTTGCAATACTTTTGCCATTGGAGCTAGGCAGTTTGTTGTGCAAGATGCGCCAGAGATAACTGTCTCTGTACCATCAAGAATTTCATGGTTTACGTTGTATACGATTGTTTTCATATCGCCAGTTGCTGGAGCGGAGATAACAACTTTTTTCGCGCCTGCTTTGATGTGTTTCTCAGCAGCTTCTTTTGTTGTGAAGAATCCAGTACATTCAAGAACGATGTCTACGCCAAGCTCGCCCCATGGCAATTCTTCAGGGTTACGGTTCGCAAGAACTTTAACGTCTTTACCGTTTACTTTGAAGAATCCTTCGTGTACTTCAACGTTTCCTTGGAATTGACCTTGAGTTGTATCATATTTCAACAAATGAGCTAACATTTTAGCGTCTGTCAAGTCATTGATTGCTACTACTTCGATACCTTCTACTGCTTGAATACGGCGGAAAGCAAGGCGTCCAATACGTCCAAAACCATTAATACCAACTTTAACCATTGATGATTCCTCCTAAAATTAATTTATATATACTCAAGACAAACCTGAGGGCTCGTCAAGACCACAACATTGTTAACTTACTTCTTGTTCTTCAGCATCCATCAATCGAATGATTTCAAGCGCTGCACCTTCGTCAATAATGAGCACATTCTCACGCCCGAATTTCAAGACGGAATGAATCGCTGCTCCTTTACTAGCGCCGCCAGCAATGGCAATCACAACTTCCATTTCTTGAATCTCTTCGAGTCGAAGCCCTAAGGACACCATCTTGTGAACCACATTGCCTTGTCGGTCAAAATAGTACCCGTAAGCTTCCGCAAGAGCACCCTCCTGCCTTAGGGCATCCACCATCTGTTGATCGACCCGTCTTCGTTTGGCCATCACAAAGGCGTCTCCAATCCCATGAACGACAATGCGAGCTTTCCGAATGAACTCCACAATCTCCAGAATATTCGGTTCTTGCATCAAGGACTGATATGCCTCTTCGCTGAGAAGATCCGGGACATGCAGTAAGCGATATTGCGCGCCTACACGCTTTGCCATCTTCGATGCGATGGTGTTGGCTTGATAATCAAGACTCTCGCCTAAACCGCCACGAGCTGGCACGAACCAATTGGATTTCATCGGCGTCGTTGAAGTCATCTGTTCTGCCATCTGAGCCAGTGTGGAACCGCCAGTGAGAGCAACGACATCATCTTTACCCATCACTTTACGAAGCACTTTACATGCTGCAAGACCAAGATCTCGCTTCGTAAGCGGCGAACGATCCGAATCACCCGGTACAATCAGCACTTGCTGAAGACCGAAAGACTTGCGAATTCGCTCCTCCATATTTGTTAGACCGAACAGTTCTTTCACAATGGATTCTAAGTCCTCTAGCAGCTTCTCTCCGGCTGAACTTAGGCGCATCCCTGCGCTCTCAATTTCAATGAGTCCTTGTGTCTTTAATAAATCTGTCTCTGCACGCAGTACCCGCTCGGTCATCTCTAAGGAAGTCGCCAGCGTCCTGCGCCCGACTAACTCAGACAGCTTGATTTGATGAAGGATTTCATATCTCTTTTTTAGTATTTCCATGAGATCAGGCAGAAGTTGCTTTTCTATCTCTAATATTTTCCGCATTTCTTTCCACTCCTGCAACTTTAGTTGGCCCGAAAACGTCCCACGGAAACCTTTTTAGTCCCACCTCTAGTTTAACCCTTTCGAGAGCAGTTTGCAAGTGTACCGCATGTAGAATTCACATGTTTTCAGAAACTTATACATCGTGGAATAGCCCTTTTTGACTCGGCAGCTCATTTTCGAATGTTCTCAATAGAAGCTTTCTCCTGATAATCAGATTAGGACTTGCAATTCTATGATTTATAGCATATAATTCTCTTTGCTATCCTTTTTGCGCCCGTGGTCCAATGGATATGACGTAGGCCTCCGGAGCCTGAGATCTAGGTTCGATTCCTAGCGGGCGCGCCATACATACACACACAGAATCAGCTTCGGCTGATTTTTTTTGTATCACCAGTTTGACTATCTTTGACTTTTGTTCTGATTTGGAGTATGATTTGGTGGAAAGCTAGTCGATGTGAGTAGAGGAGGATTTTCTGTGAGTTACATTCCTATGGTCGTGGAACAGACGAACCGCGGCGAACGTTCATATGACATTTATTCAAGGCTGTTGAAAGATCGTATTATTTTCTTAGGCTCACCCGTTAATGACGTGGTAGCGAATTCGATCATTGCGCAAATGCTATTCCTTGCAGCAGAAGATCCAGAGAAGGACATCTCGCTGTATATCAATAGCCCGGGTGGATCGATTACGGCAGGTATGGCGATTTACGATACAATGCAATTCATTAAACCGGATGTATCGACGATTTGCGTCGGTATGGCAGCTTCCATGGGTGCCTTCTTGCTTACAGCAGGGGTGAAGGGCAAACGCTTCGCACTGCCGAACAGTGAAGTCATGATCCATCAACCATTAGGTGGAGCAGAAGGTCAAGCCAGCGATATTGAAATTCGCGCGAAACGCATTATCAAGATGCGTGATCATCTGAACAAAATTCTTGCGGATCGCAGCGGCCAGCCGCTAGAGCGGATAGAGAAGGATACCGATCGCGACTACTTCATGAGCGCTTATGAAGCTGCGGAATACGGATTGGTCGACAAGGTTCTTGAGAAGCTGTAAGTTAAACGCAAGACGACAAACCCCCATGCATTGGGTGCATGGGGGTTTTATTGTATGAGCTACCACACGAAAACTTCTAGAAAGGCAGCTTGCCTTCAAAGCTCGGTGATACGGAACGGAATGGAATATAGAATTCAGGGAATCCCGCTGCGTAAGGCGTATATTCATACACCCCGAAATAAACCACAACACCCTCGTCTTTCACATAGAAAGTCGTATCTTCGTTAATGCTCTGGAATTTGGCATCGTACATCAACATCGGTGCAATCTCTTTTTTGATCTTTTCATTGATGACTTGCTTGTATTCCGGAACAAGCTTGAACAGATCATTCAGCGTATAGACGACGCCAGTATCAATATTGATCGTATAAGACCATTGCTCTGGCATGCCATGCGCGCCGCCTGTATATTCATTGCTCGAGAATAAGAGGCTGATCACTTGGTTCGAATTATATTTGATATCATAATTCGACGTGTATTCATATTTGAATCCAAGTTCTTCGTAGGCACCCTTCGAGCTCTCTTTGGCCGTGTCGACATACTTCTTCGCTTCCGAAGCGAACAATGTGTTGATTTTCTCTTGAACCTCCGCATTTTTGAGCCCGCTTACCTGCGGATATTGCACATTAATAATCGCATCTTTGGTATTCTCATCGATTTTCTTCGATGACCAGATGATGTCGTTTTCTTGGACCGTCTTCAGATGAACGGACTTCGTTTTTGGATCCCAAGTCGAATGGTAGCCGAAGTTATCCGTCAGAAGACTCAATGCCACATAGTTACTGCCATTCAAGAGGACGCGTCCGTAAGCATCCCATAATTCGTGACCATTCACAATCGAATTGACGGCGTATTGGTTAACTTGAATAACAACATCTTTACCCTTTGCTTTTACACGCATGACTTTCTTCTGCGCATCATAAGCTGTATCGAGTTTCAGATCTTTCGCAAGGATGTTAAGCGGAATATATGTACTACCGTCCTGTACAATCCCTTTGCTGAGCAGCGGTGCTCCATCCAGCGTAATCTGAATATTTGGCGTCGCCACGGATTGCCAAGGCGCTGTAGCCGCCGATGCATGTGAAGTTGGAATTAAAAATACGAGGCATAGAGCAACAAGCGTAATCGTTCGCAATACGTTTTTCATGGGTGAACGCCTCCTCTTTGATCGTTAACGTCTTATTCGCGTCCGCTCTTGATTTCAGTCCAGTAGCGGTCGTAGACTTGCAATGTTTTACCTACATCCATCAACCATTCGGTACGTGCAAACTCATCATTACTTAGGTTAATCATCTTATTCGCTTGATACTCAGGGCTATGGAACGATTTTGCTTTTTCATTGGGATCACTGTATCCGATGGACTCATAGTTCTTCGCACTAACTTCTGGATCCAGCATGAAGTTAATGAATTTCTCTGCTAAATCTTTGTTCTTCGCACCTTTAGGAATCGCATAGTTATCGGAGAAAATTGTACTGCCTTCTTTCGGAATCACATAAGCAATATCTGGGTTCTGAGCAGCAATATAAGCAGCATCGCCGGACCATACGGTTCCGATCCAACCTTCTTCCGCAATCAGCTTCTGTTTAATATTATCGGTATCAAACGCCAATACACTCGGTAGCAGTTGTTTAATATCATCTACAGACTTTTTAATCTCATTCTCGTTCGTCGAGCTATTCGAGAATCCGTTCTTCTTCAGGCCCATGCCAATCACTTCACGCATATCATCAAGCAACAGGACCTTATCTTTAAATTCTGGTTTCCATAGGTCGGACCAGCTTGTAATCTCGCCTTTCACATACTTCTTGTTGTATGCGATTCCCGTGACACCGGATGTGTAGACGATGGAGTATTTATTATCTTTGTCGTAAGGAAGGTTCTTGAAATGGCTCGATATATTGTTCCAATTCGGAATATTATCTTTATTGAGCGGCTCGAGCAGATCCTGCTGGATCATCGTCGCAACCATATAATCCGATGGCTGAATCACATCATACTTCGATCCGCCGGCCTTCAATTTAGCGAGCAAATCTTCATTATTCGCAAACACTGCATAATTGACCGTTACGTCATATTTCTTCTCGAAATCTTTAATGACATCCGCGTCGAAATTATCAGCCCAGCTATATAAGTTGAGTGTCTCCTTCTGAGAACATCCTGCTGTCACGACGAGTGTCGCGATCATTGCGCCAGCGAGGACTGTGCTCGCGAACCATTTCATTTTTTTCAATCGTATTACCCCTTTCTGCCTTAAAGAATCATAATATTAAAAAGGAAGCGTCGAAGCCTTCTTGCCCCGATTCCCTTTATTCTGCAACCATTGCGCAATTAAAATCAATCCAACACTAACAATAATCATAATCGTACATAATGCGTTAATTTCCGGGGAAATCCCGCGTTTGACAAGCCCATAGATATAAATCGGCAATGTCGTCGAGTCCGGCCCCGCGACGAAGAAGCTAATCATGAAGTCATCGATCGACAACGTAAACGCCATAATCGCACCAGCCAATACCCCTGGCCAGATCGCAGGCAATGTGATGTAACGAAATGTCTGCCATGGTGAGGCACCCAGATCTTGCGCGGCCTCTTCTAATTGTTTGCCCATTCCTGAAATTCTCGATGCAACGATCACATACACATACGATATGCTGAACGTGACGTGAGCGATAATAATCGTCCATTTGCCCAGCGGGAAATGGAATTGACTGAAGAGCAAGAGCAGCGATAAACCCATAATAATATCCGGTACAACGATGGGGAGATAGAGCATTCCGAGCACCGTCTTACTCTTACGAACTGCATTACGAAGGGCTAGAGCCGCTACCGTACCGAGTACCGTCGCAATCACCGTCGAAGTAAAAGCGATCGTCAAGCTGTTCATTAATGCATCCATCACGTTACGGTTCTGAAATAACGAGCCATACCATTTGAACGTGAAGCCTTCCCACGTACTGTTAATCCGCGAATTATTGAACGAGAAGATAAGGATCATAAGCACAGGCAAGTAGATAAACGCCATCACCAGGTAAGCGTGAATCGATAGCAATGGATTGGTCTTCTGCTTCATGCTCGTCCCTCCTTCGATCGTTCATGGCGTGAGCGGAGTGCCATATTGAATAAGTAGATCAACACCAGCGATGTGATCGCGAATATAACCGATAACGCCGCACCGAACGGCCAATCCCTCGCCCCGAGGAATTGGGTCTGAATAATATTACTCAGCATCGTCGATTTGGAACCGCCTAGAATATCCGTCACCACATACATCCCTGCCGTGGATACGAATACGAGCACCGATCCGGTCATCATGCCGGATTTGGTCTGAGGTAACGTAATATGCCAGAATGCGCGCCACCGCGAAGCACCCAGATCACTCGCCGCTTCGAGCAGTTTGCGATCCATTTGTTCAAGCGATACATAAATCGGCAGCACCATGTACGGAATGAACGTATAGACCATCCCCAGCAGCACAGCGCCTTTTGTATATAACATCTTCAAGGGTTCATCAATGATTCCGATATCCATTAAGAACGAATTGACAACACCCTGAGAACGCAGCAATAGGACCCAAGCATAGGTCCGGATTAGGAAATTTATCCAAAATGGCACCGTAATGAACAGCAGCCATATTTTTTGCCTTGTCGGTCCTGCATTTGCAATGTAATACGCAAGCGGATAGCTGATCAAGACGCAGATCAATGTCGTAAGAACAGATAACGCGATGGTATCCCAGTAGATCCCCAAATAGAGGGAGTCGAAAAACCGTGCATAATTATCCAAGCTGAATTGAATGACCAAATTCCCAAATTCATCGCGCCCGAGAAAAGAAATGACGACCACAATCGCCATCGGCAAAATCAGAAACAAACTTAGCCAGAGGACTACCGGGGAGATCAACCATTTCGTTTTTTTCATAACCCGATATTCACCTCATCCGCATCAAGCCAATCCACGCCGATATGCTGGCCAATTTGCCATTCATCCTCGTCTGTGAAATCGAGACAGATCGATACGGTCGTCTGTTCATCATTCAGATGAACCATCAATTTGTGTACGTTACCTAAGTATACAATATCTTGAATAATACCTTTGCGCTTCGCCTTCTGTTCCCTGTCCCGAACTGCCTTGAGTTTCTCAGGACGAATCGCGAACATCCGCTCCGCTTCATGGAACACATTGTTCTCACCAATAAAGGTCGCTGCGAACAACGTCTGCGGTCGATTGTAAATTTCCTTCGGCGTGCCAATCTGTTCAATTTTCCCGTTATTCATAATGACGATGCGGTCACTCATCATCATCGCTTCTTCTTGATCATGCGTGACATAGACGAATGTGATGCCGAGGCTGCGCTGCAATTGCTTCAGCTCAGCTTGCAAATTCTTACGCAGCTGCAGATCTAATGCACCAAGCGGTTCATCCAGCAATAGAACGCGAGGTTTGTTCGCTATCGCACGTGCAATCGCAACCCGCTGTTGTTGACCACCGGACAATTGATGCGGATAACGCTTCGCAAGAGGCGTCAGCTGAGTCAATCGGATTGCTTCAGCAATTCGTTCCTTCTGTTCGGCAGCATCAATCTTCTTCATTTTGAGACCAAATTGAATGTTCTGCTCCACCGTCATATGCGGGAACAAAGCATAGTGCTGAAACACGAGGTTCAAATCCCGCTTGTTGGCCGGCAGTTCTGTAACATCCTTACCATCGAGAAAAATTTCACCTACTGTAGGTTGCTCAAACCCAGCAATCATCCGTAAAATCGTCGTCTTTCCGCAACCGCTCGGCCCGAGCAATGTCAAAAATTCGCCCTCGCCAATGGTGAGGGATAGAGGGTGTACGACGGTCTGACCGGCAAAATGCTTTTCTATATTCGTGAGTTGTATCATCGGCATCAACCCCTTACTCTTATATTTCAAGTGATAACCCCACAAAGTGATGTTATGCTTCGGAGCGTCCCAGGTACTTTGCGGGGACCCCGAGAACTCTAAACTTTCAAGAAAAAGAAAGCCATATCCATTGGTATGGCTTTCATCGACATTTCTTCGTTTACAAAGCATCTTCACTATACCGTGTTTTGTCCGATGATACAACTATTTTCTCGTTAATTCGCTAATAAATACATGAAACTTTCTTATTTTATTTCATAGACGACAGTCACGTTGGATTTAATGGAAACTTGACCCGTTTGGATGGAAGTATCTGCTGCGGCCGACTCCGTTTTTGCTGTTGCATAGACTTGGTTCGTGAACATTGGATAGACATCTGCACTTGATTCCGACACCGTGATCACCGAGACAATCTGCTGCTTCGCTGCAGAGGCAATGGCTTTCGCTTTCACTTCCGCATTCTTCATCGCCTTCTCTAACACTTGTGTCTCATACATTTCTGGATGTTCCGTATCAAAACGAACACCTTGCACCTGATTCACACCGGCTTCCGAAGCGGCATCGATCAGATTGCCGATGGTATCCAATTCGCGATACGTTACTTGCACCATATGCGTCGCGGAGTAACCTGTTAATTTCGGCCCTGACTTCTCATTGTAGGTGTACTCTGGATTCACATAGAAACTAACCGTCTGCACATCCTCTGCTTTGACCTTGAAATTAGTAAGCGCTTGTTTCAATTTGGCGAACTTCGCTGCATTAGCTTTCTGCGCTTCCTTCGCTGTTGTCGCTTTGGTCTCGATCCCGAGCGTCACGTACGCAACATCCGGCGTTACTGTAATTTCTCCTTTACCCGTTACATTGATCGTGTGAACGACACTCTGACTCTGAGCTGCTGGCGCTTCGGCCGCATAAGTCTTCGATGTTGGAGCAACCCATGCAAATGCGACGAGCAGTGCAGTTGCTGCGAGTAATCCTAATCTTTTTGATCCATTGATTCTTTTTACATCCTGATTCATGTGAAAAGCCTCCCTTTTATTATTCTTCACTTGGTTCTACCTACATAGACGCTCTCATTTACCAAATGTTACATTGAAAAATAAATTATTCAGGCAAGCTTAATCTATTTTTTTGAGGCCCTCATACAACAAAAAGCCCCTGATCCCAGGGGCCTTTGTATGTACATCATTCATTATTGATTTTCAAGTTCTTCCTTACTAACCAATTGAACCAATGCAGAAATAGCTTGCTCAGCGTCCGAACCTTCCGCACTTATATATATTTCAGTTCCCGAGCTGATCGCCAAGCTCATTATTCCCATGATACTTTTCGCATTAACTTTCTTCTCGTCTTTCTCCACGAAAATCTCTGACGAATATTTATTCGCTTCTTGAACGAACAACGCTGCCGGTCTAGCATGGAGACCCGTTTTTAACCGCACAACTACCGGGTGCTTTGTCATGGAAAAATTACCCCCTATTACTTATTCGATCTGGCGATTATCCTAATAAATTATTAGTCTTTTACAACATTATACCATTATAACATGAACAGCACTAGGAAAAAAGTTTTACCCATTCCTAATTTTTTCCGCCAATTCGTCGATCTTACGCAGTCTGTGGTTGACCCCAGACTTGCTCACCGACCCCTTGAGCAGCTCGCCGACTTCTTTCAAGTTAATATCCGGATGAGCCAGACGCACCTCTGCCACTTCACGAAGTTTGTCCGGTAGACTCTCCAGACCCACTTCCTTCTGCAGCAATTTGATGTTATCAATCTGACGCACCGCGGCTCCGATGGTTTTGTTCAAATTCGCCGTCTCACAGTTCACGATCCGATTCACCGAGTTGCGCATATCGCGCATAATTCGCACGTCCTCGAACTTGAAGAGTGCTTGATGCGCGCCAATCATGCTGAGCAAATCGATAATCTTCTCGCCTTCTTTGATGTAGAAAATAAACCCTTTCTTCCGCTCGATACAACGAGCATTCAGCCCATATTCGTTCGCAAGGTCGACTAACGCCTGACAATGCTCCTCGTACATCGAAGCAATCTCAAGATGATACGATGAACCCTCGGGATTGTTCACAGAACCTCCAGCCATGAAGGCACCGCGTAAGTAAGCTCGCTTACAACAGTTATTTGCAATAATCTGCTGATCAATACCGTCCGTAAAATTGAAACCTTCTGAAACGATATGCAAATCTTTCAATATTTCCTGCACCTGCGTTGGAATTCGCACGATATAGACATTGTTTTTCTTCAATCGCATTTTTTTCCGAACGAGCAGCTCCGTGTGCACGTCATAGTACTTCTTAATTAACGAATATATACGTCTCGCGATCGCTGCATTCTCTGTCGAGATATCCAGAATAACCTTGCGATTCGTCAACTGCACGGAACCATTCATTCGGAGTAGAGCTGATAACTCCGCTCGCTCGCAGCACGTATCCGCTTCAACCTGGGTTAATTCTTTTTTGGTCTGTGCCGCAAAAGACAAGCGACTCACCTCTTTCGTAACATCCAATTTTTGACGAGTTGATAGATATGATGACTAAGTTTATCCGCATCATGGCGCAGATACGTTCGGAATAGAACAAGACGGTCAGCGATGACTTTATAGCCTCGATTCGTCACAGCCTCTAAATCCAAATGTACAGCCTTTGCACCTTTTTCTGCGTATTTGTCTTGAACCTGCGGCGGAATCTCGCCGTCGTTCACGATCACATAATCGAAGATATGATGCCCGATGTGGTCATACACCGCGTCCAAGTGATCGCTCACTGTATAGTTATCCGTCTCACCCGGCTGCGTCATGACGTTGCAGACAAAGATTTTGACCGCACACGAATCGACAACCGCTTGAGCCAGTTCAGGTACCAGTAGATTCGGAATGATACTCGTATAGAGACTTCCGGGGCCGATCAGAATTGCATCCGCTTGACGGAGCGCCTCTACAGCTTCTGCAAGCGGCTCAACATTCGAGGGCTCCAAGAAGACGCGTTTGATTCGTTTGCCTGCCGTCGGGATGGTCGATTCACCTGTAACAACCGTGCCATCTTCCATCTCTGCATGCAGAATAACCGCCTGGTTCGCA
>Ga0102589_1002078_pt1 | contig 24274 bp, 25 predicted proteins | sample AraplaMF_Col_mLB_FD_76858 | JGI IMG/M metagenome (GOLD analysis project Ga0102589, IMG submission 76858) | Arabidopsis root microbial communities from the University of North Carolina, USA - plate scrape MF_Col_mLB | ecosystem: Host-associated > Plants > Roots > Endosphere | place: USA... | reverse complement strand
ACCTGTGGAGCCATACGGAGAAGTACTCAAGTGGCTGAAGAGGCGCCCCTGCTAAGGGTGTAGGTCGTGTAAGCGGCGCGAGGGTTCAAATCCCTCCTTCTCCGCCATTCGTTCTAATTAAATATGGCCCGTTGGTCAAGCGGTTAAGACACCGCCCTTTCACGGCGGTAACACGGGTTCGAATCCCGTACGGGTCATCAAAAGAGCAGTTTGCATATGCAAACTGCTCTTTTATTTACGTATATTCATCTGTAATACTCCCTGGATGTTATTCTAAAGGAATCCCTCTTTTTATGTCGAAAGTTAGTAATTGTTAAGGAGGGTTTTAGATGCCTAAAGATTTAGTGAAAGAACTGTTAGATAAAGGCTTTAAAGTAGTGGACTTAATATGTGTGGGCACTATAAATATCATTTCAGCAAAGGAACTGTATTTAGACGAAATGAGTACTGACGCCATAGTTGATATGTTATCAATAGATGAAAACAGTATTAAGTTTTCCCTTGATGAAAAACTTCCTTATTTTGAGGCAAGTACCAAACCATTAGCCGGATATATCAATTCAGCAAGCAAACTGCCCATAGTAGAGGATGCAATTATTGACTACAAAGTGTATGTTAAAGAAGCAATTCTTCAGTTTAAGTAGTTAGTAAAAAAGCAGTTTACATTTGTAAACTGCTTTTAATTAAATACGATATGAAATTCTAATGTCAGAACTACAAAATATTCGTGGCTAATCTCCTAAGCTTGAATATACTAATACTAGCAATCTAAAAATGAAACTAACATCCCATGCTATAATAAATAAAACTGAATACTAGGGGAAATGAATGATGGAAGAATTAAAACAAGAAGAGCAAAATGCAGGTAAACTGTATGAGAAAGGGTTTAAGTGGATGCGTTTTGTAAGCTTTTTTATGGTTGTAAACCTCATTTTCACCGTAGCTTTAGTAGCAGTTGCCTTAGTCGCCCCTCAAATTCAAGAAACTTTTCGATGGGTAGCATTTGGTGTATATGGGCTTACAGTACTTTATCTTATCTTTATGCGTGAGGTAGCCTTCAGAAAGACATTTGGATCTTTGGTAGTTTGGATGCGAACTGTATGGAATTTTAGCTTTATTGCTAGCGCGTTTGGGGCAGTCACTATGTTCGTAGTTAATACTCACTGGACTCTATTTTAAAGGGAATACCTGTTTATGTTGAAAGTAAAAATAAAGGAGGATATATATGAATCCATACGAACAGTTTCAATTAAATAAAGAGGTAGAAGAGATGGCTAAACAACGAATTGAAATCCATAAAAAGCGAATACAACTATCTGAAGAGCTGGAAAACAGCTTGGGTAACGAAGAACTCCAAGATAGAATCATCGAATTAGAAGAAGAAAGCCAAAAACTTAAGAAGAAAATTGAAGCTTTACAGGCTAACTTTTGAGCATTTGTATGCTCCCAATATAGTGGATCAGTAAAAGAAAGAAACCTATTCCCACACAAAGGAATAGGTTTAATGAAGTAAGATGATATAGGTGTATATAACTATTTAACATCAAATGCATTTCTATTATAATCTATATTGGAAAATAAAGCACTTACATTTTATAAAGAGCATAAAAAAATCCGTAACCACGAAGGGTAACGGACTCGTTGGAAGTTGATTTTAAGACCAATATGCATCTATTAGTTTACCATATTACTTATCGAAATGAAAGCGATTTCAAAAAAACTAATACACAATACAAAACGGCATATAATAGGCACGGACTTATCCGCATAAGATTTTCAATGGTACATTAATACCCAAAATTGCTTCACATAAAAAAATATCATTGTCTTTTAGTAGATAGTTTAGATGTGATAAAGCTGAATATTCAAAATAAAAGACTACATCATTATAGAATGATATAGTCTTTTATTTTAAGTATTAGATGAAATTTCTAAAAAATAATCAGTTCCTCTACAAGTATATCACATTCATATGAACGATGAATTAACTTTTTGGGAATGTGTGTATGTACAAACGTACTGTTTTTTATCCATTACGTATCTTTTAGAAAAAGCTCGTTTTTTAGTTATGTTTCGACAAGAGTCTGCACCATTTTTGGCACATACTTTTTTATACTCATGATATAAAGTAAGGTACATAAGGCAATAGATTTGAACATCGTAGGGAATACAAGTTCCACTTAATTTGCATAATTGTTGATATATGTAATGTTTTGTAGATAATTATGTTGCTCCCACATATTGAATATTTATCCTATATCAAGTACAATAAGTTGAATATAAGTTCAACTTGAAAAATGAGGTGTTTATAAATGAAAATTTCACGCTTTAATAAAGACTGCGGTAACTCTGTCGATATGAACATCATGGATGGATATCTATTTGATTTCCCAACGAATGTAGTCGAACTGCAAAAAGATGCTGCTGATTCGTTCTTTACAGATGCTGTTACAGCTCCAGAAGAATTTAAGAAGCGTATTTTACTTTCTACAACCATTCATGGGGAAGAGAAAGAGCGTTATTTCTTAGTAGGAGACATTGCAGCTAGTCAATTGCTTGCCAACAATCACATTAATAAATTACATAATAAAATTACAAGTCATATTCCATACATCACTTTTTTAGCTGCGATTGCGTATTACCATGCGTTACATGCGAAAAATAAAAAAGACAATACAATTGAAATTGACTATTTTTCTACCATGTTACCAATCTGGCTACTTAAGAAAGAGAGCACATTTGGAGCAGCTCAAAAAGCTATGGCCAATCGCTTCTTAGGCGACCATACGTTTACCGTGCATACGCCAGGTTTTGAAAATACGTTAAAAGTAGTAGTAGAAGAAAGTGCATGCTTAAAAGAGGGAGAAAGTGCACGTTTTGCGTTGAAAAAAGACTTAACACTTCAAGATCGTGAAGATGCGAATGAGTACGTAGAATGCGAAACGGTAATGGTGGACATCGGTGGAGGTTCCATTGATGTAGTTATTCTACCAGAAGGGTTGAAAGCTGCCAATAGTCGTGAATCGTTCCAAAGCATTGAAGGTATTCCTTATTTAGCGCATATTGATAAATTGCGTAAAGAGAAATTTCTAGAATTATTTACAGACTTACGTGCCTTTGATCAATTTATTCTCGATAACTACAGCAAACAAAAGTTTGTATTAAAAAACGAAAACACAGGCGAATCTATTGATTTAACAAGTACCATCAAATCTTCACTACGAGAATATGTGGAGATTTTATTAGCTAAATTAAATGATGTCGCACCACCACCAGCGAATAAACTACGTAAGTATGTATATTGCGGCGGAGTAGCTCCCACTTTAGAAGTAGCTATCATGAATAGTATGCGTGAGAAAATTGGAGAAGAACGTACAGAAAAGTATCATAAGGTTCCCCAAGATAGCCGCCATTTAAATTTATTTGGCTTAGAGATTCGTAGTATTGGTTATGTTCAAAAGAAGCAAGCAGCAGAGAAGAAAGCCGTTAAATCCTAATAACGTAGGTGATAGGGATGTCAGAGCGTCAAAACGCCTTTACGATTAAGACAAATCGATTGAGTGATGAAGTTTATAATAAACTAGCTAAACATGCTAAATCGCGTAGGTTAGGGGACTATATTTCATCTTTAATTCTACGTGATCTAGATGATTCATCTAAGGGAAGAAAAGCAATAGAAGACAAAAAAACCTACGAAATACTTGAACATATCAAGAATGAATTAGCTGATTTAAAAACACTAGCACAAACGACAAGTTTTGTAGGAAACCATTCCTTCAAAGAAGAAGAGCCTTCAAAGGTTCCCCAACTGAAAGAAGGAAAGGTTGCAGATTTAGAAAATATATCTGGCTCATTAGACGATGACGACTTAGAAGAATATAACGATTTTTAAACAGTAAGACCACTAGAATCCATCCTAGTGGTTTTTTCTGTTTTACATATCACTACACTCCTAAGGTGGTGATTCATTCATCTTAGGTAGTATATAAACCATTTATATAAATATTTCTCTAGCTATGAAACATTTATGTAGCAAAAGCAGGCTTAAACCTGCTACTATTTTGGCAAGTTCCTTTATTTATCATAGGATGTAGTATTTTCGTGTGATAAAGAGAATAAATTCTTTAAGTCAATGTTTTCTATGTCAGTCACATAAGCTACAATCAAAAAAATAAAAATAATCCAGTATATGATTTTTTTCAATCCCCCCAACTCCTTCACTAAAAACAGTATTATGAGAAACACTCAGAATTATAATAAATAGATATTTAACCGCGATATAAAGGATATTTTTTTTGGTAGCTTTTTAGTACCAACACTTCTGCACCAGAATCCCCTTAACTGTGTATAGTTAATTTATGATTGAGGTTGTTCAATATAGATAGTTCGAAAAGGTACATCTATTTAGATGGTTGGAGGCAATAAAATTTTACGTGACAAGCAAAAAATACAGATACAATGATAAGGCTATTACAAGGAAGTAACGTTCTTATTCCTTTTCATTTTGTTGAACATGTTAGCAAAATAAGTGATATTTTCCACGTGAGCTTGATTAACTACATTTAGTAAATTAAAGGTTAAAAGCCTTCTAAAAAAGCCACTCTTTTAGAGTGGCTTAACTGAATTTTTATAGAATGTGCAGAGGTACGGTTTCTTCAATGCAACGGGCATAATTTAATGTTATGTCATGGATATAACATCTCGTGTTTTTGTTAGTTTTAAAAGATGGCGTACTGCATAGGCAAATCCATCTTCATCATTTGTTTTAGTTATTAAATCAGCTTTTTGTTGAATGTCTAGAGGAGCATTTCCCATAGCAACTGAAGTAGTTGCTACTTCGAATTGGGCAAGATCATTGCCGCCATCTCCGAAAGCAAAAATTTCTTCAAAGTTCAAATTCATCATCTGTTGGTAACGCAATATAGCTTTTCCTTTATGCGCTTCGTTTGAAGTGATTTCTACGTTATTGGGAAAAGAAGAAGCCATCGAAATATCAAATTGATCAGCTAATGCCCTTTTTACTTCTTCGACTTTTTCCAATTGCTCGTACTGTACCAAAGCAATTAGTTTATAGATTTTAAGGTTGTCTTTAATTAGAATTTCATCGTAATTGTATTCGTGAAAAAGAGTGGCGAGATCTTCCTTGCTTTTATTATGTAATGGAGGCAAAGTTGAAGGAAAGCCACCATAATTAGTGTATACAAGAATTCCTACACCAATTTCATTTAGAATTGAAAATATTTTTTTATATGTAGAAACAGATATAGTTGCCTCATACAGCAATTCTCTTGTTTTTGAATATAAAACAGAACCATTAATACAAAAAATAGGAACTTCCATATTTTGTACCGCCTTCAGTTTAATTACGTCTGCATAGGCTCGGCCTGTATTCAAAATAATGCTATGTCCTTGCTGGTGCAATTCTTTTAAGGTTTTCACATTTTCTTCAGATATTTCGTGTTGAGAGTTTAATAACGTACCATCTAAATCAATTGAAATACATTTCATTGTTTGATCTTAATTCCTTTCTCCTCTTTAGTCTATTGTACGAACTAAAGTTACCTTATTTTTGTTATTACCTAGGATAGCTATATTAAATCATACCTTCTCTAATTATAAAATTTCGGTATGAAACGTTTAATCCCTGCTTCGGGATCTGCTACCAACGAATCAGGAAGAGTATTTCTATAATCTATCTCATAAAAAAACCTATAATTAAGAAAAAGAATTCATATGCAGAAAGCGTTTTACTTTATAATCGTAGTAATTTCAGATAGTATAAAAGAGACTCGTCAGCTATCTTGAAGCTTGGGAAAGTATAGATTTCATACATATAACTCTATTGTAAAGAAAAAATACATTTTGACTTTCAAACTATTGGAGGAAAGAAATCATGAAATTTTTTATTGATACTGCAAACCTTGAAGACATTAAGAAAGCATACAAAGTGGGCGTTTTATCTGGCGTTACAACCAATCCATCTCTAGTAGCAAAAGAAGGCGTAAGATTTGAAGATCGTATTGAAGAAATCCTTCAAATGGTGCCAGAAGTTGAATCTGTTTCAGCTGAGGTAACACCTGATGCAATTACAACTGAAGATATGATTGCTCAAGCTGAAGAATTAATTAAAATTAATGATGGTGATAAAAATATTACGATTAAACTTCCTATGACGTTAGCTGGATTAGAAGCTACTCGTTATCTTTCTAAAAAAGGTGTAAAAACAAATGTAACTCTTATTTTCACAGTGAATCAAGCTCTCTTAGCTGCTCGTGCTGGTGCAACCTATGTTTCTCCTTTTTTAGGACGATTAGATGATATCTCTGAGGATGGAGTACACTTAGTATCCAGAATTGCAGAATTATTCCGTGTTCAAAATATCGATTCTCAAATCATTGCTGCATCTGTAAGACATCCAGACCATGTAACTCGTGTAGCAATGGCAGGTGCTCATATTGCAACAATTCCATACTCTGTTATCGAGCAATTGGTAAAGCATCCTTTAACAGAACAAGGAATTGAAAAATTTGCAACTGATTGGGAAAAAGCTGTTAAAAACTAAATAAATTTGAATTTTAACATTAAGTGTAATAGCTGATTGAGTATAATATTGTAGATATATTTTATTTTTTGTCATATGGATGCCTACGGGCATCCTTTTTTATTTCTCTTCTCTTGCCTTTGCCTAAATTAGAATAATAATATAAATTTTTTCGATATATCTGATTAGAAGTTTATTCATAATAACTAATGAAAGTTACAATATGATTTTATATAAATGCAATTTAATTTTATTAATAAGAGTAACAGTTAACGAATTTTATTAGAAATAGTGTTATCTATTACATATATTGTAGAAAAAGTTCATATTTGTCGTCATAAAGAGTAAATGATAAAACTATTATTTTTTATAACGGTGTTCATACATTTACTGTTTTAAATAAAATAAGTTTATCATATATTTTTACTTGAATTTATCTTACTAAAAATATAGTAATAGTAAATATTTATACACTTTCTGTTTAGTTATCATGAATATATCAATTTATTAGAAGGGAAGTGGAAGATAGATGGGTATATAAAAAGAAGTAAAACCCACAATTTGTCGTCGTTAAGTGTAAATGGTAAAACTTCAATTTAAATAACGTAGTTTATATATTTACCTATATTTATGAAGTATATTGATTTTGTATTTCTGTCTAAATAGACTCACGAAAAGACACTTAACATTAAAAAATCTGGAACTTTCTCATGAGTTATCGTAAACAGGACCCTTGATTAAAAAGGGGAGGAGAAAATAGAAGGAATTAAGGAGTAAACATATGGGTTTTCATTTTCCGAATTTATAATTTTATTACTTGATCCGTATCGTAAAAGCATAATTTATAATTAAAATAAAAAGCTACCTTAATGGTAGCTACTAGATATAAAAAATCTGGAATTTATAAGACTTATTAATAATCAGTTATCATTATTCAATAACATGCTCATTTTTTTCTCTTAAGTAATCCGTCCTCCTCAATTAAATCTTCTTCAACAATAGTCGAAAAACCGTCAAGGAATGTAATGAAATTTTTAGTGTATATATTACGCAGGACAACAACTAATTCGGTAAAGTCAGGTAATTTCCCGTATAAATCTTTCGTGGAAAGTGCTCCTAAGAACACAGTATTCTCATACGGTTTAAAATCTTTTACAATCTCAAATAATAAATCTTCTCCTTTCCTTGTTAATTGAATACATGCATTTTTATTTTTACTTTTCTTTTTTATGATTTGTAAGTAACCTTTTTGGTTCAACGTTTTTGAAAAATTAAAAGCTGTTGTCACATGCATAGAACCTAATTCAGCAACTTCCATGATAGAAATATAGGGTGAACTATAAGCCATAGATAAGATATGATGTTCACTCATATTAATTCCATATGGTTTCAACAAGTTTTCCCAGTCATTTTCAATCGTTCTCCACAGTAGTTTGCTTAGCTGCATTAATCGCAAACTAAACAATGCAGCCTCTTTAAAGGTATAATCTTCTGAAAAGCTTCTCATATTGTCTCAATCCTCAGTTAGCCATTTCAATCATAGTGATATAAATTCATTTATGCTCAAGTTAATAAAAAGTTTGTTTTAATAAGTGCAAGTAATGTATATAAGAGGTCTAAAGATAAATCCTAGACTTCTCATATATTTAATGATAGGGGCTGAAAATTTTAAAAATTTTCAGATATTTATAACGTTATCTTAAACTAATTAGATCATTGATAAATCATTTATTTAATCTAGTTTTACTGGGATTAGGATGCTCTTTTTTACGCAATAAACTAAGTACATAACCGCCCAATCCTCCTATAATAGAGGGTAACAACCAACCCAAACCTACATTATGCATTGGTAGGAATCGATTGAAAAAAGTATTAATCATATCTATATTTATTCCAGCAGCATTTAAGCCATCAAATAAACTGATGATGAACGTAAATAGTAAGCTACCTTGATACACTTCAGTCTTTCCGTTAAATACAGAGTGTAAAAACGTTAAAAAGATCAACGAAATAGCAACAGGGTACATAGTCATTAATACAGGAGTTGAAACCTTAATGAGCTGTGTTAAACCTATATTTGCTACAAGTGTACTAAAGGCAGACAAAAAGATAGCAATTTTTTTATACGACATTTTTGGAAACAATTGATGGAAAAATGATGAGCAAGCCGTGATTAATCCTACACTTGTAGTCAAACATGCTACGGTAATCATTAACCCCAATAAAATTGAACCATACGAACCAAAATAATAGGATGAAACTCCTGCTAAAACCTCGGCACCATTCTCCAAGTGTCCTAACTTTTCAACACTAGAAGCCCCCATATAAGAAAGTGCAGTGTAAATTAGAATCAATAGTATCGCAGCAATAGATGTTGCTTTCCCACACACAATCATGAGCTGTTTTTTCGTAGTAGCTCCTTTTTCCTTAAGTGCATTTACAATAATAATTCCGAAAACAAAGGCTACAAGAGCATCTAATGTTAAATAACCTTCCTGAAAACCTTTAAAAAATACGTGTGATGAGTATCCCTCTACAGGTGGTTGAAACTTTCCAATCGGATGAACAATAGCTACAATGACAAGCAATGCAATGAATGTTAACTTAATCGGTGTCAGAAACTTCCCAACCACATCGATAATCTTCGTAGGGTTTAGTGATAATAAACATGCAATCGAAAAAAAGATAATTGTAAAGATAAGTAACGGGATAGGCCCTGTATGATCTGACAAGAATGGCTTAACACCAATTTCGAACGATACATTACCTGATCTCGGGATAGCGAAAAAAGGACCAATCGCTAGATAGAGAACCGTGGTAAACACAAGGCCAAACAAAGGATGTACCCGGCTAGCTAAAGATTGTAAGTCACTTTTACCAGAAAAAACAAAAGCTGTAATGGCTAGTAATGGTAAACCTACTCCAGTAACTAGAAATCCAGCATTTGCTATCCATACATTCTCTCCAGCCATTTGACCGAGCATGGGCGGAAAGATTAAATTTCCTGCTCCAAAAAACAGTGCGAACAGCATAAAACCTATAACAATAATAAAAGAAACAGGAATTTTTTTTGACATAATAAGTCCTCCAGTTTAGTTTGTTATAACAAATAAAGGCCTCGTCAAAGGCCCTGTTCATTGAACAAAAATTTCATTTCATGAAATATAAAGTAAGTCATATATTTTATACTTGTTCATCAAGTTCAATAAAATAATGATCTTTACGATAGGATACGGCATCCATAGTCGCAATTAGGCTTTGTTCATGTAAAATATCAATTCTATAAAACCCCGTGCGATAATTTCTTTTTAGCTCTGTAGCACGAGCCACTAGCTTATCTCCAGGCTTAGCTGACTCAATAAATTGAATAGTTGTAGAAAGGCCTAAGGACGTTTTTCCATAGGCATTACAAGCTAAAGAAAAGGCGTGGTCTGCTAAGGCATAAATAATAGCTCCATGAACGGTCCCGTAGGCATTCACCATATGACTCTGTACCTCTAATGTTGCCTCTGCAAATCCAGCTTCAAATTCTGTTAATTGGATTCCTAAGGACTGAGCATAAGGGTCATTTTTAACTTCTTGTAGAATTTGTTCATAGTACTTTTCATAAATTTTAAATTCGTCCACTTTTTTCTTCACTCTGAACACTCCCTTTAAATTTATTAGTTATTGCTATAGCCATTGATAAAGTAAAGTTAGTACGTTGAAAAACTTATAATTAACTACTTAAAACTAATTGAACCAACATCATGTAGACAATTGTTCCTCCTGCTATGGAGAGGAACATCTTTCTTTTCCAAAGATGAAGTAGTGCAACTACTGCCACACCAATAAATTCAGGAACACCCCGACTACCAGATAGTAAGCTTACATCTTTGAAGCAATAAATAATTAATAGCCCTAGTACTGCTGATGGCAGTACCTTTCCAAGGTACTGAACATACTTCGGTGTCGGTTTATTTGATGGAAAAATGATAAATGGAAGAAATCTTGTGAGCATTGTGCCTAGTACAACCATCGCAATTGTAATAACCTGCTGAGCTATACTCATCGTCATGCTGCCACCTCCACTTTTTCCAATGGTTTTCTTAAAAAGGTTAGTACCGTTAGAATCATGAGCATAGCCGGAATGATAAAGTGACTTCCTCCAAAAATAATAAGACTTACAGTTGAAAGCCCAAGTCCAACAAGAGCACTATGATGTTTTTTCTCTTTCATCCATTGTTCCATAAAGATAACAACAAAAAGAGATGTCATGACAAACTCCAATCCCTCGGTGTTAAATTGGACAAGTGAACCAAAAATCCCGCCGATAGTTGCGCCTATGCCCCAATATAGATGATTGAAGAGTGTCACAAAGAACATAAACCATCCTTTGTCTACATTTTTGGGAATATCAACGGTACAATTAATTGAAAAAGATTCATCACATAACCCATAGATTAAATAAAATTTTTTCTTTCCTACTCCTTTGTACATATCTAACATAGAAATCCCATAAAACAAGTGCCGGGCATTTACCATCAACGTTAAGACAAGTGCATTAACTGGATGGAATGGTGCGAGCAAAAAGTTCGCTGCCACGAACTCCATAGAACCTGCGAATATGGTGAAACTCATTAGGATCGGATAAATAGCACTAAATCCTAATGAGTGCATGTAAATTCCATAAGCAATTCCTAGAAATACAAACCCTGTTAAAATAGGGACTGTATATGGAAAAGCAGCACGACATGCCTCCCATTTCTCACTTTTCGTTTTCATGTCACTCACATCCTAAATAGCTAAATTTATTTCAATTTATCATACACAACCCATACAAAAAACAAGAGAATTGTATGTATTACAATTCTCTTCAGATCATCATTTAGATTCTGTATTATGATAAAGTGGGAAACTTTTATGGATTATAGCAGTCATAATCTGCTTAGAAATTAAAATATTTTAAATGGAATTCCATACATTAAGTGATAGGGTTGTTTGGAATCTAGATAATAGAGGTGAATTATGCCAGTAAACTCATTCGATAATTATCCGATGTCTTGGAAACCTGAAAAGAAAGCATTAAAGCGTCCCTTTTACGAATCCATTGCGTCATTACTCGAACAAGATATTATAAAGGGCTTTTTAGCGCCAGGGACAAAGTTGCCTCCACAAAGAGAATTAGCAGATTTTCTTGACCTAAATTTCACTACGATTACTCGTGCTTATAAAGTATGTGAGGTAAAGGGATTGATATATGCGATTACTGGAAAGGGAACGTTTGTCTCTCCTAATGCAGCTCGCTCTATAACTATTTCCACAGATAAAATTACAAACTGCATTGATCTAGGCTTTGTCGCTTCATTTGAACAGTCTAATAGCTTTGTATCAGAGGCGATGCAAAAGGTTATGAATAAGAATTATTTTGAGCAGTTACTCAATTACAATGACCCTACCGGTATTCCTCATCAAAAGGTTGCCGGACTGAACTGGATGAAATCTTTTGGAATTCAAGCAAATCAGGAGAATATATCCATTGTTTCTGGTGCACAAAATGCATTAGCCATTACATTGACTGCGCTATTTGAGCCTGGAAATCGTATCGCCACGGATTTATATACATATTCAAACTTTATTGAATTAGCAAAGATGCTTCATATTCAATTAGTACCAATTCCAGGAGACGAATGTGGGATGCTGCCAGATGAACTGGATAAGCAGTGTATGCAGCTAAATATTCAGGGGATTTTCCTTATGCCTTCTTGCAATAACCCTACAACAATTATGATGTCAGATGTTCGAAAGCAAGAAGTAGCAACTGTCATCCGCAAGCATCGTTTAATCTTAATTGAGGATGATATACATGCCTTTCTAACAGCAGGTATAATCCCTGATTATCAGCAACCAATGTTCAATTTACTACCAGAACAAAGTGTATATATTTGTGGTACTTCTAAACCCATATGCTCAGGATTACGGGTTGCCTATTTAGTATATGGAGACGCATTCAAAGAAAAAATCTTACAGGCTATTTTTAATATCAATGTAAAAACTTCTTCTTTGGATGCGGAGATTATTACAGAACTTATTTTATCAGGAAAGGCTCATGAAATTGTTTCACATAAGCAACAGCTTGTACAAGATGCAAATGATATTTATGCGCACTATTTTCCACAGCGAGTGCTGATTGGGCATCCCCTCAGCTTTTATCGTTGGCTGTCCATTAAGGATTATAATGATGGGGGATTACTGGAAAAAGATTTAAAGCAACACGGAGTTAGGGTTTTTCATTCTGATCGTTTTCTCAGTGGATCAACCACACCAAGTAAGCACTTACGTATTGCGCTTTCTTCTACCAGTTCATTAGAGGAGTTAAAAATAGGCTTGGAACGATTGAAAAATTACCTTTGCTAATTCAACAACCTCTTCTCTGGTCCTTTCCTGTATCAAAAAAGACTGCCCTTTAAACAAACGTAGGAGCAGTCCCTTTTTTAATAAATTAATTAAATTTCGATATATGTTCATATATTTCTTTCCAGTTAACATAAAACGGCTTACAGGAACCAAAAACCTTTTATCAAGGAGAGCAGTTTATAACATGTAGAAAAATTAACAACTTTCTATAAAAAAGACTATAATCAAAGCGCTAAACTTCGTTTATAGCCTCAATAATTTTTAAATATTGCACATCTCCTAGACCATACTGAGGAAATGAATGGAATAAATTTTTTAGCAATTCATTTTGTGATTGACCCTCATGTTCCCTTATATAATTTACTATTTCATTATCGACCTTTATGTATTCCATATATAATCTAATTCCTTGAAACATGCGAGGTATTACTTTTATATTAGGAAATTGATGATCTATTAAAACTTGTTGATAAACCTTATTATAATTGCTTAAAAATATTTCAACTGTTTCAATCTCATAAGTCGTTTCATTAACCATATTAAAAAATACTTTTCCCTTATACGTTACTTGTTCTAAATATGCTAGTACCGTTAGCATATTTATTTGACAAAACATATCATCACCAAACCATAAAACGATACATTTATACTCTTTTTCAAACAGTGGTTTCAAAGGTGTCATAGTGAGATTTTTGTATTCTTGTATAGATACCTTATGTCCTAAAGCCCTTAAGTTTATAAATTCGTCACTGAATATTGCAACACTTGTCTCATGTGAACACATGGCTTCGTTAAAAGGAATATACTCACCTTTTTTCAATAAATTATTTGTTTGAAACACCTCATACATTACCTGTCCATTTAAAATATTTAATATTTTAAAACCAAATTGATTATTCATTTTATTATAAAAATCCTTAATCTTCGACTTGTAGGAAAGATCTATCATAATACTCCTCCTCTTAACACTTACATTTCATTCTACCTCATTCATACAAAATAATGGGTTTTCAAATGGGGTTTAATTACAAAAATGAAAGCATGCAATAAAAAGGACTAAAGCTCCAACTTTATTTTAAACCTATAAAGTATATTATCAGGAGTAATATGTTTAAAGAAACCTCCTTTATTAACAGTCATTCCTATTTTGTCCTAATTGAATTCCTAAAATCTAACAATCATTTCAGAATCCATACATAATATATTTTTTATGAAATTCTCATTTTATTCTCATTTTAATTTCATCCCGGTCTATTAAATTAAATTTGTGCAACACATTAAAACAAAAAGGAAAAATAAGAGTAAACACTAGAAAGATAGGGGAGGCGTTATAAATGGCGTTCGATTCCGAGATGGAAAATAATGATATAAATATGACCCAAGTGGAAAACACTTCGAATTCTAATTCTCTAAAAAAGAGAATACTGAATAAGGTACCTGAAGTGACCATTTTCTTTTGGATTATTAAAATTATGGCAACTACGGTTGGAGAAACAGCTGCTGATTTTTTGAATGAAAATTTGCACCTAGGATTAACGAATACAACCTATATCATGGGGATACTGCTTGCTATCGTGTTATTTGTACAATTTAAGGCGAGAAAATATATACCTAGTATCTATTTATTGGTTAACAGTCCTGTTAATTAGCGTCGTGGGTACTCTTGTTACAGATAATCTAACTGATCATTTTGGCGTGCCTCTTGAAGTTAGCAATATTGTTTTTGCTCTCTTACTGTCTATTACATTTTTTGTATGGTATGCAAAAGAGAAAACACTATCTATTCACTCTATTTTCACACGCAAGCGAGAAGCATTTTATTGGTTAGCGATTCTTTTTACGTTTGCACTAGGTACTGCAGCAGGAGACTTTATAGCAGAAAGTCTTCACATGGGTTATTGGAAGTCAGCCTTAATGTTTGCTGTATTAATTAGCATTGTAACAATTGCTTACTATCGCTTTAAACTTCATGCTGTCCTTACTTTTTGGATTGCCTATATCTTAACTCGTCCTTTAGGAGCCTCTGTAGGAGACTACCTGTCGCAACCTCATGATGCTGGTGGACTTGGATTAGGAACAATGGGAACAAGTGCAATATTTCTCTTAGTAATCTTAAGCTTGGTTATTTATCTAACTAAAACGAAAAAGGATCAAGTACCCTTTATCCATGAAAAATAAGAGTGAATATCTTTATAAAAAAATTTAGAAGCATCCATATATACCACTCTTTAACCTTCTAAAGAGTGGTATAAGTGCGCTTAATTAAAGTGAATTAATAAATTTTTAAGAAATAGTTAGTAACATTGTAAATAGCATGACTAATAGTAAGAAGGTGTAGATTTGATACGTTTTCAAAAAAAGAGAAAAAGATACAGATATGTTTTAGTAGGAGGAATTCTTATTGTAGGATCATTCATTTTTATTGGGACCTTATACAAAGGTAGCTTGCCTTTTTTAGACAAGGTTTCTTGGAGTGGATCTCAACAATTGAGTCAGTTATTGGCGACTTACAAAGAGAACGCTACCCTAAAGAATGAACTAGCCACTGAAAGTCAGGCTGAAGCGAATGTTTATAAGCTAAAACATGAAAATAAAGAACTAACAGAACTTTTAAAAGTTCAAAATGGAATGAAAGCTCATAATCCGATAGCTGCTACTGTAATTGATCGTTCAATAAGCAATTGGGATAATGAGTTAATTATTGATAAGGGGGCTAAGCAAGGGGTAAAAGTAGATATGAATGTACTTAACACAAATGGAGTTATTGGCAAGATATCTAAAGTCTTTTCATCAACCTCTTTGGTAGAACTAATTAGCTCAGATCTTAGGACAAATCGTATGGCCGTAATTTTAAAGGATAAAAAGAACGTGAATGGAACACTAGAAAGCTATGATGAAAAGAAGGGTAATTTAATTGTTAGAAAAATTCCTAGTGACGCTCAGGTCAATGTAGGGGATAAAGTTCAAACTTCTCCCATCAGTTCCATATTCCAAGGAGGATTGACTTTAGGAAAAGTGATTAAAGTACAACCCGATGAATATGGCTTAACACAATTGGCCGTTGTAAAACCGTCATCCACTTTTAATGATATTAGTGAAGTAATGGTGATTAAAGCAAAAAAACAATAAATAAACAGTGGGACATCACACTCCTATTTCTTAAAATTTACATTTAAGGGATTGTATGTATTATATGAATTTTAAAATCCAGTATTTAGTGGCCTTTATTGCAAGTCTATATTTAATCATTTTTGTGGACATGATTTTTTTTAAATTAGTGGGGAAACATATATTCATATTAATAGCCTCATTTTATCTTATGTTCAACACTTCAGGTTCCCTATATCTAAAAGAATAATGAACGTTTTTATGTTTCTAGGGTCCACCCCTTTTATTGCAACGCTTTCTTTTGGAAGTTTATGTATCTTCTATAAAATATTCAAATACAGGACTGAACTTATTTTATTCTTGGGGATTATCGGTGGATCTTTCATACTTAATAAGATACAAAAAATGTTTTACTCTATTGGTCGTCCAGATTTACATCACTTAATTAAAGTCAGTGGTTATAGCCTTCAACACGAAGGGGAACATACAGTAAGTCTAATTGTTGTATACGGAATACTATTATTTCAATTATGGGGTCCTAGTTCTAGACTATGGGGGCGTTTTCTCTTAGTATGTATCGCTTCTGTCATCATCTTGGGCATTGGAATAAGTCGAATTTATTTTAGGTTAAATTATCCTAGTAATATTATAGGTTCCTATTTTACGATGGGGTGTTGGCTTGTAGCAACTATATATTTCTATGGGCGATGGGAAAAACGACAAGTAAAGCAGAAAGCTATAAATAAATGTTGAGCTTGAAAAGAGGGATCATATGACAGAACGTATTTTAATTGTGGAAGATGAAGTAGAGATAGGGAATATATTGAAAATGGAACTTGAACATGAGGATTACCAAGTTGAAATTGAAAACAATGGAAGGTGCGGGCTCGAAACGGCCTTATCGGATACGTTTGATTTAATTTTACTTGATATTATGCTACCTAAAATGAGTGGTATCGAGGTTTTACGTAAATTAAGAAAAAGAGAAATTAACGTACCTATCATTCTTTTAACAGCCCGTGACTCAACACTAGACAAGGTAATGGGGTTGGATCATGGAGCAAATGATTATATAACTAAACCTTTTAAAACAGAAGAATTATTAGCGCGGATACGCTCTTTACTACGTTATAAGCACCTTGCTAGTCGAGAAAAGGAAGAAAAAAATTCGCTATTATTGATTAAAGACGTAGTAATTAATACAGATTCAAGAGAAGTAACTAGAGCTGGACAAGATATCTGCTTGACACCTAAAGAGTATGATTTGTTGGTTTATTTAATCCTTCATAAAAATAAAACAGTTACGCGTGAAGGGATCTTACTAAATGTATGGGGGTATGAATATGAAGGAGATACAAATGTACTTGATGTTTATATAAGCTATTTAAGAAAGAAGATTGAAGAAGGTTTTAATTCACCTATCATTCAGACAGTTCGAGGTATAGGATACACGATTAAAGAAATGTAAAGTGCATTTTTATCATTATTCAGAAAGACCTAACTTAAAACTCCTCTTCGTAATACTACTCGTTGTATAGGAGGTAACATCCATGATAGTGGGATATGTAGGATCTAGTAATGATGATTACACCTTAGAGTTACAAATAGAGACATTAAAAAAATATGGTTGTAATCAAATTTTTCACTCGAAAAATTCTACATCAGAAACGAAAGATATCCAAGTACTAAGGATCTTAGATTTATTAAAGCCTGGTGACCTGTTTGTTGTACGTAAATTAAAGCACCTAGCAGATTCCATTACTCAATTATTGCAGATTACGAATTATATCCGAGAAAAAGGCATTATGTTTGTTAGTATTCAGGAGCAACTTGATACACGTATCCCAACAGGGAAGATTACGTTTAAGACTTTAGAAATGCTCGATGAATTTAGTAGAAACCTGATTCATGAACGCAAAGTAGCAAGTTTAAAAACAGGTAGGCCTAGGGGAAGAAACGGTGGAAGGCCTAAAGTTAATCAACAAAAGCTTAATGAAGCCATTTCTTTATATTTCTCTCAAAAAATGACGGTTGTCCAAATTCAAGAAGCTACAGGGATTTCAAGAACAACCCTATATCGTTCATTAAAGAAGATTAAGAAGTAATTTCATTTTTTCTTAATCTTTTTTTTATTTAAATCTAATTTTCATTTGATAAATTGAAGAAAAGTGTCTAAGGAAGGACGGAAATAATGAAAACATTTATTACAGCTGCATTTGCTTACCTTTCAAAGCTGGGATACATAGGTATAGCATCAGCATTAATGGTAGAAGTAATCCCTAGTGAAATCGTATTATCCTACGCAGGCTTTCTCGTTTCTCAAGGTAAGTTGACCTTTATAGGAGCCGCAATTGCTGGAACAATTGGAGGCTTAATTGCACAAATATTTTTGTATGTATTAGGTTCGTATGGAGGAAGACCTTTGTTGTTGAGGTACGGAAAATTTCTCCTAATAAGTCCAAGGTATCTCGAAAAATCCGAAACATGGTTCAATCAGTACGGGGCAGGAGTAGTCTTTTTTACTCGCTTTATTCCTATCATTCGACATGCTATTTCAATTCCTGCTGGAATTACAAAAATGGCTTTTACTCGCTTTATTTTATACACGGTTGCTGCTATCGTTCCTTGGAGTATTTTATTTATTTACCTTGGAAAAACTTTAGGAAGCAATTGGAGGAAAATTAATCAAATTTCTGGATCATATGTACATGTGGCTTTATTACTTTCAGTTATAGCTTTTGGGCTTTATTTTGCTTTTAAAATTATTCGTAAAAATAAAGAAAAGTCAAACTATGAAGAGTTAAAAAAGTGAGAAGGTAAAAATCCACTGTTTATAAGTTTCTATATTCTTTCATTTGGAAATAAAGGAGAATACTTTATATGCAAAAAGTGCTAATTATAGAGGATGAAGAAAGACTAGTAGAATTTTTAGAATTAGAGCTTAAATATGAAGGGTATTCAGTTGATATAGCCTATGATGGGCGCGCTGGTTTAGACAAAGCAACCAAGCAGGATTATGACATTATACTACTTGATTTAATGATGCCTGAATTAAATGGCATTGAAGTGTGTAGAAGGCTAAGAACAACTAAGGATACTCCTGTTATTATGCTCACAGCTAAGGATAGTGTCATGGATAGGGTAATGGGGCTTGATAATGGAGCTGACGATTATTTGTCGAAACCATTTGCAATTGAAGAATTATTTGCAAGGATGCGAGTTATTTTTAGACGTCAAGAAAACAACAAGATAGTGGATCAGAAACTACTATTAACATTTAAGGATATTGAACTCGATTTGGAATCAAGAACAGTGATAAAAGAAAAAAAATTAATTGAACTCACGAATAAAGAATTTGAACTCCTAGCCATTTTTATGCGTAACATTAATAAAGTATTAACAAGAGATATACTTTTAGAGCAAGTGTGGGGATACGATTCAGTTGTTGAAACGAATGTTGTAGATGTATATGTTAGGTATCTAAGAAACAAATTAAATGTGGAGGATAAAGAGTTATATATTCAGACCATCAGAGGGGTTGGGTACGTGATGCGTGATGTGTAAATGAGGAATTGGATGAACTATATAAAAGATTTACCTATAAGATGGAAGATAACGTTATGGTCTTCCATGTTTTTATTTTTTCTTTTTCTCTCTTATAACCTCCTTCAATATATTGTAATTGATAATAGTATTTTAAATTATGAGAAGCAAAATGGTATCCATCAATTAAACGAGGTTCTCGCTTTTATTCAATCTGATGATGAACCTTTATCTTTAAACCAGATTGCAAACAGTGAAGAGTACTTGTCAAAAATTAATGAAAAGAATCAATTGATTCGTATTCTTGATAGGAAAGGAAACGTCATAACTAGTACCTCCAATAACGTTTCGCCAAACTGGCAGCAACCGAAAACGGTGAAGCATAAAGAGTATAAAGTGATTCACAACCATGATGAACGTCTACTCGTTCTTCGTTCTCCAATTGTCACCGACAACTTCACTGGAACGGTTGAAATTGTTAGAAATATGGAGATGTCCGATGCCTTTATGGACAAGATTTTTTTGTTAATGCTTGCTGCAGGAGTAGGATCACTAATCCTTAGTATTCTAGGTGGAACTATTTTAGCAAAGAAAATACTATCTAACATTCAAGCGTTAACATTAACAATGAAAAAAATAAAAATAAATGGCCTCGAAGAACGGGTTCCAGTTAATGAAAAAAACGATGAGTTTGCTCAATTAGGTAGTTTGTTTAATGAGTTAATGGATAGCTTAGAAGACTCCTTTTTACAGCAAAAACAGTTTGTAGAGGATGCTTCACATGAATTAAGGACTCCGTTAGCCATTATTCAAGGCCATTTGACATTGTTAAATCGCTGGGGGAAAAATGATGCGGCAGTATTAGATAAATCCTTAAAATCTAGCCTGAAAGAAGTAGAGCGTTTAACTAACCTGGTACAAGAATTATTAGAGTTATCCCGAGCTGAAAATAGTCTGATAAATCCTGTAGATGTTGAACCTATTAACGTATTGGCCACTGTCCAACATGTTGTAAGGAATTTCGAAGTACTGTATAGCAACTATGAGTTTAAAATAAAACATACACACGAAAATCTGTATGTAAATATTTCTTCTCGCCATCTAGAACAAATATTAATTATTTTGTTAGATAATGCAGTCAAATATTCTAAGAAGGAAGGGAAAGAGGTAGTTATAGACTGTTCTCTAATCAATGAGAAGGTATCCCTTAAAGTAATGGATAAAGGAATTGGAATTCCAGAAGAAGATATACCTTATATTTTAAATAGATTTTACCGAGTGGATAAGGCAAGGAGCAGAAAACAAGGCGGACTCGGCTTAGGGCTGGCTATAGCCAAACGATGGGTGGAAAAGTACGACGGGACCATTAATATCGAGAGTAAAGAAGGCCAAGGAACAAATGTAACGGTTGTATTACCTCTGTTTAATCACTCTCTATAAATGTTCATATAAAACAAGGTCCTTAATTTTCATACTCCTAACTTTAAAAGCAAAGAAACATTAAAATCTAGTAATAAAAAGACCTTATCACATTTCATCAAACGTAACTTGATAAAGGACAGAAATTAGAGGTGTCTAGTATGAAGTTGAAATTTCAATTTACACTTGCTTTTATGTTAAGCCTGTTGTCCCTTATTTGTTTTAGTGGGATGGCTATATTAATTAATGGATCAAAAATTGTGGCATTTGATCGGTCTGTTATATCACTTATCCAAGAGTTCGAAACTCCTGGGTTAACGACTATTATGAAGTTCTTTACTTTCATTGGTTCTACGCCATCCGTTGCAGTGATTTCTCTCTTTAGTTTATTTTTTCTCTATAAAGTATTAAAACATCGAACAGAGCTTATTTTATTTATCGCAATTGTTGTAGGTTCTCCAATCCTAAATGAGCTACTAAAACTACTTTTTCATCGTGCACGACCTGATCTCCATCGATTAATTGAAATCAATGGTTATAGTTTTCCAAGTGGACATGCTATGAGTGCCTTTGCTGTTTATGGAGTCCTTTCGTTTTTGCTCTGGCGTCATATTCCTACTCGCTGGGGACGCACACTTTTAATCGTTATTAGTACTATAATGATTTTAGCTATAGGTATTAGTCGCATTTACTTAGGCGTACATTATCCTAGCGACGTCATTGGAGGCTATTTTGCTAGTGGTTGCTGGTTAGCTATTGCTATTTGGTTCTATCAACGCTATCAGGAGAAGAAGTTTGAGAAAAGAAGACCTACTCAAAGTAAAGAATGAATAAGGTTATATATCAACATTGAAATGACCTTATAGTCTTAGACAGCAAGTGACTGGATTCATAATTATGTGGGTAAAAGGGACGATCGTCAAAAGTAATGATATTAACAGGCGGCAGTTTCAAAATCAGCAAAAACATAGTTTAGTACATAACTTTTTAAGTACTTGAGCAAGCTATCTAAGAAGTCTTATGAGGCTTCACCCACAACTTAATTTATCAGTAGAAAACAACTATCTTCTCCCGAGGATAGTTGTTTTCTTTTTAGGTTATGTAAAAGAAACATTCTTAGTTAGTATAAAGTCTCTTTCCGGTACAAATCACAAAAACGATCCCATGGTACACAAGGGCTGATTCGCTTCTCATATTTATCGTTTATATAACTTTTTGTATTTATTCTCTTACCCTTTTTCATTAGCTTCGTTGTAGTATGTATAAATTAACTATTCTAATGAATTATTAACTTATTTTTCATACATATTTAAGAGTAGTCCCATACAATTATCTTAACTTTAAAAACATATTGGATATGAGGTGTTTTTTGAATTCTAAAATGTATGGCAATGCTATAGAACAATCAGTTTGTTCTTTTAAAAAAAGTTGTGGGAAACCACTGTAAAGAAGGGGCATGTGTATGCAAGAGAACCAAAATAAATTGGGTATTTCACTTAACAAAGTGCCAGAAATCACAATTTTCTTCTGGATAATAAAAGTTTTGTGCACAACTGTAGGTGAAACATTTGCTGATTTTCTAAATTTCAACCTTGGATTTGGGTTAACTCTCACTACTGTAATTATGGGAATAGCATTTTTTATTTTATTATACCTTCAATTTAAAGTAACTAAATATGTCCCAGGGATTTATTGGACAACGGTGGTACTTATAAGCGTATTTGGAACACTAGTAACTGATAATTTGACAGATGCAATGGGAGTACCTCTTGAAGTTAGTACAATTGTTTTTTCCGTTTTACTTGGCTTAACTTTTCTTTTTTGGTATCTTAGTGAAAAAACACTCTCTATACACTCAATTTATACAAGAAGAAGAGAAGTTTTCTATTGGCTTACTATTCTCTTCACATTTGCACTTGGAACAGCAGTAGGTGATTTATACTCTGAACAACTAGGCTTTGGCTACCTTAAAACGGGAGTAACAGTCCTCATTATCATAGGCTGTATCTTTTTGGCATACAAATCGAAACTGAATGGGATTTTAGCATTTTGGTTTGCCTATATTCTTACTCGTCCACTGGGAGCATCATTAGGAGACTACCTATCACAAACAAAAGTTAATGGTGGATTAGGTTTGGGAGCAACTGTTACTAGTGTTATTTTTCTTATAGGTATTTTAGCAATAATTGTTTTTCTCGCCATTACAAAAATTGATATAACTTCAAAAAGTGAAATGGTGGATACAAATCCAACACGTGCAAGTAAGAGAAATGTTTTGACACAAACCATTGTAGTGCTCTGTATTTTCTTAGTTCTAAGTATAGGTGGTTATATCTGGCGCAGTAATGATTTAGCATCACAATCCACTGCTTCACAAGCTTCATTATCTGGGCAATTAAAGGATTTTATTAAAATTGAAAATGATATGCTCAAGGATGTAAATTCAAAAAACTTTACTGCAACGAAAAAAGGAGCAGACGATTTAGAACATCAGTGGGACTCATCAGAAGCTAAACTTAGAAAAATAGACGGTTCTAAATGGACCAAGATCGATGGAACTATTGATGTTGTATTAGCAGCAGCTCGTTCATCCAACCCTGATGTCAATAAGTGCAAATCAGCACTTAATAATTCACTGACTGCACTAAACGCAGCTAATAAATAAAAAAGGGATTCTAGCCTTTCTTTTATAGGAAGCTAGAGTCTCTTTTCTCTATAATCACACTTAACATAATCAACATTATCAGAAATAACAACCTTAGATTAAAGCAAATTGATCCTATTTCTTAATAAACAATGTTTCAACAATGCTACAAGATGTTTCATTTTCTATACATAAATGTATCAACTCTTATAGAAGCTAATTCTTCATGGTATACTATGGAACAACGACAAAACATTGTATATGCAATATGTTTTGTTCATTTTCTGCATTGAACGAACAAAAAACCACTGATTAGGTCCAGTGGTTTTTTTGCTTTCAAAATTGAATATGTTTTTATAATTTGAGCAGACTACCCAAGACGCCGTGAGGCATCTACCACTACAAAACCATATTTGTTATTTCAAAAAGAACAACCTACTGTACAGGAGCAATAGGTTGTTCTATTTTATGCTAGTTTAGTCGGGTAAGCGAGGGGCATCACTGCCCCTAACTCCCCTGAGAACCGTACGTGAGCCTTTCAACTCATACGGCTCAAGCCTCCCATTGCAGGTCCATTTGCTGTCGTATCCTCATCACACACCATATCGGTAAGTAAAACGTAC
>Ga0102589_1002077_pt1 | contig 24281 bp, 18 predicted proteins | sample AraplaMF_Col_mLB_FD_76858 | JGI IMG/M metagenome (GOLD analysis project Ga0102589, IMG submission 76858) | Arabidopsis root microbial communities from the University of North Carolina, USA - plate scrape MF_Col_mLB | ecosystem: Host-associated > Plants > Roots > Endosphere | place: USA... | reverse complement strand
ACTTTGTACTTAAACACCTGTCTGTTAGATTCATTTAACTCTTTTAGCAATGTATCAATTTGAACCTCAGACATGAAACGCTGTTCCCACTGTTCAATATTTTCATCTGCCACTTCCGGTAATTCTCTTTGATATTCTTCTAAGAACATTTCCTGTCGTTTATTTTTCCGGTAACTATCAATCGCTTTGTTTTTTGCAATTCTCAAAATGTAGCGTTTAAGCTCTTGAGTGTTCAAGCTGTGGAGTTTTTCCAGATTCTGATAAAGATTAATAAACGTCTCTTGAACTGCATCTTCAGCCTGCTGAACATTATTTAAAATATAATAGGCTACATAATAAATTTTTTGTTCATACAACTCGTATAGCTCTTCCATCTTTTCATAATCTTTGTTTGTAACTTTCATGTAATCCCTCCTCTCATTCTATATAACGAATGGACGCTATAACTTTGTGACACTTCCTCCAGCTATTAGAAAGCCAGTTGCATCCTACATAAGTAATAAAAATATCATTATCACAAATTTCTATTTTTTCATAGTAGTGTTGGTGGCACTGGAAAGCCGTTGGTAGATTGATATTCGCCATAATAAAATCGATAGAAGAAAAGCGATATGATGTTGTTAGAGGGTTATTTTATGAATGAAAAAGACATTCAGTTGTTACAAATTAGTTTGAAGGTGCGAACTAGGGATTATTTATATAATGCGAGAGAGGCTGTGAAGTTATTTGAGAGGTTATTAAACATCTGAAGAAAAAACTGTATGTTTAAATATTATAATAATAAGATAAATAATCGTTCACCTGTTCCCTTTGTTTTAAAACCACGCACATGGAAGAAGTAGGCACTGACCGCTACCATGCGCGGCCAGATGCTCTCGTCTCCTAAAAGAAAGGAAGTTTCATTTGTGTTTATATAGAAATCCATCCTCGTTTTTTAACACAAAAGCCGCTGTTATGCAGAATACAACAGAACCTGCACTCGTTTGCTCCTTTTGTTTTAAACCTCGCACGGGGCAGAAACAGGCACTGACCGCTACCATGCGCGGCCAGATGCTCTCGCCCCCCTAAAAGAAAGGGGTTTTTATTTCGGTTTTTTATTTCATCTTCTTACTGCTCACTATTTTCCTTCTTACTTTCTTCTACTACTTGTACAACAGGCCCCTCACTAGCAGATTGCTGCATTGCACCTTTTCCTGCAAAACTCTCCAGCAATTCTTTTAAATCAATACCTGAAGAAGCCTTCAAAGTTTCTTGCATCGTTGCCATTAAATCAGTCGCATAGCCGGCAACTTTACCAGCGCCACTATTTTTTCCACCGCCGCCAGTATCGACAACTGTAATTTTATCGATATTACTAAGCGGACTTGCAATTTCTTTCGCATAGCTTGGTAACATTTTTAATACCATGTCCATAATTGCTGCTTGACCGTATAGTTCAAATGCTTCAGCAATTTTTTGTTTTGCTTCTGCTTCAGCAAGACCTTTCAGTTTAATAACATCCGCTTCTGCTGTACCTTGTGCTTTTTGTACTTCTGCTTTTGCTTGACCTTGTGCTTTTTCAATTTCGGCTTTCGCTAAACCTTCCACACGCACTTCTTCTGCACGTGCTTTTGCTTCTGCTTCAATTTTATATTGCTGGGCATCAGCTTTTTTCATTTGTTGTACTTTTTCTGCTTCCGCCGCTTGCTCAACTGCATAACGATCCGCATCTGCTTTTTTCTTCACTTCTGCATCGTATTGCTTTTCACGACGAGCAATTTCTCTTTCTTCTAATTCAATTTGTTTTTCACGCTCAATAATTTTCACTCGCATTTGCTCTTCTGTTACACCTTGTTGAGCCTTCGCTTGCTGTAATTCATAGGAAAGGTCAGCATCTGCACGTGCTTGTTCTTGTTCCCTTTTATATGATTGCACCTTTAATTCTTTATGTTTCTCAGCTTCAGCAATTTGCGCATCACGCTGATACTCTGCTTCTTTTGCTTCTTTTTCAGCACGCGCTTTTTCAATCCGTGCTTCTTTTTCTCGCTCTGCGTTTGCAATTTGTGCATCACGCTTCACCGTTGCAATTTGCGGTTGACCAAGTGCATCTAAGTACCCGTTTTTATCACTAATTTCTTTAATTGTAAACGATACGATGCGCAGCCCCATCTTCTTCAAATCAGTGGAAGCAACTTCATGTACCTTCTGAGCAAACTGTTCCCTGTTACTATACGCATCTTCTACTGTCATCGACGATAGAATCGCTCGTAAATGTCCTTCTAATACTTCCTTTGCTTCTACTTTCAGTTCTTCCGTTTCTTTTCCTAAATATTGCTCTGCTGCTGTTGATACTTCCTCAATTGTAGAACCCACCTTAATAATTGAAACACCATTTACTGTTACTGGAACACCTTGCTTCGTATATGTATCACGTGTTCCTACTTCTAATTTATAGTTTAATAGGCTAAGGGGTTCTGCTTGTTGCATAACTGGCACAACAAACGTACCGCCACCGCGAATAATTTTAATCTTCTTGCCATCATCTGTTGTCACAACATTTTTCCCACTGCCTAGTCCACTTCCTGTTACAATTAACGCTTCATCGGGCCCAACCGTTCGATATTTCGTAATAAAGACTAAAATCAAAATCGCTAATATTGCTAACAAAACACCACCAATAATTAATGGAACCATAGTAACTCCTCCTTATTATTTCGGTTTCTTTAAAGAAACCGCTAAATTTTGCACGAGTAAAACACCGTCTTGCACATCTTCAACAATGACATAAGACCCTTGTAAAATATCTTTCTTTCCTATCGTTTTAGCTGGCATCGCATTACTACCAAATTGAGAAGCTAGTAACACCTCACCGAATCCTTCTTTCGGAATCGTAATAATCACTTCTCCTTTGCAGCCAATAAACTCTTCCATACGGTGCATTGTATTTTGCTCCGCTTTAGAAATTGGTGCTAAAACAAGCATTTTCATTGTAATCACACCAACAAGTGCGAGGAAAAATGAAATAACAAAAATAGCAATACTCCCCCACGGAAAGATATATTCTAATATGTAACCAAATCCACATAGCATCGCAAGAAAGCTAAATAACAATGTAAAAGGCGAAGTAGCTCCGCTTGATATACTAAAAAGAGATTCTAAAATATCACCAAAAAGCAAATAAAGAATAGCAATAGCTCCGGTTATAATAAGCCCATATAAATAAATTGTTTCAATTGGAACATGAAATAACATACTGCTTCACTCCTTTCAAAATAAGTGAAACTTGTTATATTAAATATGTATTCCCTCCCCTCTTTAAGTATCTTAATTTTCAGTCATTTTTTCGAAAAAAGAGCCCTATACCGCAGACTCCAAAAAAAAGAACAGGAGAAAGCTATGGTGACAGCCTCCTCCTGAAAATAAACTACTATATTATATATCTATATAATACAAGTTTTTACACAAAAAGTAAAGTAACATATATATTGGAAGCTATTTTCACGGTGCACTTTCTCCTTTTGTTTTAAAACCTCGCATGTGGCAGGAAAAGGCATCTACCGCTTCTATGCGCGAACCGATCCTCTCGCCCCCTTAAAAGAAAAGAGGTTTCTATGTCTATTTTCTTCATTGCCACTAATGAAGAAATAGGCATAGAATTTTTATGCATTTATGGACAAACAAATAATCCTTCCTTATGCGAAGTGAATATCTTAATCATATAGGAGGGAAAGCATGGAAAAAGAACACCTTATTCTTACTATACTTGGAAGCAGTGGCGGCGCTGCTCGGGCATTTTTATCCTTATTAAACCATGCCGTGAAAGATATTCATAATCCGTTATACTCTCAGTTACAAAACTGTTCCATTCATTTAATTGATATAAAGCAAAAACCAGGGTCTTACTTTAAAAATATGTATCCTGCATTATACGAGAGTTTTACATTCCATATGTTTGATCTAAGCGATCACACATTATTTCGAAATCATCTACAGGAAACAGAGACAAGCATAGTCATTGATGCTTCCTTAGCAGATGCAGTAGAAATGCTAACATGCTGCAATGAGGCTGGTGTACATTATATAAATACCGCATTGCAATCACCAGCAATCGATGCAAACGAGCATATTAAACGGTTCAGTTTATTAGAAAGACAAAATTTCTTTGAAGAGCATAGACCTGCCTTCACAAACATGACAGGCATTATTTGTTCCGGTATGAACCCTGGCGTTGTTCAATGGATGGCCGTTAAGTTAATGAAACAAAATCCTGAGGAAGTCCCCCTCGCTTGTTTCATCGTCGAACACGATACAACTTTCTATCATGATCCAACTCTTATTAAAGAAAAAACTGTATACTCGACATGGTCACCAGCGGGATTTTTAGAAGAAGCTATTTTAAACTATCCTCTTTTCATGAAGCATCAAACTCCAATTCTCTTATGTAACACTGCTTACGAACAAGAATTTAAAGTAACGTTAGGAGATAAACAGTTTTCCGGCTGTTTAATGGGGCATGAAGAAGTAATTAACCTTGGAAAATTGTACGATATGGAGGTCGGCTTTTTATATCGTATCAATGATTATATGACAGAAGTAATTCATAACAACCAACAAAATATTGATGAACTATGGAACTGGAACCATCACGTATTAAATCCAGAAACTGGACAACTCCTCGGCGAAGATTTAATCGGTGTATTACTTGTCTATAAAGACAAAGAAGTCTATATGTACAATACAACAGCCACCCAACATGTATACACACAATATGGAACAAACGCAACCTACTTTCAAGTAGCATGCGGCGTTTACGGTGCACTTGCTAGCCTCTTACTCGATAATTTACCGCTTGGCTCTTACTTCGTAGACGAGCTTCTTTTAAATACAAATTCAAAATATGGTGATTATCTTTCTTATTATATGAAAGATTTTGTAATAGGAGAAAATGATACGACAGATGGGTTATTATTTGATCGTATAAGAAAGATTGAGTAGGTTTTTCTACTCAGTCTTTTTTAAGTTCACTTATGAGACGATTCTTCATGGAAAAAGCTATTCGTCACATGAAACACGTCAGCCATATTCATAGTAAGTAAAATTGTGTATAAAAAGCACCTTTACTAGTAATTTATGAAATACTACTTTTTATATAAAATAGCTATTGCATTCACTTTATAGAGCACCTCTTATGACGTTCTATTTACACTATATGTAAAAAAAGTGATTCTATCTGGTATGATGGAATTAGTACTGTTTTATCTGGGGGAGATTTTTTATATGGTCAAAAGAAATATTTCTTTATTCACTGGTTTGATATGCCTTGTGATATTAAGTTCATGTAATATTACAAAAAACATATCTAAAGGTATTAACAAAATAGAGCAACAAAAAATAGGGATATTTACAAAGTTCTCACTCGATTACAATCGGTTTTATTTACCATCTAGTTCTAATGAAGTAATGTATATGACTGTTGATGATAACAGTAAGTCCGGTATGCCGAATAAATTGATAGCATACGATTACGTAAATAAAGAAACAAAAGAAGTCTTCCAATCTAAATTAAAAAATCCCAATATGCAAGGTCAGCAAGCTAACAAAGAATGGGTATTGTGGACTGATACAGATGATTTTGGTACTCAATCCGTTTTATATGTGAAAAACATACATAATGGTAAGCAAAAAAAATTATATGAAACAGAAGGACCAATAGATGCTAACTTGTATCAACATTTTGTAACATGGACAGAAATTGATCCGATTAAAAAGTTAGCTTATATAAAAGTATATGATTTGAAAAATGATACAGTAAAGACCGTTGCTACAACCCATTCATATGATACAGGTTATTCTGTCAGTCATATGAATCAAGGAAAATTAGTGTATTCAGATGGAAATAGCATTGAAACTAACTTATACTTATACGACCTTAAAAGTGGTGAAACAATTGTGTACCCTACTCCTCACAAGTTTATTAACAATATTCGAATTGTAGGAAATAAAATTTTCTATGCTACTTTTCCATCACCAGATCAGTGGTATCCAGAATCCTACTTTATTGTGAATATGGAAACTAAAAATGTAGAACCTTTTCAATTAGATGAAGTTCATGGAGATTCCAATAATAACATAGGGCTAGTGAGTGCATTTCAAGACTATATGGTATTTCAAACAAGTACTCAGCAAGTATGGATATACAAATTACAAGATGAAGGATATAAAAAACAGAAATTAAACGTTTCCCAGCCATTTCAAACAGTGATGTCAGAAGGGCTTGACATAAATATTATATGCGAAGAAAAAGAAGGAGGTTCTCGCTATATTATGTTGCTTGCAAGTAAAGATTTAACTAACATGTTCCAAGATACAACAACCTCACCATATAACAAAAATTAGTTAAGGGTGCTATTTTGTATAAAGAAGCTATTTTCAAAAAAAATTTGATCAATTATAACAATCCTATAAAAATAAACTAAGATGACTTTAGTAACATCATGCTATTCTAGTCATCTTAGTTTCAATTCATATTTCACATAGAAATTAACTATTTGATAAAAGAAAAAACTCCTTTTCAAAACCTGTATTCTCCCAAAAATCTAAAGCTAATTTATTCTCTACATTCACGTGAACGGCAGAAATCCCCTCTTGATTCAACCATCTCATTAAATGTTCTACTACATTTTTAGCAATTTGCTGTCTTCGATATTCTTCTCTTATATAAACCTCATCAATTTGACCATATAACATATCGGTAACTAGATCTTGTTTAATAGAAACCACTCCATAACCAATCATATTTGAGCCTTCATCACTTACTACAAAAACAGCGTCATATTTTGATTGAACAAATTGTTCTAATTGCTCCCAAATACCCATTCTATCGCTTTCGTCTAATTCACATTGTGCTGTTTCTATAGCATTCATATTCCATAATTCTATAATCTTTTTTATATACTCTTGATAATCTAATTCCTTATTAAGTTGTTCGATACGCATGTTCAATTTAATTCCTCCTTTATAAAGTGAAACTTTAATCAGTGGGGGTTTTCTTCATCCCCCACTGATTATTAGTTGAACCAATCGGGCTTTTACGGGCAGTTTATCTCCCACCTAACTTCTTTGCTTTCGCCGAATCTTGATGTGGAAGTATTACTGCCCGTTAATGCGGGATAAACCGTTTTAACTATATTTTAATAAATTCTGTGTTGGAGTAAGAAGAAGGAATTAATATGAAGTATTCCACTTAAACTAGTGGTGCAGGTTAATTGAAGAAGAATGGATTCCAGAAGATCGTTATTTTTTTCTTTGTCACTGTTTCAGATAAAAGAGCTACTATTTGAAGCACGTTGGAACCCTATTTATAGTAATAATATTTTATGAATTGGAAAACAATAGTGCTTAGGAAAGGAAGGATTGCGAATGTCTGTGAAAAAGTGGTTAACTGGATTGGTCGTTTTACTTGCGATGATTTTGGTTGTGACAACTCCGGGCTTACTCAGTGTATTTGCTGAATCCGGCGTCGTAACACAGCCTATTGAGTCAGTGAAAGTGATTGAGGTCGAGTTGAACGATGATTACTTTAATCCGAATGTCATCACTATTCCGATTGGAAGAACGACAACGTTGATATTGAAAAACCAAGGTAAGAAAGAGCACACCTTCACAGTGGAAAAGCTCAGAATTGACGCCGAAGTCCAGCCGGGAAAAGAAAGAACCATTACCGTGAAACCTCAAGATCCCGGTACTTATCAACTGATATGTCGGTACCATTTCCAGAAAGGAATGGATGGAAAAGTAATAGTCAAATAATAAGCAGGGCCAATCGGGCTTTGCTTTTTTATGAGCAACGGTAACTTACTTATTATTACCCAGACATCATTATAACTGCTGACTTACCTCTTTACTTTATAAAAAGTAAAGAGGTAGGTTTGTTCAAAAAGACATAGTAATTAAGATCTTCCACAATCGGGCGCTTTAATTGAGCGATGAGCACAAAAATCATCAAACTTTTTATGAAAGGATGATGATTTTTGAATATAGAAAAAGCGTGTTTTGAACAATCTTTTTTCAAAACACGCTTTTTCTATATTCCCTTTCATCAAGGTTTATTAAGTTAATTTAATCAAAACTGTACATTATATAGATTGTTGATGTATGCATAAAATTTGTCGTTTTCAACCACAGATTTCCTACATTTCAACTAACTTTGCAACTGAATCCTTTTTCCACTTATATAACACTATTTTATGATAAACAGGATCAAATAACGGGTTAGACTGAAAGACGGCAACTTTTTCCACCTGTCCTTTTATATTAATCCCTTGGTTTTGAAATCCTTCAATAAGATGATTCGTAACGTATATTGTATCATTCTTATGATATTTTTTATCTTGTAAAAAATAGTCATATGTGTAAAAGCGTTTATGTTCATATGGTACATGTAAGTATTCCATAACACGTGTCTCTTCCCATGTATATACGATAAACGGCTGCTGTTTTTCTTGTAAATATGATGCTAGCTGATACGTTGCAGGCACAGCTTCTTTTTGTTCTTGCATAAGCGGTATGCTGACAATAAGTTGAAGTGTTGCAAATAACAGCAGTAAGATTCCACTATGTTTTTTTAACCATGAAATAGCAAGTACGAAAAACACCATTGCTACAATTGGATAAGAATGACGTGGCTTATCGATATTTTGTCCAAGTAAATTCCAAAGAAAATATACACTGCCAAGTGCTATAAATAATTTCGGATAGAAACGTATGTTCTTCCATTGTAAAACAAAAAGAAACAAAAAGAAAAGAAAGAAACCTACAAGAACGTACGAATGAACACCGATTCCCGCAAATACAATATTCTCGGAAAGCAAACGAAACAGACGTGATATAATCGGTTCACTCGTTTCTGTAACCGCACCGCCCCATTCTGTAAAATGACCTTCTACAAATCCGAAAGAAATTTTCCATAATCCCGCTAAACCGCCGATATTCCAAATAAGCGCCCCAATCCATACGAGTTGCGAAAGAACAACTGTGCAGCATATAATAATAAACCGCCACTTCTCCTCATGCCACTGCTGCCATACTAATAAAATAAGCGCTATTCCAAACGGCACATACGATAAACGGATTCCCATTAATAGAGCAAATAAGATTACTGGCCAAAACTGAGCCCGAAATTCATTTGTCCGAAACGCTCGATCTACGCTCCACATATACCACCACAGTACAGCTATCGCCGCTCCCTCTGACATCGGCTGCGTCACTAAAATGGAAAAATAACCGCTTGTTTGTAATACAGCTACAACAATAAGAGCACTCGTTTTACTTACATAACGGCGTGCAATCCAATACATTGGAAAAGCAGCGGTAAGTGCCATAATTGCATTAAAAATCCCTAACGATTGCACAGGATTTTCTATAAAAAGATGTGTCATCATTCCCCCTAAAATAAAAAAAGGATACCCTGGAAAATGAGGCTGCATCGCTAATATGTCATATTGCTTTAACGCAAGCGAAAAATCTACTTCATCCCACGTTGCAGCAAACGGACTTGCATAAAAAAAACGAATGAGAATTGCACTAGAAAAAAGCATAATTGCCCATATACGTAATAATTGTTTCATCTGATTTCCTTTCTGCAAAAAAAGTACAAGGAAGATTCCTTGTACTTTTAGCTTACTGATTTATTTACTTCGGCTACTGTTTTCTTTTTTTTCGCAGGTTTTTTAAAGACAATTAACATATAAAGGACAACAAAATAACCGATATATGCAAGCGCTTCTTCAAGCGATGGCATTGAAGAATATCCTAAAAACGCTTTTAAGAAAATACCGATATCACCTGAAAAAATCGGTGCAGTACCATGATCACGCAAATAGTGAGCATAATCAATTGGATGCTCCGGGAGTAGCCACGTAATATCGTATACGTGCGGCATTACGCTACCAATTATTTTTAAATCTTGCAGCATGGAAATACCTTGCACAAGAAGTCCAGCTGCAATGAAAACAATAAATACTCCCGTTACTTTAAAGAATACTTTTAGTGAAATACGCATCGTTCCTTTAAAGAAGAAGTAACTGACAAGAGCTGCAACAAGAACGCCTGTAATTGCTCCCCAGCCTTGCAGTGCCGCTTCAATATTTCCACCTGTAATCGCCGCGAAGAAGAACACTGTTTCAACGCCTTCTCGTAGCACAACAAGAAACGAATGCAGAACCATTCCAATTACGTTTCCAGTCGTAATATAATGACTCATTTTACTTTCCATGTTGCCTTTTATATTTTTGCTATGTTCTGCCATCCAAAATACCATTTGCGTAAGCAAAATAACGGAAATGAACATAATCGATATCTTTAAATACATCTCACTTCCCATTGCGGCAAAGCCAGTAAACACAACTTGGAAGACAAGAGCGACAAGATAACTTGCTACAACCGCAAGACCTGCTCCTAACCAAACGTATTTCACAAACTGCTTATTATCCGTACGCTTTAAATACGTAGTAATAATCCCAACAATGAGCAATGCTTCTAATACTTCACGGAATGTAATAAGAAATGCTTGCAATTGCATCGCTCTTCCTCCTCATCTTTACTTGCGTTTTCTTACTGCATATACAATGACTCCAGCAAGTATAAGTACAATTATCGCAATTGGAGCCCAGTTTTTTAAGTTACTTAAATCTGTCCACTCTGTTTGGCCTTTGTTTGCTGAAGCTTCTTCTTTTCCACTAACATCAAAATGACCAACCCTAAAATCTTTAATTTTCAATTCTTTTTGTAAACTTGTTAAAATGACATCTTTACTTTGCTTGAAAGCATCATGATTTGCTTCCTTTTGTCCTACTCCAAATAATCCAGGGTTTCCAAGTGATTCTAACGCCTTGTTAAATTCATCTTTTAATTTTACATCTAACTCTTTATTACGCTCTGCAATAACTGGTGATAATGCATCATATGTTGCAAATGCTTTTGCTAACAAACGTTTACTTGTATCATAGTCACCAAATTTTTCATCGACATTCGTTAAACGACGATTAATATTAAGCGCAAGAATTTTTTGCATATCTGTAATAATCTCTTCTTTATTTTGTTTATCAAAGTCTTTCATAATAGCTTTAGAAGGTTCTTTTCCCATGTGCTGATCAATTTCTTCTTGCACATTTTCATATGCCTTCTTTGCTTCTTTAAAGTTTGTCGGATTTTCATCTAGCTTTGCGACCATTTGCTTATATGCATCTGCAACCTTTTCTTCGTTCGGATTTCCGTAGGAATAAGCAAATACACTCGTATGTATCGAGAATATTAAGAAAATACTAACAAATAATGAAGTAATTATTTTTTTCATGATCGTTCCTCCTGGAAAAATGATAATAATTATCACTTTCATTGTCAAGAAAAGAAATGCCTACTATGAGCATCTCTTTTCTCCTATTAACATATGTGCATTATAGTCAATCGTAACTTTCTCTACCGGACGTTTCATCTCTTTCCAAATTGCGGGAAGAACACGCGTCATATACTTACGAAACGAAATAAACGATTCCCCTGTTTCACGCACTTTATAAGTAATCGGTACTTCTTGAACTCGAAATCCTTTTCGCACTAAGTTTAGTGTAATCACTTGTGCATAATTGTAATCATGCACAATTTCCCCGTGCTCCATCGCTTGCCGTGAAAAAGCACGCATTCCTGATTGACCATCACGAATCCATTTACGCAGCAATATACATTGCAGCATCGTAAAACAATAGTTTCCAAGCCTTCTATGCAGCTTCATACCGCTAATAGTGCCACGAAAACGCGATCCCATTGTATAATCTGCTTTTCCTTCTAAAATAGGTTGCAATACATTCGGAATTTCATCTGCTGGATATTCGTTATCTGCATCAATCATCACACTAATATCTGCCCCAAGGCGGTAGCTTTCCTTTAATCCTGCTCGAACGGCTGCACCTAGACCACCATTTTTTGCAAATGAAACGATATGATCCGCCCCAGCTTCTTTTGCAACTTCCACCGTTCTGTCTGTTGAACCGTCATCAATGACAAGAACTTCTACCGTTACACTCGGATGAAAATGACGCGGTACTTTTCGAATAACATGTGCAATGGAGTCTTCTTCATTTAGGGCTGGTATAAATACAATTACTTTCATTTCTTTTCCTGCTCCTTTAACGCTTCCACTAACACAGGACCACGGCTATGAGATGGATACGGTGCACCTAATAAGTAAGCAAGTGTCGGTGCCATAGAGACAAGACTTTTCTTTTCTTCTACCTTAACACCTTGTTTAATATGAGGGCCATACATAAAGAATGGTACGAATCGTTCTCCTTCATCTAAATGGCCATGACCGCCAATCCCATCTGCCTGTCCGTGATCAGCACAAATGATAAACGTCGTATTCTCTGTTTTTCCTGTTTTCTCTAAATGCTCGATAAAATGTTTTACATGCTGGTCTGCCTCATGAATTTTTTGTAAATACTCATCATATAACACACCACGGCTATGTCCCGTTTGATCTGTTGAAATGAGCTGTACAATAAAAAGATCTGGGTCTTGTTCATCCATTATTTGTTTCGCTTTCTCCATAATCTTCCCATCCACAACATCATTTTTCATAACAGCTGTAAATGTTTCCACATCTTCACCAAACGCGTCAACTAAATGCGCAACGGCTAGCATTTTCCCTGTTTTGTCTACTTTTCGAAGCGAATCAAAAATACTTTCTACATTCACACCGTGCTTCCAAACCATGTTCGATTTAATGCCATGCTCAAATGAATATGTCCCTGTAAACATAGAAGAGAAACATACGACGGTTCGAGCTGGATATACCGTTTCCATATTTAAAAACTCCGTCCCTTTTTTTCGGAGAGAATCTAAATACGGTGTATGTGCTGTTTCAAAGCGATCTTTACGCATACCATCAATAACAATTACAACTACTTTTTCATTCAGTGCCTCTTTATTTTCCGGCATGTTATTCGTATAAGATGCAATTGCTTTTGGCTGCCAGTCAAATAAATTACGATGTAAGATGATCGTGTATATTGCAAGAGCACCGTAAAACATAAGCAGTGTTTTCCAATCTACTGCACCGTACGTACCACCTTCTTGGAAGAAATGGTAGTAATAATACCAAAGTGATAACAATAGCAAAAACTTCGGCATTTGCTCCTGTGCATTTCCGCTTGTAGAATCACTGTTCTTTAGCACGAGTTTCCAAAAACGTGTAAAGTTTAACCAAGACGTTCCAATACGTAAATGATAATATAACGTTCCCCAAAATAGGATCGTAAAGAAAAAATATAATCCTAATGCAAATAATAATAACGGTACATGCACCATTTTAAATACGATTAAATAGGCAACGAACGGTAGCCATAAATAATTTCGCAAAAACAATGGAAAATCAAACAAATAATATAAAACGAGTAGCGGAACAATGAATAAAAAGCTACTAAAAAAAGCAGACACAAAATTTGGATTTCCAAACTGTGAAATAGAAAACAACAAAAATGTACCGAATACAAAAATCGGTGTAAATGGTTTCCCTTCATTTAGTAGATTCCAACAGCGCGCTGCTACTTTTTCAAATTTTGACGCTTTCTTTACTTCTTCCAACGAATTTTTTCTCCCTTCTGACTGAAAAATGAGCGTAATTCCATCGGATACACTAGTAATAGTATTACTCCCACACCATAAGAAAATATAAATTTAAAACCATGACTCATTAACGACCATTGATAGGCATCAGATTGCGTAGTTCCTACCGCTTGCAATGCAAATGTCATAACGGTTTCATACGTACCAATTCCGCCTGGTGTTAGTTGAAACACTTGTCCAGCAATGGTCACACTATTTACCCAAACTGCTTGCACAAACGACAAAGACTGAGCAATTTCATAAATAACAAATGCTTCACAAACCCAGCTCAGCGCAATAAGGAACAAAATAATTCCGCCTTTTGCCGTAAATAGCGCTCCTTTCAGTTGCTTCCACTGCTTATCTACAAATTGCGGTGCTTTCTTATAGAAAAGAAATACCATCACACTTCCGATATATATACAAGTAAGAATGACTGGAACATTGAGTAAGATATTTCTCCATAATAGAAACATACCCGCTGCTCCAAACATACCAAGAATAAGTAAGTCTAATATACGAAGAACGATGACAGATTGCGTTGCTTCCCCTAATGTTACTTTCTTCTCTTTTGTAATCACAGCAATGCGCACAGCATCTCCAACTTTTAGAGGAGAAACATGGTTAATGAACAAACTATACAACAGTCCATATAACGCTTCTTTTATTGTTATACGATGATGAAGGTACAGTTTCCATGCATATGCACGTAACAAAAAAGCAATACCGTACATCATAATGAGAAACATAACCATGTATGGTTGTTTCCATAGGGTTTGAAGATGTTTCAATAATGAAGATGCTTCAAACGACCGCCATGACAAAAGAAAAAAGATGCATAGCAAAAAAACACCACAAATATTAAACAATATCCGAATATTGTTTCGCCCACGCAACGGTTCGTTCCAACCCTTCTGCAAAAGATACACGTGGCCTATATCCAAGTTGTTCTTGCGCTTTCGAAATATCTGCCCACGTTGATGTTACGTCCCCTTTACGATGCGCTTCTCGCCTTACACGCATAAACGGGAAATGTGTTTCTAACTGCGCGAGTAATTCTGTCATTAAAATAGGCGCGTTAGACCCAAGATTATATACATCACTATGATGTGATTGTAATGTAAGAGCGATTCCTTCTGTAATATCATCGATATACGTATAATCACGGCCTGTACCTGTTCCGTACACAACAATCTCTTCCTCGTTCAATAACTTTCGAATGAAGCTTGCAACTGCCATATCCGGACGTCCCCACGGTCCATATACAGTAAAGAACCGTAAAATATTCATTTGAAATCCGTACATATATTGATACGCATGACAAAGAGATTCTGCTCCGTATTTGGATGCAGCATACGGCGAAAGAACACGTCCGTTTGCCATTTCCTCTCGCAAAGGCATCCCAGCCTGCTCTCCATATACAGAAGAAGACGATGCAAAAATAACATGCTTCACATTTTCTTCGCCGGCACATGTTAATACATTGCTTGTCCCTTTTATATTAATATCAACGTAAGCACCTGGTATTTCAAGCGATGGTCTTACCCCCGGAAAGCCCGCTAAATGAATGACTGCATCGACTTTCTCTTGCTGCATAACAGCTTTCACATCATCTTTTTGCAAAATATCACATTCATAAAAGAGAACCTTTCCAGCTTTCTGTACTTGTTCTAATTGAAAGAGTTTTCTAGACTTTGCATAATAGGAATGAAAATTATCAAGAAGTACAACTTGCTTTCCTTGCTTTAACAATTTCAATGCAAGATGACTTCCGATAAAACCCGCTCCGCCAGTAATTAATACCTTCATTTCGTTCACCACCTTCTACAACCCTATGCAAAAGAAGAAACCTTGTCAAGACAAGGTTTCTTCCAAAGAATATAGACATTTCAGCCTTATTTCGCTGTTTCAACCACTTTATTTAATGTGGATTCAATTTGCGGCAATAACTTATCTGCTTCTTCTTTCTTCTTCGCTTTTACTGCGTCTAAATAAGATTGCGTTGTTTTTGTTAACTCCGCTGTTTGCTGCTCGCCAAGTACTGTTTTTAAATCATTTTCAATCATGTTAATAAATAGAGCACCTTCTAATGCTGTAACAGGACCTTTATCTTTTCCGAAGTTTTCTTGACTTTCTTTATACTCACCTAATGCAACTTTTGCAAATCCACGTACAAACGCTTTATTTACCGCTTTTGCATCAACTGTTTTTACATCTGTTTTTAAATCAAATTGCTTTAAGATAAAGTCTGCCTCTTCAGGAGCTGCTTTTTTTACATATGGATAAACAGCTTGATAAAATGCCCATCCCTCAGCTTGCTCAATTTTAGCTTTTTTCTCATCTTTTTTTGCTTCTTCTACCATTTTCGTAGCATAGCCGTGTGGCTCAGCTCCTGTTGCAAAGTAGAATGTTTTCATTAACGTTTTATCTACAACTTGTTTTCCAAGTGCGAATGCAAGTTTATCATCTTTGTCAATTGCTGCTTTCATCTCATTGAAGCCGCCTTGAATTGTAGAAGCCATTTGTGTGCCGTATGCCGTATCACGCTTTCCAACTGTACCTTCTACACCTTTATAAAACGCAAGTGCTTCTTCCATCTCTTTCTTTACTTCATCTTTTTTACTCCAGTTTGTGTCAATCTCTTTAAACTCATGGCGCATAGATTGGAAGAACTCTTTTTGCATTAATTTATCAAATAGTTGCTTTACAACCATTGGTTCCATTTCTTTCTTTTTACCTGCTTCTAATGCAGCTGTAATAGTTTGGTCAACTTGCTCGCTAAATTCACCATCGCGTTGTTGAACAAGGGATTGTAATTTGTCTTTGTATAATTTTGTTACTTTATCAAAGTCAACCTCTTTGCCGTCTTTTGCTTTTTCAAGTTCAGCTACTCCATCTTTGTAAGCTTGTACAAAATCTACTTCTTGTTGTTTTGTTTCTTCTTTTTTAGCAGTTTGTTCTGTCTTTTTCTCTTGTGCTTCAGACTTTTTCGGTTCCTCTTTCGCACAACCTGCAAAAAGTAAAGATGCTACTGCTGCTGCAGATAATACTTTTAACTTGAATGTCATGAATTGCTTCCCCCTACACCCTAACTGATAGTGATTTTCATTATTGACAATTTGATTATACGAGCGCTTACGATAAGTGTCAACAGAAATGTCATATTCGTTACCATACTTTTAGATGGTAAATTCGACCACTATAAAAAGAGTCTGATTGGTGAGTGCTTTTACGGGCAGTTTATCTTCCACCTAACTTCTTTAGAACAGTGGAAGTAGCTCGCTCAGAATCGCAGGACGCCCACGCCAAATACAGAGAGAGGCGCGGGCCGTCCGAGGAGGCGAAACGACCGGAGGTTCTAGCCGCTAGAGCTGGACAATGCTTTCGCTGCATTTTGAGGTGGGAGTCTTACTGCCGGCAAATAGCGGGATAAAATTTGGAACTACCATAACTGTTCAGGTTGTGGTAGTTTTTAGTTATGAAATCAAATATATTGGAACGCATTTTCTTTGGTGGACATAATTATTGGGAACGATTTAAAATCAAATGTGGCAGACGATGGTATTAAAGCGGATTCGAAAAAAGGATACGGCCAAAGAAAAGAAACGAGTTTAACCTAAATTTTAAAATAAATTTCCCATTAATAGGAAACACTTCTATGTACATGTCCCAAACAGAAAGGAAACATAAAAGAACAATTTTGGTATATTGTCCGTTATATTCGTCGACCTGCTATCGATTTGAAGCGGATTGACGAATATGACGGACAGTCTGTTTCTTTATTATATATGGACAAGATAGATGACGTTGAAAAGATAGAAACGTTATATGTAAAAGAGTTCATTTCTGGGATGAATAGACCTTTTCATATGTCACCAATTGAACTTGTCCATCAATATAAAGTGAAACTTTAATCAGCCCTCACGAATCGGGCTTTTACAAGCTGTTTATCTCCCACCCAACTTCTTTGGAAAAGCAGAAGCGGCTCGCTCAGAATCACAGGACGCCCGCGCCAAAGGCAGAGAGGCGCTTTTTGCCTCGTCCGAGAAGGCGAAACGGCCGGAGATTCTAGCCGCTAGAGCTGGACAATGCTGTCACCGAATTTTGAGGTGGGAGTCTTACTGTCCGCAAATAGCGGGATACAGTAAGGACTAGTATTAATTTCAGAAGGATGATTATTTTATGGATATATGTATTATTGGCTCTGGCTATGTTGGACTAACATCAGCAGTAGTATTAGCCAATTTAGGACATCATGTTATTTGCGTTGATAAAGATCAAAATAAAATTGATACTCTCCAAAAAGGAGAATATCCTATCTATGAACCAGGTTTAGCAGAACTTATGCACAAAAATCAGAGTCGGTTACAATTCCGTAATGATATTAGTCAAGTTATTGAACAAACACCAGTTATTCTTATTGCTGTAGGAACTCCTTCCATGCCAAATGGAAAAACGGATTTAAAATATATTTACTCTATTATTGATATGTTAGCTCAAACGATACAATCATATAAAACCATTATCATGAAAAGTACAGTTCCACCAGGTACCAATCAACTCATGCACGAAATGCTTATAAAAAAAGGTGTAGAATCCTCACTTTTTAATATCGTTTCTAATCCCGAATTTCTTCGTGAAGGATCTGCTGTTCATGACATGCTCTTTCCCGATAGAACCGTCGTAGGTATACAAAAAGATGACACAAAGTCACTAGAAATTATGCAAGCATTATATAAAGGCATTCCAGCTCCATTCTTTCATACAAGTTTAAATGGCGCGGAAATGATTAAATACACATCGAATGCGTTTTTAGCTACGAAAATATCTTTTATAAATGAAATTTCCAGAATTTGCGATGCTTATCACATTGATATTACTGAAGTAGCAAAAGGAATTGGGTATGACTTCCGAATTAATCCCCATTTTCTTCAAGCAGGACTTGGTTATGGAGGATCGTGTTTTCCAAAAGATTTGAATTCACTAATTCACACAGCAAATAGTAAACAAGTACCAGTCCCTATTTTACAAGCTGTGCAGTCTATCAATTCGACACAAGTAGATCTCTACATTGAAAAAATCAAAAACAATTTAAAAGATCCTTCGTCAAAAAGATTAACAATTTTAGGGATTTCTTTTAAACCAAATACAGATGATACACGCTACTCTCTCGCTGTAACACTTATTGAAAAATTAATTCCGCTCGGTTACGAGATTCATGCCTATGATCCCAAAGCCCATCTCCCTTCTCATGTAAAAAAACAAGTTACACAACATACTGAATTGGAACCTTCTATTACAAATTCAGATTGTATCATTATTGCCACAGAATGGGACGAATTTAAAACACTTGATTGGCAACAAGTAAAAAAATTAATGCGGGGATACAAAATCGTTGATGGCCGCAATTGTATTGAACAAAATGAAATAGTAAAACATGGTTTACACTATATAGGGGTTGCTCGCCCATGAAAATCCTTGTAACAGGAGCGGCTGGTTTCGTTGGTTCTGTTGCAAAGTTTTTTTAAGATTAAATTATTCTAACAAAAAGTTGTACACTTTTTACGATTGTTATTAACTTCCGTAATTCATCGTACGTCGAAAAAGCGAAGTCCTGTTTAAGACTTCGCTTTTATTTATATAGGGCATGAATGGATAGGTGAGATATAGATAAAATTGGGGATATAGCCTAACATGTTATACCCTAAACTACTCCAAATAGTCCAAGACTCTTGCACTTTCTATTCAATATTTCATTGCATTCTCTACGAGAGATGAATACAGAATGTCCATTAACTCCTTAGCCAAGTAAAAGATAGCACAGTATATATCTTTTTAACAAAAAAACAATCTTCTTAAAGCTCCTACGCTTTAATTTCACCTATATTAACTTTTTGCCTTGGATTACAAGCTATTGCATTTTGGGCATTTAACTTATCTTTAATGATATATCCATTATTTTTTATTAAAAACTTTATAACTTAAAGAAACAAAATGATTTTTTTACCTTCATCAAAAAATCACAAAATATATTATCGTAATTCCCACCTAATTTATAGTAGGTGAGCTGTGTCAAAATGTCATTATTCAATAATCTCTTGGCACAGCCTTTTCATTTCATTTAAAAACAAAAAAACCCCTGCACTTAGGGGTTCAAGCCATCTTCTCCTTCGATTCTTCACGGAAAAAGCTCTTCATCGCATGAAACACGTCAGCTTTTTGTTTTAAAATATAATAGCGGAACTTCTCATCTTTTACGTTTTTATATGCTGACATGAGTGTACTGTGGCGGTTGTACTGGTTCACCTCTCCATACCCAAACATATTAGATACTTTCATCAACTCCTGCACCAGTTTGACACAACGTGCATTGTCAGAAGTTAAATTGTCTCCATCTGAGAAATGGAATGGATAGATATTATAGCGTTCTGGAGAATATTTTGTGTCGATCAATTCTAATGCTTTTCTGTATGCTGATGAACAAATGGTTCCACCGCTTTCACCTTTTGAGAAAAATTCTTCTTCTGTAACAACTTTTGCTTCTGTATGGTGTGCGATAAATTCAATATCAACTGTTTCATATTTGGTACGTAAAAAACGAGACATCCAGAAGAAGAAACTGCGAGCCATATATTTTTCCCAAAGTCCCATTGAACCGCTCGTATCCATCATTGCTAACACAACGGCTTTCGATTCTGGTTTCAAGACTTCGTTCCACGTACGGAATTTTAAATCTTCTCGTTTAATTGGATGAAAGGCTGGATTCCCATTCATTGCATTTCGTTTATAAGCAGAGATTATCGTCCGTTTTTTGTCAATGTTTCCCCAAAGGCCCATTTTGCGAATGTCGTTAAATTCAATATGTTCAATGCGATTTTCATCCATTTCTTTCTGCTGTAAATTAGGAAGCTCTAATTCTTTAAAAAATGCTTGCTCTAGCTCTAAAATCGATACTTCTGCCTCGTAGTAGTCTTCCCCTGCAGAGTCCCCGGCGCCTTTCCCTTTTCCTGGTCCTTTTTGTTTTTGACCGCTCGATCCATCTCTCGCTACAACATCACCGACTTTACTATCACCTGTCCCTTGACCAACATGCTTATTTTTATCATAGTTATAACGAATTTTATATTCATCTAGTGAACGAATTGGTATCTTTACAACATCCTTGCCATTGGACATAATAATACTTTCTTCTGTAACAAGGTCTGGTAAATTATTTTTTATTGCCTCTTGTACTTTTTCTTGATGACGTTGCTGATCATCGTGTCCTTTACGATGGAGGGACCAATTTTCCTGGGAGATCGTATAATTATTTTGATTTTCTTCTGTCATTCCTTTCCCTCCTTACATAGTTTTTTATACTTTCATGAAAACACATTTTAAAACATAAATTTTTTAGTTAAAAAATAAACAATGAATGCATACACTTTCATAATTTAGAAAGAAACACAATGCATTGTTGCACACTTTACGGCTATGCAACATATTGTATTGTGTTGGCTTTTTTCTGTATGAATGGTTGGTTACTCTATCATATGCTAGTTGTGAAAATAATTGACAAATAAATTCATAAGATTGCATTTTAATTTATTCATAGTGGACAAGCAGGACTTATATATACAAGTTGAAAAACGAATTAAAAAACCTTTTCTTTTTTTGGGAGGGCGAGTGCTTCTGACCGTGTATAGGTGCGGTCAGGGCCTGTTTTTGCCACTTGCCATGTTTTAAACAGAGGGAGCATACGAGTTCAGGACATGTTGTTTTTTCATAGCAGCGAAGAGAATTTGAAAACCTCTTTCTTTTTTAGAGGACAAGGGTATCTGGCCGTTCATAGAAATGTTTTACATAAAGGATACAAAAAAACTGTCTCAAGTAAGAGACAGCTTTTCTGTTATGATGATTATCGATTTAATAAGCTTCCTACATAACGGAGTAATTCGTTTGCAGATGTGGAGTTGTAGCCGTGTTCATCGATTAATCGTGCTACAACGTCATTAATTTTCTTCAATTGATTTTCATCTGGTGTTTTCGTTGATGTTGTGATTTTGACAACGTCTTTCAAATCAGCGAATAGTTTCTTCTGGATTGCTTCGCGAAGGCGTTCGTGTGAATTATAATCAAACCGCTTTCCTTTGCGAGCATATGCAGAGATACGAATTAATATTTCTTCGCGGAATGCTTTCTTTGCGTTTTCGGAAATACCAATTTGTTCTTCAATCGAACGCATTAGTTTTTCATCCGGACTCATTTCTTCTCCCGTTAACGGGTCACGCAGTTTCGATTTATTGCAATATGCCTCTACGTTATCTAGATAATTATCCATCAGTGTCTTCGCTGATTCTTCATATGAATATACAAATGCTTTTTGTACTTCTTTCTTCGCAATTTCATCATATTCTTTACGCGCTAATGAAATGAAATTCATATAGCGTTCCCGATCTTCATTACTAATAGATGGATGTTGGTCTAATCCATCCTTTAAAGAACGTAGTACATCTAATGCATTAATTGATGCTACTTCTTTACGAATAATCGTCGAAGAAATGCGGTTAATGACATAACGCGGATCAATCCCACTCATACCTTCATCTTGGTATTCCCGCTGCAATTCTTCTATATCAATGGAATTGTATCCTTCTACCATTTCACCATCGTATAAACGCATTTTCTTAATTAAATCGATGTCTGACCGCTTCGGATCTTTTAGGCGTGTTAAAATGGTAAACATCGCTGCGACGCGTAGGGTATGCGGTGCAATATGCACATCGGAAACATCACTTTCATGAATCATTTTCTCATAAATATGCTCTTCCTCACTTACCCGTAAATTATATGGAATTGGCATTACAATAATCCGAGAATGAAGTGCTTCATTTTTCTTATTCGAAATAAAGGAACGGTATTCTGTTTCATTCGTATGAGCAACAATTAGCTCATCTGCGGAGATTAATGCAAATCGACCTGCTTTAAAATTTCCTTCTTGCGTCAGTGATAATAAATGCCATAAAAATTTCTCATCACATTTTAACATCTCTTGAAATTCCATCATTCCGCGGTTTGCTTTATTTAACTCCCCGTCAAAACGGTAAGCGCGCGGGTCAGATTCTGAACCAAATTCAGCAATAGTAGAAAAATCAATACTACCTGTTAAATCAGCAATATCTTGTGATTTCGGATCAGATGGACTAAATGTTCCAATCCCTGTTCTGCGATCTTCCGAGAAGAAAATGCGCTCGACGATTACATCTTCAATTCTACCGCCGTACTCTTGTTCTAGACGCATTAAATTTAATGGCGATAAATTCCCTTCAATCCGCACTCCATACTCTGCATAAAAGTCATTACGTAAATGATGCGGAATTAGATGAAGCGGATCTTCATGCATCGGGCAACCTTTTATAGCAAAGACAGACCCGCGATCAGTATGTGAATATGCCTCTAATCCACGCTTTAACATTGTAACTAATGTAGATTTTCCGCCGCTAACTGGTCCCATCAATAATAGAATTCGTTTTCTTACATCTAATCGTTTTGCAGATGGATGAAAATATTCTTCTACAAGGCGCTCTAAGGCTTCTTCTAATCCAAATAATTGATTACTAAAGAAGTTATATTTTTTTCTGCCGTCTACTTCCTCAATTCCAGCATCCTTTATCATATTATAAATACGAGAATGTGCTGTTTGTGCCACCCCTGGTCTTTCCTTCAGAATCTCTAAATAGTCAGCAAATGTCCCTTCCCACTTTAAACGCTCTTCTGCTTCCCGGTGCTGTTCAATTTTCTTTAAAATATCCATTATAGCTCCTCCCCCATCTCCTTGTTCAAGCGGATTATTATAAAAGTATGCGAGGATGTCCTTAAACATTCGTGCGAATCAAAATGAAATTATACACATTCTTTATAAAGTTTATTACCAAAATTGAAAGAAAATTCGATATAATACAAATGATAGAGATAAATATGAATGGGGGCTATTATTTATGAAACTTTTATTAATTTTAGGTGTTATGCTCACATTTCTTACTGCTATTTTTACATCAGGGTACAATGATAAGCCAAGAACAAAATAAAAAGCGATGAGCCTGCTCATCGCTTTTTATCTGTTATAAAATCCCTCCATCATTTCCACCAAATCACGAAAACTGAGGTTGTACCGTGTAAGTACCATCTCACGGTTAGTAAAATAATACCAGACAGATAATGCTTCCATTTGAACAAATTTTGATTTTCCATACCGATTACATCCCTTTTTAGAGTACTAGTATCAATATGTCCAAGATTCAGAGATTAATTACAATTATCTTGAGGTTTTTGCACCAAAACCAATCGTTGCTTTTTCCCATTATTGGTGTTTATCGTATAAACATTGTATAAAATTTTTTTATCCCTATTAATGTAGAAACTTGCTATATAGAATAATTTTTTTATATGATAAAGTTGGCTTATGCTTAAATGAAAAAAGGAGAGTGACCCAGATGACAAACCAAAATGAAACGAACGCTTTACCGCCAAAAACATGTACGATTGAACGTCTTATCACGATTCAGGAGGACATTGAAAAAGTGCTTGCAGGACAGAAAACGGCTACTCGCCGCAACGGGAGATATGCGGATGTCGGGGAAGTGATGGAGCTTCAAGGTCACCGGTAT
>Ga0102589_1002075_pt1 | contig 24307 bp, 20 predicted proteins | sample AraplaMF_Col_mLB_FD_76858 | JGI IMG/M metagenome (GOLD analysis project Ga0102589, IMG submission 76858) | Arabidopsis root microbial communities from the University of North Carolina, USA - plate scrape MF_Col_mLB | ecosystem: Host-associated > Plants > Roots > Endosphere | place: USA... | reverse complement strand
CCATGTACTACTACCTTTTCCTGGCGCTGGTGATCGTCTCGGTCGTCATCTGCCACCGCCTGGAAAACTCCCGTATCGGCCGCGCCTGGATGGCGATCCGCGAAGATGAGATCGCCGCCAAGGCCATGGGCATCAACACCCGCAACATGAAGCTGCTGGCGTTTGGCATGGGCGCCACCTTCGGCGGGGTGTCGGGTTCGATGTTCGCGGCCTTCCAGGGCTTTGTCTCGCCCGAGTCCTTCAGCCTCATGGAATCCGTGATGATCGTCGCCATGGTGGTGCTGGGCGGCATTGGCCATTTGCCCGGCGTCATCCTGGGGGCCTTGCTGCTGGCCGCGCTGCCCGAAGTACTGCGCCATGTGGCCGGCCCGCTGCAGGCCATGACTGACGGCCGCCTCGACTCCGCCATCCTGCGCCAGCTGCTCATCGCGCTGGCCATGATCACCATCATGCTGATGCGTCCGCGCGGCCTCTGGCCCTCGGCCGAGCATGGCAAGTCGCTGAACAAGACGCCCGGCAAAGACCCCATCCAGTCAATCAACCCTTAAGGAGAATGGACATGAGCGAAACCATTCTTAACGTATCCGGTGTCTCCAAGCGCTTTGGCGGCCTGCAGGCCCTGAGCGACGTCGGCATCCGCATTGAGCGCGGCCAGGTTTACGGCCTGATCGGCCCCAACGGTGCCGGCAAGACCACTTTCTTCAACGTGCTGACCGGCCTTTACACGCCCGACAGCGGCACCTTTGAACTCGCAGGCAAAGCCTACAAGCCCACGGCGGTGCATGAAGTGGCCAAGGCCGGCATTGCCCGCACCTTCCAGAACATCCGCCTGTTCGCCGACATGACGGCGCTCGAGAACGTGATGGTCGGCCGCCATATTCGCACGCAGTCCGGCCTCATGGGCGCCGTCTTCCGCACCCCCGGCTTCAAGCACGAAGAGGCCGCCATCGCCAAGCGCTCGCAGGAGCTGCTGGACTACGTGGGCATCGGCAAGTACGCCGACTACAAGGCGCGCACGCTGAGCTACGGCGACCAGCGCCGCCTGGAGATCGCCCGCGCGCTCGCCACCGACCCGCAACTGATTGCACTCGACGAACCGGCGGCCGGCATGAACGCCACCGAAAAAGTGCAGCTGCGCGAACTGATAGACCGCATCCGCAAGGACAACCGCACCATTTTGCTGATCGAGCACGACGTCAAGCTGGTCATGGGCCTGTGCGACCGCGTCACGGTGCTCGACTACGGCAAGCAGATCGCCGAAGGCGCGCCCGCCGAGGTGCAGAAGGATGAAAAAGTGATCACCGCCTACCTGGGCACCGGTCATTGAAGGAAAGCAAGAACATGGCAGCAAACACACTTCTTAAAGTGACCGGCCTGAAAGTCGCCTACGGCGGCATCCAGGCGGTCAAGGGCGTGGACTTCGAGGTCCACGACGGCGAGCTCGTCACCCTGATCGGCTCCAACGGCGCCGGCAAGACCACCACCATGAAGGCCATCACCGGCACCCTGCCGATGCTGGAAGGCGACATCGAATACCTGGGCAAGAGCATCAAAGGCCGCGGTGCCTGGGATCTGGTCAAGGAAGGCCTGGCCATGGTGCCGGAAGGCCGCGGCGTATTCACCCGCATGACCATCACCGAAAACCTGCAAATGGGTGCCTACATCCGCAGCGACAAGGCCGGTATCGCCGAAGACATCGAAAAGATGTTCGTGCTGTTCCCGCGCCTGCGCGAGCGCAAGGACCAGCTGGCCGGCACCATGTCCGGCGGTGAGCAGCAGATGTTGGCCATGGGCCGCGCGCTGATGAGCCGCCCCAAGGTGCTGCTACTTGACGAGCCTTCCATGGGCCTGTCGCCCATCATGGTCGACAAGATCTTCGAGGTTGTGAAGGACGTCTCCTCGCGCGGCGTGACGGTGCTGCTGGTTGAGCAGAATGCCAGCCGCGCGCTGGGCATCGCCAACCGCGGCTATGTCATGGAGTCCGGCAACGTCACCATGAATGGCGACGCCAAGCAGCTGCTCAGCGACCCGCGCGTGCGCGCCGCCTACCTCGGCGAATAAACCATTGCCCGTCCCGCGCGCCAGATGGTGCCGCGGGATGCGCGTTACAGCCGTAACACCGACGGCCCGGCGCGGGGCCATAAATTCCTTGCTGTGCCAAATCTTTGCGCATAGAGTTCAAAAGGTGCGCAGCCAGCGCATCCTTAAGAACCCTGGGAGTTCAAAATGAAATCAAATCTTGTTCGCGCCGCCGCCGTGATGCTGGCCTTCCTGGCCTCTTCAATGTTCACCAGCGCCTCCGCCCAGTCGCTGCGCTGCAAGGGCGACCTGGCGCAGATCGGCAATTCCAAAGGCACCATCCTGCAAAAATGTGGCGAGCCCGTCATGAAGGACAGCTTCTGCAAGCCCGTGCAGGAAACCGTGTCCAGCACGCCGATGGTGCCTGCAACGTCCGGCAGCATCACTACCAATGTCACGGTCAACACCTGCCAGCAGGTGGAAGAGTGGACTTACAACCCCGGCTATGGCCAGTTCATGACCATGCTGCTGTTTGAAGGCGGATCCCTCAAAAGCATCCGCTATGGTGAACGTGTAACCCGCTGAGCAAAAAAAAAGAAAAAGGCCGGTCCCCTTTGCGGGAACCGGCCTTTGCATGGGCGATGGATAGCCTTGAAACCGGGCTTAGTCCACCTTGGCGCCGGAGGCTTTCACCACCTTTTCGTACTTGGCGAGTTCGCTCTTCATGAAGGCGCCGAACTGCTCGGGCGTGTTGCCCACCGGTTCGGCCATCAGGGTGGCGAAGCGGGTCTTGGCCTCGGGCGAGTGCAGCGCGGCCACAAAGGCCTGGTTGAGCTTGGCCACCACGTCCTTGGGCGTGCCGGCTGGCGCCACCAGGCCCCACCAGGTGTCGATCTCAAAGCCCTTGAGTGTCTCGGACACCGCAGGCACGTCGGGCAGCATGGCGCTGCGTTTGGCAGTGGTCACGGCCAGCGCCTTGAGCTTGCCGGCCTTGATGTTGGCCGAGGCGGTGGCGAGGTTGTCGAAGTTGTAGTCCACCTGGCCGCTGAGCAGCGCCAGCTGCGCCGGGTTGCCGCCGTTATAGGGAATGTGCAGCGCGAAGATGCCGGCCTGGGCCTTGAACATCTCGCCGGCCAGGTGGCCCGCGCTGCCGTTGCCGCCGCTGGCGTAGTTAAGCTTGGCCGGGTTGGCCTTGGCGTACTTGATGAGGTCAGCCAGGGTGTTGATATTGAGGCGCCGCGCGGTGTCGGCATTCATCACCAGCACGTTGGGCACACGCACCATCTGTGTGATGGGCGCGAAATCGGTGGCCGCGTTGTAGGGCATCTTGCTGTAAAGCCAGGGGTTGATGGCATGCGTGGCCACCGCCGAAATGCCGATCGTGAGGCCGTCGGGTGGTGCCTTGGCAATCATGTCGACGCCGATGTTGCCGCCGCCACCAGGTTTGTTTTCAATGATCACGGTGCCCAGCGAATCTTTCACGCGCTCGGCCATCAGGCGGGCGGTTGCGTCGATGGGGCCGCCGGCGGCATAGGGCACGATGATGCGCATGATCTTGGCCTGGGCCAGCGCCGGGACGGGGGACAGGGCGGTGCCTGCCATGAAGAAGACTGCCAGGCTTTTGGCCAGCAGGGAGGGGAGGGTAAGGGGGCGAATGTTCATTGGCCTATTGTTGCAAAAAGTTGGATGCCTTCCGTCGTGCCCGGCCTGGTGCATGCGGTTACAGCATCTTTACCTGCCAGACATGGCCGCCCGGCGGCCTCGCCGCGTTGCAGTTTGATGAGGCGCCCGCTTCATGTTTCTTCAACGCAAACCCCAAGGACCCCCATGAAGATCCACACCCTTGCCGCCGCTCTCACCCTGCTTGCCGGCAGCGCCGCTTTCGCCCAGGCGCCCGCCGCTCCCACGGCACCCAAGGATCCGCTGGCCACGCCCCGCATCGACCAGCGCCAGGCCAACCAGGAAAAGCGCATCGACCAGGGCGTCAGCTCCGGCGCGCTGACCGCCAAAGAGACAGCCAAGCTCGACAAGCGCGAAACGAAAATTGAATCCGACAAGCTGGCCGCCAAGTCCGACGGCAAGGTCACGCAGGCCGAGCGCCGCAAGCTCAAGCGTGAAGAAAACCGCGCCAGCGCCGCCATCCGCCGCCAGAAGCACGACCGGCAGGTCGCGCCCGCCAAGGCCGGCTGAGCCTCTGCGCGACTGGTACGCGCATAAAAAAGCCCCGGTTGAATGAACAACCGGGGCGTTTCTTTTTCTTCTTCTTTATTCTTCTTGTTTGTCGGGTGTGCCGCTCAAGTCTCCGCCGCAATGGTGGCCTGGGACTTTTCTTTTTCGGTCACAAAAGAGTCGGCATAAAACTCGTCTTCCGGCAGGCCGGCCGCAGTGTAGGCGGCCTGGGCCGAGTCCACCACGATGGGCGCGCCGCAAGCATACACCTGGTGGCCCGACAGGTCGCTGAAATCTTCCAGCACGGCCTTGTGCACAAAGCCTGTGCGGCCGGTCCAGTTGTCTTCGGGCAGGGCGTCGGAAATCACCGGAACGTAGCGCAGGTTCGGCATTTCCGCGGTCTTGGCCTTGACCCACTCGTCCATGTACAGGTCGGCCGGGCGGCGGCCGCCCCAGTAGAGCACGGCCGGGCGTGTGATGCCCTTGAACTGCAGGTGCTCGATCAGCGCCTTGATGGGGGCGAAGCCGGTGCCCGAAGCCAGCAGCACCATGGGCTTGTCGCTGTCTTCGCGCAGGTAGAAGCTGCCGAAGGGTCCTTCGATGCGCAGGATTTCCTTTTCCTTCATCGGGCCGAACACATGCTCGGTGAACTTGCCGCCCGGCATGTGGCGGATGTGCAGTTCCACGCCGGGGTTTTCGGCCTGCGTGTGCGGCGCGTTGCCCATGGAGTAGGCGCGGCGGTCACCGTCGCGCAGCAGAAACTCCACGTACTGGCCTGCGTGGTACTTGAACACGTCGCTGGCCGGCAGCTGCAGGCGCACCACCATCACATCGTGCGAGGCCTTGGCCAGGCTGTTGACGCGCACCGGCATCTTCTTGACCGGAAAGGCGCTTTCGTCGGTCACGTGGCGTGATTCGATGACGACATCGGAATGCGCCGTGGCGCAGCAGGTGAGGATGAAGCCGGCGGCCTCCTCCTCGGGCGACAGGGCCTTGGCCTGGTGCGCGCCGTGGGTCACGGTGCCTTCGAGCTTTTTGGATTTGCAGGAACCGCAGGCGCCGTCCTTGCAGCCGTAGGGCAGGCCTATGCCCTGGCGTATGGCGGCGGCCAGCAGGGCTTCGTCCACCTGGGCAATGAAAGTCCGGCCGCTGGGCTGCACGGTCACGTTAAAGCTCATATTCGGTATCCTTGCGGTAACTGTTCTCGACTCGGCCGGTTTCCCCGGCAACCCCCAATTTTGCCTTCAAACTTAACCTCCCTGGGTGCACTGCCTTTCCGTTTTCGCCGCGAGCGGATTTTGATCGTCGGCTGTGGTGATGTGGGGCTGCGCGCGGCTCGCCAGTTGCCACGGAATGCCAGGCTTATGGCGCTCACGTCCTCGGCCACGCGCGTGCCTGAGCTGCGGGCCAGTCGCATCACACCGCTGCAGGGCAATCTGGACGACGGCGCATCGTTGCGCCGCCTGGCGGGCCTTGCCACCCGGGTGCTGCACCTGGCGCCGCCCCCGAATGACCAACCCACTCTGAGCAGCGACCCACGCACGCTGGCCCTGCTGCGCGCGCTGCGGCTGCGCGGCCTGCCGCGCTCCATGGTTTATGCATCCACCAGCGGGGTGTACGGCGATTGCGGCGGCGAATGGGTGAATGAAACCCGGCCGCTGAACCCGCATACGCCGCGCGCCCAGCGCCGCGTGCATGCCGAGGCGCATATGCGCCTGTTCGGCCGCGCTACCGGCGCCCGGGTGCACCTGTTGCGCATCCCGGGCATTTATGCGCCGGACCGCGAAGGCGGCACGCCGCGCGGCCGGCTGCTCAAAGGCACGCCGGTGCTGCGTGCGCAGGACGACGTCTATACCAACCACATCCACGCCGACGACCTGGCCCGCGCCTGCCTGGCTGCGCTGTGGCGCGGCAAGCCGCAGCGCGCCAGCAATGCCAGCGACGACACCCAGCTCAAGATGGGCGATTACTTCGACCTGGCAGCTGATCTTTACGGCCTGCCGCGGCCGCCGCGCCTGGCGCGGGACGGCGCCCACGAAGCGTTGCCCCCGGTGCTGCTGAGTTTCATGAGCGAATCACGCCGCCTGGACAACACCCGCCTGAAGCAGGAGTTGCGGATTCGCCTGCACTATCCGACGGTGGAAACCGGCCTCCGCGAGCACCCCAAAAGTCCCTGAAAACCTCTGGAAAAAACATCCGAGCGGGTGCGCGATCGCTTTGGGCGGGATTTTGACGTGTAACTATGTGTGTTTTTTGCAACACTCGCGTAATCCGATGTTGCAACCAAAGGAGTAACTAATTGCAACTTTTGGAGTTCTCCGGAGGCCGTTGTTATTACCCGCTAAAAGATCTTTTTTTGGGCTGATCTGCCGGAATTCCTTTGTGAATACCATCACTTCGAATGGCTCTCTCTTTCAATGGGCTGACAAAGAGAGTTTGAGGAGTGTGAAAAATGCACAAGAAAAATCCGAGGGGCGGCATAAAAGTCGCAGGAGTTGTAACAAATGTTGGCCGGCAAGCCTTTACGGCTCCGCCATTTCTTGACGCGCTGAGCCGGGCTGCCGGCCGAGCGGCGAACAGATGGACCTTGCGCAAACCCGCAACCGCTGTTTTGCTCCTTGGGGCGGCGACGGTCCAGGCGGGGCCGGTGGACGGCCAGGTCACCTCGGGTGCGGCCAGCATCTCCCAGAGCGGGGCCAATACCACCATCACGCAATCCAGCCAGAACGCCTCCCTGAACTGGAAGAGTTTTAACGTTGGCGCGCAGGAAAGCGTCAAGTTTGTGCAGCCCTCGGCCAGCGCGATCGCGGTCAACCGCATCCTGGACACCCAGGGCAGCCAGATCATGGGCCAGCTCAGTGCCAACGGACAGGTCTACCTGATCAACCCCAATGGCGTGCTCTTCGGCGCCGGCGCGCAGGTCAACGTGGGTGGGCTGGTCGCCACCACACTCAATATCAACGACGCCAACCTGGGCAGCGCCCAGCGCACTTTCAGCGGCAGCGGTACGGGCAGCGTGGTCAACCAGGGCACCATCAATGCCGCCCCGGGCGGCTATGTCGCGCTGATCGGCAACACGGTGCGCAACCAGGGCAGCATCAACGCCCCCAAGGGCAGCGTGGCCCTTGCTGCCGGCAGCACGGCCACCCTGACCATGCAGGACAACCAGCTGCTCAAGGTCGTGGTGGACCAGAGCGCTCTCAACACCCTGGCCGAGAACGGCGGGCTCGTCGTGGCTGACGGCGGGCAGGTGTTCCTGAGTGCCGGCGCGCGGGATTCGTTGCTGGCCAGCGTGGTCAACAACAGCGGCGTGATTCAGGCGCGCACGGTGGAAAACCGCAACGGCACCATCATCCTGCTGGGCGGCATGGCCGCCGGCACCACCAACGTCGCGGGCACGCTGGACGCCTCGGCGCCCAACGGTGGCAACGGCGGCTTCATCGAAACATCCGGCGCGCACGTCAATGTTGCCGACAGCGCCCGGATCACCACCGCGGCCACTGCAGGCAACGCCGGCACCTGGCTGATCGACCCGGTGAACTTCACCGTCGCCGCTTCGGGTGGGGACATCACGGGCGCGGCCCTGAGCGCCAATCTGGGCGCGGGCAATGTCGTCATCCAGAGCACCAGCGGCGCCGCGGGCACGGCCGGGGACGTCAACGTCAATGACGTGGTGGGCTGGAGCGCCAACCAGCTGACGCTCAACGCGCAGAACAACATCAACATCAACGCCAACCTCAACGCCTCGGGCACGGGCAAGCTGGCGCTGGAATACGGCCAGGGCACGACAGGCGGCGTCGGCAACTCGTACAACCTGAACAACGGCGCGAAGGTCAACCTGCCGGCAGGCAACAACTTCAGCACCAAGCAGGGCAGTACCGGCACCACGACTGCGTACACCGTCATCACCGACCTGGGTACCGCCAACAGCACCACCGCCGCTGATTTGCAGGGCATCAGCGGCAACCTCAATGGGCGCTACGTGATGGGCGCGGACATTGATGCTTCGTCCACCAGCACCTGGAACACCGGGAGCGGATTCCAGCCGCTGGGCAACAACACCTCCCAGTTCACCGGTACGCTGGACGGTTTGGGCCACACCATCACCGGCCTCACCATCAACCGTCCCGGCGCGACCTACGTCGGCCTGTTTGGTTACACGGGTTCCTTCGGCCGAGTCAACAACGTCGGGCTGGTTGGCGGCAGCGTGTCAGGCAACACCAAGGTCGGCGCGCTGGTGGGATGGAACTCGGGCACCATCAACAACAGCTATGCCAGTACCGCCGTGACCGGAACCGGCTCGGAGGCCGGAGGGCTGGTGGGAACCAGCCAGGGTGAAATCCGCAACAGCCACGCCAGCGGTGCGGTAAGCGGCGCGCTTGCTGTGGGCGGACTGGTTGGATGGAATCAGAGCCTCATCAGCAACAGCTATGCCACAGGCAATGTCACCGCTACCAGCCAGTGGTCCGGCGGACTGGTGGGCTACATGCTCAACCAGGGGGCCATCAGCGGGAGCTACGCGAGCGGCAACGTCACCAGCACCAGCGCCGATGTTGGGGGCTTGGTGGGGTGGTGGGCCAGCAACGCAACCGCAGCAGCAGCGATCAACAACAGTTATGCGACGGGTTCGGTGACCGGCACCGACCACGTGGGCGGCCTGGTGGGATACAAGATCCAAACCCTGGGTGTCATCAATAACAGCTACGCGGCCGGTGCAGTGAGCGGCAGCACCAACGTGGGCGGGCTGGTCGGTTTGTGGGACGCCGGGACGGGCATCAACAACAGCTTCTGGGACGCCACCACCACCGGGCGTGCCACCAGCTCGGGCGGCGGCATGGCCATGACCACGGCCCAGATGCAGCAACAGGCCAACTTCACCTCGGCCACGGCCGCCAACGGCAACGTCAATCCGAACTGGGATTTCAGCACCGTCTGGCGGATGTATGACGGGAACAGCCGTCCCCTGCTCAAGGCCCTCATGAAGGCCACTACGGTCACTGTCGGCAATACCAGCAAGACCTACGACAAGCTGGCCTGGAATGGCGGAACCGGCATCAGTTGCTCCAACGTGGCCTGCGGCAGCCTGTCGGGAAGCATCAGTTTCGGCGGACCCGCCCAGGGAGCGATCAATGCCGGCAACTATGCGGTGACTGCCTCCGGCCTGTATTCGGATCAGCAGGGCTACGACATCAGTTACGCCAATGGCACCCTGACCGTGATTCCCGCCAACCTGGTGGTCACGGGCGTGAGCGCAGCCAACAAGGTGTACGACGCCGGCGTGGGCGCCACCTTGAACGGAACAGCAAGCGTGACGGCCATTGCCGGCGACACGGTGAGCGTGATCGGTACGGGCAGCGGTACCTTCGCCGACAAGAACGCGGGCAACGGCAAGGCCGTGACTGTCACCGGCTACACCTTGAGCGGCGCCGACGCCGGCAACTATGCCGTGGTACAGCCCACGGGGGTGACGGCAAATATCACACCGGCCAGCCTCGCTGTCACCGGCGTGAGCGCGGCCGGCAAAGTGTATGACGGCACCCGTGCCACCACGTTCAGTGGCACCGCGACCGTTACGCCCCTGGGCACTGACGTGGTGCTTGTGGGCGGCGGCAACGCCGGCATGTTCACCGACAAGAACGTGGGCAACGGCAAGACCGTCACCGGCACCAGCTACTTCCTCGGCGGTGCCGACGCCAACAACTATGTCATCGTTCAGCCCACGGGGACGGCGAACATCACACCGGCCAGCTTGACAGTCACCGGTGTGGGCGCGGACAGCAAGGTATACAACGCCAGCGACGCCGCCACACTCAATGGCGTAGCCAGCGTCACGGCAATCGCCGGTGACACGGTGACAGTGGGCGGCGGCAGCGGCCGGTTTGCCGACAAAAACGTGGGCAACAACAAGGTGGTCAATGTCACTGGCTATACGCTGGGCGGCGCGGACGCCGGCAACTACACCGTGGTGCAGCCCACCGGTGTCAGGGCCAACATCACACCGGCCAGCCTGACGGTTACCGGCGTGGGGGCGAACAACAAGGTGTACGACACCACCACTGCCGCCACGCTCAATGGCACGGCCAGCGTTGCAGCCTTGGGCGGCGATGTCGTGACCGTGGGCGGGACGGGCAGCGGCACGTTCGCCAACAAGAATGTGGGCAACGCCAAGGCGGTCACTGTCACCGGCTACACGCTGGGCGGCGCCGATGCGGGCAACTACACCGTGGTGCAACCCACGGCAGTGACCGCCAACATCACGCCTGCCAGCCTGACGGTCACGGGTGTGAGCGCGAACAACAAGGTGTACGACACCACGGCCGCTGCCACGCTGGGCGGTACCGCCGCCGTCACGGCCCTGGCTGGTGACGTGGTGACCGTCGGTGGCGGCAGCGCCACTTTCGCCAACAAAAATGTGGGCAACGGCAAGGCGGTCACTGTCACCGGCTACACGCTGGGCGGCGCGGACGCCGGCAACTACACCGTGGTGCAACCCACCGGGCTGGCGGCGAATATCACACCCGCCAGCCTCACGGTCACGGGCGTGGGCGCGAACAACAAGGTCTACGACACCACGACCACCGCCACGCTCAATGGCACGGCCAGCGTTGCAGCCTTGGCTGGCGATGTCGTCACCTTGGGCGGGACGGGCAGCGGGACGTTCGCCAACAAGAACGTGGGCAACGGCAAGGCTGTGACCGTCACGGGCTACACGCTGGGCGGTGCCGATGCCGGCAACTACACCGTGGTGCAACCCACGGCAGTGACCGCCAACATCACGCCTGCCAGCCTGACGGTCACGGGTGTGAGCGCGAACAACAAGGTCTACGACGCCACGACTGCCGCCACGCTGGGCGGAACCGCGGCCGTCACGGCCCTGGCCGGTGATGTGGTGACCGTTGGCGGCGGCACCGGCACCTTCGCCAACAAGAATGTGGGCAACGGCAAAGCAGTCACCGCCACAGGCTACACACTGGGCGGGGCGGACGCGGGCAACTACACCGTGGTCCTGCCCACGGGGTTGACCGCCAACATCACGCCCGCCAGCTTGACAGTGACGGGCGTGGGCGCGAACAACAAGGTGTACGACGCCACGACCGCTGCCACGCTCACCGGCACGGCCAGCGTTGCCGCCCTGGCTGGCGATACCGTCACCGTAGGCGGTACCGGCAGCGGAACTTTCGCCAACAAGAATGTGGGCAATGGCAAGACCGTGACCGTGACCGGCTACACGCTGGGCGGGGCCGATGCCGGCAACTACACCGTGGTGCAGCCTGTTGCGGTCACCGCAAACATCACCCCCGCCAGCCTGACGGTCACGGGTGTGGGCGCCAGCAACAAGGTCTATGACGCCACCACCACGGCCACGCTTAACGGCGCGGCCAGCGTCACGGCCTTGGCCGGCGATAGTGTGACGGTGGGTGGCGCCGCCAGCGGGAACTTCGCCAACAAGAATGTGGGCAACGGCAAGGCCGTGACCGTCACCGGCTACACGCTGGGCGGTGCGGACGCCGGCAACTACGTCGTGGTGCAACCCACGGGCGTAACCGCCAACATCACGCCAGCCAGCGTCACGGTCACAGGTGTGAATGCGACCAGCAAAGTCTATGACGCCACGACCACGGCTTCGCTTGGCGGAACGGCGGCCGTCACGGCACTGGCCGGCGACGTAGTGACGGTGGGCGGTGGCAGCGGGACGTTCGCCAACAAGAACGTGGGCAATGGCAAGGCTGTGACCGTCACCGGTTACACGCTGGGCGGTGCGGATGCAGGCAACTACACCGTGGTGCAACCCACGGGCTTGACCGCGAACATCACGCCAGCCACGCTGGCCGTCACTGGCGTGGGCGCCAACAACAAGGTCTACGACACCACCACCACCGCCACGCTCAATGGAACGGCGGGCATTACAGCCCTGGGCGGCGACGTGGTGGCTGTCGGTGGGACCGGAAGTGGCACTTTTGCCGACAAGAATGTGGGCAACGGCAAGGCCGTTACCGTTACCGGCTACACGCTGAGCGGTGCCGATGCCGGCAACTATGTCATCGCGCAGCCCGGCGGCGTGACGGCCAACATCACACCCGTCACCCTGGCTGTCACAGGTGTGGGAGCCAACAACAAGGTGTATGACGCCACTGCGACAGCCACGCTCAACGGCACGGCCAGCGTTGCGGCCCTGGCCGGTGACGTAGTAACCGTGGGCGGCGGCAGCGGCACCTTCGCCAACAAGAATGTGGGCAACGGCAAGACCGTGACGGTCACTGGCTACGCACTGGGTGGTGCAGATGCCGGCAACTACGTCATCGTGCAGCCCACGGGCGTGATGGCCAACATCACGCCGGCCACGCTGGCCGTGACGGGCGTGGGCGCCAACAACAAGGTCTATGACACCACCACCACTGCCGCCCTGAATGGGACGGCGAGCATCACCGCCCTGGGCGGCGACGCCGTGACCCTGGGCGGAACGGGGAGCGGGAGCTTCGCCAACAAAAATGCAGGCAACGGCAAGGTGGTCACTGTCACCGGCTATACCTTGAGCGGTGCCGACGCCGGCAACTACACCATCGCGCAGCCCAGCGGCGTCACCGCGAATATCGCGCAGGCCACTTTGGCTGTTACCGGCGTGAACGCCCAGAACAAGGTGTTTGACGGCACGACCGCTGCCACCCTGGGCGGCACCGCCGCCGTGACGGCCCTGGCCGGCGACGTTGTCAGCGTCAGTGGCGGCCGAGGGGCTTTTGCCGATGCGAATGTAGGCAACGGCAAAGCCGTGACTGTCACGGGCTACACCCTGGGCGGCATCGATGCCGGCAACTACGCGGTTGTGCAGCCCACCGGGCTGACAGCCGCCATCACGCCGGTGCCCGTGGCACCCGCACTCGTGCCATCGACGTCGGTAACCTCGACGCCGACGTCGACGTCGACCTTTGGTCGGGGATTGGGCACGGACGGTGACAGCGTCCGTTCCGCCGCGCAGCAAGCCCTGGAAACGGATCAATCCAAATCCAGCTCGCTGGAGGCATCGTCCATCATCCGGGTGACCCGCAGCGCAAGCACCGATGCGTCGTCGGGTGGGGACGGGCTTGAGATGGATCTGCCCGGTCCCAGCGGAAAAAAAGATCCCTGGTTGCATATTGTTGACGGCGGCGTCCAGCTGCGCGGTGTTGTCCCGGCAGGCCAGAAATGAAACGGTTGCCTCAGGGAAGTTTTTTCATGAAATGTTTCGTACCCGGAAAGCGCACGGTGCTGCTGCTGGCGGCTGCGCCCCTGTTCGCGGCCCATGCGGCCGATCCCGCACCCGTCGGCGTTGGCAACATCCTGCAGCAGGTCCAACCGTCCCAGCCCTTTCCCGCTCCGCCCCGCGGGGAAGCGCCGGCTTTCAACAATCAGGACAATGCCCCACCACCACCCGCACGCCCCCCGGTTTCGGTGGACGTCAAATCCATCAAGATCCTCGGCAATACCCTGGTCGAAACCGATACCCTGCACGGGCTGGTGGCTGATGCGGAAGGCAAAAGCCTGACGCTTGACCAGCTCGATGAAATGGCGACACGCATCAGCAGGTATTACCGCGGCCGCGGCCAAAGCTTCGCGCGCGCCGTGGTGCCGGCGCAGGTGATCCAGTCGGGTGTGGTGCGCTTTCTGGTGATAGAGGCGCGCTACGGCAAAGTCGGTATCGACAACCAGACGCGCGTGAACGACATGCTGCTGCAGCAGACGGCGGCGCCGCTGCAAGGCGGGCAGCCGGTGGAGCAAGCCTTGCTCGACAAGTCCCTGCTGCTGATGTCGGACATACCCGGGGTGCTGGTGCAGGCGACTTTGAAGCCCGGCGACGGATTGGGTAACTCCGACCTGAGCATCCATGTCACGCCCGGCCAGGCCGTCTCCGGAAACCTGGCGCTCGATGACTTCGGCAACAGCTATACGGGAAGGGGCCGGCTCGGTGGCACGGTGTATTTCAACAACCCCTTGCGGCGCGGCGATGTCCTGGGCTTGGGCGGCCTGAGCTCTGGCTCCGGCGTCAACTATGGGCGCGTGAGCTATGAATCGCTGTTGAACGGGCAGGGCACGCGCGGCGGGGCCGCTTATTCCATGCTGAACTACAAGATCGGCGGATCCTTGCAGGAAATCGGCGCGCATGGTTCCGCTGAAACCGAAAGCTTCTGGGGCAGGCATCCGCTGGTGCGAACACAGTCCGCCAACGTTTACGGCCAGGTTCAATACGACAACGTCGAATTGCGTGAACGCATCGACATGGCGGGAATGCAAACGGACCGGCATCTGGGCAGCTGGACTGCCAGCTTGACCGGCGACTGGCGCGACACCCTGCTGACCGGCGGCATCAACACCTGGAGCCTGGCATGGACGAGGGGCCAGTTGGGTTTTGATGTGGCGGACGCCCGGCTCGCAGATGCGGCCAGCGCAAAAACGGAAGGCTGGTTTTCCAAGAGCAACCTGAGTTTCAACCGCCTGCAGCGCTGGGGAGAAAGAGGCACGGTGTATTTCTCATTGGCAGGCCAATGGGCGAACAACAACCTCGACTCCTCGCAAAAGATGTCCGTGGGCGGACCTTATTCCGTGCGTGCCTACGATGTGAGCGCGCTGTCGGGCGACGCGGGCTACCGCGGCAGCATAGAGCTGCGCTACGACCTGGGAGCGGCGGGCGGCGGAAGGCTGCAGGCCCTGGCTTTCTGGGATGGGGCTTACCTCAAAGTCAACCAGCGCCCCTGGACGGCGGGAGTCAACACCGCAAGCTTCAGCGGCGCCGGTGTCGGCCTTGACTGGAACGGCTACAACCAGTGGCGGGCCCGGGCTTATCTGGCCTCGCCGCTGGGGACTGCGCCTGTGTTGGTCAAAGCACCGGATGCCATGCGGATGTGGACCGAGCTTGCCTATCGGTTCTGATGTTTTGCTCAGAGCTGTGTCCTTTGATCAGGCTTGCCGGCCGGGCAATCGCCGGCCAGCAAATCCCGCGGGACGCATCACCAAAGCGGCGGCCGGCCTCGGCTCGTCGAGCTAAACGCTGTCGTGCGTGGCGCATAAAGAAGTGGGCCGCAAGCGGCCCACCTTTGCTTCTGCTTCATCCGGGGTTTTCATCAAACCGCGGCGGAGCGAGTGGCAACTGTTATTGCGATGGCGCGGCGGCCGGCGCCGGAATCACCACAATGTTGTCGGTCGAGGTTTGCGGCTGTACACGCACGTTGGTGGCGCCTTGCGGCACGACAACGGTTTCTATCTGGCGGATGGCACCACCGCCGGCCACGCTGCCGTCGGTTTTGCCATAGCCCACGATGCGGGCCTGGCAGGCGACCAGGTCTTCACCCTGGAAGATGTCGCAGCGTTTGAGGGCGTTGGCCTTGAAATCGTTGCTGGCGTTGTCCACCTTGCCGGCGCGTTTGGCAGCATTGGCGTTGCGCACTTCGGTCATGCAGGTCTGGCGGTCCTGCTGTGTGCGTCCGGTCAGGCATGCGTTCATCTCGCTGCGAGCGTCGCCGGAAGCGTCGATGCCGGTGGTGCCGGAGGCAATTTGGGCCGAGGCGCTCAGCGAGAGCAGGGCGGCAACGCCGAAGGCCGCTGCATTTTGGGCGAGGCGCAAATACGGGGATGCGGTCATGGTCAAACTCCTTGTTCGTACTCGACGGATGTCGATGAATGGAAGTCTGGTCCGGGTCCAGCGCAGGGCTTGAAAGGAAAAGCAGCGGGGCGCCCGTGCCCTACGCCCATTCCCATGTAGGACGGGTCTTTCATGCGCGGCGGATCACCGCGGGAGTGCCTGCGCACCGGGCCGAAATACTGGATTCACATACAGATGGCGTTGTTCACGGGGAACACGCGGCTGCAGTCCAATCCCGTCGGCTTCAGATTCAGCCGCGCCGTGCAGCTTCAATCGTGGCGATGTCTATCTTCTTCATGGTCATCATCGCGTCAAAGGCGCGCTTGGCCGCCGCGCGGTCCGGGCCGCAGACCGCTTCGAGCAGCACGCGCGGGGTGATCTGCCAAGACAGGCCCCAGCGGTCCTTGCACCAGCCACACTCGCTTTCCTGGCCACCGTTGCCGACCACCGCGTTCCACAGCCGATCGGTCTCAGCCTGGTCTTCGGTGGCGATCACAAAAGAGAAGGACTCGGTGTGCTTGAACATCGGGCCGCCGTTGAGCCCCATGCAGGGAATTCCCGCGACGGTGAACTCAACCGTCAGGATGTCGCCTTGCTTGCCGTCGGGGTAGTCGCCCGGTGCGTGCATGATGGCGCCGACCTTGCTGTCGGGAAAGGTCCTGGCATAAAAGGTCGCAGCCTCCAGCGCGGTGCCGTCGTACCACAGGCAAATCGTGTTCTTGGGGGTCATGGTGCGTCTCCTGATGTGTAGGTGATCAAGCGGGGATAAGCCCCATCCTACCCATCATCAGGCCCCGGCCTCCCGCAGGGGGCTGATGCGCTTGTAAGCAGCTGTCTATGCTGCGCGCAGCGCGCCTTTTTACATGGACCAGAGCCGCGGCGTGGAGGGCGCCAGTTGCCACATCTCCCTGCGCCAGGCTTGCCACACCTGCCGCAGCAAGGCCATGGCGGGCTCGACCACCGGCGAAAGCACGCGCAGCACAACAACTTGCGCATCGGGACTGGTGGCGCCGGCGCTGGAAGCCAGCGAGTGAGCCTGCAGGATCTCGCGCGCACAGTCCAGCGCAAGCTCGCGGCGCTGGCGCTCAAGCTTGCTGCCAGCCACAAAAAACAGGGAAGCCATGCAACGCCGCCCGGCCAGGCCCACGGGGCTGTCCATCAACAGCGTGTCGCTTGCGTCCAGGCGAGCGCGCTCCAGCCAGACGCCCGGGACCTCGATATGCTGGCGAAAGCTGCCCCCCTCAAAAGGCCTGCCCGCAGCCGGAAGGCCCAGCGCGGTGACATCCCAGCCCATGAGTTCGGCGCCCGGCGCCAGCGTCATCGTCAGGCGGTTCTCAGCCAGGCAGCCGCTGTAGCAAATGGCTTCGAGCGGTAGCCATTCCATACGCGCGCCGGCCTGCAGCGTGAGTTGCGTGTTCTGCAATGCTGGCTCGCCGGTGGAGCGGTAAAAACGCGTGGCGCCCGGCGTGGTGATGAGGCCATGCGCGCCCGCCGCGGCACTGAAGCTCAACTCCAGCGTGTCGCCCCCCACCAGCCCGCCGGGCGGATGCACGATGACGTTGTGGCAGACAGCGTCGCCCTCGGGGTAGAGGCTTTGCAGGATGCGCAACGGCCCGCTGTGCTGGAAATGGGCTAGGGTTTTGCCGGCCTGGTGGGTGTAGTTGAGTGCGAGGGACGCGGTCCAGGTCATGAGGGAAGTTTACCGGGCTAGCAGGCCCCGTTCCCTGCCGGAGTGGTTTGCTGCGTATTGTTCGACGGCGCGCCCCTCAAGATCCGGCCGCGACCCCCGAATTTGTCGCCTGGGCAACACGCCGCCGGCCTTACCGGCTGCTAGTATCCTGAGCCATGAACCGCCGCAACTTCCTGGCCGCCACAACGGCCGCCCTGACCGGAGATTTCGCCATGGCCGACCTGCCCAAAGTAGGCTCACTCGACGACGCCCTGCGCTGGCTGGACACGCTGGACAAGGCGGCCAGCGTCAAAACTACCGGCGAGTGGCCCATGGTCTCGGTGCTGGAGCACATGGCGCAAAGTGTGGAGATGAGCCTGGATGGTTTCCCCCAACCCAAAAGCGCTTTCTTTCAGAACACGGCCGGTTCCGCGGCGTTTGCGTTCTTTAAATGGCGCGGGCACATGAGCCACAGCCTGAGCGAGCCGATTCCAGGCGCTGCGGCCTTGCACCGTGAAGGCGACTGGCGGCCCGCGTCGGCGCGGCTGCGTGCGGCCATCGAGCGCTTCACGCGCCACCAGGGTCCGCTCAAACCGCACTTTGCCTATGGCGCGCTCAGCAAGGCCGACTTCTCGCTGGCCCATGCGTTTCACATCGCCAACCACCAGGATGAGATCGTGGTGGTTGCTAAGGCCTAGGGCTGCACTGCCCGAGAGCCGCGGCCCTTCGTAGCCTGGCTTTTTTGCCGGCCCTTGAGAAACGCCAGCAGCCGGTGTTCGGCGGCATAGAGGCGGCGCACTTTCTTGCCGGCTTCAAGCCTGGGCCATAGTTCCGCCATGGCCTGCGCGTCCTGTGCCAGCTGGCCGCCCAGCGCCAGCACGGCGGGGTGGATATACGATTTTTTGCAGACCGCGGGCGTGTTGCCCAGCAGCCGTGCCACTTCCTGCAGCACCGCCTTGGCGCTGTAGCTGCCTGCCGCCGCGGCATCGCCTGTACCGCAGGCCAGACGCGTGAGCTCAAGCGCCTGCACCGTGCCATGCCAAGTGCGAAAGTCCTTCGCGGTGAAGCGCTCGTCATCCTTGCCATTCCTCTGGGCCTTGCCTTGCAGTATCTCCCCCAGGTAGTCATTGACGTCGCCCGAACCCACCGCGCGCAGCTCGCCGTTTTCATCCTCGTACTGGAACAGCAGCTGGCCCGGCAGCTGCTGGCAGCGCCGCACCACGGCCGCGACCTTGGGGTCGTCGACCTTGAGCTCCTGCATCACGCCGCTCTTGCCGCGAAAGCGCAACTGCAGGGTTTTGCCGCGCACGCCGGCATGCGGGTTGCGCAGCGTGGTCAGGCCGTAGGAGCCGTTCTCGCGCGCGTATTCGTCGTTGCCCACGCGCACAAAGGTCGTGTCCAGCAGGCGCGCCAGCGTCGCCAGCACCAGGCTGCGGCTCACGGGCGCATTGCGGCGCGGCGCGAGGTCGCGTGCCACGCGGGCGCGTATGCGCGGCAAGGCCTTGCCGAAGGCCTGCATTCTTTCAAACTTGTTCTCGCCGCGCAGGGCTTGCCAGTCCGGGTGGTAGCGGTACTGCTTGCGGCCGCGCGCGTCATAGCCCGTGGCCTGCAGGTGGCCGTCGGGCCGCGGGCAGACCCAGACGCGTGTGTAGGCCGGCGGAATCGCCAGTTTATTGATGCGGCGGATTTCTTCAGCGTCCTTGACCGGCTTGCCCGAGGTGTCGCGGTAGCGAAAGCCGCTGCCGCTTTTGATCCGCGTGAGGCCGGGCATGTCGTCGCTCACATAGACCAGGCCCGAGCCTTCGAGACCAGGCACCGCCTCCGCCTTTGCTTCTGCTTTTGCTTTTGCTGAAGGAGAGGATGTCCGGCCTGCTGGCATAGGCTTGCATTGTGCGAAGCATCATGCCGCCGAAGCTGTAGGACCCAGCCGCTTTGCGCGGCGGGCGCATGTCCCTCTCCCCCTGCCTTAAAAAAGCTGGTCTGTGGTGGGTTCGGCGCGCTCCGGATCTTTTTTCTCATCGGCAAGCGGCACCTCGCCGGCGCGCGCCAGGGTGGATGCGCGCACGCCCAGCAGGCGCAGCTTTTTCTCCAGCGGCACGCGCTTGAGGCACTGGCCGGCCAGGCGCCGGATCGTGGCGCCGTCGTCGGTATAGCTGTCCGAGGTCTGGTCGCGCGTGGCGATCTTGAAATCGTCGTAGCGCAGCTTGATGCCTATGGTTTTGGCGACGTAGCCCTTGCGCTGCAGGTCTTCGCCCAGCCGCAGGCACAGGTCGGTGAAGATGGCACCCAGCTCGGCCTTGTGGCGCACCGCGTGCAGGTCGCGGTCGAAGGTGGTTTCGCGGCTCATGCTGACCGGCTCGCTCTCGGTCACCACCGGGCGGTCGTCGCGGCCCCAGGCGGCCTCGTGCATCCAGGCGCCCGTGGCCTTGCCGAAGTTGTCCACCAGCCAGCCCGGGTCCTGCGCGGCCAGCTCGCCAATCGTGTGCACATGCAGCTTCGCGAGCTTCTCCCCGGCCTTGGGGCCTATGCCGTTGATCTTGCGCACATGCAGCGGCCAGATCTTTTCCTGCAGGTCGGACTCGTAAATGACGGAAATCCCGTTGGGCTTGTTGAACTCGCTGGCCATCTTGGCCAGCAGCTTGTTGGGCGCCACGCCCACCGAGCAGGTGAGGCCCGTTTTTTCAAAAATCGCTTTCTGAATCAGCCGCGCCAGCACGCGCCCGCCTTCGCGCTGGCCGCCGGGCACATCGGTGAAGTCGATATAGACCTCGTCCACGCCGCGGTCCTGCATCAGTGGCGCGATCTCGGTGATGGTGCTCTTGAAGAGCTGCGAGTACTTGCGGATTTCCGCAAAATCCACCGGCAGCACGATGGCCTGCGGGCACAGCTTGGCGGCCTTCATCATGCCCATGGCCGAACCCACGCCGAACTGCCTCGCCGCATAGGTGGCCGTGGTGATGACGCCGCGGCCCACATAGTCCTTCAGAAGCGGAAAGCTTTCGACCGGAATAAAACGCAGCGCGCGCTCGCCCTGCGCGGCGCGCAACTCCTCGTCGACCTTGCGCCAGCCGCCGCCTATGACCACCGGCAGGCCCTTGAGCTGCGGGTAGCGCAGCAGCTCGACGGACGCAAAAAATGCGTCCATGTCGAGGTGGGCAATGCGGCGAATCTTGGCCGCGGGGGAAGGGGACGGGTCGCTCACCCGACAAGCATAGCAATTCGGGCTACCCGGCACCGCCGGCTCGACACGATTCGGCCCTATTTGGCCCGCGTGGCCGCATCGCGCGGGGCTGAACAGGTGCCCGGCTACGGCAGCATGCCTGCGCGCGCAAGTCTAGCGCTGGCAAATATTTCCGCTGTTATTTCCTTAGGGGATTTCTAAAATTCCGCCTTTGCCTAAAACAGCACAAGCGGCCCATGACGCGACCCAGCCTGCACCCCACAACAAGACCCCGAAAAGACACGATGAAACGATGGATCAAATGGAGCGCCGGCATCACCGGCGCGGTGCTGCTGCTGCTGGCCGGCACAGCCATAGTCGGAAGCCAGATGGCTGACAGCAAAAGCCGGCGCCAGGTCAAGGTGGCCGTGCAGCCCGTGGCCATCCCGGCTGCGGCCCAGGCGCTGGAGCGCGGCGCCTACCTGTACAACTCGCGCGGCTGCGCCGACTGCCACGGCGCCAACGGCGCGGGCCGCGAATTCATGAACGACGGCAAGGGCATGCGCCTGGCCGGCCCCAACATCACGCCCGGTGAGGGCAATGTGGTGGCGCGCTACACCGCCGAAGACTGGGTGCGCACCGTGCGCCACGGCGTCAAGCCCGACGGGCGGCCGGTGTTTGTCATGCCCAGTGAAGACTACAACCGCCTGACCGACGAAGACCTGGGCGCGCTGGTCGCCTACGTCAAGGCCATGCCGCCCAAGATGGGCGGCGCCGCCGTGCTGGACCTGCCCCTGCCGGTGCGCGTGCTCTATGCCTTTGATGCCATCAAGGACGCCGCGCAAAAAATCGACCACACGCTGCCGCCCGCCAAGCCTATTGCCGAAGGCGTGACCGCGGCCCACGGCGCTTACGTCGCCAATATGTGCATAGGCTGCCACGGCGCGGGCCTGGCCGGCGGAAAAATTCCGGGCGGCCCGCCCGACTGGGCGCCCGCCGCCAACCTGACACCGGGCGAGGGCAGCGCCATGCCGCGCTACAAGGACACCGGCGCCTTTGTCGCCATGCTGCGCAGCGGCAAGCGCCCCGACGGCACGGCCATCAGCGTCATGCCCTTCGAGTCGCTGCGCGCACTCAATGATGTCGACGCGCAGGCGCTGTATGCCTATTTGCAGACGGTACCCGCAAAGCCATTCGGGCAGCGCTAGCGACGGCATACTTTTCCGCAAGCCAGGTTTCACGGCGTACTTACCCCTGAGCCTGCAGGCTTTTGCCATCTCTTGATGGCGCAACCGCCATTTCGGGCGATTGTGGCGAGCTTGAGCATCAAATTATTCGATGCCCGGTGCCATAAATTTTCTGCTTTGAATCTGGGTGGCTGAAGCCATAATCCACTGCATTGAGCTGTGAATACCGGTCGCTTTCAGTGCTGTGAAACGAGCTCCAGCAGATAGTAGATCTTTGCGACCACCATCCACCTTAGCCCGACCTTCACCAGGTTGAGGTTATCGGCAAACAGTTTGTCGTGGATCTGGACGCGGACCTGTGCGAGCGCCAGTTCATCGGAAAGAAAGTCGATTTTGATGGTGCGCTCCTTGTCCCGGGACTGGGAGCGGGACTTCGGAGAAGTCCTCGTGCTCATCTCCCGGCGGTACTGCTCAAAGGGCTTGACCACCAGGTCCGGGCCGCCGGCGGTGAATAGTGAGCAGGACGGGTGGAAGACCTGGTCAAATTTCTCCATGTCGCATTCGTACATGACGTCGAAATAGGTTTGCAAGGTCGACTGGATTTCGATGATGTTCATAAGATCTCCTGGAGTGAATGAAGACCTCAGTGTCCATTCGCGCATGGTGCTCTCGTTTCACAAACCTGTTAAGCATGGAAGAATTACCTGACATCGCCGCCGTTGCCTCGCTGTTGTCCAGCCCGGTGCGCGCCAGCATGGCCTGGGCACTGATCGACGGTTCAAAGCGCCCAGCTGGCGAATTGGCGGCCTGCGCGGATGTGTCAGCTCAGGCCGCGAGCCGGCATCTGGCCTTGATGCTCGAAGGCGGATTGCTCGAAGTGCAGAGCAATGGGCGGGCGCGGGAATACCGCATCGCCAATTCAGAAGTGGCGTGCATGATCGAGAGCATGGCAGCACTGGCCGCAGAGCTTGCTGCAGACCGATCCCTGCTTGCGCGTCTGCCCAGGAAAAATTCAGCGCAATTCCAGCAGGCGCGCACATGCTATGACCACTTTGCCGGAAGGTTTGGTGTGGACCTGCTGCAGGGGATGTTGTCTGCAGGGTGGCTTGAGTGCAAGGACAAGGAGTCTGAGTTTCAACTGACAACCATCGGCACAGAGGGCTTCACCGAATTTGGCCTTGATCTCAGTCACGCGCGAACGCAGTGCCGTGTCTTCGCACGACCCTGCTCTGACATCACCGAAAGTGCGCCTCATCTTGGTGGCGCCTTGGCCGCCTCATTTCTTGACGTCTGCGTCAACCGCGGACTGGTTTTGCGCTCAAGGCATTCCCGGACCGTAAGCATCACACCGGCAGGATGGGATGCATTCAGACGCGCGGGGCTGTTCCCGCGCTTGTGAGTTTGTGTTGTGCGAATTTGCCCACCTCAAGCGTCTCGCAAGCAGGGTGAAAAATCGCCGTCGCTGGGTCTCTGCACATCGCGTCCGCGGCTCTGGCATTATTGGCATTGCCATCAACCCGAAAGCCAACGCCATGCCCCAAGCCACCGGAACCTTTGAAGTCAAGCTCGTACCGCAAGCGCTCGCGAACCCGGACGCCGGGCCGCTGATGGGGCGCCTCTCCATCAACAAGACCTTCAGCGGCGACCTGCAAGCCACCAGCCAGGGCGAGATGCTCAGCGCCGGCGCGGCCGTCAAAGGCTCGGCCGGCTATGTCGCGATCGAGCGCGTGACGGGCACGCTGCACGGCAAAAGCGGCAGCTTTGTGCTGCAGCACAGCGGCACCATGAACCGAGGTGCGCCGCAACTGAGCGTCAGCGTGGTGCCCGATTCAGGGACTGATGAACTCACGGGCCTGAGCGGCACGCTGGGCATACAGATTGCCGACGGCAGGCATTCGTATGTGATGGACTATGAGATTGCGCCGCAGGCGTGAGTTGGCGGGATAGTCTTGGCCCAGCTTCACCGATTCTGGTTTTCTTTTGAGGGCCTTCCGCCGTTTTCCATATTGGGCGCTGGTTGCGGCGTAACAGCCTATGGCTACGACGACGCCGTTCAGATCCTCAAGGACCGGGTGTTTGCGCAATCCTTGCCGGCCTGGAAGGTGATTGAGGATGTTGACGTCAGCACGCTGGACGAGAACCACGTCCGGCTGAATATGGGTGTGGTGACGCAACGCGGCGTGTGGTTTCCGCTGGGCTATTGAGCCTTCTGGCCACGCCTGATACATGCGACAAAAATATTTTCGGCAACCCGAGTTGCCGCGTTGCGCGCGCTGATACGCAAATTATTTCTTCGTAACTTCGCGCATGCCGCTACTGAGAAGGTATTCAATTCAGATTGATGCTGAATTGAAATCGCCCTCGGCATCACATCGGGCGGCGGGGTTCTGCCAGAAGCCCGTGAAATTGATAAGCGCGAAATTTTCCAGGCGCAAGATTTCGTTGCCTCATACGCACACTCACGATTTGCCTCATGCAGATGGAGGGTGACA
>Ga0102589_1002072_pt1 | contig 24326 bp, 20 predicted proteins | sample AraplaMF_Col_mLB_FD_76858 | JGI IMG/M metagenome (GOLD analysis project Ga0102589, IMG submission 76858) | Arabidopsis root microbial communities from the University of North Carolina, USA - plate scrape MF_Col_mLB | ecosystem: Host-associated > Plants > Roots > Endosphere | place: USA... | reverse complement strand
AAAATAGATTATATGTGTGTACCAATAGAAGAACTTAATTTGCCAAATCAAAAATTCGACTTAATAACAAGTTCTTTAGTTATACATTACATAGAAGATTACTCACATCTAATTAAGAAAATAAGAGGTCTGTTAAAAAATGATGGTGAATTTATCTTTTCAACAGAACATCCAATAGTAACAGCTCGAAAGGAAATGAATAATTGGTTTGAAGATAATAATGGAAACAGATTGCATTGGGCATTAGATAATTACCAAGAAGAAGGAAAAAGGGAGGAACATTGGTGGATAGATGGTGTTGTTAAATATCACAGAACAATTTCAACATTAATTAATACTCTTATAGACAACGGTCTTGTAATTGAGAAAATTATTGAGCCAGAGTCAACTCCAACAGGATTAGAAAAAATGCCAGAATTAATAAATGAAAAACGGAGACCATCTTCTATTATCATTAAATCAAGAAAATATTGAGATTGAACCCTCGTTGATTAACTACTGGCTTTATTTTTAAAAAAGAGTAAAATCTTTTTCTAATTTTAAAAATAAGATTGTGAAGAAATACACTTAAAGTAACGGGTGCTTTAGTACAACAACATTACAATTTCTTGTTGTAGTAAATGGGGTCATTTGTAGTACAAAAAAAGGATAGATAGAGCATAATTTATTCTGCTCTATCTATCCTTTATAATTTACCCCTTAAATGTCTGACATTAAATAAAGATATAATGTTATTAAGGGTTTTAAGAAATATCTTGACTTTTAATAAAAAAAATGGAGTTACTCTTTTTAACTAAGTATGAGATTTTTATAAAAAAGTTTAATCAAAACTCACTTAGAATCTTTTACTTGAAGGAATAAAGCATCGCATCTTTTTTATGAACATCGTTAATTTAGAATGAATTTTGACCATATCTGTAATTACTTGTAAAATGTTATACATATAAAGGTATTTTAGGATAAATATAGAAGTGGTATGTTTTTTAGTTTTAAAGGGGCTAAAGCGCATCTATTTTATGTTTTGAGAGGGAGAATTGGAAAATCATATGAAGAATTTTAAAAAAAGTACAGGTGAAATTTTACTAGCATCTGGATTAGTAGTTTCTATGTCAGCTTGTAGTGTAACTAGTTTATTTGGAGACAAAGAAAAAACAAATGCTGAATCTAGTAAACAAGAAAGTAAGGAAACTAAGACAGAAGGAACAAGTTCAGCTAAGTCAGAAAGTAAATCATCTGAAACAAAGGAAAAATCAACTAACTCGAAAGAAGAAAGTAAAGATGTTCAAATGGTTCGAGTTTTAGCAGAAGATTATCCACAATTTATGATAGACATTGAGAAAGATTTAGTAAGACGTTTAGATTACTATGATTCTTCTGTAAAAGATTATGATAAAGGAAGTAAGTCAAAAGCAGAAGTTATAGATGCTCTTAAAGACTTAAATAAAGTATTTGATAAACTGGAACATATAGATGCTCCTTCTAAGTACAAGAACGACCATAAAGAAGTACTAAAAGCTGTTACAAGTTTAAGGGAAACTTTTGGGCATATAGAAAAGGTAATTAATGATAAAGACTCTAATAGTGATTCTATTAGAACAAGTGTTGATAAGGCAAACAATTCTCTAAGGGAAGCCAAATCACATTGGAAACCTGTATTTGATAAATTAAAGACAGAAGTTAATGGTGGTTCGACTTCAAGTAGTTCTTCTAGTAGTTCTGATTCAACAAGTTTAGCTAGTGTTAGTCAGACTAAGACATCTGATAGCCAAGCTAAAACTGGTATATTTGAAGGTACTACAATTGGTACACAAGAAGAAAGAGATATGCAGTATAAAAACGTGCAGAATAACCTCAAAGACGGTACTGAAATCATCGGTAATTGGGGTATTGATTTTGGTAACGGAGTAAAAACTACGCTAGTACTAAAAGGTGACAAAACATTTGTTACTTATGCGAATGGTTCTTATCCAAGTGAAGATAACATTTTATCAGGAACATATAAAGTAGATGTTAATGCAAAACAGGTAATGTTAGTAGTCGATAAAGCAAAGAAAGACGGGCAAGAAGTGAAGGTACAAACTAGCTTTGTATCTTATAAAATAGAAAACTACGATGGTAAAACGTTACAAATTTATCACATGGACGATAACATTCATATTCGTTATGTAAAACAATAAATAATTAGCAAAAAACTCTGTAAAATGATTTTTACAGAGTTTTTTTTGTTAGTTCTAATTTATTATAAACGATCAGACTTTTTTTAAAAATTATCAAACTTTATTTCAAACCCACAACAATACGATGAGCAAATTGTTGGTTTGGAATAAAGTTCAATTAAAATCGTTCTACAAATGTTGATTTTACAATAGAAGAAACCGACCCGTTTTGAAAAAAAGATTAATCAAAATGGATGGGTATAATTTTGTGAAGGAGTTATTTTTTTTTAAAAAGTTTGATTAAAACTCACTTAGAATTCTTTAATCGAAAAGGAATACAACGGTGCAACTTTTTTGTAAACGGTATAACTTTCTTTAAAACGGTACATCTTTTTTATAAACAGTACGACTTTATTTCAAAGCTACAGTTGTTTCAGCACTTTGAAATCAGTTCGGCGGACACGCTGTTGTAAAGAATGATTAATTGATATATCAGGAACTCATACGAAAGTATGAGTTCTTTTTGTATTTCTCATACTATTTTCTCAAAGCTTTTCCCTCTTTTTACTGTTTTTTGTGTAGAATTTTCTGATAGTATAGAGGTAGAACTTAAAACAAAGGGGAGAAATAAACATGAAATTAGTTGTAATTAACGGAACACCACGTAAATTTGGTAGAACACGTGTCATTGCAAAATATATTGCAGAACAATTTGAAGGAGAGTTATATGATTTAGCAACAGAACAATTGCCTTTATATAACGGTGAAGAATCACAACGTGAACTAGAAGCGGTAACTAAATTAAAAACAATAGTGAAAGAAGCTGATGGTGTTGTCCTTTGCACACCTGAATATCATAATGCGATGAGTGGTGCGCTCAAAAATGCATTAGATTTCTTAAGTAGCAGTGAATTTGTCCATAAACCAGTTGCTTTATTGGCGGTTGCAGGCGGCGGAAAAGGCGGTGTAAACGCGCTTAATAGCATGCGGATTGTCGCGCGAGGCGTATATGCAAATGCGATTCCAAAACAAGTTGTACTAGACGGTTTATACGTACAAGATGGTGAACTTAGTGAAGATGCAAAACCATTAATTCATGATCTTTTCAAAGAGTTAAAAGCATATATGAGCGTGTATAAAGAAGTGAAAAAGCAATTAGGGGTTGAGTGATAATTTTTTAGAGGGCAATGTTCTATTATTCATTGCCTCTAGCACCTTTGTGAAAACGATTTCAATCAATAAGGTCCACAGAATAGTGATATAAATAGAAGAATTTTTAATAAAATTGATTTTATGTATGGAAATTAAGGTGGTGAATAAGGATGATTACACATTTTTCAGAGCTGAGATTACAGACAGTATCTATTCAAGGCGTAGAACAAGTATATGGAGAACGCCTCGGGATCCCAATTTTATTAAAAACGGATAAACAGATAAGTTTTCGATTAGCGCCACATGTAACTTTATCTTTTGAAGAAGCATATGAGCCAATTTCACCTGCTCATTTTGCTTTTCAAGTACCATTTTCAAAATTTTATGAAGCAGCAAAACGGATTCAGGAATCTGGTTTGCTTATTGTAAAATGGGAAGACGGTCATGACATTGATGAAGAGGATAATCGATTAAATTTATATTTTCGCGATGGGGATGGAAATCTTCTGGAGATTATTGCACATAAATATATTGATGAAGGTGTTTTAGTTCCACATACACCTTTAAACATTCTTTATATGAGAGAAATAGGTTGCCCAGTTGAAAATGTACCTATATTTAGAGAATGGCTAAAATCTAATTTATGCATGAAAACATTTGAAGATGGTGGAATTTTAAACTTTATGATTGGTGGCACAGCCCATATTGTTGCAAGTTGGAAGGGGAGAACTTGGATTCCAATTGCAATGAAAGCTTTGCCTCCAAAGATACATGTTTCATTTGGAACACCAAGTCTACACTTCATACAAAAGGTTCAGAATCATCTAAGACAAAATGATGTACCTTGTCAGTTTAGTAAGAATGAACTATCGTTTGTTCAAGAAGGATATTCTTTTTCTATACAACATACTCCGCATTTTAAAGCTGATATTCCTAATAAGTTAAATTTGCCACTTTCTATTTAAGTGGTATTTTTTTGACTTGTATTCAAAACACCTGTTGCTTCATTCGTTTAATTGCTATACACATATTAACGATCTGGATACGTTTCTTGTAAAAAACCGACAGATTGTTTAATTAATGCTTTTAGAACATTAAGATCAATATCTGCTACTTTATTAATGTATATACACGCTTTTCCAGATGTATGTTTTCCAAAGTCTTTTAATAATTCTTCTCGCTTAGGGTCACCCGTCGCAAAATATAAACTAATCTTGGCTTTACGAGGGGAAAAGCCTACTAATGGTGCATCTCCTTCATGACCAGATGCATATTTATAGTGGTATGTACCAAATCCAATTATGCTTGGTCCCCACATCTTTGCTGGATAACCTGTTGTTTCAGTAAAGATATCTAATAACTGATATGCGTCTTCTCGTTTTTTTAGGCTGTCAACATTTTCAATAAACTCGATTACACTATTGTTGGTTTCTGTTGTTTTGAGTTTATACATAATAGAATCGCCCCCTTTTTAGATATAGGTTTTATCGCATATTTCATTATAATACATAGTTTGAATCAAAGTTACAGAATCTCGTGTATTCTTAAAAGAAATAAAAACTTTTGAATAAAAATTTACTTTCTCTTTTCATCCTTAAAAATAACACAAAATTATTTCATTTCATCTAACTTACCTTTTTTTCTAAGTAAATCGGCTTTTGTTATATCTCTAGAAATAATAAATAGAAATAAGTTAACCAAGACTAAAATGACATCTATACAAATGACCCAAGAATCACTTTTTATAAAAGAATTAGTCATAACCAATATTAATAAGCTAATTCCTGAAATTAAACGTACTTTGTTTTGTCCTATTTTCAACATAAAATCATCTCCTTTTCACTATATTACAATATTCTTATTGTATTTAATATATATTAAATTATAAGCATGTAATGAATACACTAAATGTAACCTTTTATCCCGAATAAACGGGAAGGAATATCCTCACCTCAAGATGCAGAGAGAAACAAGGATGTTAGGTGGGAGATCAACTGCCCGTAAAAGTCCGATTGGTGAGGGCTAATAATCAGTGTGGGAAAGAAAACCCCACTGATTAAAGTTTCACTTTATCTTGATATCCCAAAAATAAAAAATACTCTTGAAATAAGGAGAAACTTCCAATAAATCCATTGTATGACGAGAGAGAAAATACAAAATCTATAAAGGAACCATATAAAAAGAGGATGTGAAACAAAATGGGAAAAACGAAAGCGTTAGGATCAGCGAAACATAAAGGAAATCAAACTCAGTGTCAAACATCTTCTAAAAAAGGGCGTAATGCTCAAAACGCAGGACAACGTAGTCACTAAAAAATACTTCTGTCTCCCTTTCTTTTTTTATATAATATAAAGAAAGGGAGTGTAAGCTTATATATGAACAAATGGATACTACTTGTTATCTTATTATTTCCACCATTATGCATAATGTATATGACATATCGAATGAAAAAAGTTGCCTGTGAAAAGTTAAGTGATAACGCTCCATATGTATTAATTTTAGGTGCAAAATTATTTGGGGATAAACCTTCTTTATCTCTTCAAAATCGACTGGATGTAGCCTTAATGTATTTAAATTCTCATCCGGAAACAAAAGTAATTGTATCTGGAGGACAAGGTGAAGATGAGGACATTCCTGAAGCACATAGCATGCGAAATTATTTAATAAAACATGGAATTGAAGAGAATCGTATTTTCATTGAGGATCGTTCGACAAGTACTTATGAAAATCTAAAGTTTAGCATGGATTTATATCATGTAATGCACGCGGTAGTTGTGAGTAATACATATCATCTATATCGAACAAAAATTATTGCTAAGCGTTTAGGAATGCAGATGGAGTCACTCGCGGCACCAACGCCAAGGCGTTCAGAGAAGAAAGCATATATACGTGAATATGCAGCAATTATTAAAACAGTATTATTCGATCATTAGAGCTCAAGTAAGGGCTCTTTTTTCGTGAATAAAAAGCGTATCATTTGAAAAGAAGGAAAGATTCTATCAGAATGAAAGAAACAATAATAAGGGAGTTGTATTTGTGATTCGATTTAATCATGTGTCAAAAGCATATGAAGATGGTACAAAAGCAGTAGATTCATTACATTTAGAAATTAAAAAAGGAGAGTTTTTTGTCCTTATCGGTCCGAGTGGTTGCGGAAAAACAACAACGATGAAAATGATTAATCGTTTAATTGAAACGACAGAAGGTTCCATCTCTATCGATGGAAAAGACATCCAAGATTACAATATTCATGAACTGCGTTGGGATATCGGGTACGTTCTGCAACAAATTGCATTGTTTCCACATATGACAATTGCTGAAAATATTGCGATTGTACCTGAAATGAGAAAATGGAGTAAAGAAAAAGTTCGAGAGCGTGTGGATGAGTTACTTGATATGGTTGGATTAGATCCAGATGTATATCGAAGTCGTATGCCTGATGAATTATCTGGTGGACAGAAGCAACGTGTGGGAGTGGTAAGAGCACTGGCTGCTAACCCGAAAATCGTTCTCATGGATGAACCATTTAGCGCGCTAGATCCATTAAGCCGAGAACAGTTGCAAAAGGATATTGTAGAATTACAGAAAAAAATTCAAAAAACAATCGTGTTCGTGACACATGATATGCAAGAAGCGTTAACACTTGGTGATCGTATTTGCGTGATGAGAAAAGGAAAAATCGTTCAATTAGATACACCGGAAGGAATCATACATAACCCAGTAAATGATTTTGTAGAAGAATTTATTGGAAATCGTGTTCGCCCTTGGTATGAAGGGAAGAGCATTGAAGATGTGTTGCCACTTGCGAGTGATAGAAAAGTAGACAATGATGTTTTACCTCTATCTCTGCATGCTTCACTACAAGAGGCGTTGATTCGTTTGGAAGCAGAAGAGGCAATCCCGATTGAAAGAGAGGGGCAATACGTGGGGACATTAACGAGCCGTCATATTGTGGCATATTTGGCTGGACAAATGAAGGAGAGGGGGTAAACCGTGTCTGCATTATTACAAACGTTTCAAGAACGAAAATTAGAATTACTTAGTGCGCTGATTGAGCACTTACAAATTTCACTTATTTCTTTATTCTTTGCGGTGATGATTGCAGTTCCACTCGGTATTTTGTTAACGAGAAGAGAGCGAATTGCTGAGTTTATTATAGGCACATCCGCTGTTATGCAAACAATTCCCTCATTGGCTTTACTAGGGCTTTTAATTCCGCTTGTTGGTATTGGAAAGGTGCCAGCAATTATCGCGCTAGTTGTGTATGCGTTATTGCCAATTTTACGAAATACATATACGGGAATCCGTAAGTTAGATGCATCGCTTATTGAAGCAGCAAGAGCGATGGGAATGAATAGCTTTAGAAGATTATGGAGAGTAGAACTTCCTCTTGCATTGCCAATTATAATGGCTGGAATTCGTACGGCAATGGTATTGATTGTCGGAACAGCTACGTTAGCTGCTTTAATAGGAGCTGGAGGGCTTGGAAAACTTATTTTACTCGGTATAGATCGAAATGACCATGCTCTTATCGTATTAGGGGCTGTACCAGCCGCATTGTTAGCTTTATTCTTTGACGGAGTACTTCGGATGTTTGAAAGCACTGGACGCTCTCCTAAGCGAATTATATCGGCAATATGTATCATTGTAGTTGTTATAGCTGCACCATTTCTATGGAATACGCAAAAGAAAGATATTGTGATTGCTGGAAAGCTGGGAGCTGAACCAGAAATTTTAATTCAAATGTATAAGCAGCTGATCGAGCAAGATACTGATTTAGATGTAGAATTGAAACCAGGACTTGGGAAAACAGCATTTGTTTTTGAAGCTTTAAAATCAGGGGAAATTGATATGTATCCTGAATTTTCAGGGACTGCTTTATCTACTTTTGTAAAAGAAGACCCAAAAAGTACAAATCGTAAAGAAGTATATGAACAAGCACGCCTAGGGATGGAAAAGAAATATCATATGGTGATGCTAAAGCCGATGGAATATAACAATACATATGCACTTGCAATGCCAAGAAAAGTTGCAGAGCAGTATAATGTGAAAACAATCTCAGATTTACGAAATGTTGCAGCAAATGTTAAGGCTGGATTTACGTTAGAGTTTGCAGATCGGGAAGACGGCTATAAAGGGATGCAAAAATTGTATAATTTCCAGATTGCAAACGTAACAACAATGGAGCCGAAGTTACGATATGGTGCAATTGAGTCGGGGGAGGTTACTGTTATTGATGCTTATTCTACTGACAGCGAACTTGAACAATATGGCCTCCAAGTACTAGAAGATGATAAAGGGTTATTCCCACCTTACCAAGGAGCTCCTTTATTAAGAAAAGAAACGCTTGATAAATATCCTGAACTTGAACAGACATTAAATAAACTTGCTGGGAAAATATCAGATGAAGATATGAGAAAAATGAATTATGAAGTAAATGTAAATGGTAAAAGTGCAGAAAGAGTAGCGAAACAATTTTTAGAAAAAGAGGGATTGATTCATTAATATTTGCAAAAAATATACAATTTAATGACTGGAAATCGACCGTTCATAATAAAATGAACGGTTTTTTTGTGCATACTTATACAATTTTTCAAAAAAGTATTCCCTTTTTGCTCATTTTCTTTTAGAATAAGTAATGTTTTCCTGAAAAAATATAATAGAAACATCTATTAGAGAAAAAGGTGACTTTAATAGTTGAACGGATGAACATAACACCTAGAATGACAGATGGGGTGGTACCGATAGAAAAGAAATTAGGATTTTTTCCATTAATCGCATTAGTAGTAGGAACAATGGTTGGCGGTGGTGTTTTTAGTTTACCGCATGATTTAGCAGTAGGCGCAAATAGTGGCGCAACGATAATTGGATGGTGTATTACAGCAATGGGAATGATTCCACTTGCACTTGTATACCAAACGTTAGCAAGACAAAAACCAGAGCTTGAAGGCGGAATTTATAGTTACGCACGCACAGGATTTGGTGAATATGTTGGTTTTAACAGTGCATGGGGATATTGGCTTGCAGGGATTTTAGGAAACGTAGCTACGATTATGTTATTGTTTAGTACACTTGGATATTTTTTCCCTATTTTTAAAGGAGGAAACAACGTTGCCTCCATCGTTGGTGCATCTCTTTTATTATGGACGCTGCACTTCCTTATTTTAATTGGAATTCGTGAAGCGTCTATTATGAACTTTGTTGCAACAATTGGAAAACTAGTTCCGATTTTATTATTTATTGCAGTTATGGTTACAGCGTTTCGCTGGGATACATTTACACATGATTTTTGGGGTGAGGGAACCGTTTCTATTTCTTCTGTCCTTGGTCAAGTGAAAAATACGATGCTTGTTACACTTTGGGTATTTATCGGTGTGGAAGGAGCAGTCGTATTATCTGGAAGAGCAAAAAACAGCCGTGATGTTGGAAAAGCAACGGTTGTTGGATTAATTTTAGTTATGTCCATCTATATTTTAATCTCAGTCCTTTCTATGGGGGCAATGACAAGACAAGAGCTTTCTCTGTTAGAAACGCCGTCAATGGGCCATGTATTAGAGCATGTTGTTGGACCATGGGGAGCATTTGCCATTAATATCGGATTGGTTGCTTCACTTGTTGGGACATTAATTGGATGGTTCTTACTTGTTTCAGAAATTTCTCACGTAGCAGGGAAAGATGGCGTATTTCCGAAAGCCTTTACGAAGACAAATAAAAAGCAGACACCACATATTGCATTATGGATTTCAAATGGTGTCGCACAAACATTGTTTATTATCGTTTTGTTTTCGGAATCAACGTATCAAATGATGTATTTTATCGCGTCTACATCTATTTTACTTCCGTACTTATTATCAGCACTTTATCAGTTGAAATTAGTTGTAACGAAGGAACTGAAACGTGCGAGGCTGAAAAATGGAATGCTTGCTTTAATTGCCTCATTGTATTCCGTATGGTTGATTTATGCAGCAGGCTTAAAAAACTTATTACTTGTCTCAATCGTATATGGTATTGGACTTGTTGTTTATATGTTTGCTCGAAAAGAAAAAGGAAATCGCTGTTTTTCTGGCATGGAGAGATATGTCATGGTTGTAATCGTGGTTGCAGCAGTAATATCGCTTTATATGCTTGTAACAGGTAATATAAAAATGTAAAAAAGTCCTCCTGGAGGACTTTTTTCTTTGCATACAAGGAATTTTATTTTATTTACAGAATATCTAATATATAAGATGTTTAGGAGGGATGAGAATGGAAGAAAAAGAACAACTCTTAAGAATTATGGAATTGGCAAGTGATTTACGAAAAGTATTAGTACAAGAATCATTTTTTAATCATCATCCCGAACTACGTGGAGCGATTGAGAATTTAGCTGGTTCTGTGGAGACTTTAGCAAGCCTGCAACATAATAAAGATGAAAATGCCGAGGATAAACTACGATACGTACTTGCTAAAATGAAAATTGCTCACAATGCGATTATGCAAGAGAAAAAAGCTTTCCCTTCTCACTAATATAAGTTTTACTTTTGTAACCTGACGGTGTACGTCAGGTTTTTTTGTTTCTAGTTTTCTTTTACAGTTCATATAATAAGAACAGTATGAAAAAAAGAAGGTGAGTATATTGAAGCTACATAAAGCTCTCCATCCAAGTTTTATAAAGCGGATGTATCACATGAGATTTCTTGGAAAGTTCGTTGAAGGTGAGGAGGAAAAAAAGAATACTTTTTCTGTACAATGTCTTTCACAAATTCCTTCTATTTTGAAATCGCAATTTGAAGGTGAAGTATATTTGTTTGAAGGACTATATACTAACAAAAAAAATGAGAGAATATTTGCGGATTTAAAGAAAAAAAAGTTAGAAAAACAATTGGTATTGTTTCGCCTTTATTATGAAAGAGGGAACTTGTATGTTGAATTAATATGTACAGAACAACGGGAAATCGCGGATGCATATAAGATTATCCCTTCGCCAAGATTAGTAGGATATAAAAAGAGAGAATCTTTAGAGCGAAAGCTAGGTAATGGGTACTTATCTTTTCTTATTCCTAAATTCCCACACGATTTCGAAGTACCACAGTTGTTATGGTATGAAGGTAGATTATATGGGAATTTATCATTAAAATCATCCATTAGTTCAATTGCATATTGCGAACAAAAAAAGGAATGCAAATATATCGAAATTGATAATTGGACCAAGTATATAGAAGTGAAAGCGGATGATCATTTGTATTTTGTAAGAGAAAATATGTATGATCAACTTCTAAAGCAAATCGAAGAAGAGGGAAAACGGGTGGAAGTAGTAGACATAAAAGGGCAAAAAGAAGACCAAGAATGGAATGAGCGTGAATCTACATTTATACAGTATGTACAGAACTTAATCAATAATAAAGGTTTGTATTTAGATGCAACGGATATTTTTAACTTTCATATTAGTGTAAAAACAAATATGTTAACGATTCTTGCTGGTATCCCAGGAATCGGGAAATCTCGTTTTGTGCAAGTATATGCAGAAGCGTTAGGGTTAACGTATGGAGAAGAATTGTTATGGATTCCAATTTCTCCATCTTATCAAGAACCACACGATATAATAGGTTATCTTCATCCAAATGGAACATATATCGAAAGTGAAACGAAGTTAATTCGGACATTATTAAAAGCATATGAAAATCCGAATCAGCTTTATATGATTGTATTTGATGAAATGAATATGTCACATATTGAACATTGGTTTACACCATTTTTATCTATTCTTCAATTAGAAAAGAAAAATCGTATTCTTTCTTTATATGAGGAAGGAAATGAAATAGAAAATATAATTCCACCTAAAATTGAAATTGGTGAAAATATTATTTTTATCGGGACTGTGAATTTTGATGAAACAACGAAAGAATTATCTGATCGCTTATTGGATCGAACAAATCTTATTACACTTCAAAAGATTCCATTTTGTGAAATCAATATGCAGCAAAATAGAGGGATACAAATCCCGCCCCTACAAGTAACAACAGGAGAGTTTCGTATGAATTGGTTACGAAATAAAGAGATAATTGATGTGCTTTTTGAAGAAGAATTAGAACTATTAGATAGATTACATGGCGTATTATCATCACATGACGCATCGAAAGGCGTTTCTTTTCGATGCGCTGCTGCGATTGCGACTTATTTGCAAAATATCCCTCCAAAAGATAATCAATCTTATATGATTAGCCGAGAAGAGGGTTTTGATTTACAAGTAAAACAGCGTATTTTAACAAAATTACGTGGTACGGAAATGACAATTGGTCCACTTCTTCGTGAGGATGAAAAGAAAGGGCTATCGCTAGTATCATTATTACAATCTCCACTTGCGAATTGTGTCTCCGCATTCGAACATTCTCTAGCTTATATTAGACAAAAACGGCGTGAATTGGAGTTGTATGGGTATGCGAAATGAGGAGCAGCACGAGACGGAAATTGTAGATACAAAAGATAAGCTCCCGTTCGTATTAAAATTAATTATTGGAACAGAAGGAAAAGGAGATTTTATATTTTTGAATCGTCTTTGTAAACACACTACAACAATGGCACATTGTGTTTATAAAGTGCAAGAATTAAAAGCATTACGTTTGACTTTACATTGTGAAAAGCCAATCCGTGTTACTTTTATATGGAATAAAGTGTATGAAGGGCAAAAAGATAAGAAAGAATGGCAATATGAATTGTATGAAAAAAGAGAAAAAGTATTATTATATGAACATGGAAAAACTGATTTTTTTTATCCTTGGCGTTGTGGTTTGTATCATTTCGAGGTGAAAGTGGAAGAAGAGATATACTATGGAGCGTTTCAAATTGTTCCTAAAAATTTTTTTGATGATCAATTTGAAACGATTCAAAATTATGTAAAATCAATTTTGAATGAAATTATGCTAGATCGTGGTTATTATAAAAAGACATTCTCAACGCTAATTGACATTGAAGATTCTTCCTATTTAATGCTACTTCGAATGCTGCCACAAAAAATGAAAAAAATAAAGCAGCTTTATAAAAAAGTTGAAGAGAACACAAGATATATCGATAGATATGAGTGGGAAATACGGGAACGAAAAGCGACGATGAAAAGTGTGATAATGAACGAGAAAAAGCCTCACGCTAAGTATTATAATCGCAGATTTATAGAACAAACAGATAGTTTGGAGAATGCTTTTCTAAAATTTACAACGAAACAATTTTATCAATATTTACTTGAAGCGCAGGCTTTCTTACAAAAGACAATCGAAATATTAGAAAGAGCAACACATACAAAAAAAGAGGAACAACAAGCAGTAAAAACAATTATGCAAACCATTGAAAGAAACGGGTCTGTAACAGATAGGGAGAAGCAAAAATATCGAAATATTCATTTGTTAAAAGAGGCAGACTTGCGGAAAGCATCTATGAAAATACAAGAGTATAAAATTTTAAATCATATTGTCCACCAAGCTATACTGTACTTTCAAAATTTGTTAAATTCTCCATTCTGGAGAGGGATTTCTGAAAAGACAAATATAACTATGCATGCTTTACCTGTTACTCATCGGCAACTATTATATCATTTAGAGTTTCTACCACGTTATAATCAACAATCTCCAGCTTTATTATTTGTGTATAAACCAACGTTTTTAGTGTATGAGTATTATGCATTTTTTATCATTATTTCTATATTGCAACAGTTAGAATTTAAAGATGAAATTTCATTACGCGAACAAATTCAAACTTATTTTTACTTAGATGGTTTACAGGATGGTACGACAATTGTTTTAAATCGTGAAAATATTCAAATCCATGTAGTGTTTAATGACCTTATTGAAACGCACCCACTCATTGCACTTAGTAAAGGAAGTCATTTCTATAATGGAGAAGATACGAAAAAGCCAGACATTCGTTTAGATTGTTATGTGAAGCAAGGGGAACGTTATGAGTACCAGTCGTCTATTATTGTTGAGGTGAAATATAGTCCTATGTTTAATATTTTTCAGCCTGTTGGAAATACAAAAGCAACAGAGCAAATGTACAAATATTGGTCCATTAAATATGTAGAAGAACAAGATGGAAAACGTATTTTTCACCGAAGGGCGATTCATGAAGTGATTTGTGTATACCCAGGCAGTCATATGCACGGGAAGAAAATAGAAGCAGGTTGCGGAGTCTTTTTGCAATTATATCCATATAAAACAAAGCAGGGAGAAGAAAAGTTAGCTGGAAAGCATGGTCTTGTACAGATTTTCGAGAAATGGTTAAAAAATATTGTAACATGAAAAGAAACCTTTCTTTACGGAAAAGGTTTCTTTTTGTGTAAGTAAATTGAATTGTTGAAGGGAGTATAATTGTGAATTTATGGTATTGTAGAATTAAATACCCATAGAGGTGATAAAACAATAAAGGTAATTTCTAATTATATACAATGGAAGTGTCACTTTATATAAATATAAAAAAATGAATAGGAACTGGTTAATTTTTATAGAATGTATAATGTAGTAAATACCTTTTAGTTGCATGCGGAGATTTGTTCTTATATGATAGATGGTGAAAGCGTTATCAAAATATAGGGCGGCGATGGGAAAGGCGGGGAAATATGTTCCAGCGTGTTCAAACAAAGGAAGAACATTTTTGGTTCGAGCAACTGTGGGGAGATTTTTGTGAAGAGAGAGATTTAATGTTTGTAGAGCGTAATTTAAATCCATCACGATTTTTATTAATAGAAGAAGGACATTCTATTGGTACAGTAGAGTGTATTCGATATACGACACCTGAACAATCTAATTCTGAGTTTTTCTATCCGTTTTCTGAAAATGAGTTAATGAAAGGTTTAAAGAATGTTTATGAAATAGGAAAGTTAAGTATTGCGAAAACATCGCGCGGGAGAGGACATTTCAAAAGGTTAACAGCTATTTTATTTATTCATGCTTTAGAAATGAAAGCTGAGTGGTATATTGCTGTTGTTACAAAAAGAATGTATATGTATTTACTTACAATTGGTTTTCCAATTGAGCCAATTGATGATCCGTTTTATTTTCATGATACATTGCAAGGGGTACCTGTTCGAATTCATGCTCGGAAAGGATTAACACATTTGTATTCCTTAAAAGAATTTCGGGATATTATTCAAGGAAATGCTCATGCGCAGGCATTAATCAAAGAGAACAGTAAAAATATTATGTTAACAAGATGAAGTGTCACAAATTTTTATAAATTATTGTGATTGATATCACATCCCTTTTTCTCAATGTATATTAAGCTTAGTTTGTAATGAATGATTGGGAAAGGGTGGGATGATATGTTTTGCTATCAATGTGAACAAACGCCAACAGGCGGATGTAAAGTAATGGGTGTTTGCGGTAAGAATGAAACAATTGCAAGTTTACAAGATACGATTGTGTTTGGGTTAAAAGGAATTGCTGCTTATCGTACCCATGCTGCGCAGCTAGGGTATACAGATCCATTTGTAGATGCTACAACTCAAGAAGCGTTATATATGACATTAACAAATTCTAACTTTAATGAACAAGAACATATTGATATGGCTATGAAAGTTGGGAAATCAGCTTTACGGGTGATGGAGTTGTTAGATGAGGCACATACGAATCATTTCGGTGTTCCAGAGCCTGTTCAAATTACACAAAATCATGTAGAAGGTAAGGCAATTGTTGTTACTGGTCATAATTTATTTGCATTAGAGGAATTATTAAAGCAAACAGAAGGCAAAGAAATTAATATTTATACGCATTCTGAAATGCTACCAGCACACGGATATCCACAACTGAAAAAATATAAACATTTAAAAGGAAACATTGGTAAGGCATGGTATGATCAACGACGTCTTTTTGAAAAATTTACCGGTGCGATATTGGCTACAACGAACTGTGTTATGCCAATTAAAGGATCATACTCTGAACGCTTCTTTTCATATGATATTGCTGGCCTGGAGGGTGTACGGAAAATTGAAAATGATGATTTTGCACCATTGATTAAAAAAACGCTAGAACTTCCCGAAGTACATATGGAGTCGGATGAACAGTTAGTAACAGGGTTTCATCATAATACAGTATTATCATTAGCTCCAGAAATCATTGAGGCAGTAAAGGGAGGGAAAATTAAGCGCTTCTTTGTCATCGCAGGTTGTGATGCCCCAGGAAAAGGCGGAGAATACTATCGTGAATTAGCAACGTCACTTCCGCAAGAAACGGTTATTTTAACAACTTCTTGTGGGAAATTCCGCTTTAATGATGTGAATTATGGTGTTGTACCCGGTACGGAGATTCCACGTTACATTGACTTAGGGCAATGTAATAATTCAATTTCTACAATAAAAATAGCGGCAGCTTTAGCAGATGCTTTTCAATGTGAAGTGAACGAATTGCCAGTTAGTATTGTCCTATCTTGGTTTGAACAAAAAGCGGTTGCCATTTTACTTGGGCTATTTAGTCTTGGGATTCAAGATATTCGTATCGGTCCAAAGGCCCCTGAATTTATTTCACCTGGTGTGCTTGATGTATTACAAGAAACATTTGGTTTAAAACTTATTACAACTGCAGCAGAAGATATGAATATGATGTTATCGTAACAAAAAGGATGTCTTGTAATGAGACATCCTTTTTATATAAATAAAAAAGCGCATGATAATTGACTAGGGGGGAGTCGATTATCATGCGCGAACAAACGATTGGAAAAGAACTAAAATCCGAATATACTTAAAATCATTTTACGACGTTTCGGTTTTTCTTCTCGTTCATATGTTGGCGTGATATCAGGTGTGATGTAAATTGGTTCTTTTTTCTCAAGAGCAGCTTCTAATTTTTGAATTCTATCCATCATTTCTTCCATTTCTCTGCGATGTTGTAGCAATTGGTAATTGACGACATCATCTGCTTTATCTTGCATTTTTTCCTCTATACGATTTAAACGGTGTGTAATTGTATTTAATTGTGTAACAAATTGTTCAAAATCAGTTGATGGTTCTACTTGTGAAATTATAGCTGGAGATAAGGTTTGTTCTATATGAGAACGATGATATTCTAACATTTTATCTAAGTTGTCTTGAGTGAAAATGAAATGACCGTACTTGTTTTTTTCTATATTGAGATTCAATTGTTGTGCAATTCGAACCACTGCCTTTGGGCTAACACCTAACTTTTTCGCAATAATGGGTGTTTTATATTCCAAGGTAAATCCCTCCTATATATATCCTGTTGAATTATTTCGAGGTATTAAGCTTCTTCCCTGCATGGGTGACAAAAGAAGTGAGGAATCGGCAAAGAAAGTGTTTTTTCACGAGAATTAGTTTTTGAACATATAGATTCTTCTAAAAAGAGAGAAAAATGTCTGTTTTTTTTCAATTATTCTAGTTTGACTGAAAGAAGATATTTAGATTATCATAAATATAAATATCCTCTTTATGTATGCATATAATGTATAAAAAGGTGATGGCGAATGTAGAAACTTGTAAGATGATAAGAAAAGTCTTTTTCGCTTGAATAAATTAATTAGGAGGTGGCTTCCTTGCTTACAGCGTAAGTAAGGAAACGTATTTGGACATATATAGTATAAGTATGGTGATTGTTTTAATTGCCTTAACTGCATTTTTCGTTGCGGCCGAGTTTGCAATTGTGAAAGTAAGAGGTTCACGCATCGATTTTTTAATTGCAGAGGGAAATAAACGTGCAATTCCTGTGAAAACAGTCATTACAAACTTAGACGAGTATTTATCAGCTTGTCAATTAGGAATTACAGTTACAGCTCTTGGACTCGGATGGTTAGGAAAGCCAGCAATAAAGCACATGTTTGATTCGCTTTTCGCAAGATGGGAAGTGCCTCCCCAGGTTGCTGATATTTTGGCTGTGATTCTAGTGTTTATGTTCATTACTTTTTTCCATGTTGTTGTGGGAGAATTATCACCAAAAACATTGGCGATTCAAAAGGCAGAACAAGTGAGTTTACTCGTTGCTAAACCGCTTATTTTCTTTTATCGAATTACTTTTCCGTTTATATGGCTTTTAAATGGATCTGCTCGATATGTAACAAGAATGTTTGGTTTACAAACTGCGAAAGAGCACGAGGAAGTCCATTCGGAAGAAGAATTACGGTTGTTAGTGTCAGAAAGTTATAAAAACGGTGAAATTAATCAATCTGAATTTAAATATGTAAATAAAATCTTTGAATTTGACGATCGTATTGCAAAAGAAATTATGGTCCCACGGACAGAGATGAACATTTTAGATAAAGATACTTCTGTTAAAGAAGCATTGCAAAAAATGTCCAATGAGAAATATACAAGATACCCAGTTGTTGATGGGGATAAGGATCATGTTATCGGTTTTGTAAACTTTAAAGATATTTTCACAGATTTTGTGAAACATGGTGCCTTTAGCAAAGAAACGGTGCAGCAGTATATTCGTCCCATTATACTTGTCATTGAATCGATTGCAATTCATGATTTGTTTTTAAAAATGCAACGAGAGCGTACACATATCGCTATATTAATTGATGAATATGGTGGAACAGCAGGTCTTGTAACAGTTGAAGATATATTAGAAGAAATTGTTGGCGATATTCAAGATGAATTTGATATAGATGAAAAACCAGAAATCCAACATATAAGTGAAACAAAGACAATTTTAGAAGGAAAAGTATTTGTTAGCGAAGTAAATGTATTGTTAGGTTTATCTATTGATGATGATGATATTGATACAATTGGTGGATGGATTTTAACAAAACACCTAGAAATTACAGAAGGTGATATTGTTGAAATTGAAGATTATAATTTTTGCGTTAAGGAATTGGATGGCCACTATATCAAGCAGATAGAAGTGACAAAGCGAGCAGCTCCCATTTTAATTTCAGAAACTGAAAAACCAATAACATTACAAGAACAAGTAAGCTCGTAAACTCTGCATTTAGCAGAGTTTTTTTAGTAGGGAAAATATTTTTTTATGTAATGGGACAATGCTACAATAAAATAAGTCAGACATTTAACGAAAGCAATGCATGGAATTGATGAACTAGAATTAGATAAATACAAATTAAAAGACTGACATAAAACCTAATTTTTAGGTGGGAGAGAGCATCCGGCGGTCAGACCCTTTTTCTGCTCCATGTCGAGTGAAAACAAATGCAGACCCCCCATTTTGTTATTCATAGCCGCGGCTTATATGTCAAAAAATCAAAATGGATTTATATGGGCAGTTTCATGATTAAAGACATTTCAACTTTTCGAGTAGATCACATGCCATATGCGGTGTCAAAGAAAGTGGTACAGGTCGTGAAGGAATTAAATATGCGATTGAAGAAATGACAGAGAGGAAACTAATCTTTATAAAAAAATAAATACAAATAAAAGGTACACTTATTATCTAAGTAAGTGTACCTTTTATTTATCTCGCTATTTGCGTGCAGTAAGACCCCCATCTCAAGATTCAGAGAGGAGCAAGGAAGAGAAGTGGGGGATAACTGCCCGTAAAAGACCGATTGGTAATGGAAGTGTCACATTATCGTGTATTATTTCATCTCTTGTTTAAAAATCGTATCTTCAACATAAACTTGTTCTTTATCTACCGCTGTGTTATGCGCAAGAACTAAACCAATTGGTGTTTGTGTACCTTTATTTTGGACGATTGTAAAAGGTACATTTTTTTCGTTTGCTAATTTAATGTATTTTGATAAATGTGGGTAAGAGATGCTGCCGTTTACATATAGTTGTAATGATTGAGAAGTGCGCATGCTATTAGCTACTTCTGTGTAAACATTGCTTTGCATCACTTGACCGATTGTTAAAGCGATTTCCACACGCTCACGCAATGTGCCTAAGTACATATTGCGTTCTTCTGGTTTGTTTTGCTTTTGGCCATGAATGCCTTCTTGGAGATAATCTTCCACATTTTTATTTACCATATTTTTCACACCTTTCATATCTTATTGTACGCAAGAAATGAAAAGGATGCAAAAAAAGACATTGCAAATTAACTTTATCAACAGAAATTAACAAAATGTGACAACAATCTCTTAACGAAACTCGTTTTTTGTGTTAATATTCAAAATATATAGGGTATTCGTCGCATGGAAATGGAGGGAATGGGGGTTTTTCCAATCGATAAGGATATTAAAGAAGTATTTTGTTCGCACTTGAAAAACAACAGGCACCAATTCGTAGAGAACTGGAAAAACAAAATGATAATTTCCGAAAAAGATCCATTTAAGCAAGAAGTAGCTCAGAATGGAGAGAATTTATTAGAGTTAATCATTGAACTTATTATGGAAAATAAGGATGTAGCTCATCTACAGCCGTTATGTGAAAAAATTGCAATTGAGCGAGCAGGGGCGGACGTTAATATTGGAGATTTTGTCTATAACGCGAATGTAGGAAGAAATGAACTATTTGAAGCAATGTGCGAATTAGATGTTAAAGCTCGTGAATTAAAACCAATTATGACAAAAATACATACTTGTTTTGACAAATTAATTTATTATACGGTTTTAAAATATTCGGAAATTATATCGAGAAATTTAGAAGAAAAACAGCAATATATAAATGAAACACATAAAGAAAGATTGACGATTTTAGGACAAATGTCGGCTAGTTTTGTTCACGAGTTTCGAAATCCATTAACCTCCATTATGGGGTTTGTGAAATTATTGAAATTAGATCATCCGAATTTATCATATTTAGATATTATTTCACATGAATTGGACCAATTAAACTTTCGTATTTCGCAATTTTTACTTGTTTCAAAAAAAGAAATGTGGAATGAGTCTGAACGATTTTGGCTAAATGATTTGTTTCATGATATTATTCATTTCTTATATCCAAGTCTAGTTAATGCAAATGTTTCAATTGAAAAGATTTTACCGTATCCTATCTCATTTGTAGGATACCGTAGTGAAGTGAGACAAGTTTTTCTAAATATTTTAATGAACTCAATCGATGCTCTCGAAGTGATTAAAGAAGATCGTAAAATTATTATCGATACATGTGAAGAGGAAGAAAGGATTCATATTGTTATTAAAAATAATGGACCGATGATTCCGGCAGAAAGTATTGAAACGATTTTTGAACCATTTGTCACGACTAAGAAATTAGGAACTGGCATCGGTTTGTTTGTATGTAAACAAATTGTTGAAAAGCATAATGGATCGATTACGTGTCGCTCTGATTCAGAATGGACAGAATTTCATATTTCATTTCAAAAATAAAGAGAAAAAAGTCTACACCAAGAGAATGGTGTAGATTTTTTAATTTGTAAGAACCACGGCTTCTAATTTTGGGGATTGATTAGAATAGCCTACTAATGCAAATGTGTAAATTGTATTTGGTTCTACTTTTACATCAGGGATGGTTACAAGTATCTTTTTTGTATCGGCAAGAGAAATTTCAATATCAGCTGTTCCAGGGCTTACCTGTAAATAATCTGTTACTTGTTTAAATAAGACATTTTCGAATAAATAGTCGCCACCTTTTATGGATATATGAACAGCAGGGGTATCAGAGGAAAAATGTAAAAATCTTATTTTTGCTTGACCAGATTGCAAAGGAGTATTATCCAGCATTGGTTGCAACTGTAGATGTGTATCAGTACTAATTGCTGCCAGTGTATAAGAGTGGTTACCCATCATGGGAACAAGTGCTGAAAAAATAGGTGTTTCATTACCGACTGGAACGATATCAACCCGGTACTGCCCTTGAGTTAAGGACAAATAAGGACTGTGTTGTTTAAAAGAAATGTTTTTTACTACCTTCTGTCCGTTAACTAAAAAATCAATAGCTGGTGTATGAGGGGATGCGTGGAATATTCTCATATAGGATGGCAATGTAGCTTCTTGAGAGCCGCGTTTTTCATACACATGTACAAGTTTGGTAATCGCACTATGATATTTCATATATAATTCCATATATTTTTTGGGATTTGTATATTGATAGTAACGGGCAAGTTGTTCATACAGGGCTGCTTCTTGTCCATATTTTTCAATTTCAGATTGAGCCATGTAAAATTCCTCCTTTGTCATCACTATAACTATATGCATCTCGGAAAAGGGCTTATGCAAAAAATGCTTCAAAATATAAATAGGATAATAGATAGTTTATCCCGCATTAACGGGCAGTAAGACCCCCACCTCAAGATTCAGGGAGAAACAAGGTAGGTAGGGGATCAACTGCCCGTAAAAGCCCGATTGGTGAGGGCTAATAATCAGTGGGGGATGAAGAAAACCCCCACTGATTAAAGTTTCACTGTATTTAATGCCACAAATTTTATACATATACAAGTTGCTCGATCTGGTGCAAACTATAAAATCGTTAGCGGAGTTATGGAGTTTTTAATTTATAGGCAAACGCACATACAAAGTGGGAGTTGTCCTACATAATTTATTAAGGGAATTTAATTTTTAAGTAGCGGAGGGAGTGGAGCAAATCATGTGGGGTTACGGATATTCTAGTAGTTATTGCGGATATGGTTATGGCGGCGGAGGGTGCGGTACAGGTTCTGGATTTGCGTTGATCGTTGTATTGTTTATTTTACTAATTATCATCGGGGCATGTTGGGTTCGTTAATAACTGATAAAGAGCGTCATGCTGAACTGGTTAATATAGTTAATCGGTTCTTTCTTTTTTATTTTAATGTAAACTCGTATTTAAAATATCAGTTGGAACATGAGGTCTTGCGATATTTTAACACAAAAGAACAAATGAAGAAGTTGCAGTGGGATAAACTAATGATGGTAAAGGTTATCCAGAAACTGTGAAATTAATTGTTAAATATGTACTTGGAAATTTGAAATTACATTGAATGGAAGCATGTGTAAGGTTACATAAGGTTGTATCTATAGAGGATTAGAAAAATTAGATTTTCATAAAGTAAAACTTCAATCAGCGGTGGGGCTTCATCTCCCACCTGATTTCTTTGCTTTTGTTGCATGTTGGGGTGGGGCCTTACTGCTCGCGAATAGCGAGATAAAAAAGGAGTAGCCAAAAAATGTTAATGAAAATGAAAAATAAGAGGAGCGTCAGGTGGTAGCAATAAAAAACGAAAAGGATTAAATATAATACTTGTAAAAAAATAAAATATCAAAAAGAAGCTTCCTGGCCTTTCTTAGGTAAATAGTACAGAAAGATCAGGAAGAAAAATGGTTTATACCTTAATCAAGTATGTCTATTCATTACGTATACGTTGTTCTGTATCAATATCGAAAAAGTGCGCTTTAGTTAAACTAAAAGCTAACGGAAGTTTATCGGTAGCTTTAATTTCTGAACGAGCGTTGATTCGTGCAACAAAGTTTTGACTCGCAAGTTTTCCATGAATCATCGTTTCAGCACCTAATAATTCAGCGACCTCAACTGTAATTTCGACAGTTGATTCAGGAGAAGATTGAAGAACAATTAGTTCATCATGAATGTCTTCAGGACGAATACCGAGTATGATTTCTTTTCCATTATATCCTTTTTTCTTTAATGCTTTTAGTTGGCCATCTGGTACTTTGAAACGAATATTTTCTATATGAAAATAGTTATCTTGTAATGTTCCGGTAAAGAAATTCATAGCTGGAGAACCAATGAATCCGCCAACAAAAATGTTTTCAGGAGCATCGTATACTTCTTTTGGCGTACCAACTTGCTGGATGACACCATCTTTCATAACAACAAGGCGTGATGCCATTGTCATTGCTTCTGTTTGATCATGTGTCACATATATAGTGGTCGTGTTTAAACGGCGATGAAGTTTAGAGATTTCAGAGCGCATACTTACGCGCAATTTTGCGTCTAAATTGGATAGAGGCTCGTCCATTAAAAATACTTTTGCGTCACGAACGATAGCTCTTCCTAGCGCAACACGTTGGCGTTGTCCACCTGATAATGCCTTTGGTTTTCGTTTTAAGTAATCTTCAAGGCCTAAGATTTTCGCAGCCTCTGTTACGCGGCGATTAATTTCATCTTTTGGAAGTTTGCGTAGTTTCAAGCCAAACGCCATATTATCATAAACAGACATATGTGGGTATAGTGCGTAATTTTGAAATACCATCGCA